>Ga0206103_100490_pt1 | contig 20698 bp, 22 predicted proteins | sample 1B5Ametagenome_FD_148638 | JGI IMG/M metagenome (GOLD analysis project Ga0206103, IMG submission 148638) | Enriched microbial communities from leaf-cutter ant dump, University of Wisconsin, Madison, United States - 1B5A | ecosystem: Environmental > Terrestrial > Nest > Insects nest > Nest dump... | reverse complement strand
TTTTTGAGGCAAAAATGGGGCTTTCGAGGAAGGCCGAATCGAGATTCGGACGCCCGAGGAAACCCATTTTGGGCCAAAAAGCGGCTTTTAGTCGCCTCTCACTTAAATTCGTAAACACGCCCTAGCCCCTTTTTCAGCCGGAGAGAACGCCATGCTGCTTGTCATTGATAATTACGATTCGTTTACCTACAACCTCGTCCAGTATTTCGGCGAACTCGGGGCGGATTTGCTCGTGCGCCGCAACGACGAGATCACGCTGGAGGAGATCGCCGCCCTTCGCCCCGCGCGCATCTGCATCTCCCCGGGGCCGGGAACACCCGATGAAGCCGGGATCAGCAACGAGGTGATCCGCCGTTTCGGGGCGGAGATCCCCCTGCTGGGGGTCTGCCTCGGCCACCAGTGCATCGGGCAGGTGTTCGGGGCGGAGGTGGTCCGCGCCGACCGGCTCATGCACGGGAAAACCTCGCCCATTCATCACGATGGCCGGGGCGTTTTCGCCGGGTTGCCCGAGCCGTTTGAGGCGACCCGTTACCATTCCCTGCTGCTGCATCCGGAGAGCGTGCCGGACACGCTGGAGATCACCGCCCGGACGGACGAAGGGGAGATCATGGGGGTGCGCCACCGGGAACTGCCGATCCACGGCGTCCAGTTTCACCCGGAATCCATCCTCACCCGGGAGGGGAAAACGCTTCTCTCCAATTTCCTGAGCCTCGTCGCGCCATGAGCCACGATTACGATCTGCTCGTGATCGGCGGCGGGAGCGCCGGCTACAATGGGGCGGTCACCGCCTGCGGGCTGGGGCTGCGCGTCGGCGTGGTGGAGGCGGCGCGGGAACTCGGCGGCCTCTGCATCCTGCGCGGCTGCATGCCGAGCAAGACGCTGCTGGAATCCGCCGGGCGCTACCTTACCCTGCGCCGGGCGAAGGAGTTCGGCCTGCGGGCGGAGGGGATTGGCATCGCCCTGGATGAAATCCGCGCCCGCAAGGAACGCCTCATCGGGGAATTTGCGGACTACCGCGCGCGCCAGCTCTCCAGCGGCCGGTTCGACCTGATCCGGGGCCGCGCCACGTTTGTCGATCCGTACACGGTGGAGATCACCTCGCCCGAGGAGGAAACCCGGCGGCTCCGCGCCCGTTCCTTCCTGCTGGCCACCGGCTCGCATTCAAAGAAGGTTCCCGTGCCGGGACTGGAGGAGACCGGCTATTGGGACAGCGACGCCGTGCTGGAGCTTCGTTCCCTGCCGCGTTCGGTGATCGTGCTCGGCGGCGGGGCGACGGCGGTGGAATTTGCCCATTTTTACGCCGCCCTCGGCGTGGAGGTGACGATCATCCAGCGGGGCCGCCATCTGCTCAAGGCAATGGATGTCGATGTCAGCCAGGCGCTGGAGGAGGCGTGCCGCCGCCACGGGATGACGCTCCATTGCCATACGGAGCTGCTCCGCGTGGAACGGACGCCCGAGGGCCGCAAGCGCGTCTTTTTCCGGCAGCTTTCCGAAGTGCGCAGCGTGGAGGCCGAGGAGATCATCCACGCCCTCGGGCGGGAGCCGAATACCGCCGGGCTGCGGCTGGAGAACACCGGGGCGGCGCTCACGCAGGGGCGTCTCCATGTCAAGGCGACGCAGCAGACCTCCGTGCCGCATCTCTTCGCCGCGGGGGATGTCGCGGGCCCTTACGAGATTGTCCATATCGCCATTGCGCAGGCCGAGGTGGCCGTCCGCAACGCCTGCCGCCGGATGGAGCGCGTGCCGGAGCAGGATTGCCGCCTGGAGGAGATCGACTACCGGCTGCGGCTTTCCGTCGTCTTCGGTTTTCCGGAGGTCGCCTCCGTCGGCCTTACCGAGAAGGAACTCCAGCACGCGAAGATCGCCTATCAGGTGGCGTGCTATCCCTTCAACGACCATGGGAAAGCGCTCGTGGCCGGGGAGGAGGAGGGGTTCGTGAAGCTCCTGGTCTCCGAGGAGAGCCGGGAGATCATCGGGGCCGCCGTCGTTGGCGCGCACGCTTCGGAGCTCATCCACGAGATCGTCGTCGCCATGCGCTTTGGCGCGACCGCGGCGGACCTTCTGGCCATCCCGCATTATCATCCCACCCTGAGCGAAATCTGGACCTACCCGGCGGAGGAGCTGGTTTCCGGCCAGTCCTGAGAGGGAATATCGCGGGAAAAGGAGCGAAAAGGACTGATTTTGATTGCCTCCGGGAAAAACCCGGCGGATGCCGGTTGACATCGCGATTTGAAGTCGTGATAGTCGCAAACGATTGAATCGTTCCGCCCCGGTCAACCTTTGGAAATACCCCGATGTTCCGGAGGTTTTCCGTGCGAAACCGAAGCCCAACGCAATACAGACCTTCCCAACTCCTCGACCCCTCAACCCCTCAACCCCTCACACCGGAATCGGCGGCCCCCGCCGTCACCATCTCAACCGATACCCGATAAAAGAACCGTCCATTATGGCTGAACTCAATCCCAACCGCCCGAAGAACACCCTTTCCGCCGATGTCGAGATCAAGGGGTCCATCAAATTTTCCAGCGACCTGACCATCGACGGCAAGGTGGAGGGAGAGATCACCTCTCCCGGCGTCCTCGTCATCGGTGAAAATGCCGAGGTCCGCGGTGAAATCCGCACGAAATCGGTGACCGTCCATGGCAAGGTCCACGGCAACATCACCGTGGAAGAGCGTTGCGAACTCAAGGGCCGCGCCCAGTTGATCGGCGACCTGAAGGCCGCCCGCCTCGTCATCGAGGAAGGGGCCACCTTTGTCGGCAAGTCCGAAGTCACCCCGAACCGTTCCGCCATCCGCCAGCAGGAACCGGCCCGCCCGGCCCAGCCGCAGCAACCCCAGCCCACCCAGGGAGAATTCCAGAAAGCAGCCGTCAACATCACCGGGCGCTAGCCACCTGTGTTCGGAAAGAGCTCACCGCCTCCACCGCCGGGACGGACTTCGGTCGAGTGTCCTCATTGCGGCTTCAAACAGCTCGAATCGCCTCACGCGAAGAGCACGTTTTGCCGTCGATGCGGGGAGCACTACGAACTCGGGAAGGCCCCGGCGGAGTCGAACGAAAAGGCCCCGTCGGTCTTTTCGCGTTTTGGTGAGCTTTTTGCCCGGAACAAGACGCAGGAGATCACCTGCTTCAACTGCCGGGAGCCGCAGACGGTCAGTTCATCGGCCACGTCCACGCAATGCCCGCATTGCAGCACGTACATTGACCTGACCAACTACAAGATCAAGAGCGCCGTCAGCCGTTCCATTGAGACGCAGGGGGTGGTGCAGGTCACCTCGCGCGGGGAACTGACGGGGGCGAAGGTTCTCTGCCGGATCGCCGAGATTCAGGGGAACATCCGCGGCAAGCTTTATTGTTCGCAGGAGGCGCGGGTGAAGATTCGCGGCAAGATCAGCGGCGCCTTTGATGTCCGCCATCTGGTGATCGAGCGGCGCAGCGAAGTCGAGTTTACCCGGCCCATCCGCGCCCGCACCGCGGAGATCACCGGCTATCTCAAAGGGTTTCTGGAGGTGGACGGCACCGTCACCGTCACCCGGAAGGGGACGCTGGAGGGGACGGTCTATGCCCGGGCGCTCAACGTGGAAAAAGGGGGCGTTTTCCGCGGGGAACTCATCATCGGCAAGCGCCCCGGCTCCCGGACCGACGAGGACGGCGAATCCCCGGAACCGCCGCAGGAACCGGCGATCTCCGACTCCGGGCCGGACCTCGATGGCGAGGGTCCGCTGATGCGGCTCAAGCACGCCTGATTTTTTTCCGAAACGACGGAGAAGAACAAAGGGGCCGTAAAATTTTACGCGCCTGGCACGGAAAATTCTCTTTCCGGAGGGGTGCGTGTCTTAATTGCAGATGATGACCGGGAACTGGCCGCGGCGCTGGCCTCCTACGTCCGTTATTGCAACGCGGATGTGGTGGCGACAGTGACCACGGGGGGGATTGACGTGGTCAAGGGGACAGACCGCTTTCAGCCGGATATCATCGTGATGGATATCATGATGCCCCGGCTCAACGGGTTGACCGTGTGCCAGCATATTCTTTCGCGTTTTCCAGAAACGCGAATCATTCTCCTTTCCGGGAAGCTGACGGCGGATCACCCGATCGTTCTCAAATCCGGTGCCGCCGCCTTTCTGGCCAAGCCGGTGAAGCTCGCCCACCTCCGCTCCACGCTGGAGCACGTGATCGCCGGGGCGCGGCTCGTCGCCTGATCCGGGGAGAAGGCGCGCGCGCGGGCTTCAGGTGGTCCGGTTCGCGAGCTGGCGCGTCGTGGCGCGGTTCCAGCCGGAGAGGACGAGGCGTTCATTCGGGTGCGTGTTCCCTTCCTCGACCCGGTCGTCGCCCGCGTGCATCTGGACGAGGACGGTCTTGCGGGTGCGGGCGGACTGGTTGGGCCGGCTTCCGTGCAGGGTGAAGTAGTGAAAGAACACGACGTCGCCCGGTTCGGCCTCCACGGGCGTCGCCTCTTCCAGCGGGTATTGGCAAAGGGTGTCGCGTTCTCCCTGCCCGCCGCTTCCGGCCAGCCGCCCGAGCCGGTGCGAACCGGGGACCACCCGCAGGCATCCCATTTCGTCCGTGGCGGGGGAGAGGTGGATGATCCCGGCGATCATGGAGTCGCGCACGGTGGGGAAGTACGACCAGTCCTGATGCATCGGAAAGGGGGCGCCTTTCTCCGCCGGTTTCTGGAAAAGCTTCGTGTGATGCAGGACGACATCCGGGCCGAGGATCGCCTCGCACACGCTCAGGAAGCGGGGCTCCAGCAGCGCGCGCAGCCAGCGGGCGGAGTATTTCTGGACGTTGTGCGTGTGAAGGATCACGGAATCGCTCGCCGCGATCCTTTCCATCACCTTGCCGCCCCAGCGGGCGTTGATCGGCTCGTTGCTTTCGGTGAGCTGGGTGACGATCCGGTCGAACTCGCCTTCCAGCGCCCGGGCTTCATCGGGGGAGTAGACGCCCCGGGCGTGAAAGTAACCGTGGGTCTGGAAAAAGGCGGCGATTTCGGAGGGAGCGGGGATGGGTTTCATGATGGTGGTATTTTTTGGCTCGGAATCGGGTTCATTTCAATTGGAAGAAATGATTAAAACTGGTAATTTTTGGGAATGCCTGGACGCTTCGTGGCGAAAACCATGCCGTGGAAAGCAAACACCCTGCCACGGGTGACGCTCGCCGGGCGTTTTCCGATGACGCCGCCGGATTGCAACCGGACGTTCCGCAATCCGCTCCGGGTGGCGTTGCACCTTCACGACTACGCGGGAACGATCCGGCTCGGGAAAACCCGCGTTTCGCTGGAGCCCGGGGATGTGACGCTTTCGCCCAGGGACGGCGATTCCACGTACGATCTGGCGACGGGAGGGTCGCACCTCTGCGTCCATTTCGAACCTTCCGCCGACTCCGGGGAACCCTCGCCCGGGCGGGTGCTCAAGCTGCCGCTCCATTACCGGCCCGGGAGCGATGGACCGGCGATGCGGGAGCGTTTCCTGCGGATCATCGACCATTACCGGCGGGCGGGGCACCGCGCCGGAGTCGCCGCGTGGGCCGCCGCGGCCGCGCTTCAGGAGACGCTCCTGTGGCTGGGGATGCGCCGGAGCGAACGCCCCGCCGTTTACCGCAGCCTGCGGGCGGAGCAGGCGCTGGAGCGGCTGCTCCGGGCGGTGGATGAACGGATGGGCGAGCCGCTATCCGTAGCCCGCTTGACGGAGGAGTCCGGGTTGAGCCCGTATTACGTGAGCCGCCTTTTCCGGCAGAGCCATGGGATGAACCTGCCGCATTACCTGCGGCTGCGCCGCGTTGAAGTCGCGCGGCACCTGCTGATCTCCAGCGACCTCGGCGTCGGGCAGATCGGGGCGGAGGTCGGCATCCCCGATCCGCAGTATTTCAACAAGGTCTTCCGCCGGGTGACGGGGCAGAGCCCGGCAGCCTATCGGCTGGAGCGTTCTCAGGAACGGGGTGGCGATTGATTTTACGGGCGTGGGAGGGGGGGAAGACGCTACGCGCCTCCCGCGCGGATTTTCTCTTTCTTCGCCTCCCCGTCCTCCCGGATGCGCCGGATTTCCGAGGCAAGCTGCGCTTCGATCGCGGCGGCTTCCCCGGCCTGCCCGTCGGCCCGGGCCTTGGCGATCTGTTCCTTGAGGAAAAGCTCCCTTTCGGCGATTTTGGCCAGCGTCACCTGCTCGATTTCCGCAATGGCGGCTTTCGCTTCATCGGTGAGGGGGCGGCTGGGCGCTTCTTTCTGAAGGCGCTCCATGGCGAGTTCGTAGGCGGATTTCATGGCATTTGAAGGAGAAGTTCAGGCTCCCGCCTGGATGGAGGCGTGGCCGATCACGAAGCCGGGCTTTTCCCGGGGGATCGCCGCGCGGACCGCTTCGCACACACTTTCCACCGTGGCTCCCACGGCTTCCACTCCCGCTTCCGCACAGGCGTGCCGGATCGCCTCCAGCACGGTGGTGTAGTTGCGGCTCACCCGGTCTTCGGCGCTGGTGAAATCGTTGTCGTTATGGGTCACCACCATCAGGACCGGCACCGCCGGATTGCGTTCCTTGAGCTGGGCGAGGATGTTGCGGGCGATCTCCGGGTAGTCCGCCTTCTGGTAGTCCGGGCGCAGGTCGCGGTAAAACGAGCGGCCATTGGCGGTTTCGAGCCGGGAAAAATCGACGGAAAGCGGCAGGTTGACGAAATCGACATCCCCTTCCATCAGCCGGAAGGAGTGGTTGCCGTAGTGGGGATCGGGCGGGGTGCCGCTCCAGACGGCGTAAAGGTCCGGGTACATCCGCCCGGGGCAGGAGAGCGAACCGCCGCGGAAGCCCAGGGCGGCGAGCACGCGGAACGTGGCGTCGTTGGCGGAAAAGGTGCCGGGGCGGAAATAGAGCGGGCGGCGGCCGAGCGCCTGCGTCCAGACGGCGCTGGCTTCGGAGATGAGGCTGATCTGCTCCAGCTCTGAAAGCGCCCCGAAGTGACTGCGGAAGCGGGTGTTGCGGATTTTGTACGGGTGAATGTGCAGGCCAAGGCAGGCCCCTTCCTTTTCGAGTTCCAGAAAGACGTCCGGATGCGCCTCGGCCACCTCCGGATGAATGAAGAAGCTGACCGGAAACCCGGCCTCCGCCCCGCGCCGGGTGTAGGCGCGGATGAAAGCGGCGCTCTCTTCGTAGTTGAGCGGCCCGCTGGTGGCTTGCGTCGCCCCCGCCGCGCTGCGGACGGGCTCGCAATCCATGGTAAGGACGACGTGGACTTTTTCCATAAACGACCCGAAGCAATATCAGCGGAGGCTTCTTCCGGCAAGCGTCAATGCCCCGCCCGGGAAACACCTTCACAGGATTGCAGTTGCTTGCGGTAATCCCGGGGATTCATTCCGTAATGCCGGATGAACTGGCGGGAAAAATAGTTGCTGTCTTCAAACCCGCTTTCCTGCGCCACCCGGGTGATCTGCATCCGGGAGTGGCCGAGAAGCTCGCAGGCGTGAGCCAGCCGCCGCCGCATCAAATATTGCATCGGTGTGCAGTGGTAGAACCTGCCGAAGACCCGCAGAAACTGGTTTACAGAGAGGCCCGCCATGCGCGCCAGGTTCGGCAGGGTGATCTGATGATAAAAGCTCGATTCCAGATAGCCGATCACGTGCCCGAAGGGGCGGCGTACGCTGGTTTGGTTCTGTTTCACAGGAGCAAGGCGGCAAAGCCCGGTGACAAACTGGATAATCAAGGCCCGCAACAACGGCTCGCGCCCCAAATGGTCATGAAAGGCTTCCTCTTCAATGGTTGCAGCGATCTGTTCCAGTCTGGCGAAAGCCTCTTCTCCGGGACGCAGGTGGCAGAAAACGGGGGGGGCGGTTCCCTCGATACTCCAGGGAGGGATGGCATCCGGCGGTGGATCGTGACGCAAGCAGAAAAGAGCCTGATATCCCTCGGTTGTCGTCAGTTCCTGCGCCTGTGCCAGAAAGGCATTGGCATTGAATTTGACATTGGAGAGCGCCAGCCCCTCCGCCTCGGGAATGGCATGGGAGCAACCTTCGTTGACGATCAGGATATCCCTCCGGCCCACCGGGTGGTTGCGCCCCATCTGGGAGTGTACCCCTTTTCCCGAGAGGACGAGGACCACTTCCGTGTGATCGTGCGTATGGGGGGCGATGGCCCGGCAGTCCAACCGGTGCCGGTGAACCGTGCAGGGAACGGAGTCGCGGCTTCCATCCAGGGTAAAGCGCGGAAGCATGGTGAAATCGTGCGGTATTATGGGGAAAACTTCAAGGATTTTCCCGGCCCTGTCGCCTTACCTTGAGGCTTGCATTCATTTCATTTTTCCTATGAGTAAATCATCCCTTAAACTTGCCATCGTGGGTGCCGGCAGCATCAGCCGCACCGTTCACCTTCCCTGCTGGAAGCGACTCGAAGAAGTTGAGATCGTCGCCATTGTGGACCCGGTGATCGGGGCCGCCCGTGATCTGGCCAAACACTTCGATATTCCCCGGACCTTTGCCTCTTGTGAGGAGATGCTGGCGGCGGTACGGCCCGATGCCGTCGATATCTGTTCACCCAACCGGACCCACGTTCCCGCGGCCATTGCGGCCATGAGGGCGGGGGCTCATGTTCTCTGTGAAAAGCCGCTGGCTGTTTCCACGGATGAGATCCGTGAGATGGGTGAGGTGGCTGATGCCCACGGGCGGATCCTCATGGCTGCCCAGATGATGCGTTACAGCAGCGTGACCCAAACTCTGCGCCGTTGGATCGAAGGCGGGAATCTCGGAGATGTCTATCACTCCCGGGTGTTTGCCACCCGGCGCAATCTGATTCCACCCCGGGATTCGTTCCTTGACCCGGCCTTTTCCGGTGGGGGGCCCTGCATCGACATCGGCGTTCACGCACTGGACGCCGCCCTCTATCTCATCGGCTTCCCCGAGCCGGTCCGGATCAGCGGGGTGGCCCGCACGAACTTTGGCAGGAATCATATCCTGCCCGGCAAATGGGGTGAATGGGATCGCGAAAAAATGCTGGTGGAGGATTTTGCCTGTGGGCAGGTCCGCTTTGCCGATGGTTCCACCATGCACCTGGAATGCTCCTGGCTCGGCCACCAGCCTGAGGATGAACGGATCGAGGCTCAATTCATGGGGCTTCAGGCCGGGTTGACATGGCCGGGAGGCCGTTATAGCACGGCTCGTAATCAGGTCCTCAGCGACGGGGTGATCGCCGGGCTGAGCATGAAGGATTTTTACAGCCCCGATAATTATGAGCACGAAATCCGCGCTTTCCGTGAAGCCTGTGTCACAGGAGCCCCTTCTCCCATCCCGTGGCAGCAGAGTTTCCGGGTCATGGCGATCCTGGAGGGAATCTACGCTTCGGCCCGTCTGGGACGGGAGGTGGATGCGGCCCGTCTTTGCTGAAAGCTTCATTTGAGAGAGACAACCACGCCATGAATATCGCCATTCTTTCAACCGCCCACATTCATACCCGCAGCTTTCTTTCAGGGCTGGCCGGGCATCCGGATGGTCGCCGTGCCTGCGCTCTCTGGGATGACAATACCGGGCGCGCCCAAGGCTATGCCCGGGAGTTCGGGGTTGCGTTCGAGCCGGATCTGGAGCGCCTCCTGGCAGATTCCCGGGTGGACGGTTTTATCATCTGCGCAGAGAACACGCGCCATCTTTCCCTGTTGGAAAAAGTGATCCCGTTGGGGAAACCGGTGATGTGCGAGAAACCGCTTACCACTTCGCTGTCGGATCTGGGCCGGGTCCGATTACTTCTCGAAGAGTTCCGAACCCCTCTGGTTTGCGGATATTTTCACTTTTTTCTGGGGCGCTATCAGTCGGCCCGAGCGCTCGTTGACGAGGGGAGCCTGGGGAAAGTGACCCGGGCCGGTTTCCGCAACGCCCATCACGCCGCTTACGGACGCTGGTTTGAGGGCGCGGAACTCGACTGGTTTACCCGCCCGGAGCTTTCCGGTGGCGGTGCCCTGATGGATATGGGAACCCACGCCCTGCATCTGCTGATTTCGCTTTTCGGCGAAGTCGATTCTGTCTGGGCCACGGTGGGGAACCACTCGGGCATTTACCCGGAGGTGGAGGATTACGGGATCGCTCATCTCCGGTTTAAGAGCGGAATCCTCGGGGAGATCGAAGCGGCCTGGACCCAGACCGGCGGACGCACCGGCCTGGAAATTGTCGGCTCCCGGGCCACCCTCAACGTCGATGCGCAGACGCTGCGAATGACCATGCCGGACAAGGAGCCATCCTTCATTGCCCCGCTGGACGCACTGCCGGACCGGGTGGACCGGCTCGTCGCCGTGTGGCGCGGGGAGGTTTCTTTGGAGGCGCAGGCGGATGATCTCAACGCCTGCCTTCACGCTGTGGAGGTGATGGCTGCCGCCTATGCTTCTGCCGCTTCCGGCTCATGGGCCGAAGTGGCAGGGGCGACAGTCTCCCGTTCGCCCCGGGGGGTGGCTCGTTTTGACCACCCGGGCGGCGTGGCTGGCGAAGTTCGTCCTTCGATCGGAGGGGAGGATCGGTGAATCCGGAAGGGATCGAAAAATTAATGGATTCGTAATGATCTTGTAATCAGGTGTTTATGATAATTGATCCGTTTTCCGGGAGGGTTGGCAAGGCGGATGCTAAAGGGGGCGCAGGTCCACGCAACCGGCGTGGGTCTGCGCGACAACCAAACCAAACCACCTGTTTATCCCATGCGTATTCGTTCCAGTATCCTTGCCCTTCTCAGCCTCAGCCCGTTCCTTTCCGCCGGAGAGGTGACGGAAACGACGACGACCACCACCGTGATGGAGGAGAAAGCCGCCCCGTCCGCCTTTTCAGGCACGCTCGGGGTCACCTTCGCCTCCCAATACATCCTGCGCGGGCTCGTCTATGAAAACCAGGGGGCGATCGGCCAGCCCGCGCTGGACCTCTCCTATACCTTTTTCGAGCGCGACGGAGCCTTCAACAAGCTCAGCCTCGAACTCGGCCTCTGGTCGAGCATCCACTCCAATAAGACGGACGCCGCCCCCGGGAGCACCACCCCCACCTGGTATGAGTTTGACTACACCGTCGGTCTTGCGATGACCTTTGCCCGCTATTTCACGTTCACGCCGACGTTCCTCACCTACACGAGCCCGAACGACGGCTTTGACACGTTTCACGGCCTGAACCTCCAGCTCGACATCGACGACAGCGAGTGGCTCGGCGCCTTTGCCCTGAACCCGCACTTCGCCTACCTGCGCGAGCTGGACAACAAGGCCGGAAGCGGCACGCGCCCGGGGAATTATTTCGAGGTCGGCGTCGCCCCGGGCCTGCCGGAGATGGGGCCTGTCAGTGTCTCCTTCCCGCTGACGGCGGGGTTCGGTTCCGGGGAGTTTTATGAGGACAACACCGGGTTCGGCTACTTCTCCGCCGGGGTGGATACTTCCGTGGCGCTGGGTTTCATCCCGGAAAACTACGGCAAATGGGCGGTGAGCGCCGGGGTGACCTACTACTACCTCAACGGTTCACTGGCGACGTACAACGTGCCCAACACCCGTTCCGCCGGACACAATGAATTCGTCTTCAGCGGCGGCCTCAGCGTGAGTTTCTAGTACCTTGTACCACGTTAAATTGCGTATTGAGCTTGTCCTTTTGGCCCAAGGCTGCGTTGTCAGCCCGAAGCTGTTATCTTTGGATAGCAGCTTGGGCTTCCGCCTTGCCCTGAACCAAAATTCCTGCGCTCCATCCGCAATTTTCCATATTACAAGGTACGGGCTTGTTCACGAATTGAGAAAGTAAGCCCGGAGGTTCCCTTACCCGGACCTCCGGGCTGATTGGAGGCAAGCCGGAAACGGCGTCAGAGCCTATTCAGGCCGGTTGGCCCGGGCGCGGAACGAGCACCGAGCGCATCCCGGCGCGCGTGGCGGATTCGATGCCCGTGGCGGTGTCTTCAAAGACGAGGCAGCGCTCCGGGGCGATCCCCAGCCGCCGGGCGGCTTCCAGATACGGGTCCGGAGCCGGTTTGCCGTTCCGGTAATCCTCCGCGCCGACGATGGTGACGAACTTGTCCACGATGCCGATCGCCGAGAGCGTCCTGGTGACGATCGCCCGGTGCCCGCCGGAGGCGACGGCCAGCGGTTTGCGCCCGTAAAAGCGGTGGACGATCTCCACCACCGGCCCGATCGGCAGCGCCTGCGGGATCATTTCCACGAAGAGGCGCTCCTTGGCCGCGGCGGTCTCCTCCGGCGGCATCCGGTGGCCGTGCCGTTCGTTGAGGATCTCGACGATGGTGACGGTGGGGACGCCGCCCAGCTCGTAAAAAAGCGCCTCGGGAAATTCCGCGCGATGTTCGGCCAGCGCCGTGCACCACGCCTTGTAGTGCAGCGGCATGGTGTCGGCCAGGGTGCCGTCGCAGTCGAAGATGCAGGCGTCGAAATCGGTTTCAGGAATATGCGTGATCATGAGAGAGCGGTTCAGGCGTCGATTTCCACGGGAATGGCTTCACAGATTTCCCGCCAGCCGGGGAAGTTCCAGGTGTTCGGGAAGCCCTTGCACTGGGCCGGTTTGACGGCCTGAAGCCGGCAGTCCCGCCCGTCGAGGAAGAAGCATTCGCCATTGGGTTTGTCGATGAGGGCGAGCCCGGAGCGTTGGGGGGTGAGCCGGGTGTAGTTTGCGATGAAGTCCTCCTCGCTCACGCCGAGGTGAGCCGCCATGCGGGGGATGTCCGCCTCCTCAATGCGCACGAACCCCGGCCAGCGGCAGCACGCCGTGCAGCGTTGGCATTGGTAGAAGATTTTTTTCATGGCGGGCGGTGAGGCGGTGAAGGGTGGAAGGGAAAGTCTATCCGTGGCGGCCCGAACTGAGAAGAAGGAAAACCGGCCATCGGGAGGGCGGGGCTTTTTCTCCCGTCCCACCGGGGATGCGGGCAGGGGCGGAAGAGGGTTTGCGTCCAAAAAAGAATCAGGAAAAAGACGATCCGGGTTTGACTTTCACGCGAAGAACGTCATCGTGTTTTCACTTCTTTTTGAAGGTTCATCACCCCGACGTTTCCGCCTGAAGTCACCCAGTCTCACCCAGTCTCACCCAGTCTTTATCCTGATTTTTTCCGTATGTCTGAAATCACCGAATCCTCCGACGCTTCCCAGAACACCCTCTCCTCGGATGTCGAGATCACAGGGACGATCTCCTTCTCCAAGGAGTTGCGTTTCGATGGCAAACTCGAAGGCGAGATCGTCTCCAGCGGCGCGCTTTCCCTGGGGGATAACGCGGAGATCACCGGCGAGATCGTGACTCACTCGGTCGTCGTGCGCGGCAAGGTGAAGGGGAACATCACCGTGACCGATCGCTGCGAGCTTCGCGGTGAAGCCAATCTTCAGGGCGATCTCAAGGCTGCCCGTCTGGTAATGGAAGAGAACGTCACCCTGATCGGCAAGGCCGAGGTGACGCCCGCCGGTGGAGCCGGGGTTCCCAAGGAGAACGGTGGCAGCAGCGGCGGGGTGATCCGCCCCTTCAACTTCGTCAAGCAGGCGCTCGGCGGCAGTTAGTCCTCTCCTTTTTATTGCTTTCCTTTGCAGCCGGAACCGCGCAGGGAGTGTCCCCCACACCCTGCGCGGTTCTTTTTTTGATCGGGCGCCAGCCGGTCTTTCCTTTACCAGCGCCACTCAATGCCGCCGTAGAACCCGCGTCCGTCGCCCGGGTTGAACTGGGCCTGATTGGCCGGCGTGGCCGCGCTGATCACGCCCGTGGTGGCGGCGTAGTGTTTGTCGAGCAGGTTGCGGCCTTCAAAGAAGATGGAGAAGCCGCGCCCGCTCCGGTAGCCGACCCGGAAGCCGATGATGGCGTACGGATCGGCGAAGAGCGTTTCCGCGGAATCGACATTGTACTTCTGCGGCACCCATTCCACGTTCGGGCCCGCGTAGAAACCGCACGGATGCTCGTAGAGAAGCTCCGAGCGCAGGTAATGCGGCGGGATGCCCGGCAGCGCGTTGTTCCCGAAGACCGGGTCTTCATCAAACCGGAAGTCGTTCCAGAGATAGACGGACCGGAGCAGCAGCCGATCGTAGGCCGCTTTCTCCTCCCCGGGGCGGACGAGCAGGTTTCGCAGCAGATCAATATCGAGGGCGGCCTCCACCCCCTGATGGATCGTCCGCCCGGCGTTGACGGTCTGGTTCAGCCCGGGAAGGACTTCGTATTCGAGCAGTTCGCGGTCCACCCATGAGTGATACCAGGCCAGATCCCACCGGAACCGCCCGGCCTCCCCCCGGGTGCCGACTTCCACGGTCGTCGCCTCCTGCGGCTGCAACCGCACGAGGCCGAACCCGCCGCCCGCGGGCGCGGTCAGTTCCCCGAAGGTCGGCGGCTCGAAGCTGCGGCTCACGTTCACGTACGCCTGCGCGGTGTCGGTGATCTCCCACAGGAGCCCGAGCTTCGGCGTCCAGCCCCACCATTGCTGGTTGTCGCTGTTGTCCGGGTCGGTCGGGGTGACGGGGAAGTCGTCCCGGTTATTGCGACGGGCGTAGGTGGCCTGCGCGCCAAGGATGACCGCCACCTGCGGGGTGACGTAAAACGCGTCCTGAAGGTAGAAGCTCAGGTTCGTGGCGACCTGCTGGCTGTCGCCGATTTTCGCGCCCCGGTGCCCGAGCACGTTGGCGTACCGGTTATCCTGAAGGATGCCGGTCATCCCGGCGAGCCCGAGGGTGAACCGGTTGCGATGACCGGCGAGATCGCCCGTGTAATCGTACCGGAGGCCCACCCCGAAATCGTTGCTCTGCTGGTCGATGACCATCAGGATCGGGTGATCGAGGTCTTTGTTCGTCCAGAAGCTGCTCAGGGTGAACCGGTGGTCGTCCTGTTCGAAGGTGGTCCGGTTGGCGAGGCGGATCAGGGTGTAATCCCGCTTCCAGTTGCTCGTCACCCGGTCGAACTGCGGCATGGCGGCGTTGCGCTGGGCTTGCCGCGGGTCGGCTTCGAGCTGTTCCTTGGTCAGATTGCCGGGAATTTCCGAGTCGGTCCTCAGCAATGTGAGGTAAAAGCGGGTTTCCAGGTTCGGGTTGATCCGGTAGCCGAAGTTCCCGAAGAAGCGCTCGCTCTTTTGTCGGCTGTGCTCCTGATACCCGGCGGCGAAGTGACGCGAGAGGCTCACGTAGCTGTCAAACGGGCCGAAAACCAGCCCGCTGCTGACCTGCGCGTGCGCCTGCCCGTAGCTGCCGAGTTCCAGCCGGGCGCTCAGCCGGGGGGCGTCGTGTCCGGTGAAGGAGATGAAGTTGATCGCCCCGCCCAGCGTGGTGCCGTGGTATTCCAGCGCGCTGGCTCCCCGGAAGACTTCGATGGAACGGGTGGCGAGCGGTTCGGTGCTCTGGAAGTCGAAGCTGCCGTCGGCGAGGTTGAGCGGGATTCCATCCTGAAGGAGCATCAGGCCGCGCCCGTGAAAGGTGCGCTGGATGCCGGAGCCCCGGATGGAGAGCCGCGATTCATCCGCCCCGAACCGGGGCTGGACGTAGACGCCCGGCGCGAAGTCGAGGGCATCCTTGAGGGTGCTGGTCCTGCCTCGCAGGAACGATTTTTCGCCATCGACGACTTCCGCGCCGCCGGGGATCTGCGAGAGTTCGGCGCGGCGTTCGGCAAGGGAGGGGACCGTCAGGGATGGTGAGGCGTCCGCCTCCGCGCGGACGACGATTTCATCGAGCAGGACCGGCGTTTCGTCGGCCTGCGCCGCCTGGGCGGCCAGGGTGAGTGTGCAGAGAAAGAGAGTGAGTTTTTTCATGATCAGGTTGCAATGGGCCGCTTCATCCGTTGCGGGCACGAAACGGCGTGGGATGGCCGGGAGGGGCCGCGAGGCTCCCTGATCCCGGCGGGGATCGGGTTTTGATTTGGGGATGACCGCCCGGGCGGGAATGCCGCCACCGGGAGATGCGGGCGCGGGAAGTGGCCGGAGGAATCCGCAGGGGTGCCATGCGCTCACCGCCACCGGGGCGGACGCGACGCTTCACGTTCGGAATGAACGCGAGTGGCCGGGAGAGCGACAGGCCGGATCAGGCCAGGGCCGCGAGGCGTGGGGGCGGCGTGAGGGGAAGGGCGGATCGTGCCGGTCCCCATGAAATGAAGGGAGGATAGGAAACGGAGGTCCAGGCGGGCCGGAAGATCGCCGGACCGTGGCAGAGGATGCCCTTGATCGACTCCCAGGCGGGGGCGGCGGCATCAGGGATCGCCGGTTGCGTCTCCGCGTTGGCGATGTGGGAGCAGAGCGGGCACGGGTGCTGGCCGTCAAAGGTTTTCTCGACCGCCTCGGTAAAGGTCGTCTGCTGGGAAAAGCGGATGAGCATCCCCGTCCATGCCACGGATTGCAGCATGAACCACTGGGCGCCGGAGCCGGCAAAAAGCGCCGCGATCACAACGCAATGGATCAGTTTGAGGCAATGGCGAGACATCTCGGGATCGGGCTTCAGTGCATCCCTTAAATCACTTTCGCTAATTTAAGTCAACATTTTCCGCGATCTGTTTTTGATGCGCCCTTATTTTTTTCCCTTGTCGCGTTGCGGCGGATTCCCTATTCTGAACGGGCGGTTCGCCCCTTTGATTCCATAAAGATGCAAATCCCCGGGTATCCGCTGGTCGGGCTTCGGCGCAGATGCCGGACCCCTGATCAGGTGGCGGCCCGGGCATGATTCCGGGCGGGCGGATCGGCAATCGCGTGGGCGGCTGTACGTTCCTGTCAGTCCGTTCATTCACGTTTCATCTCCAACCTATTCAAAATATGGCTAAAATTGCCTCTGCAAGCTCGCTCGAAGTTGAAAACCCCGCTGTTGCCACCGAAGATGCGATCCCCGTTGCCCTGGATGGAGCGACCCGGCTTGCCGAGGCTGACAAGGTGATCTGGAGAAACGTTTACTGGTCCATGGGCGTCGGCGCGATCCCCGTGCCGGTGGTGGACCTCATCGGTCTCGGGGCGTTTCAGTTGCGCCTGACCAAGCAGATTTCCGAACTCTACGGGGTTTCGTGGAACGAACACGCCGCCCGCAATATCATCGGCGCGCTGATCGGAACGGTCGGCGGCGGGATTCTGACCCGCCTCACGCTCGTCTCCCTCGTCAAGACGCTCCCCTTCGCCGGGGCGTTTGTGGGCGGGGTCGTGGCGCTGCCGCTGATCGCCGGGGCTTCCACCTACGCGCTGGGGCGCGTTTTCGTGAATCATTTTGAAAAAGGGGGCGATTTCCTCTCCCTTTCGCCCGACAAGGTGAAAGGGTACTTCAAGGAACAGTATGACGCCGGGAAAAAAGCGGTGGGCGACGCCGTCAAGCGCAACCCGAAGGGGGAAGCCGTCGCCGCGGAGGCCGCTCCGGTAAACTGATCGCGAACCGGCGTTCTCCCTGCGTTCCCGGGGGAAGCGGTGAAAAGAGGCCCCTTTCGTGGGGTACGGTCTCTCACCCCTTTCCACGGGCGCGGGCGGGGCGGCGGTTTTCCCGGTAGAGTGACATTGCCATGTCTCTGGTCATCATCCTTTTCGTCTATATTCTGCTAAGCTGGATCACGGCATGGAGCGGCAGGAATCGCGTTTTCGGTTTCTGGGGGTATTTCTTTGCCTCCCTGTTGCTGACTCCCCTGCTGGGGGTGCTTTTCGTGGTTGCGTCCGCTCCGCGCGAGCCCAGCGTGATTTACATCACGGGGGAGGAGCTCAAGGCGATCGAAGCCAGGCGGACCGCCCGGGCGGGACTCAGGAACGGATGACGGGGGAATCTTCACCGCCGCCGCCCTCCGTCATTTTTCTTTCCTGACGTTCTTTTTGTTTCGGTATGCAACTGGACCCGGACACGGAATACTATGCGTTCAAAAAGAAGCGCCGCTGGCCGCTGCCCCGCCGCGCTTATTGGTTGATGGGGCTCTTCCTGCTGGTCCTCATCGCCCTGGTTCTCTGGCCGAGGATCTTTTTCGTCATCGAAAGCGGTCATGCCGGTGTGATCTACCGGACGTTCTGGGGCGGGACGGTGACCCAGAATGTCCGCGACGAAGGGTTGCAGGTGATCTTTCCCTGGAACACGATGACGATCTACGACGTCCGTCTCCAGCAGGTGGAGCAGTCGTTCAAGGTGATCAGCGCGGACGGTCTGGAGATCGACGTCGTTCTCTCGATCCGTTACCGGCCCAAGGTGGAGTTCCTCGGCCTGCTTCACAAGAAGATCGGCCCGGATTATCTCCGGAAGATCGTGATTCCCGATGTGCATTCGCTCATCCGGACCACCTTCGGCCAGTACACGCCGGAGGAGATGTACACCACGAAGCGGTCGCTGATTCAGGAGACCTTTCAGCGGGCGCTCAGCAACCTGGGGGACAAGTTTGTGGAGATGGACGATCTGCTCATCAAGTCGATCGGCCTGCCACAGGTGATCAAGAGCGCGATCGAAAACAAGCTGGTGGAACAGCAGCGGATGCTCGAAATGCGCTACCGGATCGAGCGGGAGACGCAGGAGGCGGAGCGCAAGGCGATCGAAGCCAAGGGGGTGGATTATTTCCAGTCGATCGTCGCCCGCTCTCTCACGCCGCGTCTTCTCCAGTACAAGGGGATCGAGGCGCTTGCGAAGCTCTCGGAATCCAGCAACGCGAAGCTGATCCTCGCCGGAGGCGGCTCGAACGGGATTCCGCTCATCCTGGATACTTCGACCGGAGGGGATGAGCGCGACCAGAGCGTTCTCCGCGGAGGTGCGGGCCTGATCCCCGGGCTCCCGATCCTGCCGCCGCTGCCGGGGATGCCCGCGCTTCCCCCGGTACCGGCCAGGCCGGGGACGACTCCGGCGCACCCGGGCCTGGAACCGCGCACGGGATCGCGACCGCTGCCGACGGTGGCCCCGCTGGTGAAGCCGGTGGCCTCACCGTCTCCATCCCCGGGCCCCGGCCCGCTGCCGACCCCGCCCGCGGCCCCGGTTCCGGAGGCCACTCCGGCTCCCGCCGCAACCACCACCGGCTTCCTTTCCTGGTGAAACGATGGATTTCCTGAAATTTCTCCAGCGGGAATCGAAAGATTTTGATCGCGCGCTCCTGTTAACGGGGGTGTTTGCGGGGGTGGTCAGCACGATGCTGATTTTTATCCTCACGGCGGCGGCCAACCGGGCGGCCGCCGGGGTCACCCCCTACCGGGAACTGGCGATGATCGCCCTCTGTCTGGTGGCTTACTGGTTTGCCAAGGGGCATCTCATGAAGCGGACGACGGAGGTGGTCGAGGAGGTGATCCGCAACGTCCGCCGCCGTCTCGCGGTGCGGCTGCGGGATACGGACCTCGCTTCCTTTGAGGCCATCGGCAAGGCTCCCTTTTACAACGCCATCTCCACCCATGCCACGGCGATTTCCCGCGCGGCCCCCGCGGTGGTGAGCGCGGGGACGTCGATCGTCCTGCTCATCTGCGCCTTTATCGCGATTTTCTTCCTCTCCTCCGCGTCGTTTCTGGTGATGGCGGCGACGCTCGGGGTGATCATCGGCGTCCTCTACCTCAACCGGGGGGAGATGCTCTCCAAGCTGGAGCATTTCACCCGGATCGACAACCGGTTTGTCAAAGGGTTCGACGACCTGCTTGATGGCTTCAAGGAACTCAAGCTGCATTCGGCGAAGAATCGCGATTTTTTCGAAAATCACCTCAGCCCGATGGCCGAGAAATGCCGGGAAATCCGGGTCGATACCGGGATGACCGTGAACCAGAGCGTGATGGTGGCCTCCTCCGCCCTGTTTCTGCTGCTGGCGACGCTGATTCTGGTCATCCCGGTGATCACGCCGGAAGACGCTTCCAAGCTGGTGCGCATTTCCACGCTGGTGGTCTTCATTTTCGGACCGCTCGGGGAGGTGGTTTCGGTCTTTCCGCTGGTCACGGAGGCGACGAACTCCATCCGCGAGATCAACCGGATCGAGGCGGAACTCGATTCGCTCTTTGGCAAACACGTGGTGGACCCGATGCCGGGGCAGACCCTCCCGCCGCTGGAGTTCGACTCGATCCACTGCCACCAGCTTGCCTTTGATTTCCGGGATGAAAAAGGGGAGCCGTCGTTTTCGCTCGAACCGCTCGATTTTGAATTGCGCAAGGGGGAGATGGTTTTCATCACCGGCGGGAACGGAAGCGGCAAATCGACCTTCCTGCGCGTGCTGGCGGCGTTGTACCCCCCCAAGAGCGGTTCGATCTGTGTGGGCGACCAGCTCATCGGCACGGAACTGCGCCAGCCTTACCGCGATCTTTTCTCCGCGGTGTTTGCCGATTTTCATCTTTTTGACGAATTCTACGGGCTGGAAAACGTCGATTCCGATCGGCTTACCCGGCTGCTCCACGAGATGGACCTCTTCTACAAGGTCACGATCACCGGGAAGAAGCTTTCGACCACCCGCCTCTCCACCGGGCAGCGCAAGCGGCTCGCGCTGATCGTGGCCCTGCTGGAGGACCGGCCCGTTCTCCTCCTCGACGAATGGGCCGCCGAGCAGGACCCGCAGTTCCGCCGCAAGTTCTACCGGGAGATCCTTCCCGAACTCAAGCGGCAGGGGAAAACGATCGTCGCCGTCACGCACGACGACGAGTATTACGGCGTGGCCGACCGCGTGCTGAAGATGCAGTACGGCCAGTTTGTGTAGCGGCGGAAAGAGGGGCGGATCGGCTCCGCCCCCGTTCCGTCCCGGGCCCCGGCCGCGTTAGGTTGTGTTTACGAATTTGCCGAAAGCGGCTGAAAGCCGCCTTTTGGCCCAAAAGTCGGTTTCTTCAGGCGTCCGAATCTCGATTCGGCCTTCCTCAGAAGCCCGATTTTGGTCTCAAAACGCA
>Ga0206103_100487_pt1 | contig 20743 bp, 20 predicted proteins | sample 1B5Ametagenome_FD_148638 | JGI IMG/M metagenome (GOLD analysis project Ga0206103, IMG submission 148638) | Enriched microbial communities from leaf-cutter ant dump, University of Wisconsin, Madison, United States - 1B5A | ecosystem: Environmental > Terrestrial > Nest > Insects nest > Nest dump... | reverse complement strand
CCCCACCCACCCCCGCCCCGCCCACCCCCGCCCCGCCCACCCCGCCCCGCCCACCACCCACCCAGCCGCCGCCCGTGAGTTCGTTGAAGATGCGCGAGTTCGTCGGCGATCGGCAACGAACTCCCACATCTGTGACGAACTCACGGCGCTGGGCGGGGTGTCAGGGGGCTCGGCGCCGGTGGTGCAGGGGTGGGCGGTGGTGCAGGGGGTGGTGGGCGGGGCGGGGGTGGGTGAGGGTGGGTTGGGTGAGGGTGGGTGGTGGTCAGGGGTGCGGGTGGCGGCCCGCGCGGGTGGCGGCGCGGTCGCCGGCGCCCGCCTACTCGTCGTGAGTTCGTCAAAAGTGTGTGAGTTCGTCGGCTATCGGCAACGAACCCGCACATCTGTGACGAACTCACGGTGCTGGGTGGGTGGCTCGGGGCTTGGGGGGCGGGGTGTGGGCGGTGGCCCGCGAGCTCGCCGCGCGAGCGGCACGCGGTGGCGTGGTGGCCTCCGCCCGCCTACCCGCTGTGGGTCGCCGATTGAGCGTGAGGTCGTCGGGAACGTGAGGTCGTCGGGAATGTGTGAGTTCGTTGCCGGTGGCCGACGAACTCATACATCTGCGACGAACGGGCGGAGCCGGGCGGGGCCGGGCGGGGCCGGGCGGGGTCGGATGGAGCCGGGCGGAGCCCGGCGGGAGTCAGGGGGTGGGGAGGCGGGCCGCCAGGAGGAGGGCGATGTCGGTGACCTCCGGGACGCCGACGCGGGGGGTGCCTGTACCCGGGTGCGGCGTGGTGCCAGGCGGCGTGGTGCCAGGGGCGGTGGCGCCCTGCGGTGAGGTGGGCTGCGGTGAGGTGCCAGGGGAGGCGGTGCCCTGGGGGGGGGGGGGGGGGGGGGGGGCGGCGACGCCGTCGGAGAGCATGACGGTGCAGTAGGGGCACGCGGTGGCGATGACGTCGGCGCCGGTCGCGATGGCCTCCTCGGCGCGTGCGGTGGAGATGCGTGTGCCGATGGACTCCTCCATCCAGACGCGGGCGCCCCCGGCGCCGCAGCAGAACGAGTCGGCACCGGAGCGCGGCATCTCGGTGAGCTGCAGTCCGGGGATCGCGCCCAGGAGCTCGCGCGGCGGTGAGTACACCTGGTTGTGCCGGCCCAGGTAGCAGGGGTCGTGGTAGGTGACGGTCCGTGAGTCGTCGGCGGGCAGGAGCTCCAGGCGGCCGTCGCCGACGAGCCGGTCGAGCAGCACGGTGTGGTGCACGACCTCGTACCGGCCGCCGAGCTGCGGGTACTCGCGGCTGATCGTGTTGAAGCAGTGCGCGCAGGTCACGACGATGCGCTGCGCCCCGACCTCGTTCAGCGTCTCGACGTTCTGTGCGGCGAGCATCTGGTAGAGCAGCTCGTTGCCGGCGCGCCGCGCGGGGTCGCCGGTGCAGGTCTCGCCGTCGCCGAGCACGGCGAACGAGACGCCTGCGGCGTGCAGGAGCTCGGCGACGGCCCTCGTCGTGCGCTTCGCGCGGTCCTCGTAGGCGCCGGCGCAGCCGACCCAGAACAGGTAGTCGACGTCCGCGGCGGACTCGACGTCGGCGCCGACGACGGGGATCTCGAAGTCGAGGCCCTTCGCCCAGTCGAGGCGGGCGCGCGCGGGCAGCCCCCAGGGGTTGCCCTGCCGCTCGAGCTTGGTGAACGTGCCGCCGAGCTCCTTGGGGAACGCGGACTCCATGAGCACCTGGTAGCGGCGCAGGTCGACGATCGCGTCGACGTGCTCGATGTCGACGGGGCACTGCTGCACGCACGCGCCGCACGTGGTGCACGCCCACAGCGCGTCGGGGTCGATGACGCCGGTGCCGACGAGGTCCAGGCCGGCGTGGGACTCCTCGGCGGCCGGCGCGCGCAGGTACGGCGCGGTCGCGGCGGCGTGGTCGCGCAGCGCGAGGGTCACGAGCTTGGGGGACAGCGGCTTGCCCGTGGCCCAGGCGGGGCACTGGTCCTGGCACCGGCCGCACTCGGTGCACGTCGCGAAGTCCAGCAGGCCCTTCCACGTGAACTCCTCGATCGCGCCGACGCCGAGCCGTGCGTCGTCGGGCAGGTCCTCGAGCGCGGCGAGGTCGACGGGTGTGCCGTCGGGGAGCGTCAGCGGCTGCAGCGGCCCGAGCGCGGCAGTGCCGTCGGGCTCGCGGCGCGCGTACACGTTGACGACCGCGAGGAACCGGTGCCACGCGACCCCCATGGTCGGCTGCAGCCCGACGACGAGCAGCCACGACATCGACACGACGATCTTCACGGTCGCCGCGACGACGACGGCGGTCTCGAGCGCGCTCGTCGTCGCACCCGCGAACGCGTCGCCGAGCCAGGCGGTGAGCGGGAAGTGCACCCACGTCGCGGTGCCCTCGCCCGCGTGCGACTGCAGCGCGTGCTCGAGCCCGCGCAGCACGATCACGGCCACGACGACCGCCGCGACGGTCGCCTCGACGTAGTACGCCTGCCAGTGCGTCGAGCCGAAGAACCGCGACCTGCGCTGCACGTCGGTCGGCTGCGTGGCGCGCGGCGTGCGGCGCACCCGGACGACGAACATCGCGACGATCCCGACGAGCGAGGTCCACGCGAGCAGCTCGACCGCCCACTCGAGCGGCACGAGGTGCCCGAGCAGCGGCAGCTGCGCGCTCGGCGAGACGACCTGCAGGTAACCGGTCGCGAGCGTCACGAACAGCACGGGGAAGGAGAGCATCACGACCCAGTGCGCGTGCCGCACGAGGGGCCGGTGCGCGAACCGGCCGTGACCGAGGACCTCGCGCGCGAGGGTCGCCAGGCGCGTCCCGACGGGTCGCAGCCGACCGGGTGCGGCGCGGCCCACGCGCACCGTGCGCACGATCGTCGTCGCCCCCCGGACGAACGCGCCCACCCCCGCGACGGTCGTCGCGAGGACCACCACCAGGCACACCCACTGCAGCGCTGTCACGGCGCACAACCTACCGACCCGGTCCGACCCGCGGGGCGAGCCGTCCCGGGCGGTCACGATCCGGTGGACGGGCCGACGACAGGCGTCGGGCCGTTGGTAGAGTCCTGACCGATCCCCTGCCCCGGCACGTCGATCGAACCGCCTCGGTGCGAGAACGATTCGATCGGATGCTGCGCCCCGACAGGACGGAGCCCACGCGCGTGCTGCTGCTGCTCGTCATCCATCTCGCAGCAGCCGTCGTCGCGCCCACGCTCTTCCGGCTCTGGGGCCGGCGGGCGTTCTGGGCGCTCGCGCTCGCCCCCGCGTCGGCCGCCGCGTGGGCGCTGACGCAGACCGCGCACGTGCGCGCCGGGGACGGGCCCGTGCAGAGCGTCGGGTGGATCCCCGCGCTCGGGATGGAGCTGTCGTTCCGGCTCGACACGCTGAGCTGGGTCATGACGCTCGTCGTGGGGGGCGTCGGCGCGCTCGTGCTCGTGTACTGCGCCGCGTACTTCTCGAGCACCGCGCACGGGCTCGGCCGGTTCGGCGGCGTGTTCGTCGCGTTCGCGGGCGCGATGCTCGGGCTCGTCACGTCCGACGACCTCGTGCTGCTGTTCGTCTTCTGGGAGCTCACGACCGTCACGTCGTACCTGCTCATCGGCCACTACAGCGACCGCAAGGCGAGCCGTCGCGCTGCGATGCAGGCGATCGTCGTGACGACCGCGGGCGGGCTCGCGATGCTCGTCGGGGTCGTCGTGCTGGGCGAGGCCGCGGGCACGTACCGGCTGAGCGAGGTCGTCGCGCACCCGCCCGGCGGCACCGCGGCGACCGTCGCGATCGGGTGCCTGCTCGCGGGTGCCGCGACGAAGTCCGCGCTGCTGCCGTTCCACTTCTGGCTGCCCGCCGCGATGGCCGCGCCGACGCCCGTCTCGGCGTACCTGCACGCGGCCGCGATGGTGAAGGCCGGGGTGTACCTCGTCGCACGGTTCGCGCCCGCGTACTCGCAGCACACGCTGTGGCGGTGGACGGTCGTCGTGCTGGGCTGCGGGACGCTCCTGCTCGGCGGGTACCGCGCGCTGCGGCAGCACGACCTCAAGCTCGTGCTCGCGTTCGGCACGGTGTCGCAGCTCGGGCTCGTGACGCTGCTCGTCGGGCTCGGCACGCGCGCCACGGCGCTCGCGGGCCTCGCGCTGCTCGGGGCGCACGCGATGTTCAAGGCGACGCTGTTCCTCGTCGTCGGGGTCGTCGACGCCGCGACGGGCACGCGCGACCTGCGACGCCTGTCCGGGGTGGGCAGGGAGCTGCCGCTCACGGCGCTCGCGGGCGCGCTGGGCACCGCGAGCATGATCGGGCTGCCGCCGTTCGCGGGGTACGTCGCGAAGGAGGCGGGGCTCGAGGCCGTCGAGCACCTCGACGACCACCTGGTCGGGCTCGTGGTGCTCGTGTCGATCGCGGTGGGCTCGGTCCTCACCGTCGCGTACGGGCTGCGCCTGTGGTGGGGGGCGTTCGCGACGAAGCGCGCGGTCGTCCCCGCGTCCGCGCTCGTGCCGGACTCGGTCGCGAACCAGGTCGACGGCGCCCGGGCACCGGGGACGACGAGCCGCGTGGCGACCCGGCCGGACGCCGAGCCCGCCGCGGTGTCCCGGCCGTCGCTCCTGCTCGTGTGGCCCGCGCTCGTGCTCGGGACCCTCGGGCTCGTCGTCGCGCTCGTGCCCCACCTGGGCGATCGCTACCTGCAGCCCTACGCGGCCGCGCTCCCCGGCGAGGCCGGGCACCTGGTCCTGTGGGCCGGGTTCACGCCGACGCTCGCGCTCACGGCCGTGATCCTCGCCTGCGGTGCCGCGCTGTTCGCGGTCCGCGAGCCGGTCGAGACGCTGCAGGCGCGGCTCATGTACCGCGGCCCGGACGCCGACCGGGTGTACCGCCGCTCGATGCGACGCCTCGACGACGTGGCCGCGGACGTCACGGCCACGACGCAGCGTGGATCGCTGCCGCTGTACCTGGGGATCGTGCTCGTGGTGTTCGTCGTCGGCGGGCTCGTGAGCCTGCTCATGGGTGACGCGTGGCCCGACGCGGTGCGGCCGTGGGACCACCCCGCGCAGACGGTCCTCGCGGCCGTCGCGATCGTGTCCGCGGTGCTCGTCGCGCGTGCCCGCCGTCGCCTCAAGGCCGTCATCCTGCTCGGCATCGGCGGGTACGCCGTCGCGGGGCTGTTCCTGCTGCAGGGCGCCCCCGACCTCGCGCTCACGCAGGTGCTCACCGAGACCGTCACGCTCGTCGTGTTCGTGCTGGTGCTGCGCCGCCTGCCCCCGTACTTCTCCGACCGGCCGCTCGCGGGGTCGCGCTGGGTGCGGCTCGCGGTCGGTGTCGGCGTCGGGCTCACGGTCGCGGGCATCGCGCTCGTCGCGCCGGGGGCGCGTGTGCACGCACCCGTGACCGAGCACTTCGCCGACGAGGCCGTGGGCTGGGGCGGCGGCAAGAACATCGTCAACGTCACGCTCGTCGACATCCGCGCGTGGGACACCATGGGCGAGATCTCGGTGCTGCTCGTGGCGGCGACGGGCGTCGCGTCGCTCGTGTTCCTGTCCCGGCGCGGCGGGCAGATCTTCCGGGCACGCGACGCGGCGCCCGACCGTGCCGTGTGGTCCGGCGCGGTGCCGGGCGACCCCATGGCCGCGCTGCGGCGCGGGACGGACCCGGCACGGACCGACGCACCGTCGAACAACCGGGTGTGGCTGCGTGCGGGAGCCACGCTCGCGCCCCAGCGCCGCTCGGTGATCTTCGAGGTCGTCGTGCGGCTGCTGTTCCACACGATGGTCGTGTACTCGGTGTTCCTGCTGTTCAGCGGGCACAACCAGCCGGGCGGCGGGTTCGCGGCGGGACTCGTGACGGGCATCGCGCTCGCGGTGCGCTACCTCGCGGGCGGGCGGTACGAGCTCGGCGAGGCCGCACCGGTGCAGCCGGGTCTGCTGCTCGGGACGGGGCTGTTCCTGTCCGCCGGGGTCGGGATCGTCGCGATGCTCGCGGGCGGGAGCGTCCTGCAGTCGTGGATCGTCGAGGCCGACGTGCCGCTGCTCGGCCACGTCAAGCTCGTGACGAGCCTGTTCTTCGACGTCGGCGTGTACCTCGTGGTCGTCGGGCTCGTGCTCGACATCCTGCGCTCGCTCGGCGCCGAGCTCGACCGGCGGGCGGACACGGGCGACGACCCGGCGTTCGCCACGGCCGAGGCGGGTGAGCGCGCGTGATCGACATGGCGCCCAACCTCACGCTCGTCGTCGCGATCGCGGTGCTGTTCGCCGCGGGCGTCTACCTGCTGCTCGAGCGCTCGCTCTCGCGCGTCCTGCTGGGCGTGATCCTGCTCGGCAACGGCGCGAACCTGCTGTTCCTCGTGGCGGGCGGGCGCGCGGGCCGGCCGCCGATCGTCGGGCAGGCGGACGAGCGTCAGATGTCCGACCCGCTCCCGCAGGCCATGGTCCTCACGGCGATCGTCATCACGCTCGGCATGACCGCGTTCCTGCTCGCGATGGCCTACCGGTCCTGGCAGCTCAACCGGCACGACGAGGTCCAGGACGACGTCGAGGACCGGCGCATCGCCCGGCTCGCCGCGCGCGACGAGCGTGCGGTCACCGACGCGGACACCGAGGCGACCGTGCAGTCGCTCGACGAGGAGGCCGCACAGGCCCGCGACGAGACGGACGACGGGGAGGTGACCGCATGACCGACTGGGCATGGGTCGTGCCGCTGCCGGTCGTCGTCCCGCTGTTCGCCGCGGGCCTGACGCTCGCGCTGTTCCGACGACCGCGGCTGCAGCCGATCGTGTCGGTGAGCGCCCTCGCGCTCGTCCTCGCGGCGTCGCTCACGCTGCTCGTCCTGGCCGACGACGGGCCGCTCGTGGTCGACGTCGGGGACTGGGCCGCGCCCGTGGGCATCAACCTCGTCGCGGACCGGCTCTCCGCGCTCATGCTGACGATCTCGTCGGCCGTCACGCTGTGCGTCCTGCTGTACTCGCTCGCGCAGGGCCGCGACGACGACGAGGAGTCGGCGCCCGTCTCGATCTACCACCCGACGTTCCTGGTGCTGTCCGCGGGCGTCGCGAACGCGTTCCTCTCGGGCGACCTGTTCAACATCTACGTCGGCTTCGAGATCCTGCTCGCGGCGTCGTTCGTGCTCATCACGCTCGGCGGGACGCGCGACCGGATCCGGGCGGGCACGATCTACGTCGTCGTCGCGCTGCTGTCGTCGGTGCTCTTCCTCGTCGCGCTCGCGGCGGTGTACGCGGCGACCGGCACCGTGAACCTCGCGCAGCTCGCGATCCGGCTGCCGCAGGTCGACCCCGACGTGCGCCTCGTCCTGCAGGTCCTCCTGCTGCTCGCGTTCGCCGTCAAGGCCGCCGTGTTCCCCCTGTCGGCCTGGCTGCCCGACTCCTACCCGACCGCGCCCGCACCCGTGACCGCGGTGTTCGCGGGCCTGCTCACCAAGGTCGGCGTGTACGCGATCATCCGGACGCAGACCCTGCTGTTCCCCGGCGGGCACCTCGACGACGTGCTGCTGTGGGCGGCGCTCGCGACGATGCTCGTCGGGATCCTCGGCGCGGTCGCGCAGGACGACATCAAACGTCTGCTGTCCTTCACGCTCGTCAGCCACATCGGCTTCATGGTGTTCGGCATCGCGCTGTCGTCCGACGTCGGGCTCACCGCGGCGATCTACTACGTCGCGCACCACATCACCGTGCAGACCGCGCTGTTCCTGGTCGTCGGGCTCGTCGAGCGCGTGGGCGGGTCCACGTCGCTGACCCGGCTGGGCGGTCTCGCGAAGGCCGCCCCCGCGCTCGCGATCCTGTTCTTCGTGCCCGCGATGAACCTCGCGGGCATCCCGCCGCTGTCCGGCTTCCTGGGCAAGCTCGGGCTCCTGCAGGCCGGCGTCGCGGCCGGGACGCCGCTCGCGTACGTGCTCGTCGTCGGCTCGGTCGTGACGTCGTTGCTCACGCTGTACGCGCTGGTCAAGGCCTGGAACAAGGCGTTCTGGCAGCCGCCCGAGCAGGAGCCGCGCGCGGTCCGGATGCCGTTCGGCATGGTCGGTCCCACGGGTGCGCTCGTCGTGGTCGGCCTTTTGCTCACGTTCGCCGCCGGGCCGCTGTACGCGTACACCGAGCGCGCCGCGGCCGCGCTGACCGCCCGCACGCCGTACGTCGAGGCGGTGCTCCCGGACGGCGCACGCGGCGAGGGCGAGTCCGCGGAGCACTCCGACGAGGCCGAGCCCGCGCCGTCGCCCCAGGGGGGTGAGGGCTCGTGAGCCTGCACCCGCGGCGCGTCCGACGGCTCCCGTGGGGGACCGTCGTCTGGCTCACGGTCGTCTGGGTCCTGCTGTGGGGCGACCTCAGCGTCGCGAACGTGCTCGCGGGCGCCGCGATCGCGCTCGGGGTCACGCTGGGGCTGCGGATGTCGCCGGTCGACTTCCACGGGCGGGTCCGGCCGTGGGGCGTCGTGCGGCTGTTCGTGCGGTTCGCCCTCGACCTGGTGCGCGCGTCGTTCGAGGTCGCGGTGCTCGCGCTGCGCCCGCACCGCATGCCGCACGGCGCGGTCATCGGCGTCCAGCTGCGCTCGCACTCCGACCTGTACCTGACGATGACCGCGGAGCTGTGCTCGCTCGTGCCGGGCTCGCTCGTCGTGGAGGCGCACCGCCTGACCGGGCGGCTGTACCTGCACGTGCTCGACGTCGAGACGGCCGGCGGGGTCGAGGCCGCGCGCCAGGCCGTGCTCGACCAGGAGGAGCGGGTCCTGCGCGCGTTCGCGTCCGACGTCGAGCTGCGCGCGGCGGGCCTGCTCGACGAGCCGGAGGTGGCCGCATGACCTGGGTCGTCGTGGTGTGCGCCGCACTCATCACCGTCGGCGCGGCGTGCGCCGTGGTGCGCGCGGAGAAGGGTCCGTCGATGCTCGACCGGACCATCGCGCTCGACATCGCGGTCACGGCGGTCATCGCCGGGTTCGCGCTCTACGCGGCCGCGCAGCGGCGCACCGACGTCGTGCCCGTGCTCGTCGTGCTGTCGCTCGTCGGGTTCGTCGGGTCGGTGACCATCGCGCGGTTCGCGGCGGTCGAGCCCGAGGGTGAGGGACGCGTGCGCACGCGCGAGGAGGTCGCCGCCGAGGATGCCGCGGCGCGTGCGGCCGAGCTCGCCGGGGACGCGGCTGCGGACGACGAGCTCGTCGACACCCGGACGCACGACGCGACGGACGATCCGACGGACGAGGAGGAGCGATGAGCAGCGCGGTGACGGGCGGCGGCTGGGACACGGTCGCGGACGTGGCGTCGGTGGTGTGCCTGCTCGGCGGGGCGTTCCTGGTGCTCGCGGCGGGCGTCGGCGCGCTGCGGTTCCCCGACCTGCTGTCCCGCATGCACGCGGGGACCAAGCCGCAGGTGCTCGGGCTGGTCCTCGTGCTCGTCGGCCTCGCGCTGCGCCTGCGGTCGGGCGGCGCGGTGTGGGCGCTCGTGCTCGTCGCGGTGTTCGGCCTGCTCACCGCGCCCGTCGCGGCGCACATGGTCGGCCGGGCCGGCTACCGCACGGGCAAGGTCCGCGAGGACCTGCTGGTCACCGACGAGCTCACGCGCGACCTCCGCGCAGCCCACGACCAGCCCTGACCTCCCCGACGCGCCCTGACCAGCGGGAGCGCGGTGCGGGGGTCAGCGGTAGACGTCGGCTCGGTGCGCGATGCGGACCACGAGCAGCACCCGGGACTCTGCGTCCAGGGTGAACAGGACCCGGTAGTCACCGCGACGAGCGGAGTACATGCCCTCGAGGTCGAACCGCAGCGCCTTCGACATGCGCTCGGGATTGCGCGGGAGGGTCGCCGTGACGAACTCGACGACCGCCGCTGCGACACCGAGGGGGAGGCGGTCCAGCGACCGTATCGCGCTCGGTGCGAGGTGCACGTCCCAGGGCGTCGGGTCGCCCGTCACCGGACTGCGCCCGTGAGAGCAGCGCTCGTACGGACGGCGCTCACAGCGGGGGCAGGCCGTACCGGGCGCGCACGTCGTCCGACGCAGTCGTCGCTCCGTCGACGAGCGCGTCCTGCGCGTCGGCGACGTCTTCGCGCACACGTGGCTGGGAGAGCCAGAACAACGTCTCGTGCAGGGACTCGAGGTCGTCCGCCGACATGAGCACGGCCGCCGCGTGACCGTGCCGCGTGATCTGGATGATCTCGTGCGTGCTGGCAGCGTCCTCGACCAACGCCGACAGCTGTGCCTTCGCCTCGGTGAGCGCCACGGTTCTCATGCGCACAGTCTAGTCTGACTTGTGGTCCAACTTTTCGTGTCAGCGCAGGGTGCGGGTGCGGGGGTGCGCGACCAGGCGGCCGTGGGACAGGTCGACGACGCGGTCGGCGAGCTCGGCGAGCTCCGGGTCGTGCGTCGCGACGACGACCGCCGCACCCGCGTCCCGCGCCGCCGCGAGCAGGAGGCCGAACAGCGCGAGCGCGTGCCACGAGTCGAGGCCGTGCGTGGGGTCCTCGGCGAGGACGGCGCGCGGCCCGTGCACGAGCGCGCGGGCCACGGCGGCGCGCTGCCGCTGGCCGAACGACACGTCCTCGGGCACCCGGTCCGCACCCGCGCCGACGAACAGGCGCGCGAGCAGCGCGGTCGCCCGCGCTCGCGCCTCGGCCGCGGGGACGCCGGTGCGCAGCAGCGGGAGCTCGACGTTCTGCGCGAGCGTGAGGTCGGGCAGCAGCTCGTCGCCGGGGAAGACGAGCCCGAGCGAGCCGAGGCGCGTCGCGGACAGCTCGTGCGGGCGCAGCGTCGCGAGGTCGCGTCCGTCGAGCCGGACGGTCCCGCTCGTCGGACGCGACAGCCCCGCGAGGCACTGCAGCATCGTCGTGGTGCCGGAGCGCGCGGGACCGAGGAGGGCGACGGACTCGCCCTCCTCGACGTCGAGGCGGGCGCCGAGCAGCTCGGCCGGGGTTCCGGGGCGCGCGACCAGGTCACGGGCGGACAGCACTGTCATGGTCCCTCGCAGCATCAGGGTGCCGCGCAGCCACGGCACACGCGGTGCCGAACGTTCCGGGCCACCGCGACGTCTGACGGCGGGCGCCAGGGGGTATCGCCCGCCTGCCGAGCATCATGACGGACGATGTGGTCGATTTGTCCGACTTAACCGTTCCGGATCTGCCGGGATCGGTGCCGACCGCGCAGCAGCGAGCGCAGCCGCCGGTCCGGGCCGAGGCTCATCGGCACCGCGACGGCGGCGGCGGTCAGCACCCACGCCGAGTAGTCGAGGCCGAGGAACAGCCAGATGCTCGCGTGCATGATCGCCACGGCCACCGCGAACGCCGCGCGCGTCGGTCGCCACAGCAGCAGCCACACGGGTGCCGTGAGCTCGAGCGCCAGTGCACCCGTGGCGAGCCCGCCCGAGACGAGGGCGTGGTCGGCCACCCAGAGCGCGAGCCCTTCGGCGTGCGGCACGGCGCCCTGGCGCAGGATCCAGGTCATGTTGTCCGACAGCGCCCAGCCGATCCCGGAGTGGCGCAGCTTCTGCACGCCCGTGAGCCAGTAGACGAGGGCGAGCACGGCGAGCGCGGCCCGCGGCGGCCAGCCGAACCCGACGGACCGTTCGTCGTCCTCCCCGCGACGCGGCACGCGCGCGAACAGGAGCGGCACGGCGACCCACACCGTGAGCACGTCGTTGTGCATGACCTTGCCCGACGAGCCCCACAGCGCGCACAGCACCGCGTAGCACGCCCACGCCACGACGAAGCCGGCCCGCGCGTACCGACGCGCGAGGACGCACCCGACGCCCGCGACCCCGAGGACCACGAGCCCGACGATCACGCGCGCGGGCACGTGCGCCGGCAGCCAGCTCACGAACGTGAGCCCGTCCCGGAGCGCACCGGGTCGGTCGGTGATCTCCGTCCAGTCGCGCGCGACGAGCCGCAGCCCGACGACGAGCGCGACGAGCGTGTGCACCTCGAGCAGCCGCCAGCCGGGACCGGGCGCCGTGAGCCGTCGGTCGACCGCCTCCCCGAGTCGCCGCAGCCGTCCCCGGGGCTCGGTCGACGGCGGCTCGAGCGTCGCCGTCACAGGGTCACCTCCGCGAGCACCGTCGTCCCGTGCTCGGACCGGGTCCGCGTCCCGGGGTCCATGGTCCAGGACGTGCGTTCGACGACCGCGGAGCGGAAGTCCGCCGGGTCGAGCCCCGCGAGCTGCAGCCAGGCGACGACCTTGTCGCGCGCGACGTGCGCGGGCAGGTGGCGCAGGTCGACGAGCTGGTGGCTCGTCGTCGCGAGGACCTCGCTCGGGTGCGACCCGACCGGCACGGTCGTCCGCGCGCCGTCGGCGTCGAGCACGACGAGCGAGGTCGTGGCACCGTCCGCGGTCCGCACCGTGCTGAACAGCCGGAACGCCGTGACCGGCCAGACCTCGGCCTCGGCCTCGGCCGCGGCGCCGAGCCCGATCACGCCGAGCGTGCACCAGGCGACGACCCGCGCGGTGCGCCGGTCCCGCCGTTCCTGAGCTCCGTCCACCACGTGTCGCCCCCTCCTCCCGCGGCGGCACAGGGCTGCGCCGACCGGCACCGCGCCGCGGTGCGTGCGTGACTCTGCCAGAGCCCGGGCGTCCGTGGGGGCGGTTCGGGCTGCGGGCTGCTCGACCGCTCGCGGCCGACGCCCGTGGGACGTGCGCGAGACGTCGATGGTTGGATGGCGCCAGGCAGCAGGAGGTCCGACGACGAGGGGGCGGTGTGCGGGGACGAGCGGGTGGGCAGGCCGACGTCGTCGTGGTCGGGTCGGGGCCCAACGGGCTCGCGGCGGCCGTGACGTGCGCGCGCGCGGGGCTCGGGGTCACGGTGCTGGAGGCGCAGCCGACGTCGGGCGGCGGTGCGCGCACGCTCGACCTGGGCCTCGCCGACGGGATCGTGCACGACATCTGCTCGGCCGTGCAGGCCATGGCGTGGGCGTCGCCCTTCCTGCGCGCGTTCGACCTGCCGGCCCGCGGCGTCGAGCTGCTCACACCCGAGGTCTCGTACGCGCAGCCGCTGCCGGGCGGGCGCGCCGGGATCGCGTACCGGGACCTGGAGCGGACCGTCGACCGCCTCGAGGACGACGGGCCGGCGTGGCGCGCGCTCGTCGGACGTCTGGCGCAGCGCTGGCCGGACGTCGTGCGCGTCGCGCTCGGCGACAAGCGCAGCATCCCGCCGGGGCTGCTGCCGGGCGGTGTCGTGACCGCTGCGGCGTTCGGGCTCGGGGTGCTCGAGCAGGGCACGCGCGCGTGGGACCGGCGGTTCGCGGGCGACGTCGCCCCCGCGCTGCTCACGGGGGTCGCGGCGCACGCGATCACGCCGCTGCCGTCGCTCGCCGCCGCGGGGACCGCGCTGCTGCTCGCCGCGCTCGCGCACGCGGGTGACGGCTGGGCGATCCCGCGGGGCGGGTCGCGGGCCATCACCGACGCGCTGCGCGCGGACCTCGAGGCGCACGGCGGTCAGGTCGTCACCGACCACGTCGTGCGGTCGGCGCACGACCTGCCGCACGCGCACGCGTACCTGTTCGACACGACCCCGCGCACCGTGGTCGAGGTGCTCGGCGACGAGCTGCCCGCGCGGGCTCGTCGGGCGCTCGCCGCGTTCCGGTACGGCGACGGTGCCGCGAAGGTCGACTTCGTCCTGTCGGGTCCCGTCCCGTGGGCGCACCCCGAGGTCGCGCGTGCCGGGACCGTGCACGTCGGGGGCACGCGCGCGGACATGGCGCGAGCCGAGGCGCAGGTCGCGGCCGGAAGGCACGCGCAGCGGCCCATGACGCTCGTCAGCGACCCGAGCGTGGTCGACGCGGGCAGGATCGTCGGCGGTCTGCGACCCCTGTGGACGTACGCGCACGTGCCCGCGGGGTCCGACGTCGACGTGACCGAGGCCGTCACGGCGCACCTCGAGGCGTACGCGCCGGGGTTCCGGGACGTCGTCGTCGCGAGCCGGTGCGTGCCCGCCGCGCACATGGCGCAGCACAACCAGAACTACGTCGGCGGGGACATCTCGGCGGGGGCCGTGAGCATCGCGCAGATGGTCGCGCGCCCCACGCTCGCGCGCGACCCGTACGCGACGGGGTGCGACGGGGTCTACCTGTGCTCGTCGTCGACGCCGCCCGGGCCAGGGGTGCACGGCATGGGCGGCTGGTTCGCGGCGCGGCGCGTGCTGCGCGACGTGTTCCGCCTCGGCGCGCCGGACCTGCGGCCCTGAGGGCGCGCGCCCGCCTCAGGCGTGCTCGTCCTCCGCGCGCCGGACGAGGCGAGCCGTGCCGCGCGTCGCGAACACGCGCGCGACCGCGACGGCCGCACCCGTGAAGGCGGCCGCGACGACGATCTCGGCGAGCGCCGCGTCGCCCGGGTCCTCGGCCTTCGGGGGCTTGTGCCCGCGCGCCGCGACCCACGACTGGTTGACCGCCTGGGTCGCCAGCCATGCCGCGAGCCCCGCGGCGGCGAGCCCGACGACCTTCGCGACGACCCCCGCGGACGACGTGTCGGCCATGCTGCACCTCTCGTCGGACGTGTGCCGACGGACCGTCCCGACGACCAGGTCGACGCTACCCTCCTCGGCCCGTCGCCCGCGTGCCGACCCGCGTGCACGGCACGCGCGGGCGCGGGGTTAGGATCGGGGCGAAACGACAGGGGAGCGTCAGGACGGGTCGACCGTCGGGGCGCTGAGAGTGCGGACCACCGCAGACCCTCGAACCTGATCCGGGTGATACCGGCGTAGGGAGTCGGGAAATCTCACCTCCGTGTCGTCGTGCACGGTCGCCCCGGTGAGCCCGCACGACGACACGGTGGACCCCTCCTCGGACGAAGGAGGAGCACCACCCATGGCGAGGTCCAGCTCGCACACCCGCTGCCCGCGCACCGCGCTGCTCGGCATGCTCGTCGTCCCCGTGCTCGCGCTCGGCGCGTGCGCGTCGGACGGCGCAGCGGACGACACGGCGACGACCCCGACGGCCGGCGGAACAGGAGCGACGGGCGGCACCGTCACGCTCGTGACGCACGACTCGTTCGCGCTGTCCGACGGCATCCTCGACGCGTTCACCGAGCAGACCGGCTACCGGGTCGACGTCGTGCAGCCGGGCGACGGCGGTGCGCTCGTCAACCAGCTCGTCCTCACGAAGGACGCGCCGCTCGGCGACGTCGCGTACGGCATCGACAACACGTTCGCGTCGCGCGCGCTCACCGAGGGCGTCTTCGCGCCGTACCGCACGCAGGCCGCCGCCGCGGCGGACGCCGCGACGCACGCGCTCGACGAGGACGCCGACGGCGCGCTCACCGCGATCGACTACGGCGACGTGTGCCTGAACGTCGACCACGCCTGGTTCAGCGAGAAGGGTCTCGCCGAGCCCGTCACGCTCGACGACCTCACGAAGCCCGAGTACCGGGGCCTGACGGTCGTGCCGAACGCCGTGACGTCGTCGCCCGGCTTCGCGTTCCTGCTCGCGACGATCGGCGCGAAGGGCGACGCGTGGCCGCAGTACTGGACCGCGCTCAAGGACAACGGCCTGCAGGTCGACGACGGCTGGTCCGACGCGTACTTCACGACGTTCTCGGGCGGGGGCGGCGGCGGGTCGCGCCCGATCGTGCTGTCCTACGCGTCGTCGCCGCCCGCGACCGTGCCCGAGGGCGGCACCGAGCCGACCACGGGGGCGCTGCTCGACACGTGCTTCCGGCAGGTCGAGTACGCGGGCGTCCTGGCCGGGGCGCAGAACGTCGAGGGTGCACACGCGCTCGTCGACTTCCTGCTCTCCGACGAGGTGCAGGCCGACGTCCCCGGGTCGATGTACATGTACCCGGTGAGCACGTCGGTCGACCTGCCCGCGGACTGGGCGGCCTGGGCGCCGCTCGCCGAGCACCCGTTCGAGGTGCCGGCCGCCGACATCGCGGACCAGCGACAGCAGTGGCTGACGCAGTGGTCCGAGACGGTGATCGGCTGACCGGCTGACGCCGTGACCTCGACCGCGACCACCCGACGCCCCGTCCAGGGGCCCACCCCCGGCGCGCCCGCACGCGCGCCGGGGGACCGGGGTGGTCGCCGTGCGCGTCCGGACGGCCTGTCGGGCTGGGGGCGCGGTGCGGCGTGGACCGTCGCGGTCGCGGTGCCGCTCGCGTTCCTCGTCGTGTTCTTCGCGTACCCGGTCGCGACGATGCTGGGGCGGGGGTTCCTCGTCGACGGTCACCTCGACCTGTCGGGGTTCGCCGACGTGTTCTCGCGGCCCCGCACGTGGCGCATCGTGGGGCAGACGCTCGCGCAGGCAGGCATCGCGACGACCGTGTCCGTGCTCCTCGGCGTGCCCGGCGCGTACGTGCTCCACCGGCACCGGTTCGCCGGGCGGGCGGTCGTGCGCGCGCTGGTGACCGTGCCGTTCGCGCTGCCGACCGTCGTCGTCGGCGTCGCGTTCCGCTCGCTGCTCGTCGACGGCGGGCCGCTCGGGTTCCTGCACCTCGACGGCACGTTCACGGCGATCGTCGCGGCGCTCGTGTTCTTCAACTACGCGGTCGTCGTGCGCAGCGTCGGCGGGCTGTGGGAGCGGCTCGACCCGCGGGCCGAGCAGGCCGCTCGTGCGCTCGGCGCGACGCCGTGGCGCGCGCTGCGGACCGTGACGCTGCCCGCGCTCGCCCCCGCGATCGCGTCCGCCGCGTCGCTCGTGTTCCTGTTCTGCGCGACCGCGTTCGGCACCGTGCTCGTGCTGGGCGGGCTGCAGTACGGCACCGTCGAGACCGAGATCTGGGTGCAGACCACGCAGTTCCTCGACCTGCGCGCCGCGGCGGTGCTGTCCGTCGTGCAGCTCGTCGTCGTCGCGGCTGCGCTGCTCGTCGCGGGGCGTGCGCGCGGTCGTCGGGAACGTGCCCTGGACCTCGCGAGCCCCGAGCTCGCGGTGCGGCCGCTGCGGCTGCGGCGCCGCGCCGGTGAGCCGCGCGGCGAAGGGCTCGGCCTCGTGCGCGGCGCGAGCGCCGTGACCGCGCTCGTCGTGCTGCTGCTCGCGGTTCCGCTCGGCAACCTCGTCGTGCGGTCGCTGCGGGTCGGGGACCGGTGGGGGCTCGACCACTACCGGGCGCTCGCGCACCGCCCGCAGGGCGTGACCGTCACGGTGTGGGAGGCCGCGAGCAACTCGCTGCGCACCGCGGCCACCGCGACCGTGCTCGCGCTCGTCGTGGGCGGGCTCGTCGCGCTCGTCGTGTCCCGACGACCCCGGCGGCGTACCGCGCGGCGTGCCGTCGCGGGGCTCGACGCGGTGTTCATGCTGCCGCTGGGGGTCTCGGCGGTGACGGTCGGGTTCGGGTTCCTGCTCGCGCTGCACGAGCCCTTCGGGCTCGACGTCGACCTGCGGCGCTCGCCGCTGCTCGTGCCGGTGGCGCAGGCGGTCGTCGCGGTGCCGCTCGTCGTGCGCACCGTGCTGCCCGTGCTGCGCGCGATCGACCCGCGCCTGCGCGAGGCCGCCGCGACGCTCGGCGCCGCTCCCGGACGCGTGCTGCGCACCGTGGACGGCGCGCTCGCGGTGCGCGCGCTCGGCCTCGCCGTCGGGTTTGCGTTCGCCGCGTCGCTCGGCGAGTTCGGCGCGACGTCGTTCCTCGCGCGGCCCGACACCCCGACGCTGCCGGTCGTGATCTTCCGGCTCATCGGGCGGCCCGGTGCCGACTCGTACGGTGCGGCGCTCGCCGCGTCCGTGGTGCTCGCGGTGCTCACCGCGGGCGTGGTGGCCCTGTGCGAGCGGCTGCGCCGCGCGGGCGAAGGAGGCGACTGGTGAGCGGGCTGGGAGTGCGCGACCTCGTCGTGCGGTACGAGGCGAAGCGGCGCGGGCAGCCCGGGACCGTCGCGGTGGACGGCGTCTCGTGCGACGTCGCGCGCGGCGAGGTGCTCGCCCTGCTCGGGCCGTCGGGGTGCGGCAAGTCGTCGCTCCTGCGCGCCGTCGCCGGGCTCGAGACGTCCGCGTCCGGGTCCGTGACCTGGGACGACGAGCCCGTGGCCCGGGTTCCCGTGCACCGGCGCGACTTCGGGCTGATGTTCCAGGACGGGCAGCTCTTCGGGCACCGCGACGTGGCCGGCAACATCGCGTACGGGCTCGCGGGACGTCCGCGCGCCGAGGTGGTCGCGCGTGTGGACCGGCTGCTCGAGCTCGTCGGGCTGCCCGGGGCCGGACCACGGTCCGTCGCGACGCTGTCCGGCGGTGAGCGCCAGCGGGTCGCGCTCGCTCGTGCGCTCGCGCCCGCGCCGCGGCTCCTGCTGCTCGACGAGCCGCTGTCCGCGCTCGACCGCTCGCTGCGCGAACGGCTCGCGCTCGACCTGCGCGCCGCGCTGCTCGCGACGGGCACCACCGCGCTGTTCGTCACGCACGACCAGGACGAGGCGTTCGCGGTCGCCGACCGGGTCGCCGTCATGGCCGAGGGACGGCTGCTGCAGGTCGCCGCGCCCGGCGAGCTGTGGCGCGCCCCGGCCGACGAGCGCGTGGCCCGGTTCCTCGGGTACGAGGCGTTCGTCGCGGCGGCCGATGCACCGCGCGCGCTGCGGGACGCCGTCGCGGCCGGGGGTGGCGTGCCGGGTGCGACGATCGCGCTCGCCCCCGGCGCGCTCGTCGTCGAGCCGACCACGGGGTCGTCGGACGACGCCGGGGGGCTCACGGGCGTCGTGCTCGCCGTGCGGACCCGGCGCGGGCGGCCCACCGTGCACGTCGACGTCCCGGGGCTCGGCGAGGTGACCGCGCTCGCGTCGGGCGGCGAGCTGCCCGGGCCGGGCGACGTGGTCCGGCTGCGGCCGACGCCCGACGACCTCGCGCTCCTGTCACCGCGCGGCCCGGCCGCGGTCCGGGTGTGACCCGGCCGACAGCCCGTTGACGTGCAGGCCCGCAGGTCGCGGGCTAGCGTCACAAGAACCGGATGCCGTCGGCTCGACGAGGTGAGGCGCCATGTCGTTTGATCGTCGCGAGATCGTGTCGCTCGAGATCCACGCGGGTCTCACCGCGGTGTGGGAGCACCTGCGCGAGCCCACCCGGGTCCGACGCTGGTACGGCTGGGACTCGCCCGGGCTCGACCAGGAGGCGCACCGGTTCGTCGACGTGCCCGCCGAGCACCGCGACGTCGAGCACGACGCGACGACCCACACCCTCACGTGGCCCAACCACGACGTCCTCACGGTCAGCGCCGCCGCGCACGAGCCCGCGCTCACGCACGTGCGGCTCACGCGCCGGTCGCACGAGGCCCTGCCCGTGCAGTTCGACGGCAACATGGACGAGGTCGACGAGACCTGGATCGCCGACCTGCACCAGCTCCAGTTCGCGCTCGAGAAGCACCCCGGCGCCGACCGGCGCACGCTCGCCGTCCGGGACCTCGACGCCGGTCCCCGGCAGGACCGGCTCCTGAGCCGCGCCGGCCTCCACGGCGTGCGCGGGATCCCCGTGGGCGGGCACGTCGAGGCTCGTCGGCCCGACGGGACGATGCTCGGCGGGACGCTGCTCTACAAGACCGAGCACCAGGTCGGGATCCAGCTCCACGGGGTGAGCGAGGCGCTGCTCGTCGTGCGCGAGGCGCCGATCGGGTCGCACCCGCCGCACGGGACCGTGACCGCCGTGCTGTCCGTGTACGGCGTGGACGACGGCACCTTCCAGGACATCACCGCGCGCTGGTCCGGCTGGTGGGGTTCCGTGGGGGTGCAGATGCCGTACTTCGCGCACCGGTGACGCGTGCGCGTCAGTCCGCGGGTCGGCGCGCGGTGCGCGGAGCGAGCACGTACGTGACCACGTAGCCGAGCACCAGGGCGACGTGCGCGACGCGGAGCTGCTGCGAGTGCCAGGCCGCGATGCCGAGCCCGACGAGCACGACGACGACAGCCGCCGTCGTCAGGAGCAGCGGACCGGGGTTCGACCGGCGGCGCAACGCGACCACCCTGCGCGCCGCGAGCGCACCGAGCCCCACCGCGACGACGACGAGCGCCAGCACCATGCCGCCTCACCTCCGCGGCGACCCTACCGAGCGCGCTGCTCGCATCGACGCCACCTACATTCAGGGCATGAACTGGCTCGAGGTCGTCGGTTGGATCGGGTCCGTGCTCGTCGTGCTGTCGCTCATGCAGGCGCGCGTGCTGCGGTTCCGGGTCATGAATCTCGCGGGTGCGGCGATCGCGACCGCCTACAACATCGCGATCGACGTGTGGCCGTTCGCCGCGATGAACGGCGCGATCACGCTCATCGACCTCTACTGGCTGTGGCGGCTGCTGCGCGAGCGGCACGACGAGGCCGTGTACGAGGTCGTCGAGGTCGCCGCCGACGACGCGTACCTCGCCCGGGTCCTGCAGGTGCACGCAGCCGACATCGCGACCTTCATCGCCCCGTCGCCGCCGCCGTCCTCCCCCACGTCGCCGACCCTGCCCGCCCCGTCGTCGACCCCGCCCGCCCCGTCGACGCTCCCGCTCGCCCCCACGTCGTCGACCGTGCCCGCCCCCACCTTGTCGAGCGCATCGTCAGCGTCGCCGACGCCGAGCTCCGCTCGTGCGGGCTCGGCGGCGAGCGGGCGGGGTGAGTGGGCGTTCCTCGTCGTGCGGGGCGACGAGACCGTCGGCGTCGTGCAGCTCCGCGACGAGGGCGCGGGCACCGCGCGCGTGCTCCTCGACTACGTCACGCCCCGGTTCCGTGACTTCACGCCCGGTGAGTTCGTGTACCGCCGCAGCGGCGTGTTCCACGAGCGTGGCTTCACGCAGCTGGTCGTCGACCCGGTCCCGGCCAACCGCGACTACTTCCGCCGAGTCGGCTTCACCCCCACCCCCTCAGGCCCCTGGACCCACCCCCTCCCCACCCCCTGACCCACCCACGCCCTGACCACCCCACCCGGCCCCGC
>Ga0206103_100486_pt1 | contig 20743 bp, 13 predicted proteins | sample 1B5Ametagenome_FD_148638 | JGI IMG/M metagenome (GOLD analysis project Ga0206103, IMG submission 148638) | Enriched microbial communities from leaf-cutter ant dump, University of Wisconsin, Madison, United States - 1B5A | ecosystem: Environmental > Terrestrial > Nest > Insects nest > Nest dump... | reverse complement strand
CCAGTAGGCGGATCAGGCCGGACGCCGCGGGCGAGCGCCCATGCGGCAGCTGAAGGGCGCCCGACGGTGGCAGTGCAGTCGCAGGGGCGGCGGCAACGGCGGTGACAGTGGCAGTCGCAGGGGCGGCGGCAGTCGCAGGTGCGGTGGCGGGGGCGGTGGGTGGCGGCCCACAGCGGGGCGGCGCGGCCGACGCTCAAGCAGTGACGCCCGCGGAGCGCTCGGCGACACCCTGTGGCGAGCACAGCCCATCACCCCTGAGTTCGTCGGAGATGTCTGAGTTCGTCGGAGTTCGCCGACGAACTCGACGATCTGCGACGAACTCACGACGGTGGGCGGGGTGGGACTGGTGGGCGGGGTGGAGCCGTGGGCGGGTGGACCGGTGGGTGGGATGCGGCGAGGCCGGTCGCCCTGGGGCGACCGGCCTCGGTGGGTCGACGTCAGTCGACCGGCAGGCTGGGGCGGGCCGGAGCCCGCCGGATCAGGCCTGGAAGCGCGGGAAGGCCGAGCGGCCCGCGTAGCGGCCCGCGTCGTCCAGCTCCTCCTCGATGCGCAGCAGCTGGTTGTACTTGTTGATGCGCTCGCCGCGCGCGGGGGCACCGGTCTTGATCTGGCCGGCGTTCGTCGCGACGGACAGGTCGGCGATCGTGGTGTCCTCGGTCTCGCCGGAGCGGTGCGAGGTCATCGTCGTGAAGCCGTTGCGCTGCGCGAGCGTCACCGCGTCGAGCGTCTCGGTGAGCGTGCCGATCTGGTTGAGCTTGACCAGCAGCGAGTTCGCGGCCTTGAGCTGGATGCCCTTGGCGAGGCGCTCGGGGTTGGTGACGAACAGGTCGTCACCGACGATCTGCACCTTGTCGCCGACCTCGGCGACGAGCTGCGACCACGTGCCCCACTCGTCCTCGGACAGCGGGTCCTCGATCGAGACCAGCGGGTAGTCCGCGACGAGCTGCTCGTAGTACTTGACCATGAAGTCCGGCGTCTGAGCCTTGCCCTCGAACTGGTACGCGCCGTCCTTGAAGAACTCGGTCGACGCGACGTCGAGCGCGAGCGCGACGTCCTTGCCCGGCGCGAAGCCCGCCTTCTCGATCGCCTCGAGGATGAGGTCGAGCGCGGCGCGGTTCGACTCGAGGTTCGGCGCGAAGCCACCCTCGTCGCCCAGGCCGGTCGCGAGGCCCTTGCTCTTCAGCACGGCCTTGAGGGAGTGGTAGACCTCGGCGCCCGTGCGGAGCGCCTCGCGGAAGGTCGTGGCGCCGATCGGGGCGACCATGAACTCCTGGATGTCGACGTTCGAGTCCGCGTGCGAGCCGCCGTTGAGGATGTTCATCATCGGGACCGGCAGGACGTGCGCGTTCGGGCCACCGACGTAGCGGAACAGCGGCAGGTCGGCCGAGTCGGCCGCGGCCTTCGCCACGGCGAGCGAGACGCCGAGGATCGCGTTCGCGCCGAGCTTGCCCTTGTTGGGCGTGCCGTCCAGGTCGATGAGCGCCTGGTCGACGAGGCGCTGCTCCGAGGCCTCGAAGCCGATGATCTCCGGCGCGATCTCGTCGATGACCGCGTTCACGGCCTGCTCGACACCCTTGCCCAGGTAGCGCGACTTGTCACCGTCACGACGCTCGACGGCCTCGAACGCACCGGTCGAGGCGCCCGAGGGGACACCCGCGCGGGCGATCGTGCCGTCGTCGAGCGCGACCTCGACCTCGACAGTGGGGTTGCCGCGCGAGTCCAGGATCTCGCGGGCGCCGACGGCCTCGATGCTGGCCATGGGTGCTCCTTCGACGTGCAGGTGGGATTTCCGTGCAGGTGGGGTTACGACCTCACCCTAGTGGCGTCCGACGACGACCGCGTCGGGACCTCCGTCCGCTGGACGGCCGGCGTGCAGCACGTCACACCCGTCGACCGGGACGAACGGCACGACTCGTCCGCACCACCCGCACGTCGAAGGAGCACGGCTCACCCGAGCGTGCAGCTGGTGCCGTTGACGGTGAACGCGGTCGGCGCCGTGGGCGTGCCGGGGTGCGACGCGTTGAACCCGATGTCGGCGCTCGCACCGGGCGCGAGCTGACCGTTCCACGGCGCGTTCACGGCGGTGACGACGGTCCCGCCCTGCGACCAGGTCGCGCTCCACCCCTGCTCGACGCGCTGCCCGCCCGGGAACGTGAACTGCAGTGTCCAGCCGGACAGCGGCACGACGCCCGTGTTCGTCACCCGGAGGTTGGCCGTGAGCCCCGTGTTCCACGCGTTCGACGTCCACGTCACGGCGCACCGCTGCGCGGGCGGCATGGTGTGCGTCGGCTCGGCGGTCGGCGTCGGCGTGGGGGTCGGCGTCGGCGTGGGGGTCGGCGTCGGCGTGGGGGTCGGCGTCGGCGACGCGGTCGGGGTCGGCGTGGGCGTCGGGGTCGGCGACGCGGTCGGGGTCGGGGTCGCGGTCGGGGTGGGCGTCGGCGTGCTCGTCGTGCCGATGCGCGACGGGTCGACGATCCCCCAGAACGCGTCCTTGACCTGCAGCTTCCCGTCGAACAGCAGCGGCGAGGCCCCGGCGCGCAGCCAGGTCCGGGAGTCGTCGACGCCCCACACCGTCACGGACTCCAGCGACGCCGCGTGCGCGCGCAGGATCGTGAACAGGTCGCGGTAGTAGGTCGCCTGCTGCCGCAGCCGGTCCGCGGGCGGCACGGTCCACGACTCACCGCCGTTGAGGTAGGTCGACACGTCGAGCTCGGTCACGGCCTGCGTGACGGGCAGCGCCTCGAACGCGGTGATCGTGGCCTCGATGTTCGACAGCGACCGGCCGATCTCGACGTGCAGCTGGTGCCCGACGCCGTCCACGGGCACGCCCTGCGCGAGGAGCGAGGTCACGAGCGCGAGGTACGGCGCGCGCTTGTTGGGGTACTCGCCGTTGTAGTCGTTGATGAACAGCTTGACGTGCGGTCCGAACGCCTCGCGCGCGTAGCGGAACGCGTCCGCGACGTACGAGGGCCCGAGGATGCGGTACCACTCGGAGCGCCGCATGCCGTCGGCCTGCGACTCGTCGATGACCTCGTTGACCACGTCGAACGCGAAGATCGGGTTGCCGGCGGTGCCGAACTCGCCGTACTTCGTCCGGTAGTGCGTCGCGATCGCCTCGATGTGCGTCTGCAGCCGAGAGCGCAGCAGCGCCTGGTCGGCGGCGCTCGTCGTGAGCGCGGCGCCGTCCCGCTGGAACCACCACGCGGGCGTCTGCTGGTGCCACAGGAGCGTGTGCCCGTAGACGCGCTGGTGGTGCGCGAGCGCGAAGTCGACGAGCAGGTCGGCGGGCCCGAAGACGAACGTGCCCTCGGTCGGCTGGATCGCGTCGGGCTTCATCTGGTTGCCGGGCGTGAGCTGCGCGGCGTGGTACCCGACGAGCTCACCGCGGCCCGCGAGCACGTCCGCGGGCTCGACGGCCATGCCGAACGGGAACCAGGGGGCGAGCGTCGTGTCGAGCGCGGGCACCGTGAGGTCGGGAGCGACCGCGTCGCCGGACACCACGACGTCGTCGACGAGGAGGTCGGTCAGCGAGGACGTGGACTCGACGTAGAGCAGCGCGTCGTCGAACGGTCCGGGCGTGTAGCTCGCGGTGACCTGCTTCCAGGCGCCGTCGGTCACGCCCGGCACGGTCGCGACGGTGTCGTACGACGAGACGCCCGCGTTGTCGCGCTGCACGGACACGCGCAGGTCGGCGTAGCCCAGGCCGCTGTGCGGCAGGCGCAGCCACATCGAGACCGTGTACGTGACGCCGGGCTCGAACGCGTCGGTCACGGGGAGCCCGGCGCCGTGCCAGGCGGACGTGCGGCCGGTGACCAGCAGGCTCGTCGTGCCGCGTGCGGCCTCGGTGGTGAGCGCGACGGTCGGTGCGGGTCCGCGCGCCACCCAGCCGTCGAGGCCGTCCTCGAAGTCGGACGCGGCGACGACCGTGGCGGCGGCCCGCGCGCTCGTCGCGCCCGGCACGACGAGCGCGGCGACCGCGACGAGGGCCGCGACGACGAGCGCGGCGAGGGTCGAGAGCGTCAGGGGCTGCGAGGCCCCCGGCAGCGGCTGGGCACGGCGAGGCATCGCAATCGCTCCTTCGCGACGTGCCGGCGGCACGGTCCGCCGGTCTGGCGGGAGGCTAGGGAGCGCGGACGTCCCGCGACGAGATGGTGAAACGGTTCGACGATCTGTTCGACGACATTCGACGACCGAGACGCACTCACAGCGCCGTCAGGGCCGCCACGATCTTCTCGGTCTGCTCGCGCGCGTCGCCGAACAGCATCGCGGTGTTCTCCCGGAAGAACAGCGGGTTCTGCACGCCGGCGTACCCCGTCGCCATCGACCGCTTGAACACGACGACCTGCCGCGCCCGCCACACCTCGAGCACCGGCATGCCCGCGATGGGGGACGCCGGGTCGTCGAGCGCAGCGGGGTTGACCGTGTCGTTCGCGCCGATCACGAGGACGACGTCCGTCTCGCCGAGGTCGTCGTTGATCTCGTCCATCTCGAGCACGATGTCGTACGGCACCTTGGCCTCGGCGAGCAGCACGTTCATGTGCCCCGGCAGGCGCCCCGCGACGGGGTGCACCCCGAACCGGACCTCGACGCCGCGCGCCCGCAGCTTCTCGACGAGGTCGGCGACGGGGTACTGCGCCTTGGCGACGGCCATGCCGTACCCGGGCGTGATCACGACCGAGCGCGCACCGGCGAGCTCGGCGGCGACCTCCGCGGCGGAGACCTCGCGGTGCTCCCCCACCGGACCGCCCGACGACGGTGCCGCGCCCTCCGGCGCGCCGAACCCGCCGAGGATCACCGAGACGAACGACCGGTTCATGGCCCGGCACATGATGGCGGACAGGATCGCGCCGGACGCGCCGACGAGCGCACCCGTGACGATCAGCAGGTCGTTGTCGAGCATGAAGCCCGCGGCCGCGGCCGCCCACCCCGAGTACGAGTTGAGCATCGACACGACGACGGGCATGTCCCCGCCGCCGATCGCCGCGACGAGGTGCCAGCCGAGCGCGAGCGCGACGGCGGTCATCGCGAGCAGCGGCCACACCGACGGTGCCGCGAGGAACCAGGCCAGCAGCCCGAGCGATGCGACGACCGCGCCGAGGTTGAGCAGGTTGCGGCCCGGGAGCATGAGCGGGGCGCTCGAGATGCGCGCCGCGAGCTTGAGGAACGCGACGACCGAGCCGGTGAGCGTCACGGCGCCGATGAAGACCCCGAGGAACACCTCGACGAGGTGCACGCCGTGCGGCGGTTCGGTGAGGTACGAGTCGAACCCGACGAGCACCGCGGCCGCACCGACGAACGAGTGCAGGAGCGCGATGAGCTCGGGCATCTGCGTCATCTCGACGCTGCGCGCACGCCACGTCCCGACGACTGCGCCGACGCCGAGCACGAGCGCGATGAGCAGGCCCGTCACGAGCACGTCGCGCTGCGAGCCGTCGAGCGCGAGCGCGATCGTCGCGGCGAGCGCGAGGACCATGCCCACCATGCCGAGGACGTTGCCCCGGCGCGCGGTCTCCTGGCGGGACAGGCCCGCGAGCGACAGCACGAACAGCACGGCGGCGAGCAGGTACGTCGCGTGCACGAGCGACTCGAGCGTCATGTCAGGCTCCCCGTCGGAACATGCGGAGCATCCGGTTCGCGACCAGGAACCCGCCGAAGATGTTGATGGACGCGACCGTGGCGGCGACGCACGCGAGGACGGTCACGACGAGGTCGTCGGACCCGATCTGCAGCAGCGAGCCGACCAGGATGATCCCCGAGATCGCGTTGGTTTGGGCCATGAGCGGCGTGTGCAGCGAGTGCGACACGTTCGAGATGACGTAGTAGCCGACGAACACCGCGAGCGCGAAGACCGAGAAGTGCGACAGGAAGTCGCTCGGCGCGAACGAGATGCCGAGCGTGAGGAGCACCGCGCCGAGCGCGTAGGCGACCGTGCGCCGCTGGGCGCGACGCCGTGCGGCCTCGTCGGCCGCCGCCTTCGCCGCGGCGAGCTCGTCGGCGGTGGGCACGGGCGCGCCGGGCGCCGCGGGAGCCGCCGCCGACACCGCGACCGGCGGTGGCGGCCACAGCACGTCCCCCGCGTGCGCGACGACCATGCCCCGCTGCACCGGGTCGTCGAGGTCGAGCACGAGCGTGCCGTCCTTGCCCGGGGTCAGGAGCTGCACGAGGTGCACGACGTTGGTGCCGAGCAGCTGCGACGACTGCTGCGGCATGCGGCCCGCGAGGTCCGTCCAGCCCAGCACGACGACCCCGTTGTCGCTCACGACGCGCGCACCCGGCTCGGTGAGCTCGCAGTTGCCGCCGCCCGGTGCCGCGAGGTCGACGATCACCGACCCGGGCTTCATGCCCGCGACCGCCGCCGCGGTGATCGTCGTCGGCGCGGTCCCGCGCACGAGCGCGGTCGTCACGACGATGTCGGCACCGGCACACTCCTGCGCGTACACGTCGAGCGCCGCGGCGAGCTGGGCCTCGGTGAGCGGTGCGGCGTAGCCGTCCGCGCTGACCTCCTGCTGCGCCTGCGGGGCGCGCACGAACGTCGCGCCCATCGACTCGATCTGCTCGCCGACCTCGGGCCGCACGTCGAACGCCCGCACCTGCGCCCCGAGCGAGTCGGCGGTGCCGATCGCCGCGAGCCCCGCGACCCCGGCGCCGATCACGAACACCTTGGCGGGCGGCGTCTTGCCCGCGGCCGTGACCTGGCCCGCGAACATGCCGCCGAACTCCTGCGCGGCCTCGATGACCGCGCGGTAGCCCGCGACGTTCGCCATCGACGACAGCACGTCGAGCGACTGCGCGCGCGAGATGCGCGGGACCGCGTCGAGCGCGAGCGCCGTGACCCCGCGGGCCGCGAGCGCCTCGACCAGCGCGCCGCGCTGCGCCGGCTGGAGCTGCGCGACGAGCGTCGCGCCCTCGCGCAGCAGCCCGACCTGCTCGTCGGACGGCGCGTCCACCGCGGTCACGACGTCCGCACCCCACGCGGCCGCGGTGTCGACCACCTGCGCGCCCGCGGCGACGTACGCGTCGTCGGAGAACGTCGCCGACGAGCCCGCACCCGCCTCGACGAGCACGTCGTACCCGAGCCCGACGAGCCTGCCGACCGTCGCGGGGGTGGCGGCGACGAGCCGCTGCCCCGGTGCCTCGCGCGGGATCCCGATGCTCGCCACGCACGCCTCCTGTGAAGTCGTCGGACGCACGCGGGTGAGCAGCGCGCGTCCGTGGATCGGCCGGTGACCGCCCGGCCCGGCCGACGCTATCGCGACGTTCCCCGCGCCTCAGGGACGACGGTCCCAGGCGCCGGGCTCAGGACCGCAGGTCAGGACGGCGCGGACCCGCCCGCCGCGGTCTCGGCGGCGCGCGCCGCGGCCTCCCACGCGGCGAGCGTGCGCCGCAGCTCGCCCTCGGCGTCGAGCCCCGCGGCGCGTGCCTCGCGCACGAGCGCGAACAGCCGCGCACCCACGTCCGCTCGCGCGCCGTCCGCCACGGGGTCGGCCACGACGAGCCCCGCCCGGTCCGCGCGCGCGACGAGCTTCTGCGTGCGCGCGAGCGCACCGAGCGCGAGCGGGACCCCGTCCAGCGCGGAGGCGCGGGACGGCTTCTCGGCGCGCTTGATGCGGTCCCACGCGACGTGCCGGCCCTCGTCGTCGGCCGCACCGACCTCGTCGGCGAACACGTGCGGATGGCGCCGCACGAGCTTCTCGACGAGCCCGCGCGCGACGTCCTGCACGTCGAACGGGTCCTCGGCGTGCTCGGCCGCGACACGCGCGTGGAACACGACCTGCAGCAGCAGGTCGCCGAGCTCCTCGCGCAGGCCGGCGCGGTCGTCGGCCTCGATCGCCTCGACGAGCTCGTACGCCTCCTCGATCGCGTACGGCGCGAGCGAGGCGTGCGTCTGCTCGGCATCCCACGCGCAGCCGCCCGGCGAGCGCAGCCGGTCCATCACCGCCACGAGCTCGGCCAGGCGGTCGGGCCGGCCGTCGTGCGGGTCGGTCACCGTCAGGACGCGCTCGCCGTCACGAGCCACTCGCGCGCCGCCGGGTCGCCGATGTTCGCGTCGGCGTCGAGCGTCCCGAACCGCGGGTTGAGCTCGATGTCGAGCGCCGCGATCCGCTCGCTGAACTGCTGCTGGACGTCCTCGAGGTCGTCGCCGTCGGACAGCGCCGTGCTCGCCTTGACGTAGCGCGCGACCGCGACCGTGCCCGGGGCCAGGTCGGCGGGGAGCGTGACGCCGTTGGTCGTGGCGGCCGTCGCGAGCAGCGCGCGCGCGTCGCCGTCCGAGACGCCGACGCCGTGCTCCTGCGCGAGCTCGGTGATGACGGGCTCCTGGATGAGCACCGAGAGCACGGCCTGGAGCGTGACGCCCGGGAACAGCGGGCGCAGCTGGTCGTTCGCGGCCTGCAGCTCGGACGTCGAGATCACGTCGCCGTCGACGACGGCCGCCGCACCCGGCGTTCCCGCGCAGGCCCCGAGCAGCCCGGCGACGAGCGCCGCCCCGCCCGCGAGCAGCGCACCACGCCGCCTCGTCGTCCTGCCTGCCGTACGCGTGCTCGTGCGCACCTGACCTCCCGCGTCCTTGCCTCGATCAGCCCGTCCGACGAGATGCTCGGCGGACGTGCGACATCGTAGGCCCCTCACCGTGCTGTGCCCTCACCGTGCCGTGCCCTCACCGTGCTGTGCCGACCTGCGCCGCCGCCGCGACGTCGTTGAGGACGATCGCGTCGATGAGCTGGCGGCACCAGACCAGCAGGTCGTGGCCCGCGAGCGGCTTGCCGCCGATGCGCGCGGTCGTCGGGAACGGCACGAGCACGGTGCGCAGCGCGGGCTTGAGCACCGTGCCGGGGTACAGGCGCTTGAGGCGCAGCTGGGCCGACTCGGGCAGCTCGAGCGGCGCGAACCGCACGAACTTGCCCTGCGCGGTGATGTCCGTGAGCTGCGCCCGACGCGCGTGGTGCCGGAACTGCGCGACCTCGAACAGGTTGTCGACGGCCGGCGGCACGGGCCCGTAGCGGTCGACGAGCTCGGCGCGCACCTCGCGCAGCCCGGCCTCGTCGGTCGCCACCGCGATCTTGCGGTACGCCTCGAGGCGCAGCCGCTCGTGCGCGATGTAGTCGTGCGGGAGGTGCGCGTCGACGGGCAGCTCGATCGTGACGTCGGGCAGCTCCTCGGGGACGTCGTCGCGGAACGCCGCGACGGCCTCGCCGACCATGCGGATGTACAGGTCGAAGCCCACGCCCTCGATGTGCCCGGACTGCTCGCCGCCGAGCAGGTTGCCCGCACCGCGGATCTCGAGGTCCTTCATCGCGACCGCCATGCCCGCGCCCAGGTCGGTGTTCGCGGCGATCGTCTGCAGGCGGTCGTGCGCGGTCTCCGTGAGCGGCTTCTCGGGCGGGTAGAGGAAGTACGCGTACGCGCGCTCCCGGCCCCGGCCGACGCGGCCGCGCAGCTGGTGCAGCTGCGAGAGCCCCAGCAGGTCCGCGCGCTCGAGGATGAGCGTGTTGGCGTTCGAGATGTCGAGGCCGGTCTCGACGATCGTCGTGCACACCAGCACGTCGAACCGCTTCTCCCAGAAGTCGACGATGACCTGCTCGAGCTGGTGCTCGTTCATCTTCCCGTGCGCCACGGCGATCCGGGCCTCGGGCACGAGCTCGTTGAGCCGCGATGCCGTCCGCTCGATCGACTCGACCCGGTTGTGCACGTAGAACACCTGGCCCTCGCGCAGCAGCTCGCGCCGGATCGCGGCCGAGATCTGCTTCTCCTCGTACGCGCCGACGAACGTGAGCACCGGGTGGCGCTCCTCGGGCGGCGTCGCGAGCGTCGACATCTCGCGGATGCCGGTGACGGCCATCTCGAGCGTGCGCGGGATCGGGGTCGCGGACATCGCGAGCACGTCGACGTTGGTGCGCAGCGCCTTGAGCGTCTCCTTGTGCTCGACGCCGAACCGCTGCTCCTCGTCGATCACGACGAGCCCGAGGTCCTTGAACCGCACCTCGCCCGTGATGAGCCGGTGCGTGCCGATCACGACGTCGACCGACCCGTCCGCGAGCCCGTCGGTGATCTCCTTGCTCTCCTTCGCGGTCTGGAACCGCGAGAGTGCCCGGACCGTCACCGGGTACGGCGCGTAGCGCTCGGTGAACGTGTCGAGGTGCTGCTGGACCAGCAGCGTCGTCGGGACCAGGACCGCGACCTGCTTGCCGTCCTGCACGGCCTTGAACGCCGCGCGCACCGCGATCTCCGTCTTGCCGTAGCCGACGTCGCCGCACACGAGGCGGTCCATCGGGACCGTCTTCTCCATGTCGGCCTTGACCTCGTCGATCGTCGCCGCCTGGTCGGGCGTCTCGACGTACGCGAACGCGTCCTCGAGCTCGCGCTGCCACGGCGTGTCCGGACCGAACGCGTGCCCCGGGGTCGCCATGCGCGCCGAGTAGAGCCGGATGAGCTCGGACGCGATCTCCTTGACGGCCTTGCGCGCACGGCCCTTGGTCTTCGTCCAGTCCGAGCCGCCCATCTTGTTGAGGCTCGGCGCCTCGCCGCCCACGTACCGCGTGACCTGGTCGAGCTGGTCCGTCGGGACGTACAGGCGGTCGCCCGGCTGGCCACGCTTGGAGGACGCGTACTCGATCACGAGGTACTCGCGCGTCGCGGCGGACGCCCCGGTGCCCACGGTGCGCGACGCGAGCTCGACGAACCGCCCGACGCCGTGCTGCTCGTGCACGACGAAGTCGCCGGGCCGCAGCGACAGGGGGTCGACGACGTTGCGGCGACGGCTCGGCATGCGGCGCATGTCGCGCGTCGACGAGCCCGTCCGACCCGTGAGGTCCGACTCCGAGAACACCGCGAGCCGCAGCCCCTCGAGCACGAACCCCGGCCCGACGGGCGCGGGGGTCACGAGCACGACGCCACCCTCCGGCTCGGTGTCGACCGTCCCGACGAGCCGCGCGGGGCAGTCCGCGGCCTTGAGCTGCTCGACCATGCGCTGCGCGGGGCCGTGCGCCTCGGTCGCGAGCACGAGCCGCCACCCGGCCTGCTGCAGCGCGCGCACGTCCGCCACCGCGCGGTCGACCTCGCCGCGGTACCGCTCGACCTCGCGCGCACCCACGACGAGCGTCTCGCCGCCGTCGCCGCTGCGCACGGGCGCGTCCGCGTCGTCGTCGTCGCCGCCCGCGTCGAGCGTGAAGCCGGACAGCGTCCACCAGCCCAGCCCGCGCACGGCGGCGAGCGCGCGGACCTCGGCGAACGTCGCGAACGACGCCCCGGACAGGTCGAGCGGCGTCGCGGCACCCGCGGCCGCGGACGTCCACGCGGCGTCGAGGAACTCCTGCGTCGTCGCGACCAGGTCGTGCGCACGGCGGCGGATGCGCTCCGGGTCGGCGAGCACGAGCAGCGTGTCGTCGGGGACGAGGTCGAGCACCGGGACCATACGGTCGACGAGCACCGGGGCGAGCGACTCCATGCCCTCGACCGCGATGCCCGCGGCGAGCTTGTCGAGCACGTCGACCGCCCCCGGCAGCTGCGGCACGAGCGCCGCGGCGCGCTCGCGCACCGCGTCCGTCAGGAGGATCTCGCGGCACGGCGGCGCCCACACTCCGTGGTCGGCGATCTCGAGCGAGCGCTGGTCCGCGACCGAGAACCAGCGGATCTCCTCGACGTCCTCGCCCCACAGCTCGATGCGCAGCGGGTGCGACTCGGTGGGCGGGAACACGTCGAGGATGCCGCCGCGCACCGCGAACTCGCCGCGCTTCTCGACCATGTCGACGCGGCTGTACGCGGCGTCGACGAGCCGCTGCGTGAGGTCCTCGAGGTCGACCCGGTCGCCCACCGCGACCTCGACGGGCCGCAGCTCGCCGAGCCCCTCGACCACGGGCTGCAGCAGCGCGCGGACCGGGACGACGAGCACGCGCACGGGACCCGCCGGACCGCGCTCGGGCGCGGGGTGCGCGAGCCGCCGGAACACCGCGAGCCGCCGCGCGACGGTGTCCGCGCGCGGCGAGAGCCGCTCGTGCGGCAGCGTCTCCCACGCCGGGAGGACCGCCACGTCGTCGTCCGGCAGGTAGCAGCGCAGCGCGGCCGCGAGCTCGTCGGCATCACGCCCGGTGGCCGTCACGACGACGAGCGGACGGCCCTTCGTGTGCCCGCCCGCCCCGGCCAGCGCCGCGAGCAGCGGCGGCCGCACGCCCGCCGGCCCGACCACGTCGACCTCGCCGCGCGCGGGGACGCCCGCGAGCGCCGCGGCGGCGGCGGGGTCGGTGAGCAGGACGGGCAGCAGACCGGTCAGGTCCATGGGGCGGGAGTCCTTCGAGGTGGCTGGTGGTGCGGGCGGTCCGGGGCGCGCGACGACGCGCTCGGCGGCGTGCGGGCAGCACGCGAGCCCCCGGACCGGTGCCGGACGGGGTGCTGCGCCAGTCTACGAGCGGGGTCCGACACCACCCGGTGGCGCCCGATCCGTCCACCTGGTGAAAAGGTGGAGCGAACCGATTGGAATTCTCGGCATTCGTCGGCACGCTGGACCGATGGACTGGACGATGACCGCCGCGGCGTTCGGCATCGGCACCGTCGTCGGCCTCACGGGCATGGGCGGCGGCGCGCTCATGACGCCCGTGCTCGTCCTGTTCTTCAACGTCCCGCCCCTGACCGCGGTCTCGTCGGACCTCGTCGCGAGCGCGGTCATGAAGCCCGTCGGGTCGTGGGTCCACCTGCGGCACGGCACGGTGAACCTGCGGCTCGTGCTGTGGCTCGTCGTGGGCTCGGTGCCCGCCGCGTTCGCGGGCGTCCTGCTGCTGCGCGCGCTCGGCGACGACGAACGCGTGCAGGACGCCGTCCAGACGGCGCTCGGCGTCGCGCTCCTGGTCACCGCGACCGGTCTCGTCGTGCGCGCCTACCTGCGCCTGCTCGAGCGCGCCCGCGCGCGCGACGGTCGCGGCGCTCCCCTGCCGACCGACCGCCCCAGCGTCGTCGTCCGCCCGGTCGTGACGATCCTGCTCGGTGTCGTCGGCGGGCTCGTCGTCGGGCTCACGTCGGTCGGCTCCGGCTCGCTCGTCATCATCGGCCTGATGCTCCTCTACCCGGGGCTCAAGGCGAGCCAGCTCGTCGGGACCGACCTCGTGCAGGCCGTGCCGCTCGTCGCGTCCGCGGCGCTCGCGCACACCCTCTTCGGCGACCTCGACCTCGCGGTCACGTGGCCGCTGCTGGTCGGCTCGATCCCGGGCGTGTGGCTCGGCGCGCAGCTGTCGGCCCGCACGACCGGCGCGTTCGTGCGCCGTGCGCTCGCGTTCGTCCTGCTGGCCTCCGCGCTCAAGCTCCTGGGGGTGAGCACGCCCGCGACCGGCGTCGTGCTCGCCGCGTCGCTCGCCGTCGCGCCGCCGCTGTGGATGTACGTGCGGCACCGGTACGGCTTCCGCGCGCTCGGCCACGACGCCGAGGACGAGCTCGTCGTGCGCGCGGCGCTGCAGGCCGGGGACGATTCGCCCACCGTGGCGCCCCCGGGCGGCGTCGCGGCGCACTAGCGTCGGAACGTCGGCGCGGACGACGCGCGTCCGCCGGCTCGGGAGGATCCGTTGCAGTACGGCGTGCAGGACGTGGTCGTCGTGGGAGCCGGAATCGTGGGGCTGGCAGTGGGTGCGCACCTCGCCCGCGACGGCGTCCGCGTGACCGTGCTCGAGAAGGAGCAGGCCGCCGCGCGGCACCAGACGGGCCGCAACTCGGGTGTCGTGCACTCGGGCCTCTACTACGCGCCCGGGAGCCTCAAGGCCCGCACCGCCGCCGCGGGTGCGCGCAGCATGGTCGCGTACGCGCGCGAGCACGGCGTCGCGGTCGAGGTGACCGGCAAGCTCGTCGTCGCGACCGAGCGGTCCGAGCTCGCCGGGCTGCACCGGCTCGCCGAGCGCGCCGTCGCGAACGGCGTGCCCGCACGGCTCGTCGGACCCGCCGAGGCACGCGAGCACGAGCCGCACGTGCGCTGCGTCGAGGCGCTGCGCGTCGAGTCCACGGGGATCGTCGACTACGTGGGCGTGTGCGCGGCGCTCGCGCGCGAGATCACGGACGCGGGCGGCGAGGTCCGCTTCGGCGCGCCCGTGCGGTGGGCCGCGGAGGACGACACCGGGGTCGTCGTGCACGCGGGCGACGACGAGCTGCGCGCCGACGCGCTCGTCGCGTGCGCGGGACTGCACGCCGACCGCGTCGCACGCGCGTGCGGGCTCGAGCCCGACGCCCGCATCGTGCCGTTCCGCGGCGAGTACTACGAGCTGACCGACGAGGCCGCGCCGCTCGTGCGCGGGCTCGTCTACCCCGTGCCGGACCCGCGGTTCCCGTTCCTCGGGGTGCACCTCACGCGCGGCGTGCACGGCGGCGTGCACGCGGGACCGAACGCGGTCCTCGCGCTCGCCCGCGAGGGCTACCGCTGGCGGGACGTCGTGCCGCGCGACGTCGCCGACGCGCTGTCCTGGCCGGGGCTGTGGCGGATGGGGGCGCGCAACGTCGTGCCCGGCGCGCGCGAGGTCGTGCGCTCGCTCTCGCAGCGGTCGTTCGCCCGCAGCCTCGCGCGCCTCGTCCCGCAGCTCGGTCCCGACGACCTCGTCGCCGCGCCGTCGGGCGTGCGCGCGCAGGCGGTCGCGCGCGACGGGCGGCTCGTCGACGACTTCCTGGTCCGGCGCACGCCGCGGCAGGTGCACGTGCTCAACGCTCCGTCCCCTGCCGCGACCGGTGCGCTCGAGATCGCGCGTCACCTCGTCGACCAGCTGCCCACCTGACGCGCCGGTCCCGGCCGGCCATGGCCGAGCGGGCGTCGCGGCGTGCGTCCTCGTCGTCCGACCGGGCGAACCCTGCGTCGCCGCGGGTGAAACCCGGCACGATCCGGGTCCCGTGCCGGAGCCCGTGGGTAGCGTGGGCGCGTCCGATTCGTCGCGCTTGCCCTGATGTGCTCCTACGTCGTCCGGAGGTGTCCCGTGCGTCCCGCAGCCTGCGCCGGTGCCTGCGGTGCGGGTCCCCGCGCTGCGGCGGTGCGGCGCGGGCGGCGCCTCGTGGGCGCCGGGGTCGTCGTCGTCCTCGCGCTCGTCGGTGGGTGCACCGCCGACAGGTCCTCCGACGACCGCGCGGGCGCCACACCCACCCGGACGAGCGCCCCGCCGACGAGCACCGGGACGGGTGCAGCGACGACAGGTGCCGGGACGACGAGCACCGGGACGACGGGTGCCGGTGCGGCAGACCGCGGCGCCGGGTCCGGTGCGGGTCCTTCCGAGCCCGGAGCAGGCGACGACGGCTCGGTGCCCGGCGGGACCCAGGCACCCGGCACCTCGAGCGAGACCCTGCCGACCCCCGCGCCGCACGCGACGCAGCCCCCGCCGTCGCCCGCCCCGACCGGTCCCTCGCTCACGGGACCGCTGCCCGCGAGCGCGTCGGCCCGCGGCGAGCGGCTCGTCGCGGGCTTCCCCACACGCGTGGTCCCCGTCCTGGCGGAGCTGCGGGTGGTCTCGAGCTCGGTCGCCGCGCAGGGCGCCCGGCTGCAGATCGGCCTCGAGGCGAGCGCCGACGTGTCACCGACCGCAGTGCTGGACGCGTACGTGACCGCGCTCGCACGCTCGGGGTTCACCGCGAGCGCGAGCCCGGCGCTGCCCGGTTCGACCGCGACCGCGTTCACGCGCGGGACCGACGGCGTCACCGTGACGGTGCGCGACCGGCTCGGGGGCGGGACCGAGCTCGTCCTGGCCGGCACGCTGAGCACGGCCGGATGAGGGCGCGATGACGGCCGTCCACGACGAGGGGACGCGCGCGGCCGGTGTCCGGCCGACGACGCCCCGGCCACCGGCGGCGCCCGCGAAGGTCTCGTCGGTCGTCGTGACGCTCGGGGTCGTCAGCCTGCTGACCGACATCTCGTCGGAGGCCGTCGCCGCGGTGCTCCCGATGTACGTGACCGCGGCGCTCGGTATGTCGACGCTCGCGTACGGGTTCCTCGACGGCCTCATGCAGGGCGCGACGGCGCTCGTCCGGGTCGCGGGCGGCTGGGCGGCGGACCGCGGCGACCACCCCAAGGCGGTCGCGGTCGTCGGCTACGGGTTGTCCGCGCTCACGCGCGCCGGACTGCTCGTCGCGACCGGCTTCGGCGCGGTGACGGCCGCGGTCGCGCTCGACCGGGTCGGCAAGGGCGTGCGGACCGCACCGCGCGACGCGATGATCGCGGCCGCATCCGAGCCGCGCACGCTGGGCCGGGCGTTCGGCGTGCACCGCGCGCTGGACACGGTGGGCGCGGCGCTCGGACCGCTCGTCGCGTTCGTCGTGCTGTGGGCGATCCCCGACGGGTACCGCGTCGTGTTCGTCGTCTCGTTCGGCGCGGCGGTGCTGGGGCTCGCGGTGCTCGCGCTGCTCGTGCCCGACCTGCGACCGCGCCGCGCCGCGTGGCTCGCGCAGCACCGCACGCGCGCGGAGCGCAAGCTCCCGAGCTGCAAGGGCTGCTCGTGCTCCACGGTGGACCTCGAGCCCGCGGGTCGGCCGTTCCGGTGGCGCCTCGTCGTCGCTCCGCAGATGCGCCGGGTCGTGGTCGTCACGGGCGCTCTCGCGCTGCTGACCGTCGGCGACGGCTTCGTGTACCTCGCGCTGCAGGCGCGCGACGGCTTCGCGACGCAGTGGTTCCCGCTGCTGTACGTCGGCACCAACGTCGCGTACATGGCCCTCGCGCTGCCCGTCGGACGGCTCGCCGACCGGCTCGGCAGGGCGCGCGTGTTCGTCTGGGGTCACCTCGCGCTGCTCGCGGCGTACGCGTGCGCGGGGCTCGCCGCGAGCTCGAGCGCGACGACGCTCACGACGCTCCTGCTGCTCGGCGCCTTCTACGCCGCGACCGACGGGGTGCTGGCCGCGCTCGTCGGCCGGGTCGCGTCGCCCGACGTGCGCGCCGCCGCGATCGGCACCGCCCAGACCGTGCAGGCCGTCGCGCGCATGGTGGCCTCGGCGGGCTTCGGGCTGCTCTGGTACACGCTCGGCAGAGGGCCTGCGCTCGTCGTTGTCGCCGGCGCGCTCGTCGTCGCGGTGCCTGCGTGCTGGCAGGTCGTGCGCGGGCTCGACCGGTCGCCGGACGGGCGGGGCGACGGCGGGGACGACCACCCCCGCGACGACGAGCCCGACGGCCGCGGGCGACCCGCTCGTCGGGCGAGCCGTGCGCGGCGACTCACCCGTCGCGCCTGCGACCAGGCGCCCGACACGTGAGCCAGGATGTCGGCGTGCGGCGGACCAGCAGACGCGCGGCGCTCCTCGCCGTGATCGTCGTCGTGGTGCTCGCCGTGGTGGGCGGGTACGCGTGGCACGCGTGGCGCACCCAGCGGCAGGCGGTCGCCGACGCACCGCCGGTGGACACCACGGCGCTCGACGCGGTGCTCGCCGTGCCGCACCTCGTGTTCCGGTCGACCCTGCCGGGCGAGCAGTACGGCCTCGTCGCCGCCGTCCCGCTGAGCGACCCGGCCGGCCCGCGCGCGTTCACCCGGCTCGCGTGCGACCGCATCGACGTCGCCGGGCCGACGGGCGCGTGCCTGCGCACGCAGCGGGGCATCGCGACGACGTTCGACGCCGTCACGGTCGACACGACGACGTGGCAGCAGGTCGCGACGTGGGCGCTGCCGGGCATCCCGTCCCGCACGCGCGTGTCGGACGACGGCACGCTCGTCGGCACGACCGCGTTCGTCACGGGACACTCGTACGCGACCGTGGGGTTCTCGACGCAGACCGAGATCCACCGGGCCGACGGGACGAGCCTCGGCAACATCGAGGACTGGCTGGTCGTCGTCGACGGCGCGCCGCTGACCGCCGTGGACCGCAACCTGTGGGGTGTCACGTTCGTCGACGACGACACGTTCTACGCGACCGCCGCGTCGCAGTCCGCCGGGAAGACGTGGCTCGTGCGCGGCTCGATCGGCGACCGCACGATGATCGCGCAGCGCGAGGGCGCCGAGTGCCCCGCGGTGTCACCCGACCGCACGCACGTCGCGTACAAGAAGGTGGTCGACTCACGCGGCGCGCAGACCGTGTGGGCGCTCGCGGTGCTGGACCTCGCGTCGGGGACCGAGACGCTCCTGCCCGCGACCGAGGGGCTCGACGACCAGCCGGAGTGGCTCGACGACGACACGCTCCTGTACGGCCTGCCGCGCACCGACGAGCCGGGGACCACGGACGTGTGGTCGGTCGACGTGGCCGCCGACAGCACGCCCGCGGTGCTGGTGCCGGGGGCCTGGTCGCCGGCGGTGGCGCGCTGAGCCCGCCGCAGACGCGACGACCCCCGACCGCAGGTGACGGTCGGGGGTCGTCGCGAGGTCCGCAGAGCTCTCGGGTCGAGAGGTCAGACCTTCGCGCCGTTGTCGGCGTAGGTGTTGCCCGTCCAGGTCACGGGCACGTTGATCCGCGTCGGGCCGTACTGCGCGCTGCGGCCGAACGTGTTGTTGCGGAACGTGATGTTGTCGATGAAGTACTGGCCGTTGTTGCCGTCGACGCAGTACACGATGTAGTTGCCGCCGTTGAAGTAGTTGCCCTCGAACAGCGCCGGGCCGGGCGTGCTCGGACCCAGGTCGGGGGCCATGAACAGCGCGGCGTTCGCGTTCTTCGTGGTCGACAGGTCGATCACGTTGTTCCGGACGACGAGGTTGCGCACGCCGCTCTGGACCTGCATGCCGTCCGCGTGGGCGCCCGAGGCGGGCGTCAGGTCGTGGATCCAGCTGTCCTGCAGGGTCGTGTTGCTGCCGAGCTTGACGCCGTCACCGGTCGTGCCGTGGACGTTGACGCGCGTCGCGGTCCAGTTGTCGAAGCCGATGCCGTTCTCGAAGCCGTAGATCTCCGAGTCGGTGATCGTGACGCTGCCCGAGCGCACGTACACGCCGTTGCCCGAGCCGTTGCCGTGGATCTTCGAGTTCTTGATGACGACGCCCGAGGCCTGGACGGTGACCGAGCCGGAGATGTCGAGACCGTCGATGACCTGGTTGGCCTTCGTGATGGTCAGCGAGCCGGAGGGCGTGAGCTTGGTGCCGGCGGGGACCCCGGTGGTGGTGGGGCCGGGCTTGCCGGCGGGCGTCGTCGGCGCCGGAGCGGGAGCCTGCGTCGGCGTGGGCGCGGGGCTCTGCGTCGGCGTGGGCGTGGGGCTCTGCGTCGGCGTGGGCGTCTCGACCGGCTTGGGCGCCGTCGTGGTGGGCGCGGTGCTGGGGGTGCCGTCCGCGACGAACACCGCGTCGACCCAGTAGTTCGTCGACTGGTAGGTCGACTTCGGGAACGCGCTCTTCGAGCCGTAGGTGTACTTGCCGGCGTTCGAGCTCGGGACGCTGAGCGACGGCGAGACCGAGGAGCCGCGGAAGTTCGACGTGAACGCGTACTTGCCCTTGGGGGCGAAGTAGGAGACGACGTAGCTCTTGCCCTCGACGACGTCGACGGGCTTGCTGAACGTGACGGTCTGCCAGCCGCTCGTCGACTCGTTGGTGAACGTGGCCGTCGCGAGGCGCGTCCCGGTGCTGCTCCACAGCGAGCCGGTGTGCGTGCCGACGTTCTCCTTCGTCTTCCAGTAGCGGACGCCGACGACGTCGCCGCTCGCCTTCGCGGTGAACGTCGTGCCGAGCTCGACGGCGGCGGTGTCCGAGACCTCGACGCCGACGCCCGCCGGGGTCGAGGTGCCCCAGAGCGTCTCCTGCGTCGTGGTCGTGGTCGCTGCGTCAGCCGACGAGGCGACGGCCGTGATCGCGACGACGAGGCCCGCGGCGAGGCCCATGCCCAGGGCTGCGCGACCCCGCGAGCGGGTGGTCTGTGAGGTGCTCATGACTCTCCGTGCTTCCGACGCGCGGTGGCGCGTCTGGCTCCGTCCGGCCCGCCTGGTGACGCGCCCGGCCATCCGATCGGGTGACCCCTGTCGAGTCTTGAGGGACCTTCCGGCGCGTGCTGACGCCGGGTCGGACGCGCGGCCGACCACTCGTTGCCCGGACCAACCCATTTCGGGGCACCCGAGGACACACCGGTGGAAGCGCGGCCAGAACCCCGGAGAACAGGACATCGCTCCAGGTCGGAGCGGCCGGGACGACGACGCCGAGCACGTGCCGCCGCGAGTGCACAGATGCAGGCACTCACGGGCACTCCGCACGAACGACCCAGTTGGTGCAGCGCGGCTTATATCGGACAGAATTGGTCCGCGTCAAGGGCAAGGTGTGATGTCAGCCACATTGCGCGATTCTTGCGCCGTCGACACTTCATACGCTCGAAATGTGCACGGAATCTCCACATCGCGACGATTCGACTTGCCGCGCGACGGCGCCAGAAGTGATAGGGGGACCCATGTCTGACGACCGTTTTGAGCGATGTGCGACGTCTGCCGAGGCAGCCGCCGACCCCACCTCGGATCCCGATCCGAGGCCTGCGGCCCACTTCGCCCCGACGGGGTCACGGGCAGACGTCGCGGTGCTCGTCGTGACGTACAACAGCGCACGGCACGTCGACGCACTCCTGACGACGCTCGCCGACGAGGCGACCCGGCTCGCGGTACGCGTCGTCGTCGTCGACAACTCCTCCACCGACGACACGCTCGCCAGGCTCGCCCGGTGGGACCGCGTGGTCGTCGTGGGGTCACCCAACCGGGGGTATGCCGCAGGCATCAACGTGGCCATGGCGCACGCGGGCGAGGCGGACACGCTGCTCGTGCTCAACCCCGACCTCACGGTCGAGCCCGGCGCACTGGCCGCGCTGCTGCGTCGCGTCCGCGACGACGGCGCCGGGGTCGCGGTGCCGCTCGTGCGGGACACCGACGGGC
>Ga0206103_100484_pt1 | contig 20905 bp, 17 predicted proteins | sample 1B5Ametagenome_FD_148638 | JGI IMG/M metagenome (GOLD analysis project Ga0206103, IMG submission 148638) | Enriched microbial communities from leaf-cutter ant dump, University of Wisconsin, Madison, United States - 1B5A | ecosystem: Environmental > Terrestrial > Nest > Insects nest > Nest dump... | reverse complement strand
CGTGATGAACACCCGCCCGCCCGTGCGCCGCTCGACCGCGCGTGTCGGTCTCGCACGGTACGGTGACACGGTGGCGGCGGTCGTACGTACGCCGGCGGTCCGGTCAGCTGTAGCCCGTTCCTCCGACGCTGCGACGTCGCAGGGCCGGCCGCACGGACCGGCTCAGCGCAAGACCCAGAGCAGGACAACGGACGAGACGAGAGGGGGAGCCCCGATGGTCGTGCTGCGTCGTGAGATCGGCGACGTGCTGCGTGATGTGCGTCAGCGACAGGGCCGGACCCTTCGCGAGGTCTCGTCGGCGGCACGCGTCTCGCTCGGCTACCTCAGCGAGGTCGAGCGGGGACAGAAGGAAGCGTCCTCGGAGCTGCTGCAGAGCATCTGCGCGGCGCTGGACGTCCCGATGTCGCTCGTGCTCCGCGAGGTGAGCGACCGCGTCGCGGTCGCCGAGGGTCTGCTCATCCCCGACACGGTCCCCGCGGACCTGGCGTCGATGGGCTGGAGCGGCGAGGGAGGCTGGGCCCGCACGCGTGCGGAGCTCGCCCCGATCGGCTGACCGAGCCGCGGGACGGCGTCGTCGCGCACCTGGCGTCGTGGCGCACCGTCGCGGTGCGGCAGCTCAGGCGCGCTGGCAGCGCGGACAGTAGAAGATCGGCCGTTCCAGGGGCGGTCGGCGCGCCTGCGCGACGGCGATCGGCGTGCCGCACCGGACGCACGGTCGACGGAGTCGACCGTGCACGCGTCCGGGTGGCAGCCCGCTCGCGACGGCCCGTTGCATGAGGTGGCGCGCGGTCGTGTACAGCCGCGCGGGCTCGGCGACCCGGTCGGCAGGGGTCCAGGGCCAGATCCGGAGCGCGAACAGCGTCTCGGCGCAGTAGATCGTGCCGATCCCGGCCGCGACGCGCTGATCCAGCAGCACCTCGGCGGTCGGGGTGTCCGCCGTCTCGGCCCAGCGCCGCAGGATGCCATCGAGGTCGAGCTCGTCGGCGAGCAGGTCCGGACCGAGGTGTGCGAGCAGGCGCGTCTCGTCGCGCGTCGCGACGACGTCGAGCATGCCGAGCAGGTCGCCCAGGGCGGTCCACCGCTCGTCGCCGAGGACCGCACGCACCCGTGGGCCACGACCGGACGCGTCGGGCGTGCCGGTGCGGGCGAGGCGCCAGCGGCCGTCCATCCGCAGGTGGGTGCGCAGCGTGCGACCGTCGTCGAACCGGGTGAGCAGGTGCTTGCCGTAGGACCGCGTGCGCAGCACGGTGCGACCGACGAGGTCCACCTCGGCCGCCGTCGGCCAGCGCAGCTCGGCGCGCACGAGCCGCCGACCGGCGAACGCCTCGTCGAAGCGGACGGCGGTCCGGCGCAGGACGTCTCCCTCGGGCACCGCGTCAGCGCTCCGGTCCGAGCCGGAGCCCGCGCGGGGTCGTCGCGAAGCCCGCGTCGACGAGCGCGCGTCCCGTGGGGGTGTGGGCCCCACCGTCGGCCAGCACGGCCGCGCCGTCGATCCGCGTGATCGTCAGCCGTCCCGTGCGGGTGACGGTACCCGCGAGGCCGCGCGCCGCCGCGTCGAGGCGGTCCGGGCGATCGGTGAACGACAGCACGGTCCGGCCACCGCGCTCGAGGTAGAGCACGAGATCGCCGTCGACGAGGACGACGAGCGAGCCGGCCTTGCGTCCGGGCCGGTGGCCCGCACCGTCGCGCGCCGCCGTCGTCCGCGCGGCGCCGCCCCGCTCGGGCCACGCGACCGCGCCGCCGTACGGGTTGGCCGGGTCCGTCGCGGCGAGGACGACGACCTCCTGCGTGCTCGTCGCGCCGGCCTGCTCCTGTGCGGCGGCACGCTCGTCCGCGAGCGTCACCGCCGAGGCGTCCGCGCGCAGCTGGTCGACCGCGCCGGGCAGCGCGAACTGCGAACCGCCGAGACGTTCCACGAAGTAGCCCCGGCGGATCTGGCCGCCCTGCTCGAGCGCGCCGAGCACGCGGTACACGTCGCCGAACCGGGCACCCACGCCCTCGAGCGGAGCGATCGCGCGCGTGACGACGCCGTGCCGGTCGAGCAGCTGGGCGGCCGTCGCGTGCGCGCGCAGCGTCGGGTCCTCCTCTCTCGTCGGCAGCAGCGACCACCGGCCCGCGGCGCTGCCGTCCGTCGGCAGGCGGGGGACGCGGCCAGCCACGGCGGCTGCCGGGCCGCGCAGCCCGAGCCGCGGACGCAGCGCACGGCCGCGCGGCGCCGGGGTGCGCGTGCGGTGCGCCGTGCTCCCGGAACCGAGCCAGGCGCGCAGCGGTGCGAGCGAGTCGTTCGTCACCCACCCCGCCCACACCAGGTCCCACAGCGCGGCGGTCACGTCGGCCTCCGCGACCGAGAGGTCCGACCCGTCGAGCGCGAGCCGGTCGCGCACGCGCGCGGCGAGCGCGCCGACGAACCACGCGCCGCCGTCGCCCAGTGACGTGAGCACGGCGTCGTGCACGGGCTGGTGCACGGGCTCGGGCGGGGTCCCGCGCGCGGGGAGCGTGAGGTCGGCGACCGCCGACGGGTGCAGCGAGACGAGGCCGTCGTGCCCGGGCAGCGCGTGGTGCCCGGCCCACACGACCTCGCCCGCCGCCGTGAGCTCGTCGAGCATCTCGGGCCGGTAGTCGACGATGCGGGCGGCCAGGACGTGGGACTCGAGCGCGGACGCCGGGACCGGGAAGCCGGCGAGCTGCTCGACGACGCGCGCGACGCCGTCGACGCCCCGCACGCCGCCCCCCGCGCGGCCCGCGCCGACCGCGACCGGCGCGACCGACTGCCACCTCGGGAGGAACACGCCGAGCGCCCGTGGGTCGACCGGCTCGACCTGGGCCCGGAGCGCCGCGAGCGAGCGCCGGCGCAGCGTGCGGAGCACGTTCGCGTCGCAGTACTCGTCGCCCGTCCCGCCGAGCTCGGTGGGACGCAGCCGACCACGCACGAGCACCCCGGCGTCCTCGAGCCGACCGAGCGCCTGCTGCGCGACGGCGAGGCCCCACCCGTACCGCGTGGCGAGCGCCGCGGCCGGGAAGGGCCCGTGCGTGCGGGCGTAGCGGCGCACGAGGTCGCCGACCGGGTCGGGCAGCACCTCCGTGAACACCTCGGGCACGCCCACGGGCAGCGCGACCCCGAGCGCGTCGCGCAGCCGGCCGGCGTCCTCGATGCTCGCCCACTGCGTCACGCGGTGCGGGGGGACGCCGACGAGCCGCACCTCGAGGAGGCGACGTGCGGCCGCGAGCTCGTCGAGCCAGGCCGGGACGTGCTCGTGCGCGTCGGGCACGACCCGGGTCAGCAGCTCGGCGGTCGTGAGCGGGCCGTGCCGTCGCACGGTGTCGGCGAGCTGCTCGAGCGTCACGGCCTGGCGTGCCGGTGCGCGTCCCGACAGCTCGGCCTCGGTCTCGAGGACCGCCTGCGGGTCGAGCAGGTCCGCGAGCTGGGACTCGCCGCCGTGGCCCAGCAGCTCGGCCAGCAGCGTCGGGTCCAGCGTGAGCGCGGCCGCCCGGCGCTCCGCGAGCGGGGCGTCGCCGTCGTACAGGAACTGGGCGGTGTAGCCCATCAGGAGCGACTGCGCGAAGGGCGACGGCGCGGGCGTCGTGACCTCGAGAACACGTACGGAGCCCGTGGTGACGGCGCGCATGAGGTCGGCGAGCGCCGTGGTGTCGAAGTCGTCCTGCAGGCACTCGCGCGTCGCCTCGAGCAGGATCGGGAAGTCGGGGTACCGGGCGGCGACCTGCAGGAGCTGGGACGCGCGCTGACGCTGCTGCCACAGCGGGCTGCGCCGGTCGGGACGCCGCCGCGGCAGCAGCAGCGCGCGTCCCGCCGCCTCGCGGAAGCGCGCGCCGAACAGGGCCGACGCGCCGAGCTCCGCGCGCACCTGCGCCACGACGTCGTCCGGGTCGACGAGCAGGTCCGCGAGGTCGAGCCCCGGGCCCGCCGCGTCGGACGCCCGCCCGGTCCGGTCGGCGTCGAGCGACCAGGCGGCGTCGAGCTCGGAGTCGAGCACGTCGGGCAGCCGCAGCACGATGCCGTCGTCGGAGTGCACCACGGCCGCGTCCACCCCGTACCGGTCGCGCAGGCGTGCGCCGAGCACCACGGCCCACGGGGCGTGCACGCGCGCCCCGTACGGTGAGTGCACGACGATCCGCCAGTCGCCCAGCTCGTCCCGGAACCGCTCGACGACGATGGTCGCGTCGCTCGGGACCTCGCCCGTCGCCGCTCGCTGCTCGCGCAGGTACGCGACGAGGTTGTCCGCGGCCCACGTGTCGAGACCCGCCGCCGTCGCGGCGGCACGAGCGTCGTCGTCGGGCAGCACCTCGAGCTCGCGCACCCAGGCCCCCATGGCACGTCCGAGCGTCGCGGGCCGACCGGGCGAGTCGCCCTTCCAGAACGGCAGGCGGCCGGGCAGCCCGGGCGCGGGCGAGACGAGCACCCGGTCCGTCGTGATCTCCTCGATGCGCCACGTGCTCGAGCCCAGCGTGAACGTGTCGCCCGCGCGCGACTCGTAGACCATCTCCTCGTCGAGCTCGCCGACGCGCTTGCCGCCGCGCGAGCGGCCGCCGACGGTCTCCGGGTCGGTGGAGACGCCCACGGTCGGCTCGCCGACGAGGAAGACGCCGAACAGCCCGCGGTCGGGGATCGTCCCGCCGCTCGTGACCGCGAGCCGCAGCGCACCCGGGCGGCCCGTGAGCACGTCGCGCGCGCGGTCCCACACGAGGCGCGGGCGCAGCTCGGCGAACTCCTCGCTCGGGTAGCGTCCCGCGAGCATGTCGAGCACCGCACGCAGCGTCGCGTCGCCCAGCTGCGCGAACGGTGCCGCCCGGCGCACCACGCGGGCGAGCTCGTCGACCGGCCAGTCGTCGACCGCAACCATCGCGACGACCTGCTGCGCGAGCACGTCGAGCGGGTTGGCAGGCACCGCGAGGGGCTCGAGCTCGCCCGTGCGCATGCGCTGCGCCGTGACGGCCGCCGCGACGAGCTCGCCGCGGTACGTCGGGAACACCACGCCGCGGGACACCGCCCCCACCTGGTGGCCGGCGCGGCCGATGCGCTGCAGCCCGCTCGCGACCGAGGGGGGAGCGCCCACCTGGACGACCAGGTCGACCGCACCCATGTCGATGCCGAGCTCGAGCGAGCTCGTCGCGACGACCGCCGGCAGCACACCCGCCTTGAGCTCCGTCTCCGTGCGCGTGCGCTCGGCACGGCTCATCGACCCGTGGTGGGCGCGCGCCAGGATGCCCGTCGCGTCACGCGTGTCGATCCCGACCCCGGTACCGGACTGGCCGGGGACCGCCGCGGCGTGCAGCTCGCCCGGGTCGGGCACGTCGAGCCCCTGACGCTGTGCCCACACCTCGTTGATGCGCGACGTGAGCCGTTCCGCCCCGCGCCGCGAGTTCGTGAACACGAGCGTCGAGCGGTGGGCCGCGACGAGGTCCACGACACGCTCCTCGACGTGCGGCCACACCGACGCGCGCCGCTGCGGCCGGTCGGCGGGACCCGACAGGTCGGGCCAGGGCTCCGCGGGCTCGGGCCCCGTCGGCGCAGCGGAGGTCGACGTGGCGCCCGACGGCACGACACGCTGGTCGGGACGGCCCGGTGCGGGTGCCGACGCCAGGTCGCTCAGGTCGGGGACCGGCACGACGACCTCGACCACGAGCTCCTTCGACGACGGAGGCTGGACGACGACGACCTCGCGGCCGCCCTCCGCGCGCGTGCGCGCCCCGCCCAGGAACGTCGCGACGGCGTCGACCGGGCGCACGGTCGCCGACAGCCCGACCCGCTGCGCCGGACCGGCCCCCTCGGCGTCGAGCAGCGCGTCGAGCCGTTCGAGCGAGAGCGCGAGGTGCGCGCCGCGCTTGCTGCCCGCGACCGCGTGGATCTCGTCGACGATGACCGTGCGCACCCCGGCGAGCCCGGTGCGCGCACCGGACGTGAGGACGAGGTAGAGCGACTCCGGCGTCGTGATCAGCACGTCGGGCGGCCGCGTGCCGAACGCACGCCGCTCGGCCGGCGGCGTGTCACCCGTGCGCAGCCCCACGGCGACGTCCGGCAGGGTCGTGCCGAGCCGAGCGGCCGCCTGCCGGATCCCGACGAGCGGGGAGCGCAGGTTGCGCTCGACGTCGGCTGCGAGCGCCTTGAGCGGGGAGACGTACAGCACGCGGCAGCGCCGGGCCGGGTCGTCGGGCGGCGGCTGCGTGAGCAGCCCGTCGAGCGCCCACAGGAACGCCGCGAGCGTCTTGCCCGAGCCGGTCGGCGCGACGACGAGCGCGTGCCGGTCGCCTGCGACGGCGTCCCACGCGCCGAGCTGGGCGGCCGTGGGCTGCGCGAACGCGCCTGCGAACCACGCCTGCGTCGGCGCGGAGAACCGGGGGAGCACCACGTCGCCATGGTCGCAGGTGGCACCGACACCCGCCGGGACACGTGCCGCCCGGGCGCCCGCGTCTGACGGGTGCCGCCCCGGCGTGACAGGCTGACGTCGTGACACGCGGGGCGTCGGGCGACGCCGCGCGACGACGGTGGTGAGGACGGGAACGTGAGGTACAGCGAGTTCTGGGAGCTGGTCGAGGACGTGCTCGGCAGCGCGCACGGGCGTGAGCTCGTGACGACGCTCGTCGTCGGCGCGCTCGACAACCGCACGCCGCAGGCCGCCCTCGACGACGGCGTCGAGCCGCGCGCCGTCTGGCACGCGATGTGCGACGAGCTCGACATCCCCGAGCCGCGGCGGTGGGGCGCGGACTCGCGCCGCCCCGCGCCCCCTCGGCGCTGAGGCACGGGAGCGTGCGGTGACGGACGACGCGCGGCCGCGGGCGCCCTGGCTGCCGACGGTCGGCGACCTGCTCGACGCGCTCGTCGGCCTCGCGACGACCGCCGGGGGCCTCGCGGTCGCGATCGCGCTCGTCGACGGCGTCGAGGTCGTCCGCGCGGCGGGGGTGCTCCTGGTCGCGCTGCTCGTGTTCGTCGGCGACCTCGTCCTGCGCGCCCCGCTGCGCGCGCTCGCCCGCGTCACGGGGGCGATGGGCGCGCTCGTGCTCGGGCTCGTCGCGCAGCTCGCGATCACCTGGGCCGCGCTGCGGCTCGTGCCCGGGCTCGAGGTCACGTCGGGGTGGGCGGTCCTCTGGGTCATCGTCATCGCGGCCGTCGTGATGGCCGCCGGGCGCTGGCTCGTCGGCGCGAACGACTCCGAGTACGTCGTGTCGGACGTGCTGCGCCGCGCGCGCCGCAAGGCTCGTCGTGCAGCGGCGGACCGGGGCGGGGCCGCGGACGAGCGGCGTGCCGGGCTCCTCGTCGTGCAGCTCGACGGGGTCGCGGAGCCGGTGCTGCGCGAGGCGATCGAGGCGGGGCTCGCGCCGACGGTCCAGCGCTGGCTGGAGCAGGGCACGCACCGGCTCGAGACGTGGTGGGCGCGCGTGCCCGCGACGACGCCCGCGAGCCAGGCCGGCCTGCTGCACGGTGACTCCGGCCAGATCCCGGCGTTCCGGTGGTGGGACCGCGACCTGGGGCGGCTCGTCGTGACGAACCACCCGGCGGACGCCGCGCTCGTCGAACGACGGCTCTCCGACGGTGCCGGTCTGCTCAGCGGCGGCGGGACGGCGATCTCGACGATGTTCACCGGCGACGCCGAGCGCGCGTACGTCGTGATGAGCCGCACGCGCGACCGGGGGCCCGACGGTGCCGCGGCGGGCCTCGGTCCGGGTGCCGAGTTCGTCAGGTTCTTCGCGAGCCCGTTCGTCCTCGCCCGAGCCGTCTCGCTCACGCTCGGCGAGATCGTCAAGGAGCTGTACCAGGCTCGTCGCCAGCACGTGCGCGACGTGCGCCCACGGATCTCGCGGGGCGGGTGGTACGTGCTGCTGCGCGGGGTCACGAACGTCCTCATGCGGGACCTCGCGACGTCGCTCGTCGCCGAGGCGATGGTGCGCGGCGACCCGACCGTGTTCGTCGACCTCGTGGACTACGACGAGATCGCCCACCACGCCGGTCCCACGCGTCCGGAGTCGCTGCGCGCGCTCGAGGGGCTCGACCGGGTGCTGCGCACGCTCGAGCTCGCGGCGGCCGTCGCGCCGCGCGACTACGAGGTCGTCGTGCTGTCGGACCACGGCCAGGCGCTCGGCGAGACGTTCGCCCAGGTCGCGGGGCGCGGTCTGCTCGACGTCGTGCGCGACCTCATGGCGCAGCCCGACGCCGACGGCGTGCAGAGCGCGACCGGTGAGGACTGGGGGCCGCTCAACGCGCTCGTCACGAGCGTCGTCGGCAGCGGCGGGAGCCGTGCGCTCGGTCCCGACGCGACGCGGCGCTCGGGCCGCGAGCGCGACGCGTCGGCGCCCGCCCCGCCCGAGGTCGTCGTCGTGGGCTCGGGGAACCTCGGGCTCGTCTGGTTCCCGCGCGTCGACCACCGGCTCGTGCTCGAGGAGCTCGCCGAGCGCTGGCCCGCGCTCGTGCCGGGTCTCGCGGCGCAGCCGGGCGTCGGGGTGGTCGTGGTCGACACCGCGTCGCGCGGGCTCGTGGCGTTCGGTCCGCGCGGGCTCGCGCTGCTCGAACCGCGTGCGGGCGAGCCGGACACCGAGGGGCAGGACCCGCTCGCCGCGTACGGCCCGCGCGCGCGGGCCGACCTGGCGCGTGCGGCGCGTCTGCCGCACACCGGCGACCTGCTGCTCGTCTCGTCGGTGACCGAGCGCGGCCACGTGCACGCGTTCGAGGGCCAGGTCGGCTCGCACGGCGGGATCGGCGGGCCGCAGAACCTCGCGCTCCTGCTGCACCCGTCGTCATGGCGCGTGGACGACGACCTGCGCGAGCCGGTGGGGGACGCCGACCTGCTGGTCGGGGCCGAGCGGGTGCACGCGCAGCTGGTCAGGTGGGCGCTCGCTGCGGGCGTGCGGGAGCCGGGCCCGTGACGCGACCCGACCGGCCCGACCGGACCGACGACGCGCCGACGACCGCACCGACGACCGTGCGGACGCCGCGCGTCGCCGCGACCGTCGTGCGCTGGCTCGGGCACGCGAGCGTCGTGATCGACCTGGAGCTCGCCGAGCTCGTCGACCGCGGGGCGGTGCGGGAGCAGGTGACGCGACGCGTGCGCCTGCTCACGGACCCCCTGCTGCGGCGGCACGCGGGGCTGCTGCGACGCCGAGGCGCGGCACCGCGGCGCGAGTCGTGGGCGGACGCCGACGCCGTCCTGCTCTCGCACCTGCACCACGACCACGCCGAGCTCGGGTCGCTCGAGCTCGTCGCCGGGGTGCCGGTGCTCGCCCCGCCGGCGAACGCGCACTGGCTCGTGCGGCACGGCGTGCCGTCCGTCCCGGTGACCCAGGCCGACTGGTGGACGGTGCCCGGGACCGACGTGCGGGTCCGACCCGTGCCGGCCGTGCACGGGCACCGCCCGATGCCGCACCGCCCGAACGCGGCCGTGGGCTATGTCATCGACGCGCCGGGCATGCGCGTGTGGTTCGCGGGCGACACCGCGCCGTTCCCGCAGCTCGTCGACCTGCCCACGCTCGCGGGCGGACCGATCGACCTCGCGCTCGTGCCCGTCGGCGGGTGGGGGCCGCGGCTGTCGGGCGGGCACATGGACCCGGTGCAGGCGGCCGACGCCGTCGCGACCGTGGGTGCGGCGGCGGCCGTGCCCGTGCACTGGGGGACGCTGCACGCGCCCGTGTCGCGGCGCCTGCCGCCCGGGTGGATGGACACGGCGGGCCCGGCGTTCGCCGCGGCGGTGGCCCGGCGCGCGCCGGGGTGCGCCGTGCACGTGCTCACGCCGGGGGAGGCGCTGCGGCTCCCCGTGGCCTGACCCGGGCGCTCGGGGGAGCGCTGCGACGGCGCGTGCGGCGTGTCGCGCCGGATCGAACGTCTGTTCGGTAGTGTGTCCCTCGGTGACGCGCGGTCGTCGCCACCCGTCCACAGGTCGGTCCCGACGAGGGTCGGCCCACAGGTCCGGGTGGCGCCGGGCCGTCGTGTCGGTGGTCGGGCATAGCGTCACCGCGACGACGAGACCAGCCCCCGTAGGCGCAGCGCGAGAGCTGCCACGAGACGAAGGTGGAGCACCATGCCTCCTGCACCCCAGGACCGCGAGAAGGCCCTCGAGGCCGCCCTGTCCCAGATCGACCGTCAGTTCGGCAAGGGCTCGATCATGCGCCTCGGTGACGAGGGGCGCGCCCCCGTCGAGGTGATCCCGACCGGCTCGATCGCGCTCGACGTCGCGCTCGGCATCGGCGGGCTCCCGCGCGGCCGGATCATCGAGATCTACGGCCCCGAGTCCTCGGGCAAGACGACGGTCGCGCTGCACGCCGTCGCCAACGCGCAGCGTGCCGGGGGGATCGCGGCGTTCATCGACGCCGAGCACGCGCTCGACCCGGAGTACGCGAAGAAGCTGGGCGTCGACACCGACGCGCTGCTCGTGTCCCAGCCGGACACGGGTGAGCAGGCGCTCGAGATCATGGACATGCTGATCCGTTCGGGTGCGATCGACATCATCGTCATCGACTCGGTCGCGGCGCTCGTGCCGAAGGCCGAGATCGAGGGCGAGATGGGCGACAGCCACGTCGGTCTCCAGGCGCGCCTCATGTCGCAGGCGCTGCGCAAGATCACGGGTGCGCTCAACCAGTCCGGCACGACGGCGATCTTCATCAACCAGCTCCGCGAGAAGATCGGGGTGTTCTTCGGCTCGCCGGAGACGACGACCGGTGGCAAGGCGCTCAAGTTCTATGCGTCGGTCCGCATGGACATCCGGCGGATCGAGACCCTCAAGGAAGGCACGGACGCCGTCGGCAACCGCACGCGCGTCAAGGTCGTCAAGAACAAGATGTCGCCGCCCTTCAAGCAGGCGGAGTTCGACATCCTGTACGGCGTCGGCATCTCGCGTGAGGGTTCGCTCATCGACCTCGGCGTCGAGCACGGGTTCATCCGCAAGTCGGGCGCGTGGTTCACCTACGAGGGCGACCAGCTCGGGCAGGGCAAGGAGAACGCGCGCAAGTTCCTGCGCGACAACCCGGACCTCGCGGACGAGCTCGACAAGAAGATCAAGGAGAAGCTCGGGATCGGCGCTCGGCTGGACGCGCCGGCTGAGGCGCCGCCGGCCGTCGACTTCTGACGATGGGCCGCGAGCGGGCGGGCGGGTCGGTGTCGACCCGTCGTCGACGCCCGGCGGCCGAGCCGCCGACATCGGGTCCCGCGGCATCGGACGCCGAACCCGATCCGGAGTCGGTCGCGCGGGCGATCGCGCTGCGCCTGCTGACGAGCGCTCCGCGGAGCCGGGCGCAGCTCGAGGAGGCCATGGCGCGCCGCGACGTCCCCGAGGACGTCGCGGCGCGCGTGCTGGACCGCTTCACCGAGGTCGGCCTGGTCGACGACGCGGAGTACGCGCGGATGCTCGTCCGGACCCGCCACGCCGAGCGGGGTCTCTCGCGACGAGCGATCGCCGTCGAGCTGCGCCGACGGGGCATCGCGGACGAGGTCGCCGTGGACGCGCTCGACCAGGTGGACGCCGACGACGAGGAGGCGGCCGCTGCCGAGCTCGTCCGGCGCAAGCTGCGGGCCACCCGCGGGCTCGAGGCGCAGGTCCGCCTGCGGCGCGTCGTCGGGGCCCTCGGGCGCAAGGGCTATGCACCCGCGCTCGTGCTCCGGCTCGCGCGCGACGAGCTCGCGCGCGAGGGTGCGGACACGTCGGACGACGACCTCGGGGCGTGAGCCGCGCCGACCGCTGCCGGGTGTCGCGGACCCGCGGCGCCGGGGCGTGGGTGAGAATGGCCCGCGGAGGTGCTGGTGCCCGACGAGGCGCCGGACGAGCGGGTCGGTGCTGGTCGTCGAGCGGAGGTGCGTGTGGGCGAGGGCGGGATCGCGACGATCGTCGGCCTGCTGGGCGCATGCCTCGTCGCGCTCATCCTGGTGCTGCTGGCCCGTCGTGAGGCGAGCGCGCAGCGGGCACAGGCGGAGAAGGACGTCGCCGAGATCAAGCGCGAGGCGCGTGAGCTCATCGCGTCGGCCCAGCGTCGCGAGCTGCGTGCGCGCGAGCGCGACGAGGCGGCCGCCGCCGCGCAGTCGCACGCCGCCGAGTCCGAGCGGCGCGCGCGCGAGCACGAGAAGGCCGCCGCCGAGGCTGAGCGTGCCGCAGAGCGCGCGCAGGCTGCGGCCGAGCGGGAGGCTCAGGAGCGGCGCACCGCGGCCGCCGAGGAGGCCAGGTCGACGCTGCAGAGGGCGCAGGACGAGGCCCGCTCCGAGCTCGAGTCGATCACGGGCATCACGCTCGACGAGGCGCGTGACGCGCTGACCCGGCGCATCACGGAGCGCGCCCAGAACGAGGCGTCGTCGTACGTCCGTCGCGCGGAGGCGCAGGCCCGCCGCACGGCCGAGGCGCGTGCGCGCCGGATCGTTGCGACCGCGGTCCAGCGCACCGCGGTCGCGACGAGCGCGCAGTCGGGCCTCACCGTGCTCCCGGTGCCGTCGGACGAGATGAAGGGCCGCATCATCGGCAAGGAGGGGCGCAACATCCGGTCGTTCGAGGCGCTCACCGGGGTGAACGTGCTCGTCGACGAGCAGCCGGACGCCGTCGTCCTGTCCTGCTTCGACGCGGAGCGGCGCGAGGTCGCGCAGGTCACGCTCGAGGCGCTCATGACGGACGGCCGCATCCATCCGCAGCGCATCGAGGCGGCGTACGCCGAGGCGGTCGCGGGCGCCGACGAACGCGCGCTCGCCGCCGGTCACGACGCGGCCGAGCGGGCCGGGGTGCCGGACCTGCACCCCGCGCTCGTACGGGTCCTGGGCCGGCTGCGGCTGCGCACGTCGTACGGCCAGAACGTGCTGGAGCACCTCGTCGAGAGCGCGCTCGTGGCGGGCTCGCTCGCGGCCGAGCTCGGGGCCGACGAGCAGCTCACGCGTCGCGGTGCCTTCCTCCACGACCTCGGCAAGGCCCTCGCCAACGAGGTCCCGGGCACGCACGCCGCCGTGGGTGCGGACCTCGCGCGCCGGCACGGCGAGCCGGACATCGTCGTCAACGCGATCGCCGCGCACCACGACGAGGTCCGGCCCGAGACGGTCGAGGCCGTGATCGTGCAGGTCGCCGATGCGATCTCAGCCGCACGACCGGGGGCGCGGCGGCAGGACCTCGACCAGTACGTCGAGCGCATGGACCGGCTCGAGCACCTCGTCGCGGCGCACCACGGCGTCCGGCGTGCGCTCGTGATGTCGGCGGGGCGCGAGGTCCGGGTCGTGGTCGAGCCCTCCGAGGTCGACGACGCGGGCCTGCCCGCTCTCGCGGCGGCGATCGCGCGACACATCGAGGCCGACCTGAGCTACCCGGGGGAGATCACGGTCACCGTCGTCCGCGAGCTCCGCGCGAGCGCGACAGCGGGCTGACGTGGCCGGTCAGTCGGGCGTCGCGGCGCCGACGGCCATGCTGGGCGCCTCGGCACGGGCGTGCCCGGCAGTCCGGCGGCCGACCCGCCCGGCGAGCGCGCTCGCGAGACGCGTCAGGAGCCAGTTGATGAGGATGAACACGAGCGCGACGACCACGAGCGCCTGCAGGATGTCGCCGTTGCCGGAGCCGAACCGCCGTGCGGCCGCGAGGAGCTCGGGATAGGTGATGATCGCGCCGAGCGCGGTGTCCTTGAGGATCACCACGAGCTGGCTCGCGATCGCCGGGAGCATCGCGATGACGGCCTGCGGCACCTCGACGAGGCGCAGCGACTGCGACCTGCGCAGACCGATCGCGAGCGCGGCCTCGCGCTGACCGCGCGGCAGGTTGTGCACCCCGGAGCGGACGAGCTCGGCGAACACCGAGCCGTTGTAGAGCGTGAGGCCGAGGACGACGGCGACGAGCGGCACGTCCTTCGGCTCGACGAGGTCCGTGCGCGGGATCGCCATGTAGAAGAACACCATCATGATGAGCACGGGCACCGCGCGGAAGAACTCGACGACGCCCCCGGACACGATGCGCACGGTGCGCGACCCGGCGAGCCGACCGAGCCCGAAGACGATCCCGAAGACGCCCGACGTGACGATCGACAGCCCGGCTGCGACGAGCGTCTGACCGAGCCCGGGGAGCAGGTAGTTCTGCCACGCGTTCGGCGTGAGCAGAGGCTTCCACAGCGCGGCGTCGAGCTGACCCTTGCGGCCCAGGAGCACGAGCGCGTACGCGCCGATGCCGACGACCACGATCGTCGCGACGACGTTGACCCACACCATGCGTCGCCGGGCGCGCGGGCCCGGCGCGTCGAACAGGACCGACTCGCTCATCGCGCCACCGCCATCCGGCGGGACAGGCTCGTCGTCGCGAGCCCGATCGGCACGACGATGACGACGAAGCCGAGCGCGAAGATCAAGAAGATGGGGATCAGCAGGTCGGGCCGGTTCTCGATCATCTCGCGCAGCATCCCCGAGGTCTCGGCGACCGAGCCCGCGGCGGCGACGGTCGAGTTCTTCGTGAGCGCGATGAGGACGTTGCCCAGGGGAGCGACCGCGCCGCGGAAGGCCTGCGGCAGGATGACGAGACGTGCCGACGCGCCGAACCCGAGGCCGATCGCGCGTGCCGCCTCGGCCTGCCCGACCGGCACGGTGTTGACCCCCGAGCGCAGGGCCTCGCACACGAAGGCCGCGTGATAGACCGTCAGGCCCAGGACGGACAGCCAGAAGAAGTTGCGCTGGAAGTCCGACGAGAGCGTGATCCCGAGCTGCCCCCACAGGCCCAGCACGCAGAACACGATGATCACGGTCAGCGGCGTGTTGCGCAGCAGGGTCACGTACGTGGTGCCGGCCCAGCGCAGGCTCGGCACGGGGGAGATGCGCATGACGGCGAGCACCGTGCCCACGACGAGCGCGAAGATCGCGGCGAAGAACGTGAGCTGGATGTTGATCCAGAACGCACCGAGCACGTCGAAATCGCGGAACAACGACGCGAAGCCGTCCACCGCACCTCCTGGGGACCGGGAACCTCGGGCGCGTGCCGAGGAGGACGAGACCTGCCGGATCGCGACCGGCGGGCAAGAACCGAGCGACGGGGCCGTCGTGCGGGCCGGGCCGACGTCCTGGCCCGGCCCGCACGCTCAGCGCGTCACTCGCACGCGGCGGGCGTCGGCGGGTTGAGGTCGGCGTTCGGCTTGTAGCCCGACGCGCTCACGTTGTCGTCGAGCGCCTTCTGCCACGAGCCGTCCTCGATCATCGCCTTGATCGCGTCGGTCACCGGCTGGCACTGGTCGGAGCCCTTCTTCATCCCGACGCCGTAGTTCTCCTCCGAGAACGGGTTGCCGACGACCTTGACCTTGCCGGCGTTGGCCGGGATCGCGGCGAGCCCCGCGAGGATGATGTCGTCGGTCGTCACCGCGTCGACGGTGCCGGCGGTGAGCGCCGTGACGCACTCGCTGTACCCGGGCTGCTCCAGCAGGTTCGTCCCGGTCGAGTACTCGTCCTTGATGCGCTGCGCGGACGTCGAGCCCGTGACGGAGCACAGGTTCTTGCCGTCGAGCGTGTCCGGACCGGTGATCGACGTGTCGTCGGCCGCGACGAGCAGGTCCTGGCCTGCGACGAAGTACGGACCGGCGAACGACACGACCTCCTTGCGTGCGTCGGTGATCGAGTACGTCGCGAAGATCAGGTCGACCTGCCCGTTCTGCAGCATGTTCTCGCGCTGCGCGGACGGCGACTCGACGAACTCGATCTGGTCCTCGGAGTAGCCGAGCTTGTCGGCCACGTACCGCGCGACGTCGACGTCGAAGCCGGTGTACGTGCTGCCGTCCTTGAACCCGAGCCCGGGCTGGTCGAACTTGATGCCGATGCGGATCGTGCCGCTGCCGGTGCCGTCGGTCGAGCCGTCGTCGCCGTCGTCGGAGCCGCAGGCGGCGAGGGCGAGGAGGCTCGCGGCGGCGAGCGAGGCGGTCAGGATGCATGTGCGCATGATCGTTCCCTTCGTGTCGGGTGTCGGCGTGTCGAGCGGGAAGCTGGCTGGTGCTGGCCGGGGCATGGGGTGCGGGTCGGGTCGGTGCGGTCAATGGGTGAGGATCTTGGACAGGAAGTCGCGGGCCCGCGCGCTCGTCGGCGCGGTGAAGAACGTCTCGGGGTCGGCCTGCTCGACGATCTCGCCCGCGTCCATGAACACGACGCGGTGGGCGGCGCGACGCGCGAACCCCATCTCGTGCGTGACGACGAGCATCGTCATGCCGTCCCGTGCGAGCCCGACCATGACGTCGAGGACCTCGTTGATCATCTCGGGGTCGAGCGCGGACGTCGGCTCGTCGAACAGCATGACCTTGGGGTCCATGGCGAGGGCCCGCGCGATCGCGACGCGCTGCTGCTGCCCGCCGGAGAGCTGCGCGGGCAGCTTCTCGGCCTGGTTGGCGACGCCCACGCGGTCGAGCAGCTCGAGCGCGCGGCGCCGCGCCTCGGACCGGCTGACCCGCTTGGCGCGCACGGGACCGAGCGTGACGTTCTCGAGCACCGTCTTGTGCGCGAACAGGTTGAACGACTGGAACACCATGCCGACCTCGGCGCGCAGGCGGGCCAGCTCGCGGCCCTCCTCGGGCAGCTCGCGCCCGTCGACCCTGATGGTGCCGGAGTCGATCGTCTCGAGGCGGTTGATCGTGCGGCACAGCGTCGACTTGCCGCTGCCCGACGGACCGATGATGACGACGACCTCGCCGCGCGAGACGGTGAGGTCGATGCTGCGCAGCACGTGCAACGGCCCGAAGTGCTTGTCGACCGCGTGCAGCTCGACGAGCGGGGCGCCGACTGCGCCGCCCTGGGGAGGGGAGTGGGTCGCGAGGTCCGCCATCCGTCGAACGTAGGGGGAATTGTCCGATCCTGCATCCGTCGCGCGTCTCGATCAGGCAACGGTTCCCGACGACCCCGGACGTCACGCGTGCGTCGACGGTCGTCGGACGGCTCTACCCTGGACGGTGATGTCCACGACTCTGCCCGCGCCGCAGGCGCGCACGTACCTCGTCAAGACGCTCGGCTGCCAGATGAACGTGCACGACTCCGAGCACATGGCCGGCATGCTCGAGCAGGCCGGCTACGTGCGTGCGAGCGCCGCGCAGGAGGCCGCCGAGGACGCCGACGTCATCGTCATCAACACCTGCGCGGTGCGGGAGAACGCGGCCGAGAAGCTCTACGGCAACCTGGGGCGGCTCGCGGGGTCGAAGCGCAGCCGGCCCGGCGGCATGCAGATCGCCGTCGGCGGGTGCCTCGCACAGAAGGACCGTGCGGGCATCGTCGAGCGTGCGCCGTGGGTCGACGTCGTGTTCGGCACGCACAACCTCGACGTGCTCCCGGCGCTGCTCGAGCGTGCGCGGCACAACGCCGCGGCGCAGGTCGAGATCGAGGAGTCGCTGCAGGTCTTCCCGTCGACGCTGCCGACCCGCCGTGAGTCCGTCTACGCGGGCTGGGTGTCGATCAGCGTGGGGTGCAACAACACCTGTACGTTCTGCATCGTGCCGCACCTGCGGGGCAAGGAGCGCGACCGGCGCCCCGGCGAGATCCTCGCGGAGGTCGAGGCGCTCGTCGCGACGGGGGCGATCGAGGTCACCCTGCTCGGGCAGAACGTCAACTCCTACGGCGTGGGGTTCGGCGATCGCGGCGCGTTCGCGAAGCTCCTGCGCGCGGTCGGCGCGGTCGAGGGCCTCGAGCGGGTGCGCTTCACGTCGCCGCACCCCGCCGCGTTCACCGACGACGTCATCGAGGCCATGGCGCAGACGCCGACCGTGATGCCGTCGCTGCACATGCCGCTGCAGTCCGGCTCGGACCGCGTCCTGCGTGCCATGCGCCGCTCGTACCGGTCCGAGCGGTTCCTCGGGATCCTCGACCGCGTGCGGGCGGCGATCCCGCACGCCGCGATCACGACGGACATCATCGTCGGCTTCCCCGGCGAGACCGACGAGGACTTCGAGGACACGCTGCGCGTGGTCGAGGCCGCCCGGTTCTCGTCGGCGTTCACGTTCCAGTACTCGCCGCGCCCGGGGACGCCCGCCGCCGACCTGCCCGACCAGCTCCCGAAGCCGGTCGTGCAGGAGCGGTACGAGCGGCTCGTCGCGCTGCAGGAGCGGATCTGCGCGGAGGAGAACGCGGCGCAGCAGGGCCGCGTCGTCGAGGTGCTCGTGGCCGAGGGCGAGGGCCGCAAGGACGGTGAGACGCAGCGCATCTCGGGGCGTGCGGCCGACAACCGGCTCGTGCACCTCGCGCTGCCGGCGGACCTCGTGGCCGCGGACGCACCGCGGCCGGGCGACCTCGTCACGGTGCAGGTGACGCACGGTGCGCCGCACCACCTCGTCGCGGACTCCGCGCTGGCGGGCGGTCCGTTCGCGGTCCGGCGCACGCGCGCGGGCGACGCCTGGCAGGCCCGTCAGGACGGGCACGACGAGCACGCCCACGGGTCCGACGGCGCGGCGTGCGGGACGTCCGCGGGACCGGTCGGCCCGGTGAGCCTCGGGATGCCGTCGCTCGCGGTGCGCTGACCCCGACGACCGCGGTCAGCGGTCCGGCAGGTCCGGCGGCGGTGCGGCACCGGGGATGGTCGACTCGAACGCCGAGAAGAGCTGCACTCCCGTGCCCAGGCCGCAGGACAGGATCTGGGCGAGCTGCGCATCGGTCGCGCCCGGCTCGAAGTCGGCGCTGACCTCCGAGTAGAGCGCGAGCATGCCCTCCTCCTCGCGCACGTACGCCTTGGGCCAGATGCGCTCGCGGTTCCAGTCGTTGAGCGCGAGACCGACCGCCGCGCGGTGCTCGAGGGGCACCTGCTGGTGCCAGCGACCGCGGACCTGGACGATCTCGTCGTGCTCGCCGAGCAGGAGGAACCAGAACCGGTTGCCGTCCCAGGTGCCCGTGAGGTCGCCGTCGTCGTCGACGAGGAACCGGTAGCCCTTGCTGAGGAGGTAGTCGCCGACGCGGTCGCGCGTGACGGGCGTCGGCTCCTCGTCGTCCGACGGTGCGCGCTTGGTCGGCTTGGGCAGCCCGCCCAGCACGCGCTGCAGCCAGCCCGGCCCGCTCATGCGACGCTCCCGGCCGGGTCCGGGTACTTGTCCTCGAGCGCGTCGAAGAACATCGACCCGGTCGACAGCCCGCAGAACAGGAGCTGGGAGAGCTGCTCGTCGGTCGCACCGTGCTCGAGGTCCGTCGCGACCTCGGAGACGACGTGCACGCGTCCGTTGTCCCGCACCCGCACGTACGCCTTGGGCCAGATGCGGTCCGCGTTCCACTCGTTGCACAGGTCGAGCACCTCCTCGAGGCGCTCGATCGCGACCTCGCGGTGCCACTGCCCGCGCACCTGGAGGATCTCGGAGCGCTCGCCGAAGAGGAAGAAGTAGAACAGGCGGCCCCGCCACAGCCCGCCGAGGTCGCCGTCGTTGTCGACGAAGTAGCTGAAGTGGTTCTCGGACATCCACGACGCGATGCGCGCCGGGGTCACGGCCCGGGGGTGGTCGGGTGCGGGTTCCGGGACGCCCAGCTCACGCGCGAGCAGGCGGGTGACGCTCGCGTGGAGCTCGTCGTCGGTCTGCTCGTGCGGTGCCGCGGCGTCGGCGGGCGTGCGCCGACGCCGCCACCACGGGCGGTGCTCGTCGGGCTGCGCGGCCATGGGGCGACCCTACCCGCGGGCGGCCGAGGGCTCGCGGTGACGGGCCCCGACCGTCCCAGTGCGTGGACCGGACCGGTCGCGGGTGCCGGACGGCGGGTTCGCCCGCCCGGTGCGTGGGCGGCTAGGGTCACGACGACCACCTGCCGCGACCCGAGGACGGTGCCCCATGGGCCTCTTCAGCAAGAACGACCCGACCCCGGCGTCGGGACCCGTGCCCGACGCCGCACCGGCCGTCGAGGTCGCACCGCTGAGCCACGAGCGCGTCGTCGCGGCGCTCGACGCGCAGGGGTACCGCTACATGATCGACGCCGAGGGCGACATCGGCGGGATCTGGGACGACCACGTCTTCTACTTCGTGCGGATCGGGAACGAGCAGCAGCTGTTGCAGGTGCGCGGCCGCTGGACGCGCGCGCTCGCGGCGGACGAGTACGCGGCGGTGCTCGAGCTCGTCAACGAGTGGAACATCGACAAGGTGTTCCCCAAGACGTACGTGCGGGTCGAGGACGGGGTGCTCGGGGTCTACGCGGAGCACTCCGTCGACTACCTCCCCGGCCTCACGGACGCCCAGCTCCAGCAGCACCTTGCGTGCGCCGTGTCGACGGCGCTCGCGTTCTTCGGGCGGCTCGACGAGGCGTACCCGCAGGCGGCTGCCGAGCACAAGGCACGCATCGCCGCCTCGCGGTCCGAGGGCTGACCGCTCGCGGTCCCGCATGCTCGTCGCCGCTGCGCTCGTCCCTGACACCGCGCTCGTCGTCCCCGGTGCGAGCGGTCGCCTCGACGTGGCCGTGGACCTGCGGACGGCGGCGGTCGGTGCGGTGCGCCGTGCGCTCGGGCGGGCGGACCGCGCGGTCGTCGTCGCACCGCGGTCCGGCGACCGGACGCAGGCGCCGGTGGTCGCGCTCGTCGGGACCGTGCACGTCTCGCTCGCGGCAGCGGGCGTGCCCGACCACCTGCTGGCTGCAGCGTCCGGTCCGCGCGCGCTCGACGCCCCGGCCGACCTCCCGCACGAGCGCGGGGGCGCCGTCGGTGGCTCCGCGGCCGTCGGGCTGTCCCTGCTGGACGCCGCAGGGTGGACCGGTCCGACGAGCGTCGTGACGGTCGCGCCGTCCGCGCAGAGCGCCGTGCTGCGTGCTGCCGGGACGGCTCTCGCGGACGGTCCCGGTCGGCTCGCGCTCGTCGTGGTCGGCTCGGCGAGCGGGCGGCACGGCCCGGACGCCCCGTTGGCCGACGACGAGGCCGCGCCGCCGTTCGACGCGGCGCTCCTGGCGGACCTGCGGGCGGCCGACGCTCGCGCACGTGCCCGGATCGCAGCGCTGTCCCCGCAGGTCGGCACAGCGCTCGCCGTCAGCGGTCGGGCGCCGTGGCAGGTGCTCGTC
>Ga0206103_100446_pt1 | contig 22622 bp, 13 predicted proteins | sample 1B5Ametagenome_FD_148638 | JGI IMG/M metagenome (GOLD analysis project Ga0206103, IMG submission 148638) | Enriched microbial communities from leaf-cutter ant dump, University of Wisconsin, Madison, United States - 1B5A | ecosystem: Environmental > Terrestrial > Nest > Insects nest > Nest dump... | reverse complement strand
AAAGCAAACGAGGTAAACGATGCTTGGGATAAGGTAGTCAATAAAGAAGCCCGGTACAGATACGTCATTGACGCGTCGACAATTTGATTGCCGGATATGCAGAAAATGAAATATCTGTTTTGTTGCTTATGTTTGGGCTTTTGCGGAAATTCCTTATTTGCCCAGGAGCGTATTTCTGTAAAATATATCAGTAGTCCGATACACTTAGACGGTAAACTTGATGAACCGGAGTGGCAAAATGCGGAACAAGGCTACGGTTTCTGGCAGTTTTTCCCGACAGACACGGCCAGGTCAGTTAACTCTACGGTTTTTCGCTTATTGTACGATGACCGTAATCTGTACATTGGTGTTCGGGCAGATGTGAAGTCTGAAAATTACGTGGTTTCTTCGCTGCGACGGGATTTCACTGATACGGGCAATGACAATGTCACATTTATGTTTGATACATTCAAAGACGGAAGCACCGCTTTTCTTTTCGGAATGACACCTTACGGTGTGCAGCGGGAGGCTTTCGTTTCGGGAGGTGGTTCTAACGAAAGGGATATCAATACAAGCTGGGATCAAAAATGGCTTCTCGAATCTACGATGTATGATGACCATTACATTCTGGAAGCCGTTATTCCGTTAAGTTCTATCAAATTCCGTGAGGGAGAAACTTCCTGGCGTTTACAGTGTTACCGTTGGGATATGCAAACCAACGAACAAAGTGCATGGATACGTGTACCACAGAATCAGTTGCTGAACAGCCTGGCATTTATGGCAGAAATGACCTTTGAAAAGCCTTTGGGAAAGTCCCGAACACCCTTTGCGATAATCCCTTATATTAACACACAGCTTTCTGAGGATTTTGTGACTCCGTCAAAAGGAAGCAAGTTTTTAGTGGGAGGTGATGCCAAAGTGGCTATAGGAAACAGTATGAATCTGGACGTTACCGTAAACCCTGATTTTTCAAATGTTGAAGTAGACGGAATATTTACTAATCTTACCCGGTTTGAGGTTTTCTTACCCGAGAGGCGACAGTTTTTCATTGACAATAATGACCTTTTTGGAAATTACGGGGATATGTATAACACCTACAGACCTTTTTTCTCAAGGAGGATTGGGCTGGCAATGGATACATCCGGAAATCTCATTGAAAACCGGATAATGGGAGGAGTGCGTTTAAGCGGCAAAATTAACGAAGACTTACGCCTCGGGGTCTTAAATATTCAGACAGTTGAAGATGCAGGGAATCAGATTCCGTCTAATAACAATATGATGATTTCTGTGCAGCGTAAGGTATTCTCCCGTTCAAATATAGGTATTTTTGGTATTAATCGTGAGGCTACAGGCAGGTATGATTACCTGTCTTCTTCAAACAGATATAACCGGGTTATAGGAGTGGATTACGATATGGCATCGGCAGATAACACTTGGATAGGGAAGTTTTTTCTCCATAAATCGTTTCAGCCGGATGATACTAAAGGTAACCTGACCGGAGGCATTACTTTCTCACGAAATAAACGGAAATTTACGTATTCCAACTATACGATGTATGTAGATGAAGATTTCAAGTCGGACTTAGGGTTTGTACCCAGAACGGGCTTTTTTGTATTAGGTAACAGAGCCAATCTTAAATTTTATCCCAAAAGTGGGATAATAAGCCAACACGGCCCGGTTTTAGGTGTCCTTTTTCAGTGGAGTCCACCTCTTGATTTCAAACTGACGGAACAGGTGCATGACATTGCGTGGCATTTTGATTTCAGGAATCAGTCTCGTTTAAGAATACTCTGGCAAGTTGAGGACATTTACCTTTTGGATGATTTTGACCCCACCAGGTCAGGAGGAGTTCCATTGCCCGGACATAACCGATATGCTTTTACCAACGGAAGAATGACTTATACTACCAATCCGGCAAAAATATTGCTATTCAATACCCGGATTGAGGGAGGGCAGTTTTTCACAGGAAGCAACTTCTCTACAACAACAGGCCTGAATTACAGACTACAGCCGTGGGGAGTGTTAGGTTTGGAAACGGGTTTCGACCATATCCGGCTTCCTGAACCCCATGCTACATCCAACTACTGGCGTATTACCCCCAGAGCGGACATAACATTTTCTAAAAATCTGTACTGGTCAACGCTGGTGCAATATAGCAACCAGCGGGACAATTTAGGTATCAACTCCCGTTTGCAATGGCGTTTTGCCCCGCTTTCAGACCTTTATCTGGTGTATAATGATAATTATTTTACAAATGACCGTTTCATGCCAAAGTTCCGTTCAATCAATTTGAAATTTACCTACTGGCTGAACCTTTAAAAACCCGATAAATATGAAGAAACAATGGATTAGTCCGCTTATTTATGTAATGATTTTGGCATCGTCAGGACTGGCGTTAGCAACATCTTATAGTGATAACGATAAAACAGAGCAAATAAAACCCGATGATAACAATATGAACACAGAAAATAAAACTATCTATAACCTGAACGGTGTAGAGTTCAAAATGGTAGCTGTCGAAGGAGGTACATTTACAATGGGGTCTGACGAACGTGCAAAAGGTCGTGGAACACAGGTTAGCAATCAGAAAGGAGAACACCAGGTTACACTTTCTTCCTATATGATAGGCGAAACCGAAGTAACGATAGCTTTGTGGAATGAAGTAATGAGAGGCAAGCATAGCAAAAACGACCTCAATTATCCAATTGCCAGCGTAACCGTAGCGGATTGCCTTGCTTTCATTAAAAAGCTCAACGAAAAGGCTCACGCAGCAGGCATTATCCCTGCCGATAAAAACTTCTATCTTCCTACCGAAGCTCAATGGGAGTTCGCAGCCAAAGGCGGAAACAAAAGCAAGAGTTATACCTATGCAGGAAGTAATAAATTATCCGAAGTTGGCTGGACGAGCGACGACGGTAGCAGTGTACACCCTGTAAAGCAGAAAAAGCCTAACGAGTTGGGCATTTATGATATGAGCGGAAACGTGTATGAGTGGGTTGCTGATTATGCAGCACCCTATACCACAGAAGCCCAAACCGACCCTTGTAATACCACACCAAGCAATAATTATATCAAACGTGGTGGCAGCTTTTATTACAACGACCCGTATCGTTTCACTGCCACATACCGATATTTTTATTCCGCTACGGACTATACCATAGGGTTAAGGATTGCACTTTACTGACAGATAAACAATTAATTTAGTTATGATTTTAAAAGAAAAATTCACGTTGTCAAACGGAGTAGAAATACCAAAAATAGGATTGGGAACGTGGGAAATAAGCGATGATACCGTAGCACAGGCAGTAAAAGAAGCCGTAGCAATCGGTTACAGACATATTGATACGGCACAAGGTTACTCCAATGAAAGAGGTGTTGGCGAAGGTATCAGAACCTGCGGACTGAAAAGAGAGGAAATTTTTGTTACTACAAAATTAGATGCTGAAATAAAAAATTATGCTGATACGGTTAAAGCTATCGACAGCTCACTGCAACAGTTAGGACTTGACTATATCGACTTAATGATTATTCACGCGCCTAAACCGTGGTCGCAGTACGATAAGGACGATCGCCATTTCGAGGGGAACCTGGAAGCGTGGAGAGCTTTGGAAGAAGGCTACAAAGCAGGAAAGTTACGTGCTATCGGTTTATCAAACTTTCAAATAGTTGATATTAAAAATATTCTTGAAAAAGGAACGGTTAAACCTACCGTAAATCAGATATTGACCCATATCAGCAATACACCTTTTGAGCTGATTGATTACTGTCAGCAAAACGATATTCTTATAGAAGCCTATTCGCCAATTGCACATGGAGAACTGCTAAAGAATGAGGGAGTAAAGAATATTGCTGAAAAATACAATGTTTCAGTACCACAGTTAGCTATTCGCTATTGCCTTGAACTGGGATTGCTACCGCTGCCAAAAACTGCCAATCCTAAGAATATGAAAAGTAATTCAGAGGTGGATTTTGTGATATCACCAGATGATATGGGCGTCTTAAAAAAGATGGAGAGAATTAAAGATTACGGAGAGTTCAGTCATTTTCCTGTCTTTTGGAAATAAGGGAATTTATGCATCTGGTGTTCAACAACAACTCATACTACCAAATGGCATTTACCAAACACCTTACATGATAGATGTGTTTGCGAACACCATCTGATGATGAAAGGGTGTTGCATTTACGAAAAAGGGGGATCTCATGAAGAAATCCCCCCAAGCAGGCTACAGGGGATCCCAGTCGAACACCTGATACCGTTTTTGACGTTTTTAGATACTTTTAAATGACTGTAAATAAATAGTTTAATTGAATTTTAATTTATAGGGGAGTGACCAGCCAAAACTTATTCCTTTGCTTTTTAATATTTTGTTAAACAAAGGAAATACTGATAATTAGAGTGAGAACCGTATTTCATACTTCCTCAATTCTATATGTCATCCGTGAAGAAATTTAGTATGAGCTGATGTTTTATAATATTGTGGAGAGTTATTATAAACTATTTACGCTAATGTATTCATTACAGACATCTAAAAATTATTTTATTTATTAAAAATTGGGATTTCATGGAAAAATATACATTAATGGCGAATGAACTCATTTCACCACTTGATGTAACTCTTGAGCTTGTTGATAAGCTAAAACTTTGATCATGCTTTTAGATTAAGGATTTTCTTTCGGTTTTGCTATTGCTATAATACATGCAGAAACTAATTCATCCAATGTATTGGAATATTGACAGTTCTCTGAAAGCCAATCTAATCTTTCGGTCGTGATGTTTACATTTTTATAGTCAAGATCTTTAAGCGTATATATTTTTCTTCGTCTCGTTTGAATACTCTTTAATTTGTCAAGCTCAGGGATTAGAATAGTGAGCCATAATGTCGCAAAATGATCTAGATCTACATATTCATCACCATCAACTTTAGTGTCAAATAATGCTAACAATTTTTCGCATTTAAATTTGTCTTCAGCAGATTTAAATATTTTTTCATAATATTTTCTGAGAATCATTTCTCCTTTTTCTAATGCTCTTTTTTTCTTCCAAGGAAGTAAATTCCTTTCCTGTCTTCTTAGTTTTTGTATGATTGTTTTCATCTGGCTGGAAGTGTCTACTTCGCTCCACTTCCTCTGAATTATATTATCGTTAACCAAATATTCCTTTAATTTTTTTGTAATTTCTGAAAAGTCTGTATATCCTTTATTCTTTTCATCAATCAACAGCCATTTAGGGCTTCTAGTAGTACTACCTCTGAAAGCGAAGAAACTCCAGTTCTTGTCAGATTCAATAAAGCTTATTGCCGTTTTTACAGTTGCCTCTACGTCCTTATATGTTTCGTAGATCTGGTGATTTATTAACGCATCATCTCCTTCCATTAGGCTATACAGATACTGAGTACTGTCTCTTACACCTTCCCATTCATGATCTTCTGAGGCATACTCATTAAAAGCATTAATTATGTCATGGGTAGTAAAATCATCTTTTAAGTGTTTTTCATAGATGGCCTTAGGAATGTCTACATTATTGCCTATAAGATTTTCAGTTATGATTAAAGTATCTAACATTCTTTTGTCTCCTTTGAGAGAAAAAGCATCGGAATCATCTGGCCAAAGAATTGTAATCTCATCATGTTCGCAGTCCATTCGCTCTAACCTGCCAATCCGTTGTTCTATAATTCTAAGTACGCTTGGCATATCCAATAGAACTAAACAACTGGCATCTTGGAGATTAATCCCTTCAGACATCGCATCAGAACATAATGCTACCAACTTTTCATCTTTCGCAGCCCCAAGTGCAAAAATCTCCATAATTTGATTTCGGTTTGTCTTGTTGTGTCCAGCTGCAACAATCGATTTTACCTTTTGTTGCTTTTCACTTATTACCTTATGGAGATAATCTAAGGTGATTACCGTGGAATCAAATGCTAGTACCTTGTTGTTTGCAAATGCCGACTTTATGAGCGTATCAGCTTTCTGTAACTCTCTATTTCCACTTAATTTTTTAGTCAACAATGCTATCTTTTCGTAAATCTTGATTTCTTCTTTACACACCTGTTTATATCTCATTATATCGTATAGCCATTGTTGTTCCTCTTCTAAGAGATGATCATCTACATATTTTTTAGGAAGATTAAGTTTATACTTAGCGATTTTTGCCAAAATATTTCCCGAACTATTTTTGGTCGATTTAAGATCAAACTTTTTATTTGCAGCATCTGTACCATATAAATACTCGTATAATGCACACGTAGAAGAACGCAGATTCATTTTTACCATATAACCTGCAAGAGCTATTGCTGATGTGAACCTCTGCTTGATATATGTCGCTTTCTCATCATCTTTATTTATATAATCAGGTATTCTAAGAGTTTGTAAGTAATGAACTCCTTTTAATTGAAGTGTTAGATCCGATATTTCCTTAGCAATTGTCTTGTCGCTATCTGTTTCTCCTGTAGGATATACTTCTGATTTTGTATTTGGATATTTGCAGGTATTGCCATGCCTGTTTTTATAAAGATCAGGTTCTCTATCAACCATTTTGTTCAATTCTTTTTTTGTTCTCCGGACAATAAACTGGTTGATATATCCTTTAAGTTGTTCAAGATGTTTTTTGTCTATATTTTTCTTGCGGTTTTTTCTTAGTTCCAGATAAGTCGTTAAATCTTCATCATTCAGATTATCTATATCGAGCAATTCGATTAATCTTAATAAGTCATCAGCTTTCTTATTTATGGGGGTTGCTGTTGAAAGAATGACATGACTAGATCCCTTTGGAGATATAGCTTTACTTCTTTTTGATGTTGGATGGAGGTAATTATGAGCCTCGTCTATAACCAGTATATCTGACCCTTCGATCATTTTCTGTAAAGCCTTCTGATTTCTATCATGTCCCAAACTTAGTTTTCCCATAGACTCGATTTTATTGTAAAGGCTAAAATGTGTTTGTTCCCTTTCCCAATTATCCATAACCTGCCTCGGACAGATAATCAAAGCATTTGAACGGTCTTTTAAACCATTTTCCCATAACCAATGAAATAGTGTGTACGCTAGAGCAGTTGCGAATTTTGTCTTTCCACTACCAGTTGGATCTGCAATTAACACCCTTCCCTGGTCTTGAACAATTTTCATTGCTCTTGCGATACCAATTTTTTGAGATGGCCAAAGGTTATGGGTAATAAGTGCCTGATAGAGAGCAGGGTAATCTTTCATCCATTTACTCTCCAATATTTCAGCAATCGCCCTTGCAACAGCCTCCTCCCAAGTAGCATCTTTAAGAAGTTTCTTGAAAAGCTCCATCAATCCTTCATTGTAATCTTCTGCTACATCGTAATAGTAATCAGCAATCTTTTTTATATCGGTGTATTGATCTTTTTCTACCAGAGATAAAATAGGTTGTACCCTTATATTGGCTTCTGTTTGAAAGATTGTTCCTGACTTACTAAAATTTGATGAACCAAGTATTGCAGCGCCATCACCAACGTATATTTTTGCATGAAGTTTATCTTTTATCTTGAAATCATACTTTTCTTCTTTTATTTTTTCAATAATGTTAAGGATTGGACCGCACAATCTAATGCTGACATTCTGCTTTACCCAGTAATTTTTAATTTCTGTTGGAAGTGAGTAATGAGGCAAACGCTTACTTATTCGTTCATCAGGGTCAAAACCAATAACAACCCGTAGGCTTTGTAATTTCGGATAATCAATGGTTCCAAAAATATCTATCAGATTAGATAGTGATGTAAATCCAGTCAGGATTATATAGTTTTTAGAATCTTTAATATCCTTTAATAGAATATCTCTGACCATTCTTCCTTGCTCTTTCAGATTCAACGGAAAGTTTTCTTGACCAGGAAGGTCCAGATTATAGTTGAAATCAAAAAGGTTAGGATTGGTCATATGCTATGATATACTTTTATACGTTATCACATTTTCTCTAAACAAATAGGCCTCAGAAGAACCTATTTCAACCATATTATCCAAAAGCCAGACAAAATCGTCTATCAACCTTTTATTCCTTTTTATTTCAGATATGTGACTATAGAATAGCCTTTTCACAAGCCGTTCGGCAGCTACTGACATTAGTACGGTTAATTGTAGCGGCTCTTTTTTAAGAAGCTCTACAAGCCAACTAAGCCCTTCTGGTAAGAAAGTTTTTTCACCTATTGTTGAAAAAACATTTAAAATTGACTGCACATTAGAAGCTCCAAAATCATTGATCATTTGGTGATAAATTTCTTTTTTGCCATGTAGTGCCTGCCAATCTGTTGCTTGTTCCTTCCAGCTGGTATCAAGCAGCAGTTGTTGGACAAAATAACCAGTCCCGCTTCTTTTAATTTTTTCAGATAAGTATTCCCAAACCTCCCAGAAATGTTTAATTGCATTGTTTTTGATAGTATCGTTAGGGTTATTATCAACTATATCGTCCAGTTTGGCTATAGAGATCTTTAAGACATCTGTAATAAATTCAAGAAGATCATTCCGGTGCCTAGGTGTGGTAGTATCGGCTATAACTTTATAGCACTTATTTAAGATTATATCCAAGATGACTTTTGCGAATGAAGGGGCTGCAACTATCAACAATTCTGCTAAATAGAATTTGATTTTCACCACCTCTTGGGATCTGACTCGCCTGCCTTGTTTCTTTCTTCTATAGGAATAATCTTCTTGAAGTTGCAGATCTTCTAACAATAAGAAAATAAAATGCTGAATAAATTCTGTAAGCTGTGCATCGTCAGAAGCACAAGGGATCATCAATAATGCCCGTGTCAATAAATATCCTGAGTGGCTATCAAGAGTAACCGTAGAAAGGTCTAAAACTGTATTCTCAATTTTTATTTGATCTTCAATGTACTGATGTTCTTTTTCTTTTGCAGATTGAAGCCTGTTATTATTATGATGATCATTATGGAAATATGGATTGGCTTCGTGATATGCTGCATACTGCACTACTAAAAACCATATTGTTTTTGCTCCTTTTGGATGATGACTAAAGAAGGCTTCTCTGAGATATTTAATTATTTTTCCTACTTTATGTTCTGAAAATGGGGCAATAATCATGTGCACCATAATGAGTAACACTTTCTGACGATCTTCTTCCGATTTAAAAAAATTAATTGGTAGATGGAAAGAGGATAGAACGAACTCCTCTTCTATAAGATTGTAGCTCTTATTCAGTCCAAAATTTTGGTTGATCGTATCCTGAATGATAATTGCTGCGGTTTCAACAATTGTATTTATGCACCACATTTTTTCTTCCTCACTCAATTGTCCGGAAATATCTCTTAATCCAATAACAGCTAGGGTAACCGGACGGTCGAAAAGAATATTAAGATTTTTATTGCTCGTGTATTCTTTCTGGCAAATTTGCCAGTCTGGATAACCAATGGGGTCCTTTCCTTCAAATGCCTTTTGCAGTTGACTTGAATAATTCATTGCTTTATTATCAGAGTCAAACTCCTCTTTACCAGACTCCATAAATTCCCGAACATCTTTATCGTATTCGGGCGTTATGGGAAAACCTCTTAGTTTGTCATCATATTCCCCAACTTTATAATTCCTTACATCTATTTCCGTAATTGTCTTTTTCCAAACAATATCTTTTTCTGAAATATCCTTTTTTAATTGATCAAATACCACGTGTATTTCTTTATTGAGTTTCCTGATATTAAACTGATAATCTAAAATGAAATCTCTAAGCCCCCGCATGAATTTCTTTCTGTGAGGTAATTGGTTAGATTTCCATCGTTCTTCTTGTGCAAAGGAAATTTTTGGATCCATAGTGGTCACTGCTAAACGTTCCTGTAGCGCCCTATTTAAATCCCATTCATAAAATTCTCTTACCTTTAACAAGGGCAACATCGATTCATCCACCTCCGTAGGAAATGCCATAGCTACACTTGCTAGCACACCAAGAGGAGCCACATTATTTGTAGTATTATAAATATACTCATAAATAAATTTGAGATTGGCCCTGCTTGTTTTTGTTTTCATAGCAGCCATTTCTAAAAGGAATTTTTCAAAGCTCATTAACAGCGATTCCAAAAGATAATGGCTAACACTTATTCCCCGATAAGCCACCCATAATTCTTCAGCTCCCCATAGTTCTTTCTTTGTTCCATCAGGCAATTCAAATTCAAGTTCTTTTAGTTGATGTTTATATTGGCATTTTGCCTGCACATAAAAATCTATCGAATAGTTAATGAACTGAACAAGAAACTCCAACCCCTTGAGTGGATGATATTGTAGTAGGTTGTACAATGGTGTTTTGTAAATACCAGAAGGAAAGAACTCATGTTTATCTTCAATACCCCAGCAATCGTCATTATCTAAGCTATCATATCCGATCATCGCTTTGGTGCTACCAGGTGATGGTGGCTCTACAGGACGGAGCGTCCATTCCTTCCATGCACTTTCTACTATTAACTCAGGCAATTCTTTTATTAATCTTTGATTACCTACTCCTGAAAGACATTTCTTGATGATGTTTTCATAAAATGAATTTAGTTTCCATTGTCTATTTTCATTTTCCAAAAATGCTCGGTGAACCAGTTGTTTTATTTCATCATTTGCTATGGCTGCTAAATCGAATAGAATAACTGCTATGTCTTTTGTTTTGCTTTCTATATTTCCATCCTGCCAAAATTCTAAACCAGATTCAATTTCGCTTATGTAGTACAATACAACGTTTTTAGCTGATACTAATTCATATTGGTCTATCTCACTGAATTGAAACATCAACCTTAAGTGCCAGTCGGACAAATAAGATATAATGTTTAACCTATTAACTGCAAGCTGATCAATATGCTTTTCAATGAACATAAGCATTTCTCTCCAGCCAGATCCTATTGGCAACAAGAGATTGATCTTACCATTGTTCTCCTTGCAGCATGTTTTAATTATATGCAGGCACCTTATGAGCAGTTTCGCATTTTCTGTTAATAGATCTTTTTCAAAACCAATGAAAAACGCTTCACTGACCTGTGACCTAAAAATAGCAGTAAGAATCTCATCCACCCAATAGCGTTCTATTGTTTTACTGCTTAAAACCCCTCTCACAAGGGCTACTACTTTTGCTCCATTATCTGCTAACAGTTCTTCTATCCAAAGCCTCAAAGCTCTTCTTATTGCCGGCTCTTTCCCTATTTTACTAAAGAAGTCATCTACATTGACTACATCTTCATAAACTGATGAAATATGCTTTACCAATGCCCAATCTTCTAATATGTCATGAGCAGGTGTATATCTCCTGGTCAAAGGCTCCTGCACTAATATCTCGTCTTTTACAAGCAATACGGTTGCTTCCGCGTCAGCCGTAACGGGTTGGGTAAACAGTTTCATTTCCTTAGCCCGTTTAACAGCAATTTCCATGAAGGCATTTTCCCGTTTAATTGGCAATCCATTTTTTTCGTTTGCTTCATCAACTACAAGAATATTCCACAATCTATTTTTAAAATCGGCAAGCTCAATATCAGTATAATCATCCTCACTTTTATGTAAGGCTTTAACGGCAAAGTCTAAATACTTAGGACTTTGCAACAATGGTTTGATTTTTTCATTGGCCAGCACAGTATTTAGCTGAGGATACTTTTCAGAAACGATTTCAAATTCTTCATCCGTCAATAGCGGAATTTCAACAACACCAACTTTTTCTTTGCTTAGGCCAAACTTCTGAATAATCAGATCGATAGCATACTTTCTTGAAGATACGACTAATTTAATGTCAGGGTATTCAGCCAATATACCCATAAGTTGTTTAAATGCGCATTCCGGGTCTGCTTCCAATAATTTTTCAAAACTATCCAGGTATAATATTTTATCCGGAATAAGTGAAATACAAGAAAATATGTCCCGGATAGATATGTCAACACCTTGGTTTGAAAAAACATTTGCAATATGCGGTTGACTAAATTGATCAGCTCTAAATACGAAGACACTTGATGTTGCAAATTCGTTCTGCAATAAATCCTTGACTTGTGCCGACTTACCAACTCCAGGTTTTCCAGTGACAATTGTGATTGGGAATGTTGCAATTGATTGAACTATATTTTCGGTGATGGCTGACCTTTTAAGATGTACATCTCCGATGGTATCTTTAAGTGTATTAACTATTACACTACTATCGCTTCTTAATTTTTCTATTGCCTTAAAGTGAGAGATCAGTTTCTCTGCAGAAAAATTTTTATAAATATCCATTTGCCGAATGGTTTCGGTAGTGATATTTCCCCCATCCTTATTGAATGTTGCAGCAATGGCTAATAAGCCATCCCATATTTCTTTTTCGTTGAACGTAGTTCCTCTATTCTTTGAAAGCTTAATCAGATTTAAAAAATAAGCCTGATCTACGCTTCCAGATTGCAATAAGTCATATTCTAATACATCCATACATTTTGCAAACTCCCAGATCTCTTTATCTGTTAAGACAACATCACCGTTGACTTCTTTCAGAATGTTTCGGATGATATCTAAGCGTTCTTTTTTTGCCTTTATACGGTTTATTTCACTAATAAAATCCGCTTCTGTTGCATGTGAATTAGCCCAGTTAAAGATGGACTTAAAATGATTACGTTCATCCCTGGTTAACCCACCTTTTACGATAATCAACTTATCTTTTGTTTTGTCAAAAATGGCAGTGTTGTTGTAATCTTTCCAGAATGCCTGTAATACCTCTTTAAATGTTTCATCATTTTCAGTAAATGATACATCGTGTTTGATTTGCATCAGTAATTTTTGTTCCCCTAATCCTGATTTTGCAATGATCAACAAGTCATCTGTTTCAAATCCTCTGTTGGTGTTTTGAAAACTAACTTCGATTATTTCATTTGATGGTAGGCATGGGGCACTACCTGCTATTATTAAGCCTGTAATAAAAGCTGTTTGGATGGATTGTTCAAAATTTATACCTCCACCTCCTTTTTGAAATACACTTCCTTTGTCTGACATTGATTTATACTGGTTTTTTAGTTGTGATAATCTTAAATCTGCTAAGTTTATTCTTGGTTAATCTGTTCTTGCCTAACCCGTTCCAGCCATTCTCTGTCGATATTAATTATTGAAAAAGGCATTTCAGGGTTATTACGTTTATTAAATACAAATATCTTGGAAAAGAAATTTTGCTTGATATCAAGTGCAGCAGATTTATCAAGATTGAATTCTTTCCAGCTACTAAAAATCCGTTTAGGAACATAAAAGTCGAAATCCGTTGTTTGATCTCTATTTCCTTGACTATAAACCGTAAGTTTCCAAACATTAGGTCTATCGCTAAACCAATGAATTTCAGCCTTAAGCGACGAAACAATTTGATAGCCATACTCACGATTTAATATATTGTTTTCTGTACGAGCACTACTGAACAGAAATACCATATCGCCTGTTTCCAGCAGTCCAACATAGGAATATTCAAGTACATCATTCGAGTACCTTACTATATCAGCAATATCATTGTCGCTTTCAAGAAAATTTCTCGCTTCCTGATAAGTTGTTGAATACAAGTTGCCATTTCTGTCCTTTAGAAAATCATACAGATTTTTAATTGTTACTGAATCAAAACCATTAACCCAGGGCTGATCAATTCGATTAAATTTTTGGACGCTCTCTTCATTAAGAAACCAACTTAATGATAATAAGGGGATTTTATTATTCGCAGCAAACTCAACAGCTGGCTTGCTAAAATCATTTACAGAAGCAACTCCGACCTGATACAAAAATCTGGTTCTGGTATCAATAACATAGGTGGCTCTTCTGTTATTTTGTCTCTTAAGTAGCGTGTCTCTTGTAACAATTTCAAATTCGTTTAAATCATTTCGCAAGCCTATTGCATTTCTGACAAATGGTAAACTTCCAACCGAGCCATATGCCTTACATTCAAAAAGCAATTGTGTAGGATAGGCAAATGGCATTTGGATGGGTGGGTTCATTATGATGTCAGCATCGTGGGCCGCCCCTCTGCCATTTACAAAAAACAACCCTCGTTGCTCAAATGAAAATAGATTATCTGCTTTGACGTTAGTGAAGCCGCAATTTTTTAACAGGCCCCGGACAATGTATTCAAGCAATGCTCCTTTTATATTTCCTGCTTTCATTTTAATTTATTTGTTATGCAACAGCAACCTTTTCATTCTCTGGAACTCTATACATCATTTTGTAATGTTCTTCATGTCCCATTTTTACGAATATTTGTTTAAACACTTCAAAGTAGCGTTCAATAATAGCCTCCTGTTGCTCGACATAAAGATCGTCAGGCAATCCATGAGATCCATCGTTTATCCAACAGACTAATGATCTGCATATTTCCTGTTCCTGATCATTGTCGAAACTTTTAATTAAATCATCATCTGCATACTTCCCTAAAATTTTGAAGTAGTTTTCAATAATTCTTCTCATTGTATTCTGTATAGTGATTCCGGAATTTTTTGAAGAATTACTGAGCTCTTTCCAAAGTAATTCGTATGAACTCTGAATGGGGTTTTCCATTTCAAAGGCTTGGATTGATGATACGCTATTGTTCTTTCGTATTATCCAATAATGAGTATCCCCATTTTTGGGTGTTCTTCCATCAATAAATGAGACCTCCTTATGGAAGTACACATTATGGGTCAATAGAATGAGTTGTTTGATATTACCTATGTTTTGCTTTATTGATTTGACAATTTCTTTTATAAGTGAACTTACAACAAAGAGTATGTTACTGTCCAAACTTGAAATTGGATCATCAATGACGAGGATACGTTCTTCTGTAATTGAATCCTCTTTTGTACTTCCTTTGGCCAATTGCAGATAATATAAAAAAGTAATAAAAGTTGCCTCGCCTTCACTTAATGTTGATTCTGCAATTGAACCATCTTCCCTTTGTATTTGATACTGATTAGGTTCCTCTTTAGAAGGAACTATCTCGAAGTTTAAAAATCCATACGATTTAAGTATCCGATTAATTTCATCAACGGAAGGTTGAACACTAGTAACATTTTTATTGGCTTCTTTTATTTTCTTATCTAATTCTAAGTATTTATCTTTTAAATTTTTATGGTGTTGTTGCAATGCTTGTACTCCTTTCTCCAAGCCTTCTTGCTTTTTTATAAATGCTTCAATAGTACCCCGATGTCCTTCAATAAGGTATTTCCAAATGGCCCTAATTAAACTGTTTCTTTGGTTTGTGTAATCATAAACAATATCATTATGTGCTTTTATCTCTTTATTGCATTCAACGATCAAATTCTCAATACTTTCTAATTGCTCTTTTGTTGAAATCAACTCTATACTTCTACTTGGTTCTTTTGCTTTATTACTCAAGAGCTCTTTGTTAGTTACAAATTGACTTATTAGTGTTTTTAAGAAAGCAGAGAATTGCTCTATATTAAGTTTAGAGTCCAGATTGCCTTTCTGGTGTAATTCCATTTGCTCCAAAACGTTCTGGATATTGTGATAACTCCTATTATATTCTTCTGACAAAGCCTTTACGTTTGCTATGTCCTGAAGAAAAGATTCATCAAAAAAAAATTCAAGCTGCTCTCTAAAACTTTTTGAAATTGTTTTCTGCTGACAGAACGGACAGATTTCATCCTCAATCATGTAACTTCTGCCCTCGTTAACCCAATCATTCAGGTTCAGTTTTTGAATTAACCCTGCAATTGGTACATCAGCTTTACCAATAATCTTTTTCTTCCATATTTTATCAGATTCTATCTCCAATAATCTTTTAAATTCTATTGTCGAAACAAGTGATAATGGAGTAGGTGTTTTACCAAAAATCGTTTGAGACTTTTCTTTCAGTTCCTCAATCGTCAATAACTTTTCTTTGTTACTCTTGAACTCATCCAATATTTTATCCCTAAAAGAGTCTTTTTTCATGAATCCTCTAAAGGCCTCTTTAAACTCATCCTCGTTTTCTTTATATACATCCACCCACATAGCCTCTTTAAAATCATTATCCTCCTTCAATTTTATTTCTTCCTGCTTTTCAAGTGTTTTCTTTTTTTCTATTCCATTGTCCTTAATTTCCGTTAATTTCGATTGCATTTTTTCAATAGCTTCAATATCTTCCTTAGTCGCCTGTCCTAAGGTAAAAACACCATCCATATTTCCCTTGCCAAAATTCCTTTCACGAAAGTCTTTGTTATACACAAGTACATTAACAGGTAAGTTGCCTTTCCATTCCAAGTGGCAATCGGAATAAGATGGATCAGTAGGGCTATAAATTAACTTTGAAAGAGTAGTTTTTCCGCAGCCGTTAGTTCCGTAGATAAAGTTGATTTTTCTCAAATTATCTATTTGAATGCCGTTAGCTTTAAAAGTTGCAACGCCTTTAATTGTTATTGATTCAAGCATATTGTCATAACTTTAATTCTACCAACTCCTCCACCAATTTCCATACCATCGTACACGGATTGTGTTCAGCATAATCCTGACTATCCATGAATTTGTCACTCAGTCGTTTAGCATTTCTGATTGCAGTATCCAAATTCCCATGTTCTTTCAGAATCGGGAACATTTTGTCACTATTCTTTTTATATCTAAAACTATTTCCGAGAAGCGGTTTAAGACTAGCCTCAATTAGTCTTTTGTAATCCGCTCTACTAATGCGGTTCTCGTAGTACTGAAAATGCAACAGGTACCAAAGCTCAAAAGCCTCATTGCTCCAGGCACAACCTATTTCCGGTTTAGAATTCTTACATCGAAGAATAGCACTGTTAAAATCCTGAGCTGAGAAGCTGTCCCGGTCAAAAACTACCCAGAGTTTGTCAATAGGACGGTTGTTACCCTGTTCATAGGTTTTCTTTAGCCGAAGGGCTTCGTCTACGAGCGATTGTGTGTTTCTTCCCGTTCCTTCAATATCAATCTGGTACCACGTCAATACTCCCTTCGGCAGGTCGTCTTTCATCCCCTGGAAATAATTCGGTTCAGTCTTTTCTCCTTCGCATACAATCAGATAGTATTTCCGCTTAGCACGAAAGTCCTTTTTCCGTTTCTGCTCCTCTCTTGAAAATCGCTTTAACCGTTCGTTGGGTATTTTTATCTTTCTTGCCATTCCAATACCACGTTTGAGAGATTGTCAATAAAAGGAATGGCTCCGTAACGGCCTTCTATATAGTCTTTTTCAAACGAACGGTCTTTGCGGACAGTCTTACCCTCTTCTTTATATTCTACCAGTGAATAAATTTCAGAAGCCCCGTATTTGTCCTTTTCTACAAAGTAAATCTGATCCCTGCGATAATTTCCGTAGTATAACAAATTGGTATCGTGCGTGGCGAATATCAATTGAGCATTGTTACGATTGAATTCTTTAGAATTAAAGAGTTTCGTAATAGCGAGGGTTAAGAGTGGATGCAGACTGGCATCCAACTCATCCACGACAAGCAGGCCTCCATCATTTAATACGTCAAACACCGGGCCCGAAATATTGAACAGCTTATTAGTGCCCGAAGATTCCTGGCTACGCATATCAAACTCCACGTTTCCTGCGACCAGACCTTTAGAGTCATATTTCTTATGTATTGTATTAATATCAATTTTGAAAGCTCCTTCTAAATCCGTCATCAGTTGCTTCAGGATATTTTCCGGTATATCTCCCGGTAGTTCTCTGGGATCAAACTGTTTTTTAGTAATCGAAATATCCTCAAACCCTAAATCCAGCTTCTTATAAAAATCAAGAAGTGCATGACGGGTCAGCTTGTTTTCCAACAAATCAAAAGTTACACCTTTATATCTTTCATGGCTTAACCCTGAAATGGTAATGAAATTATTAAACCAGGCCATAATCTTTTTCGCGATCCTGCCGTTGAACTGGTCTGATACAGTCAGAAACAGGGCATTATCTCTTGTTCGTTCCTCCAGGTCTCTCCCCTCGGGAAAGGCTTTCATTACTTCAATGCCCTCTTTTTCGCGAATAAACAAAGGCCTTTCTGTTTGCTTGGGAGCTTCAAAAAGCCATTCTGCATGAATATGGTGGTCATCTACTTCAAACCCATAACGATATCGAACGTTATCAATCAAAAAGACAGCTTCAAAAAAGGATGGTTTTTTTTCGGTCTCCGTACTGAGGAGGAAAGGTGTAATATCTAACTCATCGGCAGATGACTGCTCAAAGGACTGAAGAACTAATCTTCTCATGGTAGACATGGCTTTGATCAGATTGCTTTTTCCGCTGGCATTGGCACCATAAATCACAGCCCCTTTCAATAGGTCATATCGCTCTGTAGAAAATATGTTTGTATCAACGTGTTCCTTAATAGAAGCCGCATAAAGACTAAGTGTAGTCTTTGTTTTGAACGAAAGATAGTTACCAACTGAAAATTCAAGAAGCATTATTTTGTATTTTATGAGAAATTTACTCAAAAATATAAATTTTTTTTCATACAAAAGTTATAAGATGAGATTTTTCCTCAAAAAATTAAATTAAATACGCTATCCATACATTTTAGCATATTAGATTGTCAATTAAAAAATAGTATGCCGACAGCCATTTTATACATCCGCGTAAGTACGGATGAGCAAGCCATTAAAGGTTATTCCCAACGTTATCAAAAAGACCATTTAGAGCGATATTGCCTGTCCAACTCGATTGATATCCTTGAAATCATCTATGAGGATTTTTCAGCAAAGAACTTCGAACGACCTGAATGGAAAATGTTGATGGCGGAACTTAGGTCAAAAAGAAGCAAGCGGCCGGACTATTTGCTGTTTACTAAATGGGATAGGTTTAGTCGCAATGCCGGGGATGCGTACTATGTCATCTCTCAATTACATAGTATGGGAATAAGTCCCCAAGCCATTGACCAAAAGCTTGATTTGTCCATTCCTGAGAATAAGATTATACTTGGCGTGTATCTGGCCACCTCTGAAGCAGAGAACGAAAGAAGATCTATTAATGTCAAAGAAGGCATTCACAGAGCAAGGCAGGAGGGGCGCTGGACAGCTCATGTACCTTTTGGCTACAGATACAAATTGATAGAAAATAACCAAAAGGTGATTTGTCTGAAAGAGCCGGAGGCCATTTATGTGGTACAGGCATTTGACATGGTATTGGAACAACATCATTCGGTTAAAGCTATATACGATTATTTTAAAGTTCGAGGGCTGAGGTGCAGTCCTAATACTTTCAGACGTATTTTTCGAAATCCTTTTTATTGTGGAAAGGTGTATGTTCCCGAATTTAAAGAGGAAAAAGCTCAGTGGGTAAGAGGAAACCATGAAGGATTGATTGATGAGGTTCGGTTTCTGAAAGTTCAGCAAGTACTCGACAGCAGACATAAGCAAAAGATAATCATCAGGAAAAACTCTGAGGAATGTATGATTCTAAGAGGGTTTGTTTTGTGTCCCAGATGCAATAAGAAGCTGACAGGTAGTTGGTCTAAAGGCAAAACCCGTTATTATCCTTATTATCATTGCACATCTCAATGCGGCTTCAGACTAAGAGCAGACAAAATCAATATGCAGCTAAATGAAAAGTTAAAAACAATACATATAAATAAGGTTTTTATTGATCTATATAAACGAATAGTCAGGTATGTGCGTAAAGACCTTCATGAGGCGGAGGTATCAAGAAGCAAAATATTATCTCAAAGTATTGACCGGCATATTGAACGAATAATAAGGGCAAAACAATTGCTCTTACAAAATGAGATTCAATACGAAGATTATATATTAATAAAACGTGATTGTGAATCAAAAATACACGGTTTCGGAAAAGGATTGAATTGTGCAACTGAACGAAATGCAAGAAGCAGAGAAATAATTAATAACGCGGTACAAGCTATAGATAATATCCAGCTTACTTATAATCAAATAGGAATTGAGGAAAAGAAAAGGCTATTGCGAATAGTATTAGATGAAAACCTGGTAATTAATGAGGAAATAGGTTTAACAGAAATATTCAGCCCTACTGTGCAGTCTATTTTCCAAATTAGCAGTATCGGACATGTGCCAGCAGATAATCATAAAAATAAAAAAGCTAAACTTCATACTGAATACACGCAATTTGTGGAAGAAGTAAAAGCAATAATACACCATAAGAACAAGTCCGTTTTGCATGAAGATGCCCAAAAAATTGTTCTGTTTTTAATGGAATTTGGTAAGCTTTCTGCCTCCAATTCCTCCTAAAACCGAGAGTTCGAATCCCCTTCACTATTCACAATTTTGTGCATAATTATTCCAATAATTATTTCTTGTAATCAATCTCTGTTTAGTCGTAAATTACTTATAATAAGTATATTGATATATTTAGTCGTAAGAATAGATTTTGCACTGGATGCTATAAAAAGAGAGTGTCGAACACTTTGTTTAAAGAAGTTAACGCAATGATATACAGTGATTTATAAATAAAAAAGGCTATAAATTTTACAATTTACAGCCTTTAAGCAGAGAGGAAGGGATTCGAACCCTCGATACAGTTACCCGTATACTACCTTTCCAGGGTAGCTCCTTCAACCACTCGGACACCTCTCTGTGTACCGGAGCGCAAAATTAAGGTAAAGAAATCTCTCCTGCCAGATTTTGGGCGAAAATTTCTTTGAGGGGTGTGCCGGTTTGGGTCAGGCCCCACATCATTTTTCCTACGGCGGCTTCCAGGGTCATGTCGGAGCCGGAAATCACGCCGATGTCTTTCAGGCGCTGGCTGGAGGCGTATTTTCCCATCATTACCTTGCCGCCCGTGCATTGGGTGATGTTTAATATGGCTTTGCCGCTGTCTATGCCCTGCTTTAAAGTATCCATGAACCAGTCGGCGGAAGGAGCATTGCCCGAGCCGAAGGTAAGCAGGATAACGCCGCGGGTGGATTCATGCAGGAGATGCTTCCGCACAATCTCCCGGCTGATGCCGGGGAAGAGGGTAAGTACACTCACCTGGTCAGACAGGGTATTATAGAATCGGGTATCCCCTTCACTGTAGCGGATGTGCCGGAAATTATAGTCGATGTACACGCCGATTTCTGCCAGGTAAGGGTAATTTTCAGAGTCAAAGGCATCAAACTGGCTGCTTTCACGCTTTTTCGCCCGGTTGCCCCGCAGCAGGCGCCCGTTAAAATAAATACACACCTCCGGCACTACCGCCTTGCCGTGCATACGGGCAGCAGCGATCTCAATGCTGGTGATGAGGTTTTCACGGGCATCGGTACGCGGAATGCCTATGGGGAGCTGGGCACCGGTGAAAACGAAGGGCTTGTGCGGGTTATGGATCAGGAAGCTCAGAGCCGATGCCGTAAAAGCCATGGTGTCGGTGCCGTGAATGATTACAAAGCCGTCATATGTATGATAATGCTTTTCAATAATGCCGGCGAGGGTGAGGTAAATATCGGCATTTACGTCAGACGAGTCGATGGGTTTTTCAAAAGAAACCAGGTGGATCTCGGGGGTGAGGTGATTGAGCTCGGGCAGCTTTTGAAGCGTATCATGAAAGCGGAACGGCACCAGCGTGCGTTTTTGTTCGTCAAATACCATTCCCAGCGTACCGCCGGTATAAATGATCAGGATACGGGCGCTGTCGCCGGCCTTAACAGTGATGGGGTGGGTCATAGATCGTCGTCGGTTTCGGCTTTAAAAATAGAATAGCTGCCTTTCAGCTCACGGAGGGTTTTTTCGTTTTTTTGTTTTTCTGCCAGGGAGATGCCCGCGAGAAATACGTCTTCCGCCCTGGCGATATCGCCCTTATCGAAATAATAATTGGCGGCCTGGTAATATACGGGGAGGTAATCCGGGAATTTATCCAGGAGCTTTCTGAAAAACGGTTCCGCTTCGTGGGGAGCGCTTCCGGCGTACTCCAGCGCCAGTGCGTAATAATTGAAGGGGTCGTCCGGGAAATTTTCTATTTCTTCTTGTAAATATTTTATTCTTTGAGCTTGCATTGTTTGAAGTTGACCTGTAGTTTTGTAAATGTTATGCATGCATAACATTTTTTAAATATATCCGAATTCAAAAGTACAACAATTACACAAAAGTTATGAAAATTTTGGTTTGTATATCGAGCGTCCCGGATACCACCTCCCGGATTGCTTTTGAGGAAGGGAATACCCGGTTTGCCAAAGCAGGGATTCAGTATATTATCGGCCCTTACGACGATTACGCGCTGGCCCGTGCCGTGGAGCTCAAAGAGGCAAACGGCGGCTCGGTGACCGTATTGAATGTAGGGCAGGCCGATGCGGAGCCGCAGATCCGGAAGGCGCTGGCCATTGGCGCCGATGATGCCGTACGTATAGACGCCGAGCCTGCGGATTCCTACTTTGTGGCTGCTGAAATCGCCGCTTATGCCAAAGACAAAGGGTTTGACCTGATCCTGATGGGTCGTGAAACCACCGATTATAATTCGGGCGTGGTACACGGCATGGTGGGTGAAATGCTGGGAATTCCGTCTTTTTCACCGGTGATGGAACTGAACGTGGAAGGGAGCAAGGTGCTTATCTCCAAAGAGATTGAGGGTGGAAAAGAAAAGCTGGAAACCTCGCTGCCGGTGGTTTTGGGCTGCCAGGAACCTATTGCTGAATGGAAGATTCCCAGCATGCGGGGCATCATGGGGGCCAGAACCAAGCCCCTGGCCGTGGTGGCTCCTTCGGCAGAATCGCTCACCGGTATCCGTTCTTATGAATTGCCGCCTGCCAAAGGGGCGGTGAAAATGATCCCGGCTGAAGAGGCGGGTACGCTTATTAAGCTGCTGCAGACTG
>Ga0206103_100445_pt1 | contig 22624 bp, 19 predicted proteins | sample 1B5Ametagenome_FD_148638 | JGI IMG/M metagenome (GOLD analysis project Ga0206103, IMG submission 148638) | Enriched microbial communities from leaf-cutter ant dump, University of Wisconsin, Madison, United States - 1B5A | ecosystem: Environmental > Terrestrial > Nest > Insects nest > Nest dump... | reverse complement strand
GACGGAGGTTCGATGTCGCGAACCGCAAACACGTGCTCTGGCCCGCGATCCAGCACCTCGTGGTCAGCGGTCGGTGGGGGTGTCGCGGTCGGTCGGGGGCTGGTCGTCGCGCAGGCGGGTCTCGCGCTCGCGCAGGTTCTGCTCCCACTCGCGGAGCATCTGCTCGTGCTTGTCGTCCGACGCCTTCATCGACGCGAGGAAGGCGGGGTCGTCGTCGGGCGCGGCGCGACGCGGGCGCTCGTACTCGGGGAAGCCCGCGGTCTGCGACGGCCACGGCACGTTGCGGCGGGGCGCCTGCTCGGGACGGCCCGCGACGAGCCAGGCGATCGGTCCCACGACCGGCACGATGATGATGAGGATGACCCACAGGGTCTTCGACAGGTTCCGGACGCGGTGCTCGTCGGACTGGACGCAGTCGATCAGGCAGTAGACGAGCAGGCCGATCTCGACCAGGAACGCCAGGTAGCGGGGCATGCCTCTCCGTCCTCGTGACCGCCGCGGACCGGCGTGCCAGGCGGCAACCTAGCGGACGGCGCCACCGCGCGGGTGCGTTTCGAGCGGCGGCGCGGCGGGCCGGTCCCCCGCTCGACGCAGGGCCGCGAGCATGCGGGACCACGACGAGCGCAGCGAGCGGGCGGCGGAGCTCCCGCCTGCGACGAACGCGACGAGCGCGACGACGAGGCCCAGCACCGCGACGGCGCGCACCGCGACCCGCAGGAACGAGACGACCTGGTCGTAGACGAGCACCGCGACGTCGGGTCGCTGGACGGTCGCGGGCAGCGACTGCGCGTAGAGGGACCGCCCGACCGCGAGCCCGACGGCGAGCACGAGCATCGCGCCCGCGAGCGCGAGCCCCGCGACGACGAGCGTGCGCGAGCGGTGCCGTGCGGCCAGGACGCCGGCGACCAGGAGCGCGAGCGACACCCACGGCAGCCACGTGCCGAGGGCGTGCAGCAGGCGGTAGGCGTCCTGGAACCGCACGAGGTCCGCGCCGGTGACGAGCGGGAAGGTCGCGTCGATCTGCGGGAGCCGCTCGAGGAGGGTGAAGCCCCGCTCGACGAGCCGCTGCCTGACCGCGTCGATCACCGGCGTGAGCTGCACGCTCAGGGTCCCGTCCGCAGCGAGCTGCGCGATCGCGTCGGGGTCGCCCCGCAGGGTCGCGACGAGCTGGCGGTGGGCGGTGCGGTTCGCGGCGACCCACGCGGCCGAGAACTCGTCGGACGTCACGACGTGCTCGACGGTGCGCCGCACGACGTCCGTGGCGGCGTCGGCGAGCGGTCCCCGCAACGACTCGACGAGCCCGGCCAGCCGCGGCGGCAGACCCAGCCCCGCGACGGCCGCCGTGAGGTCGCCCGCGAGCTGCGGCAGATCGGCCGCGTCGACGATCGCCGTGGTCAGCCGGTCCGTGACGGCCCGCTGCACCGCGGGCTCGTCGGACAGCGGGCCGACTGTCGCGACCCAGCGGTCGGTGTCCTCGACGAGCGCGTCGGCCCACGCCGCTACGGCGGCGACGGGGGCGACCAGGGCGCCCAGCACGACGAGCACGACCGCGAGCGTCGCGCGCCCGCGAGCCCCCCGCGCGCCGGGCGGAGCCGGTGCGACCGACCGCACCGCCGGGTCGTCGAGCGCGTCGAGCCGGTGGCGCCGTGCGTCGGGGTCCGGGGACATGACGCGCACCCTTCGTCCGTCGGCTCCCGCCGCCGGTGGGGCGAGCCTGCGACGAGCATGCCAGCATCCCCACCTGCTGTCCTGCTGCCCGGTACGGTCGGGCGACGAGCCTGTCGACCTGCCGACACCACCGCGAGGACCGATGCCGAAGCTGCGCCCCGCCACCACGTTCGACTCCCGCCGCCCGCCCGCGTGGCTCCCGCGTGCACTGCTGCAGGCCGCGTTCGCCATCGTGGTCGGGATCCTGGCGTGGCGCGCGCTCGGCGCGCTGCAGAACGTCATCACGATCCTCGTGCTCGCGTGGTTCATCGCGCTCGCGATGGAGCCGCCGATCCGCTGGCTCGTGCGGCACGGCATCCGGCGCACGCGGGCCACGGGCCTCGTGATGCTCGCGGCGGGCGTCATCACGGTCGTCGTGCTCGCGCTGTTCGGCGGGCTCTTCGTGCAGCAGGTCGTCGACTTCGCCAAGCACCTGCCGGACTACTACGCAGACCTGGCGGCGTGGGTCGACGAGCGCTTCGACGCGTCGCTGCCGACGGCCGACGAGGCGCTCAACACGCTCGCGCAGCACTGGCAGACGCTCGCGCCCGGCATCATCGGCGCGGGGGCGTCGCTCGTCGGCGGCATCTTCACGGGGACGTCGATCCTGCTCGTCACGTACTACATGGCGAGCGCGGGCCCGCGGTTCCGCGCCGCGGTTCTCGCGTACCTCGAGCCGGCCCGCCAGCGCGAGGTGCTGCGCATCTGGGAGGTCTCGCAGGAGAAGGTCGCGGACTACATCAACTCGCGGCTCGTGCTCGCGGCACTGTCGACCGTGTTCACGTGGATCTTCTTCGAGATCATCAGCCTCCCGTACGCGCTGCCGCTCGCCGCGTTCACGGGCGTCGTCTCGCAGTTCGTGCCGACCATCGGTACGTACATCGGCGGTGCGCTGCCCGTCGCGGTGTCGCTCACGGTCTCGCCGCTCAAGGCCGTGCTCGTCGTCGTGTGGATCGTGGCGTACCAGCAGGTCGAGAACTACGTGTTCTCACCGAAGATCTCGGCGCGGGCGCTCGCGCTCAACCCGGCGGTCTCGTTCATCGGCGTCATCGGGTTCGGGGCGGTGTTCGGCGCGATGGGCGCCTTCCTCGCGCTGCCCGTGCTCGCGACGATCCAGGCGGTCGCCTCGACGTACGTGCGCCGGCACGAGATCGTCGACGACCCGCTGCTGCACGAGGACGCCGAGGCGCTGCGCCGCAACCACGGCTGGGAGGAGCTGCCGGACCCCGACGCGTCCGGTGCGACGCCGGGCGACGCGGTCGGCGACGACCGGCCCGACGCCTGATTTCACCCTCCGCACCGCGGCCACCACGTGCCCGGTGACGGGCGCGCGACGTTCGCGTGACGTTGCTGAGGCGCCCGAGCGCGCACCCTCGCACCCGGAGGCCCTGACGCGGGCGTCGGACCCGCGGGCTTCCTCCGCCCGGCGCACGCCGGCCGGTACCCGCGCGAGGAGGAAGCCATGGCGACGCTCGTCGTACCCGGGGTGCAGGTCGAGACGAGGTTCGACGTCCTGCCACCGCTGCCGGCCTCGTCGGGGGTGGTCGGCATCGCCGGCATCGTCGACCGGCCCCCCGTGCCCGCGGGGCTCGTCGGGCTGTCGCGCGCCGCGGAGATCCCCGGCGCGCTCGGCCCCGGCACCGTGGCCTCCGCCCCCGAGATCGTGCACGCGCTCGCGGGCGGTGCGTCCGAGGTGCTCGTCGCGCCGGTCGGCGGCGGGGCCGCCGCGTCGCTCGTGCTGCGCAACGCGGTGTCCACCGACGCGGTGCTGCTGCGCGCCCGGTCCGTCGGGACGTGGGCGAACCAGGTCGCGGTCGACGTGCGCACCGTGACGAACGCCGCGGGCGAGACCGTGCGCGTGAGCCTGCGCGTGTTCCACGCGGGTCAGCTCGTCGAGGAGTTCACCGACCTCGTCGTCGAGCCCGGCTCGCACCAGGACCTGTTCGACACGATCAACACGCGCTCGCTGTACCTCGTCGCGCTCGACCCGTCGCTCGCCGACGCGCTGCCCGCAGCCGGGACGTACGTGCTGCCCGCGGACGGCACGGGCGTCGACGTGCCGCGCTCCGGTGCCGCGCAGACGCTCCTGACGCTGTTCCCCGAGCCCGAGGTCGATCCCGCGGGGCTCACCGTCGAGATCCTGTCCCCGTCGGCGGACAACGTCCGCATCCGCGTCTTCCGGGACGGCGCCCAGGCCGAGGAGTTCACGCGCCTGACGATGAACCCGGACTCGGCGAACTACCTGCCGGCGGTCCTGCTGCGCGAGAGCGCCCAGGTGCACGTGCGCCAGGCATCGTCGCTCGCGGGTCCGGACCGGCTGCCCGTCGCGATCTCGCCGACCCCGCTCGCGAACGGCACGTCGCCGTCCGCCGCCGACTACCAGACCGCGATCGACCTGCTCGCGGGCGACCCGCGGATCAGCCTCGTCACCGCGGCGATCGAGCCGACCCGGACCGAGGCGTTCGTCGCGACCGTGCACCAGGCGCTCGTCGCGCACGCCGTCGCCCAGGCCGACGCGGGCGCGCCGCGGATCGCGTTCGGCTCCGTGACCGCGGCCGAGCAGACGAACCTCGACAAGATCCGCGACCACGCCTCGGGCGTGCGCAACCGCAGGTTCGTGCTCGTCACCCCCGCGGGTGCCGCGGGTGCGGTGCTCGGAGCGGTCGCCCGGACCGGCCCGTCGGTCTCCCCCACGTTCAAGCCCGTGCCGCTGTTCGGCCTGGCACCGGCGCGCTACACCGACTCCGAGCTCAACCGGCTGCTCGGTCCCACGCACAACGCGCTCGTCGTCGCCGACCGGGCCGGCCGGGGGGTCGTCGTGCTGCGCGGGCTCGACACGAGCGGCGACCAGATCTCGGTCACCCGTGTCGCGGACGCGTGCGTGCGCGAGGTCAAGGCGATCTCCGAGAACTTCATCGGCCAGCTCAACACCGCCGACGCCCGCACCGCGCTGCGCCAGCAGATCGTCGCGACGTTCACGCGCATGGAGCGTGCGGGCGACCTCGTCCCGTCGACCGACGGCACCGACCCCGCGTTCCTCGTCGACGTCTACTCGACGCAGCTCGACTTCGCGCAGGGCAACGTCCGCGTCGACATCGCGGTCCGCCCGGTGCGGGCCATCGACTTCGTCTACGCCACCATCCGCGTGAAGAACTGAGAGGCCCGTCATGCCCACGGTCTACGCAGCGAACGAGAGCTCCGTCCTCGTCAACGGGACCCCGGTCGAGGGGGTGCGATCCGTCGAGCACCGCTCGGCGACGGTCCGCCAGGACCTGTACGCGATCGGGTCGACCGAGCGCATCGGCGTCATCACCGGCGGCCGGAGCGTCGAGGGACGCCTGCGGGTCGCGTCGTCGGCTCCCGACCTCGACGCGCTCGTCGGGGACGAGTTCTTCCAGATCACCGCGCCCATGCGGCAGGGCGCGACGACCGTCACCGTGAGCTTCGACGAGTGCCTGCTCACCGAGAAGTCGTTCGCGATGGGCGCGGGCGGGCACGGCGAGACCGTGTACGCGTTCACCGCGACGCGCGTGCGCGAGGAGCACTGAGGCGACGACCATGGCTGATGTCGAGCTCGTCGCCGGGCACGTGCGGGTCGGCGACGCGACGTTCCCCGGCGGGCCGCGGCCCGACGGTCGCGTCGCGGTGCTCGGCGCACGCGTGCGGCGCCTGCTCCTGGGCGAGCGCGACGATCTCGTCTCGCTCGCCCGCGGCCTGACCGGGACCGACCCCGCCGCGGCGCTCGCGACGTGGGTCCTGGCGGCGGCCGTGACCGACGACGGGGCGACGGCCGACGGCGCTGGGCTCGACGGGCTCGACGGGCTCGACGACGAGCGTGCGGCGGCGCTCGCCGCGATCGCGCTGCACCTCGCGGGCGCCGCGCTCGACGGACCGCTCGTGCAGACCCGCCTGCTCGCGTCGCGCGGCACCGGTGCGACGCACGACCTCGCGGCCGCGGACGCGGACGCCCTGGCCGACGAGCTCGCGCACGCGCTGAGGCACGCGACCGGACCGAGCGCGGACGACGGCTGGACGCGCATCGAGCTCGCGGTCGCGCCCGACGAGCCGACCGCGACGGACCGAGGCACGCCCGCGGCCGTGCGCGACCGGCTCGCGGCCGCGCTGCTCGCCCGCGCGGACGCGCCGCTCGACCCGGACCTCGCCGCGCTCCTGCTGCAGGCCACGGCCGCGTCCGCCGTCGACGCCGGTGCGTGGGCGGGCCCCGCGACGACGCCGCACGGCGCCCCCGCACCGCAGCCGTCCCGCGACGCACGCCCCCCTGCGGCGCACGTCGCGGGACCCGGCGCGGTGCGGTGGTCCGTCGCCGAGCGGCCGGCCGCCCGCTCGTCGCCCGAGGACGTGCGGGCGGCCGCAGCCGGCTCGCCGGTCGCCGACGCCCCGTCGTCCGGCGGGACGGACGCGGCCGGGCCGGACCGGGCCCGGGCCGCCGGGCGCGCCGTAGCGGCTCCCGCCGGGACGCATCCCCCCACGGGCGTCCCGGCGGGTCCGGCGCGCACCGCCCCGCAGGTGGGAGCCGACGCGCGTGCCGCCGCGCCGGTCGGTGCCGACGAGCCCGCCGCCGCGGCGCTCCTCGCCGCGCGTGCGACGGCTCCCGGCGCCGCCGCACGCAGCGGCGCCCACGACCGCTGGGGTGCCCCCGTCGACGTCCTGCCGGTCCCGTGGCCGGTGCTCGACGGTCCGGCGGCGAGCGCCGACGCCGCGCCCGGCGCGGGCACGGCGGCGCGCACGGGTCGGCCCGCGGTCTCGTCGGACCGGTGGCTGTCCGTCGCGCCTCCCCGCCCCGGAGCTCCGCTCGCCGTGCGTGACGCGACCCCCTGGCGTGCGCACCGACCGGACGCATGGGACGCACCGAGCGCGGCCGACGGCCACGGCGACCCGCACGTGCCCGCGACCGACGCCGACGCGCTCGCGCTCGCGCTGCACCGTGCGGCCGACCTGCGGGGGGTGCGGCGATGACCGTCCCGAGCGGTGTGGACGCGCCCACGGGCACGGGCCCGGGCGCACCCGGCGGCGCGCGCCCCATGCCCGTGATCGGCGACGTCACGCTCACCGCCGCGCAGCGCGTCGACCATGCGCTCGACGGCGGGTTCGTCGACGTGCCCGTGCTCGGGCTGCAGGGCCACGCGCAGCAGCGCAGCGGCCGCCCGAGCCACCGCGTGACGATCGCCGCGGTCCTGGCCGGACCGACCGCGCTCGACGACCTCGCCGCGCTGCAGACGCTCGCGGCGTCGGGCGAGGCCACGACCTTCAGCGCCGACATCGTCACCGCGCTGGAGCTCCAGCAGGTCGTCGTGACCCACCTCGCGGCGAGCGAGGTCGCGGGTCGGCCCGGAGTCGTCGACGTGCTGCTCGAGCTGGCCGAGAGCCCGCCCCTGCCGCCGCCCGCACAGCTGGCCGGCTTCGGCGGGCTCGACGACTTCGGGCTCGGCGACCTCGGCTTCGACACCGACGTGCTGGGCGACCTGTCCGACCTCGCGAGCGACGTCGCGGGTGCGGTCGACGGCGCGCTCGCCGCGGTCGACGCGCTGTCGGCGCTCTCGGGGCTCGCGTCGTTCGACTACGACGGCACGCTCGCACCCGTGCAGGACGTGCAGCGCGCGATCGAGGACTCGGGCGCTCGCCTCGGCAGCGCGCTCGACGCGCTCGGGCAGGTGTTCGGCTCATGACGCTCGTGACCGGCGCGACCGTGACGCTCGACGACCTGCGCTACACCGTGCAGGTGCGGTCCGTCGTGGCCGAGCTCGCGCTGCTGCCGGGGATCGACCGGGTCGAGGTCACGATCGCCGCGGGCGTCGACGTGCCCGCCACCGCGGGGTCGAGCGGCACGGTCGAGCTCGACGGCGGGGACGGCGCCGCCGTGGTGCTCACCGGCACGGTCGACCTCGTCGAGCGCACGACGCACGGCACGGTCGTCGTGCTGGGCGACGCCGGGGCCGCGCTGGCCGCGGTCCGCCCGGCCGAGACGTACGACGGGCTCACGGGGGCCCAGCTCGTCAGCAGGCTCGCCGACCTCGCGTCCGTGGGCACCGGGCAGGTCGCCGCGCTCACGCAGACCGCCGCCTACGTCGCGGACCCGCGGCGCACGGCCGCCGAGCACGTCGCGGCCGTGGCGCTGCGGTCCGACGCGGTCGCCGCGGTCGACGCCGACGGCGACGTCACGGTCGTGCCGTGGCCCGTGGGGCTGCCCACCGCGGCGATGCGGCTCGACCGCGAGTTCACGTCGTTCACGACGTCGGCGCACGCGGCGGCGCACGAGCTCGCGCCGGTCGGCGCGGGCGGGTCGGGGGCCGCGAGGTCGCCCGACGCGTGGGTGCCGGACACCGATCCCGTGACGGGGGCCGACGACCCCGACGCCACGCGCACGTGGGTGCCCGACGCCGTGCTGCGCACGCGCACCGACACCGACCTCGCCGCACGCGGGCTCACGAACCGCCGCGCCGCGACGACCGCCCGGCTGCGCGCCACGTGCTGGCTGCAGCCCGCGCGACGCCCCGGTGACGTGGTGCGGGTGGACGAGACGACGCAGGACGGACAGTCGGGGCCGTGGCTCCTGACGTCGGTGCGGCACGACCTGGCCCCGGGCCTCGCCCGCACGACGCTCGTCGGCGTCGCCGCAGGATCGTCGGACGACCTGCTGGGTGGTCTGGCCGGAGCGCTCGGAGGGCTGCTGTGACCGACCTCCTGTACGACGCCGTCGCCCGCATCGCCCGCCACGAGGCCGACGCACGGTCGTGGTGCACGTTGGCGGTCGTCACCGAGGTGCACACGACCGTGAACGGGTCGCCCGACCACGCCGTGACCGTGCGCCTGCGGGACACGCAGGTCGTCGTCCCGCACGTCCCGCTCGCGGTCGGCGCGCTCGGGTTCGTCGCGACGCCGGCCGTCGGCGACCTCGTCGTCGTCGCGTTCGCCGACGGCGACCCGCACGCGGGAGTCGTCGTCGGACGCCTGTACCACCGCGACCTGACGCCCCCCGAGCACGGCGACGGCAAGGTCGTCGTGCAGCTCCCGCCGGGCAGCGACGACATCGACCTGCAGGTCGACCCGGGCGCGCCGCAGATCACGCTCTCGACGGGTGACGCGTTGGTCGAGCTCACGAAGGACACCGCGAAGGTCACGATCGGCGACGCCGAGGTGAACGTCGACGGGGCCTCCCCCGGCACCGTCACCGTCAAGGTCTCCGACTCGAGCCTGACCATCGGCGGCAACGGCGAGGTCAGCCTCGAGGCGGCGAGCCGGCTGACGCTCAAGGCACCCGAGATCGTCATCGACGGCTCCGGCAAGGTCACCGTGTCCGGTGGCGTCGTGGAGGTGAACTGATGGGCGCCCCCGCCGTCGGCCAGGACGCGGTCGTCGTCGCCGTGGACACGCACATCGTGCTCGTCCCGACGCCGGGCGGCTCCGTGCCGACGCCCCTGCCGCACCCGTTCTCGGGCACCGTCACGAGCGCGACCGTCCCGACCGTGAAGATCGGCGGCCGGCCCGCCGCGACGGTCGACTCCGTCGCGCAGGCGAACCCGCCGCACGTCGCGACCCCGCCAGGCGTCGCGTTCCAGTCACCACCCGCCAACCAGGGCACGGTCGCCCGGGGCTCGAGCACCGTGGCCATCGGCGGCAAGGGCGCCGCCCGCGTGGGTGACTCTGTGACCACGTGCAACGACCCGACCGACCAGCAGGTCGGCACGATCGTCGGACCCGTCGGGACGGTGAGCATCGGATGAACGACGTCCTGGGTACCGACCTGCGCGTGCTGCTCGGCCCGCCCGGCATGGCCGCGCACGACGCGTCGCCGCTCGACCTGCGCCTCGGCGCGGGCGTCGTCGACCGTGCGGCCGACGGTCCGCAGGTCGTCACCGACCGGCACAACCTCGGGCAGGCGCTCGTGCTGCGGCTGCTCACGCCGCGCGGCGCGCTCGCGGGGCTCGGGCACGGCGAGTACGGGTCGCGCCTGCACGAGCTGCTCGGCGAGCGCAAGGACGAGGCGAGCCGCGCCCGGTGCAAGGCGTACGTCCTCGAGGCCGTCGCCGCCGAGCCCCGCGTGCTCGACGAGGTCGTCGCGCTCGAGTTCGACCTCGCGTCGGAGGGCCCGTCCGAGCTGCGGTTCCTGCTCACGGTGCAGCCGGTCACCGGCGGCGACCCCGTGACCGTCGGGCTGGGGGTGGACCTGTGACCGGGCTCCCCGACGGCTTCTCGCCGCGTCCGTACCCCGAGATCGTGCGCGACACGCTCACCACGCTCACGGGCGGCACGGTGCGCGAGGTCGTGACCGTGCCCGCGGGCGACCTCGTCGTGCTCGACGCGCTGCACGACCGCCCCATCCGGCGCGTGAGCCACCTGCAGGGCGTCGTCGAGGTCACGCGCCCGCTGCGCGACGTCAACGGCGACGTCGTGCGCGACGCGCAGGGCCGCACGGTCGACGAGACCGTGCCGGTCCCCTACCGCTTCACCGACGCGGACTACGAGGTCGTCGCGACCGGTCAGCACGGTGCCGAGCGGGACGCGATCCGGTTCCGTCCCACGGGCCGACGACCGCCGACGGGCTCGACCGTGGTCGTCAGCTACTACCCCTCGCAGGCCCGACCCGCGCCGATCACGGACCTCAACGTCGGGTCCGTCGCCCGCACGCTGCTCGAGTCGGTCGCGCGCGAGCTCGCGCTCGTCGAGCTGCAGCTCGAGTCGGTGTACCGCTCGGCGTTCCTCGAGACCGCCGAGGGCGCGTCGCTCGACAAGGTCGTCGCGCTCGTCGGGATCGTCCGACGACCCGGCGGGGTGCCCACCGCGCGCGTGCGGTTCACGCGGGCCGCGGGTTCGTCGGGGCGCATCACCGTGCCGGTGGGCACCGTGGTCGCCGACGCGCAGTCGCACCGCTACACGACGACCGTGCCGCTCGTGCTCGAGGTCGGCGAGGAGTCCCGCGAGGTGCTCGCCGCCGCGACGTCGCCCGCGGTCCCGGCGGTGGCGGCGGGTGCGCTCGACCGGCTCGAGGTGCTCATCGCGGGCGTCGGCACCGTGACCAACGAGGCGCCCGCGACCACCGCGGGCGGCCCCGAGACGGACGACGACCTGCGCCGACGAGCCCGCGGTGCGCTCGCCGTCGCGGCGCGCGGCACCCTCGACGCGCTGCGGCTCGGCGTGCAGAACCTCGAGGGCGTGCAGGACGTGACGGCGACCGAGTTCCCGCACGGCGTCCCCGGCGAGGTCGCACTGTCCATCAGCTACGACGGCGAGCCGACCGCCGAGCTGCTCGCGCTCGTCGCGGAGCGCATCGAGGACCTGCGCCCCGCGGGCGTGCGCGTGACGTCCGGCCGCACCGCGAGCACCCCCGTGCGCGTCACGGCGACCCTCGTGCTGTCCGGTGCGGGCGTCGGCGGGGCCGAGCTCGTCTCGCTGCAGTCGGCGCTCCAGGACCGCGTCGTCGGGGTGCTGCGCGACCTGCCGCCGGGCGGGACGGCACGCCCCGGACCGCTCTCGGCGGCCGCGCTGGGCGACCCGCGCATCGTCGACGCGACGTTCGGGCTCGACGTCGGCGCCGGTCCGCAGGGCTCCGTCACGGCCCCGCCGGGCACGGTGCTCGACCCCGTGCAGCCCTTCACGTTCCTCGTGAGCACCGAGTCCGGCACCGGACCGGGCGCCACCGTGCTCGTCGACGCGCTCGTCCCCGTGCACCTCACGCCGGGCGTCACCGCGGGCGACGCCGAGCAGGCCATGAGCCTCGCGGCGCGCTCGTGGGCCGCGGGCCTGCGACCGGGCACGGCGATCACGGTCGACGCGTTCGTCGCCGCCGTGCGCGACGACACGCGGTACGCCGTCGTGCGCGCCGACGTCGCGCTCACGACCGAGGCGGGCGACCGCTTCCTGCGGCTCGCCGACGGCCTCGGCGTGCACCCGCTCGGCGCGCAGGACAGCGCACAGATCCGGTCCGTGTCGCTCGACGTGCGCGAGGGAGGCGTGTGATGCGCACCGACGCCGTGCTCTCCCACCTGCCCACGCTGTACCGCGAGGGCGAGGTCCTCGGTGCGTTCGCGGGGACGTGGGGCGTCCAGCTCGACGGGCTCGACGAGGCCGGCGTGAGCGTGCAGCGCGCGCACTGGTTCGACGCGACGCCCGACCTCGACGAGGCGGTCGCGCTCGCCGCGCTGCTCGACATCGCGCCCGAGCCGTTCCACGCCGGGCTGGGCGAGTTCCGGGCGTGGGTGCACGCGATGGTGCGCGCCCGCCTGCAGCTCGGCGCCGTGACGCGCGAGGCCGTGCGCGCGCTCGTCGCGGACTACGCCGAGGGGTTCCAGCGAGCCGCGGGGATCCGGACCGTCGCCCGCATCGACGCGTGGTCGTCCGGGACCGGCGGTCCGCGGCTCGTCGACAACCCGACGCGCGTGCACGGCACGCGCCTGCCGGGCTCGGGCGGCTGGGAGCCGCTCGCGCACCTCGAGCTCGAGAACCGCGGGCTCGACCCCGCGCCCTGGGCCGTCGTGCTGCGCGGCACGGGCGGCTCGCCCGAGCACTCCCCCGTGGTCGTCAACCGGACGACCGGGCACGCCGTGCTGTTCCGGGGCTCGCTCGCGCTCGGGCAGCGGCTCACGATCGCGCCGTCCGCGGCCGACCGCACCCTGCTCGCGGCCGACCTCGACGGGCACGACGTGACGGACCGCCTCACGGTGTGGACCGACCTGACGACAGGACCCGACGGACCGGGCACGCCCGCGACGAGCCTCGTCGCCGGACCTCTCGCGCGCGGCACGAACGTGCTGTGGTTCCTGCCGCTCGCGACGTACGACTCACCAGGCCTCGGCCGCTACCTGCTCGCGATGGCCGACGACACGCTCACGCAGGGCCGGTTCGACACCACGCCGTTCGACGCGTCGCTGTTCGCCCAGCCCGCGCTCGTCGCGGCGCACGTCGCGTGGGTCGAGGCGCAGCCCGCGACGCTCGAGGTGCGGCTGCCCGCGGCGACGCTCACGGCACCCGCGGGCCGGTCCGACGACGCCGTGCTCGCCCGGGACCGGCTCGAGGCCGGGCTCGACGCCGCGGTCGACCGGACCGCGGGCGCCGGCATCGGCGCCGACGTGGTGCTCGAGGCCTTCACCGAGCGGCAGCCCGGCGAGGCGCACCTCGTCGGCGTGTGGCCGCGCACGTTCCGGTCCGTCGGCCCGACGGGTGCCGACGCGCTCCCGGACGCGGGCGCCACGTTCGACGTCACCGACTTCGACGACTCCGTGCTGAGCTGAGGAGAGGACATGAAGGCCAAGCTGCACCTCGTGCTGACCGACCCGGGCGGTGCGGTCGTCGACGAGCGCCGCGCCCACAACACGGTCATGGCGACCGGCGCGCGGATCGTCGCGGACCTGTTCGCGGGAGTGGGCAGCCCCATCACGCACATGGGGGTCGGCACCGCCGACGCCGCACCCGAGGACGTCGGCGTCACCGCGCTCACCAACGGCGGCGGGGACGACGCACCGCTGACGGGGAGCACGCTCGCCCCGATCGCGTCGAGCGCGTTCACCGCGACGCTCGTCCCGGAGCGCCGCGTCGTCCAGGTCCGCGTGCGCGCGACGCTGCCGCCCGACGCGGCCGTCGGTCGCATCCGCGAGGCGGGCCTCGTGTCGCAGGGGGACGGCGACCCGGTCCTCTACAACCGCGTGGTGTTCGCGCCCGTGGACAAGGGCGACGACCACGAGCTGACGCTGTTCTGGGAGGTCGAGTTCCCGTACGGCGACCTGCAGTGGCTCACGTGACCCGCCGCTGACCGACAGCACACCCGAGAGGAGCACGACCATGGTGGCCAAGGCCGCGTTCGACATCCGGCTCGAGGGCTACGCGCCCGCGAACCGCGACGCGCTCGTGAAGCTCGTCAACCCCGCGACCGGGCAGCAGGTCGAGCGCAAGCCGTTCCTCGACGGTTCGCTGCTCGTGCGCGACCTCGACCCCGGGCCGTGGGAGCTGACCGTCACGCACCCGAACCTCGTCAACGCGATCGACAAGCGCGTCATCCGGCTGTTCCCGCAGGACATCCCGACGCGTGTGCCCGTCGTCGTGCCGCCCGACCTGTTCCGCGACACGCCGATCCGGGACATCCCCGACGCGGACCTCGCGCCCGTGCAGCAGCAGGCGGGCGCGATCACGACGAACGTGGGGCGCCTCGCGCACAAGGCCGCGGGCGAGGTCATCCGCGCCGAGGACTGGAACGTGCTGGCGTCGGCGGTCGCGGACCTCGCGCGCGCCGTCGGGGAGCTCACGCGCCTCGTGTCCCCCGTGGGCCACGACCACCCCGAGATCGCCGAGAAGATCGCCGAGGTGCAGGGCAACATCCTGCGGTTCTCCGAGTCGTTCGGCCGCAGCCTGCTCGAGCTCAAGCGTGAGGTGGAGAGCCAGAACCTGCGCGGCCGCCTCACGTCCGTGCTCGACCTGGGCGCGGCGTCGTCGGCGGTGCGCGACCGGCTGCTCGGCCGCGTCACCGAGCTCGAGAACTCGACGCTCGTCACGACCGCGCAGTGGTCGCCGCTCATCGCGACACACTCCAACGCCGCGATCCGCGAGGTGCTCGAGCTCGCGAACGAGCAGGGTGCGGGCGCCGACGCGTTCCTCGCGAGCCCCGCGGTGAGCGGGACGCTCGCGCTCCTGCAGAACTTCTCGGCCGCGGGCGGCGTGAGCCGGCCCGAGGACGAGCTCGAGACGTACCGCCGCGGCATCGCCGCGACCGGTCCGTCGCTGATCCGGGCGCTGTAAGCCCGCGGGACCGGGAGGGAACATGGCCACCGTCGTCGAGATCGAGCGGCTGCAGGCGCTCGTGGAGCGGCTCGGACCGCTCGCGGGCAAGGTGCGCGGCGAGCTCGTCGCGGCCGACGACTGGAACACGCTCGTCGGCGCGATCGTCGAGATCGGGCGCGCGACGATCGCCACGGGCCAGCAGGGCGTGCCGCAGCACGAGCACCCCGACCAGGTGGGGATCGGGTGGTTGGACCCGCAGCTGCGGCAGATCGTCACGGGCGGCGGGCTCAAGGACCCGGCGCTCGACGCGGCGCTCCTCAAGCTGCGGCGCGACGTGTCGCTGCTCGACACGCGGCTCGGGCGCGTCGGCGACGACCTGTCGGCGACCCGCACGCGCGTCGACGTGGTCGCGACGAACGACCTCACGCGGTCCGCGACGCTCGACGTGCTGCACCGCAAGGTCCTCGGCGCGGCCGACGACCGCGGCGACATCGCCGACCTGCGCATGACGCTGCGCACGCTGCAGAGCGAGGTCGGCCGAGCGGTCGAGGTCGGCAGCCGGCTCGAGGTCGACGGCGCACCGGTCGACGTGCCGGGGCTCGTGCAGCGCGTCGCGGACGTCGAGGCCCTGCGCGACCGGCTGACCCGGCCCGACGGGTCGCTGCTCGACGCCTCGACGCTCGAGATCCGGCTCACCGAGCTCGCGGGCTCGCTCGTCACGCAGGACCAGCTCACGGAGGCGATCAAGGACGTCCGCACCGACGTCGGCGGCGGCGACCTCGACGGCGTGCTCGACGCCGCGCGCGCGGCCGCGCAGGAGCGGGCGAGCGCCGCCGTCGACGCGCTCGGGACCGACCTGCGCTCGCAGCTGCAGTCGCGGTTCGCCGAGCTCGACGGCATCGTCGCGACCGCGGTCGCGCGCGCCACCGGGGACCTCGCCGAGCAGGTGCTCACGACGAGCCGCACCGAGGTCGCCGAGGCCCTCAAGGGGCTCGACGACCGGCTGCGCGAGAGCCTCGCGGCGGACCTCGACGCGCGCCTCGCCGCCGTCGACGCCCGGACCGACGAGCTCGTCGCGCGGCTCGAGGAGCAGGTGCGCGGTCAGGTCGCGCAGGCCGTCGAGGGCGCGGTCACGAGCGCGCTGCGCGAGGTCGACGCCCGGCTCGGGAAGCTCGACGAGCAGCAGACCGGGCTCGTCGCGCAGCTCGAGGCGTCCGGCAAGCGGCTCGACCAGCTCGACGAACGCGTCGAGGTCGTCCGCCGGGCCGACGAGTCGGCACGCGAACAGCTCCGCAAGGACCTGCTCACCGAGATCGGGCGGGTCGAGGCCGAGATCGACGGCAAGCTCGGCCGCGGGCTCGTCGACGTGCGCGGCCGGCTCGCGCTCGACCTCGAGGCGAACGTCGCTGCGCAGCGCCGCGAGCTCGAGGTCACGCTCGGCGAGGTCGCCCGCCAGGCGGCCGCGACCGAGGTCCAGGTGCTCGGTGCCGGTCTGCGCTCCGACGTGCAGGGCGTCGTGCGCCAGGCGGTCACGGCCGAGACCGCGGGCGTGCAGGCGACCGTCGCGAACGAGCTCGCGGGCCTGCAGCTGCAGGTCGCGGGGCTCGTGACGAACGAGGTCGCGCGCCAGACGCAGGACATCCCGACGATCGTCGAGAAGCAGCTCGCGACCGTGCGACCCGAGCTCGAGCGGATCGTCGACACGCGGCTGGGCCGGGGGTGACCCGTGCTGACCGAGCTCGAGCTGCGGCTCGCCGAGGTGCTCGGGGCCACGCTCCCCGCACCGTTCGGCGGCCGGGTGCGCCGCGTCGGGGCAGCCGCGCCCGGCGGCGCGGGTCCGGTCGTGCGGCTCGGCGTGCGCGGGTTCACCCCGCTCGAGCCGGACGTGTTCTCGGCACGCCCCGAGGTCGCACCCGGCGCGCCCACGCTGCGCCGCGTCGTGCGCCTGCGCGTGCGGCTCGGTCTCGACGTCACGACGACCCCGGCCGACGACCACGCGGGCGTCCTCGCGGGCACCGACGCGCTGCTGTACGCGCTGCAGGACCCCGAGCTGTCCTCGGCGCGCGCGCTCGTCGCACCCGGCGACCAGGGCTTCCGCCTCGACGGGCTGGACCTCCTCGAGGTCGGCGCGAGCGACGACGACCCCGACGTGCTCGTCGCGGCGACGGGCTGGTTCTGGCCCGTCGGCGTCGCCGGCCAGGACGGTCGCGCGATCACGCGTGCGCTCGTGCGCGAGATCCGGCTGCCCGTGCGGCTCGGGCTCGGCGCACCCCTCGTCGCGGGTGCGGGCGCCGTCGCGTGCGACCTCACGTTCGGCGCGACCGGCACGCTCGATGTCCGCTCCGCCGGTACGACGACCGCACCGTTCGGTGCCGTGGCGCTGCGGCTGCTCGACGAGGGCGGCGGCCCGGGTGCGGGCACGCTCACCGCAGCGGGCTCACCCGCGGGCACCACGGTCGTCGCGCAGGTCACGGGCGACGGCGCCGAGTTCACCTACACGCCCCCGACGGGACCCGTGCGTGAACACCTCGTCGTGCTCGCGCACGCCGGGGCGGGCGGCGACGCGCGCACGGGACTCGAGCTCGCGCGGTTCGACCTGGTGGTGGCGCCATGAGCACCGGCCCTCTCCTGGTCGCACCGCCGACGTACGTCACGGTCGTCGCCGACGTCGCACTGCTGGTCGAGGCGCCCCAGGAGGTCCCGCCGACGGGGCTCGTGCTCACCACGCCGTGGCGACCCGTGGTGGGTGCGACGGGCGCGCGCGTCGGGTCGGCGCTGCTCACCGTGAGCCCCGAGCTCTCGGGCACCGGACGGGACGCCGGCGTCGTCGCGCCCGGCAAGGACCCGACCCGCGCGATCCACGTCCACCCGTCCGACGCACGCGTCCCGACCCGCGCGCTCACGATCCCCGGGCTGCGCTCGGCACCCGAGGGCGAGCCCGTCCGCGGCGCGCTCGGCGACGACCTGCACGTCGTCGTGCGGCAGGGCGGGCAGCCCGTCGTCGCCGTACCGCCGCTGCCCGCGGTCGGGTACGCACCCGCACAGCTGCCCGGCGGGAGCATGTCGGGCGACGTGCTCGTGCTGCCCGACCTCGTCGGCGACCTCACGGTCTCGGTCGCGACCGGGAGGTCGCTCGACCAGCTCCGGGACGTGGACGTGCGGCACGACGACGTCCGCCTGCGCGCCGCGCCCATGCCCGTCGGGCTGCACGTGGTCGGCCCGGACGGCGACGAGCAGCTCGCGCTCTCCGGCCCGGTGCGCAGCACGCTCACGCACGACCTCGCGCCCGCCCTGCAGCGTCATCTCGCGGCGGCGGTCGTCGGGACCGGCACGTCGGGCGGGACGGCGCCCGTGACGCTGCGCTCCGACGTCGTCGGCTCCGCACGCGTCATGCTCGACGTGCGCGACGTCGTCGTCGAGCGCGCGGTCCCCGGGCGCCTCACCGTCGAGTCCGAGGGTGTCCCGACGAGCATCGCGCTGCCGGGCCCGCACCCGGGCCGGGCCCCGGTCCGCACGCGCGCCGACGTCACCGTGACGCACCACGGTGCTGCGCTGCACCCCGCGTCGGACGCCGTCCCGAGCACCGATGCGGACGTCGGTGGGGTCGTCGTGCGCGACGCCCCCGTGGTCCGGCGGCTCGCCGCCGCGACGCTCGCGGGCACGTCGCTCGTGCGCGTCGCGGTCGTCGGGTGGGCGCACGGCGAGACCGAGCTGTCCCTCACGGTCGCGGGCCGCGCGTGCCCGACGACCGCGCTGCCGGGCACGTCGGGACGCACGGCGCCCGCGGTCGTCTGGTTCGACGTCGGCGACCCGCTGCCGGCCGACGGTCCGCTCGAGCTCGCGCTGCGCGCGACCCGGGGCGCGTTCCGCTGGTACGCCGCGCCGGACCCCGCGGTCCGGCTCGCGGTCGCGGCGACGCCCGCGGGCACGCACGTCACGGTCGGCGGCGTGCGCATCGCGCTGACGGGTCCGACGACGCACGTGGCCGCGGCCTCGCTCGCGGGCACCGACTCGTGGACCGTGACGACCGACCAGCTCTGCTCCGTCGCGCTCTCGAGCGCCGTCCTGGAGTTCGCACCGTGAGGAGGCGGCCATGACGCTGCTGGACGACCTGCAGGCGCTCGACCTGTCCGCGATCGTCGACGCCAAGGTCGACATCGCGGGCGCGCTCGACGTCGCGGACCTGCAGGCGCTGCTCGGCGACGGCGCCGTCGCGAGCGTCCTGGGCGACCTCGGCACCGCGGTCCAGGTCGCGGTGCGCGCGGTCGACGACCCCGCGACGCTCGTCGAGCCGCTCGCCGCCGCGTTCGTCCGGCTGCTCGACGAGCTCGGCGACGACCTGCCCGTCGCGCAGTACGCGAGCGCGGTCGCCGACGGAGCGCGCATCGTCGCCCAGCTCGTGGGCGCGCTCGCGGGCGACCCCCTGCGGCTCAGCCTGCCGAGGTCCGGCTCGTCGCTCGACGCGGGCGGCGCGCTCGAGCGCGTCGCGAGCGGGCTCGGCGACCAGGCGACCGCCGTCTCGGGCGGCATGGCGCAGCTGCGCTCGCTCGTGCAGCAGGTCGAGCACGGGTTGCCGGACGACCCGGACGCGCTCGTCGCGCTCGCGATGCAGATCCTGCTGCCGTTCGGGACCGCCGCCGTCGACCCGGTCCGCGCGTGGACGACGACGCTCGACGCCCAGCTCGCGCGCGTCGCGGTCGACCCGCGGCTCGGCGAGGGGCTCGTCGTCGCGCTCGGTCGACTGCGGGCCGCCGCCGACGCGGGCGACGTGGCCGCGGTCCGCACCGCGCTCGCGACGCTCGAGCAGGTCCGGGCGGCGACCGTGACGCAGCTCGCGGCCGCGCTGCGCACCGCGACGGGCGTGCTGGCCGCGACGCGCGTCGGCGACCTCGCGGGACCCGTGCGCGCGCTGCGCGGCGCGCTCACGTCCGCCGAGAAGGGCGCGCTCGACCAGCTCGACGACTGGCGCGGCATGCTCGCCGACGCGCGCGCCTTCGTCACCGGGATCGACCCGCAGGCCGGGCTCGACGCGGCGCGTGCGCTGCTCGACGACGTCGAGCGCGCGGCGCGCGACACCGTGCTCGGCGCGGTCGACGCGTCCGTCGACGTCGTCCGGGGCTGGCTGCGCGACCTGCTGCGCGAGCTGCCCCTGCGCGCGCTGCGCCAGGAGCTGTCCGACGCGATCGCGCACCTCGCGCGGCTCGTCGACGGCGCGGACCTCGACGCACCCGTGACGTTCGTGCGCGAGACGCTCGAGCAGGTCGCGCAGACCCTCGCGGCCGCCGACCCGGCGGCTCTCGTCGCGTCCGCGGTCGACGAGCTCGAACGCGTCGTGCGCGAGCTCGTCGACACGCTCGCCGCCGCGCTCGGCGACCTCGCCGCGGGCGTCGAGGCCGTGGCCGACGAGGCGCGCGAGGTGCTCGAGCGCGCGGTCGAGGGGCTGCGGGCGTTCTCCGAGGCGACGCAGGCGATCGCGGACGCCGTCGGCGGGACGCAGCTGTCCGACGCGGCCGACGCGATCGCGGCCCGGCTGCACGAGCTGCGCGAGCAGGTGTCCGAGGTCGTGTCGTCGGTCGAGCTGCCCGAGCCGCTGCGCGCGGCCGTGGACCAGCTCGTCGACGTGCTCGACTCCATCGACCTCGACGACGCGATCCGCCGCCCGCTCGAGTCCGCCGCGGCCGAGCTGCGCGTCCCGGACGGCGTCGGCCGGACCGTGCGCGACGGGCTGCAGGCGGTGAGCGACGCGATCACGTCGGTCGTCCCCACCGACCTCGTCGGCGAGCTCGACGCGCTGCTCGCCGACGCGCTCGCACAGCTGCAGTCGATCGACGTCTCACAGCTCACCGCGGGTGTCACGCAGGTGCTCGACGAGGCCGCCGGGACGCTCGAGGGCGTCCACCTCGCCGAGCTCGTCGCCCCCGCGGGGGACGTGTTCGCGCAGGTGCTCGCCGCGGTCGACCGCGTGCACCCGCGCACGCTGCTCGCCCCGGCGATCGACCTCTACCGGCAGATCGCGGGCGCCGTGCCCGTGCCCTCCCCCGACGCGCTCACGACGCGCGTGGGGGCCGTGACCGCCCAGGCGGGCGAGGCCGCGGCGCGGGCCGTGGTCGAGCCGACGCTGGGGGCCGTCGGCGTGGGGACGGGTGCGGGCTCGAGCACGAGCGGCGCCGCACCCCAGCCCGCACCGCCGCCCGACCTGCGTCCCGGCGACATCGTCCGCCTCGTCGGCTACCTCCCCGCGCGGCTGCGCGACGCGCTCGTCGACCTCGGGACGGGCCCGACGGGCGAGGTCCTCGCGGCGCTGGACACCGCGCTGTCCGGCACCGCACGCGACCTGCGGGCGACGCGCGACCGGCTGCTGGGCCTCGGTGCCGAGGTCGAGCGCGGGCTCGCGGCCGCGCTCGCACCCGTCGGCGCGGCCCAGCTCGACGCCCAGCTCGCGCTGCGCGGCTCGGCCACGCTGTCCGCGGGCGGCATCGACGTCGGCGCGTCCGTGGACGTCGTCGCGGCGGTGTCGCCGGGCGCGCTGCTGCGGGCCGTCGACGGCGAGCGCGCGCTCGTCGCGGCCGGTGCGCACGGTCTGGCGGGCACGCTCGTCGGACCGGTGGCCGACGACCTCGAGGCGGTCGCGACGCTGCTCGAGACCGCCCTGCCGTCCGCGCTGCTGGGCGACGTCGACGGGCTGCTCGCGGCGCTCGACCCCGAACCGCTCGCGGCCGAGCTCGACGCGCTGCTCGCGGCGGTCGTCGACGCGATGCCCACGTTCCTCGCCGCCGCGGGCGACGCCGCGACCGAGCTCGTCGCGCGCGTGCGCGGCCTCGTCGAGGAGCTCAACCCCGGCACGCTCGCGCAGCGCTACCTCGGCGTGATCGAGGTCGTGCGCGACGAGCTCGCGCTGCTCGACCCGGCCCGGCTCGCGGACGAGCTCGGCGAGGTGCACGCCGCGGTCCGCGCGACGCTCGCCGCGTACGACCCGGTCGCGCTCGCGCGCGAGCTCGACGCGCTGCTCGCCCAGGTCGCGGGCGCCGTGCGGAGCCTCGACCCCGCGGGCCTGCTGCCCGACCTGTCGGGTGTCGCGGCGCAGGTCGCGCGCGTCGCGGACGTCCTGCCCGTGGCGGCGCTCGACGGCGTCGGGCAGCAGCTCGTCGCGGTCGGGGACGAGCTGCGCGCGCTCGACGTCGACGCGATGATCGCGGTCGTCGACGCGATCCCGCCGCAGGTCGCGGACGGGGTGTCGACGCTCGTCGAGTCGGTGCGCGACGAGCTCGTCGCGCTGCTGCAGTCCATCCGGTACGCGGGCGGCTCCGCGTCCGTGACCGTCTCCGGCTCGGTGGGGTGACGCCATGACGACGACCGACGCACCGCGCGCTGCGAGCGCGCCCGACCCTCGGGCCGGCCTGACCGGGCCCGCGCCCGGTGCGCGACCCGGCCCTGGTCCCGGTGCGCAGCCCGGTCGCGCGACGGTCGTCGAGACGCGCGACCTCGGCGCCGGGGGCGTGCTCGAGCTCGAGCGCGACGCGTCGTCGGGCGTGCTCGTCGCGCTGCGCGGGCGGGGACCCGACGCGTCGGGGGCCGTCCGCGACTACCTCGTCGTCGCCGCCGACGGCACCCGGACGTGGCCCGGGATCGCGACCGTGCGCGAGCGCCTCGGCGAGGGTGCGCTCGTGCGCGAGGTCGTCCCGCTGCACGGCGCACCGTGGACGGAGCGCTACCGCTGGTCGGGCGACCACCTCGTGCACGTCGACGGCGTGGACGTGCACCGCGACGCGACGGGACGCGTCGTCGCGTGCGTCCCGGGGGGCCAGGACCCCGCACCCGCGACGCACCGCTGGCTCTACGCGCACGACGACCGCGGGCTCGTCGAGGTCGTCGGTCCGGGTGTCGCGCGACGCCTCGTGCTCGGGCCGGACGGCCGCGTGCTCGAGGCGCACGACGAGTCCGGCACGCGTCGGTTCGTGCACGACCAGCGCGGTGCGCGCCGCACGCCCGCGCGGCCCGCGGGCGACGTGGTCGACGACGAGGGCCGGACCTGGGTCACGTGCGACGCGACGGGCACGGTGCGCGCGGTGCTGCTGTGGGACGGTCTGCGCTGCCTCGCGCGCGTCGACGGTCCGCTCGGCGCGCCGCTCGCCGCCGTGTTCAGCCTCGACCCGTCGGGCACGCCGGTGCGCGTGCTCGGGCCCGGGACCGT
>Ga0206103_100443_pt1 | contig 22661 bp, 16 predicted proteins | sample 1B5Ametagenome_FD_148638 | JGI IMG/M metagenome (GOLD analysis project Ga0206103, IMG submission 148638) | Enriched microbial communities from leaf-cutter ant dump, University of Wisconsin, Madison, United States - 1B5A | ecosystem: Environmental > Terrestrial > Nest > Insects nest > Nest dump... | reverse complement strand
GCGCGCCGCGGCGTTTGGCGCTTCGCCCCGGTGCTCGTGCTGGCGGCAGGGCTGGCGGCCGGCTACGCGCTCGGGCTGCAGCGCTATCTCAGCCTCGATTTCCTCGCCGCCAGCAGCGACGCGCTGACCGGCTACGCCGCGGCGCACCCGGTACTGGCGCCTGCCCTGTTCTTCGCGGCTTACGTCGCCGCCGTCGCCTTCTCCTTCCCCGCCGCATCGGTGCTCACCGTCTTCGGCGGCTTCATCTTCGGCTGGCTCGCCGGCGGCGCGCTGGTCGCGTTCGCGGCCACGCTGGGCGCCACGCTTTTGTTCCTCGCCGCGCGCGGCGCCTTCGCCGACCTGCTGCGGCGCCGGCTGGGCGGCTTCGCCGGCCGGGTGGCGGCCGGCTTCGAGGAGGACGCGTTCGGCTACCTGCTGGCGCTGCGGCTGGCGCCGATCTTCCCCTTCTTCGTCGTCAACATCGCGCCGGCCTTCTTCAAGGTCGAGCTGCGCACCTACGTGGCCGCCACCTTCCTCGGCATCCTGCCGGCCACCTTCGCCTATGCCTGGCTCGGCCAGGGGGTCGGCAGCGTGGTCGAGGCGGCGCGCAGGGCCGGCCGCGCGGCGAGCCTCGCCGACCTGATCACCCCGCAGATCACGATCGCCTTCGCGCTGCTTGCGCTTGTCGCCGCCCTGCCGGCCGTCGTAAGGCGGATACGCAGGCGCCGCGGCTGAGGCGGCGGCCCCGGAGAGAGCGGAGCGATGACGAAACTGCTGACGCCCGACATCTGCGTGATCGGCGCCGGCGCGGGCGGACTGACCGTCGCGGCCGGTGCTGCCGCCTTCGGCGTCCCGGTGGTGCTCGTCGAGAAGGGGCGGATGGGCGGCGACTGCCTCAATTTCGGCTGCGTGCCCTCCAAGGCGCTGATCGCGGCGGCCAGCCTCGCGGCCGAGATGCGCGGCGCCGGCCGCTTCGGCATCGCCAGCGTCGAGCCCGACGTCGACTTCCGCGCCGTCCACCGCCACGTGCAGTCGGCGATCGCGGCGATCGCGCCCAACGATTCGGCCGAGCGCTTCGGCGCCATGGGCGTGCAGGTGATCGCGGCCGAGGCCCGCTTCCGCGACCGGCGCACGGTGCTGGCCGGCGACCACGAGATCCGCGCCCGGCGCTTCGTCATCGCCACCGGCTCGCGGCCGATCGTGCCGCCGATCCCCGGGCTCGGCGAGGTCGGCTGCCTGACCAACGAGACCGTGTTCGACCTGACCCGCCGACCGAGCCACCTGCTCGTGATCGGCGGCGGGCCGGCGGGCCTCGAGCTGGCGCAGGCGCACCGCCGCCTCGGCTGCCAGGTGACCGTGGTCGAGGCGGCGACGCCGCTCGCCGGCGAGGACCCCGAGCTCGCCGCCTTCGTGCTGCGGGCGCTGCGGGCCGACGGCGTCGACATCCGCGCCGAGACCTCCGTCGTGCGGGTCGAGCCGCGCGGCCGCAGCGGCGTGCGCGCTCTGCTCGACAGCGGCGGCACGGCGCAGATCGTCGACGCCTCGCACATCCTCGTCGCCGCGGGCCGGCGCCCGGCGCTCGACGGGCTCGACCTCGACAAGGCCGGCATCCGCCACGACGAGGCGGGCGTCCGCGTCGGCGACGGGCTGCGCACCAGCAACCGCCGGGTCTACGCGATCGGCGACGCCGCCGGCGGCCCGCAATTCACCCACGTCGCCGGCCATCACGGCGGCCAGGTGCTGCGGCCGCTGCTGTTCCGGCTGTCGGCACGAGCCAACCACGCGGCGATGCCGCGCGTCACCTTCACCCGGCCCGAGCTCGCGCAGGTCGGCCTGACGGAGGCCCAGGCGCGCGCCGCCCACCGCCGCATCGCCGTGCTGCGCTGGCCCTATGGCGAGAACGACCGGGCGCAGGCGGAGCGCGCCACCGAGGGGCTCGTCAAGCTGATCGCCGGCCCCGGCGGCCGCATCCTCGGCGTCGGCATCGCCGGCGCCGGCGCCGGCGAACTGATCGGGACATGGCAGCTCGCGCTGTCGAAGGACATGCGGCTCAAGGACATGGCGGCCTGGGTGCCGCCCTACCCGACGCTGTCAGAAATTGGCAAGCGCGCCGCGATCTCGTATTTTGCACCGCAGGCGCGCCGGCCGTCGGTGCGCCGGCTGGTGCGCCTGCTGCGCCGTTTCGGCTAGAAGCGTCACGCGGCCGCGCAGGCTGGAGAAGGCAGCTTGAACGAAGTCGACACCACATCCGCCGAGCGCAGCGTCCCGCTGACGCGGGGCCTGTCGACCAAGCTGCTTTTGCTGACTATCCTGTTCGTGCTGCTGGCCGAGGTGCTGATCTTCCTGCCGTCGGTCGCCAATTTCCGGCTGCAATGGCTGGGCGAGCGGCTGGGCACGGCGGCGGCCGTGTCTGCCGTGCTGATGCAGGGCGACCCGATGAGCCTGCCGCGCAGCGCGCAGGACGACATCCTCGCCGCGATCGGCGCCAAGGCGATCGCCGTGCGCGACGCCGGCGTGTCGCGGCTGCTGATCGTGGCCGACATGCCGCCGCAGGTCGACGAGCAGGTCGACATCGCCGGCACGCCGCCGCTCACGGCGATCGGGCAGGCGCTCGACACGCTGTTCTTCGGCGGCGACCGGCTGCTCAGGGCCTACGGGCCGGTCGGCGACGCCACCAAGGAATACGAGATCATCATCCCCGACACACGGCTGCGCGGGGCGATGCTGATCTATGCGCGCAACGTGGCCGGCCTGTCGCTGATCATCTCGCTGATCACCGCCGGCCTCGTCTTCTACGCGATCAACCGCATGATGATCGGGCCGGTCAGGACGATGACGCGCTCCATGCTCGCCTTCGCCGCCGCTCCCGACGATCCCGGCCGCGTCATCGTGCCCAGCCGGCGCGGCGACGAGATCGGCGTGGCCGAGCGCGAGCTCGCGGCGATGCAGACCCACCTGCAGCGCACGCTGGGCGAGCAGAAGCACCTCGCCGACCTGGGGCTGGCCGTCTCCAAGATCAACCACGACATGCGCAACATCCTGGCCTCGGCGCAGCTCATGTCGGACCGGCTGCGCGAGGTGCGCGACCCTACCGTGCAGTCCTTCGCGCCCAAGCTTCTGCGCGCGCTCGACCGCGCCGTCGCCTACAGCGAGGGCGTGCTCGCCTACGGCCGCGCGCAGGAGGCCGCGCCGGCGCGCCGGCGGCTGCGGCTCGCGACGCTGGTCGCCGAGGTCGAGGGCCTGCTCGGCATCGACCCGGCCACCGGCATCGAGTTCGACAACGCGGTGGACGGCGGCTTCGAGATCGACGCCGACCCGGAGCAGCTCTTTCGCGTGCTCATCAACCTGTCGCGCAACGCCGTGCAGGCGATGTCGGGCGAGCGCGAGCACGCCGTGGTCCGCCGCCTGACGATCTCGGCCGAGCGGCAGGGCTCGGTCGCGCGCGTGCTGGTCGCCGACACCGGCCCCGGCCTGCCGAAGAAAGCGCGCGAGAACCTGTTCGCCGCCTTCCGCGGCTCGGCCCGCAGCGGCGGCACCGGGCTCGGCCTGGCCATCGCGCAGGAACTTGTGCGTGCCCATGGCGGCTCGCTCGAGCTGGTCGAGACCAAGGGCACCGGCACCACCTTCGCCGTCACCATCCCCGACCAGCCGGTGCGGCTCGACGAAGCCCGCCACGCGCTGCGCCGGCCGGCCTGACCCGGCGTCCAGCGGCCTGCGCGCCGCCGCCCCCCGGCGGCGCATCCCGGCCGGATTCACAACCCGCTTAAAGTTTGCCTTGCCGCTTGCAATTGGCGGGATCAGTCGCTAGGTAGCGTCCACCCGGCGGCCGGACACGGTTGCCGGCCCTGTCGGTCGTTCGCTGGAACGGCCCGGAGCGCGCCCGTAGCTCAGCTGGATAGAGCACCAGACTACGAATCTGGGGGTCAGGAGTTCGAATCTCTTCGGGCGCGCCATTCTGTTTTCAAATATTCAAGCAAGTTTTTGTGCCGCTAAAAAACCGCGGCGCGGTTACGAATGGGTCTCAAGCATCTGGGACTGCATCCGGCAGGTACCTCCCCTTTTTCATTAAACCGACCCAGGTGGTGGATGATGGAGGGCCACTGCCACGAAGCCAATCGGCCTTATCGAGGCTAAGCGTATTAGTCGGTACATCGGCTCGATCCCGACGCCCGGCTTGGGCAAATAACATTGAAGGACACGCCAACCACTAAACAAGGCACCGTGTACGTTTATTTATGTATAAATACTTCTAAATTCCAATACATTTCAGAATTATCCAAGATATACATCCAGCTAAGGCTGCAGCATAATAGCATGACACCCTGAACAACGCATCTGTAGCTACGCAGCTCAACTCCAAAGCGGCTTCCGCAGCGGAGGACAGCTCTATCCACATTAAAAAAATCGACTGACGATCAGAGGAGAAAGTCCGGCGATCCGACGCCAGAAGCGACTACCTAATGTTGTCACCGGGGAGCAGAAGGCGACTCCCAAATCGGCTCCCTCTGGGCCAGTTTCCGCTCCCGGCAACAGACGGAGTGGAGCAAATGTACCGACTTGCATGGTTTCTGGGCGAGGGATTTGGCATACAGGCTTGGAATCCGGCATCGGCAGGCGCCTTCACCGGCACCAATGCGCGGGACTGGCCGAAGGCGGATCTCTACGTCGACCTGACGAGTTCGCTCGAGCGCGCGGGTTTCGATTTCCTGCTCATCGAGGACACCTCGCAGGTGGACGACACCTTCAGGGGTTCGGCCGAGGTGACGCTGCGGGTCGGCCTGTGGGCGCCCAAGAGCGATCCCCTGCCGCTGGTGCCCCTGCTCGCCCAGCGCACCCGCCACATCGGCATCGTGCCGACGCTGACCACGACCTTCTATCCGCCTTATCTGGCCGCACGGCTGCTGGCGACGCTCGACCATCTGACGGACGGCCGCATCGGCGCCAACATCGTCACTTCGGGCTCCGAGCTTGCCGCCCAGAACTACGGATACGAGAAGCTGCCTCCGAAGGACGTCCGCTACCGCATGGCCAACGAGTGGGTAGAGGTGATGAAGCAGCTCCACCAGTCATGGGAGCCCGGCGCCGTGATCGCGGATGTCGAGCGCGGGGTCTATGCCGACCACGCCAAGGTGCATCCGATCCACTTCAAGGGCGAGTATTTCGCCTGCCGCGGGCCGCTCAACACCATTCCCGGGCCGCAGCGCACCATACCGCTTGTCGAGGCCGGCAACTCCCCGGCCGGACGCGATCTGGCGGCGCGCTACGCCGACGCCATGATCGCTCAGTGCCATACGATCGAGGATATGAAGGCGTTCCGCGAGGACATGCACGCGCGCCTCAAGGGCTATGGCCGCGACCCCGCGGAGTTCAGGGTGATGTTCCTGTGCAGCCCCGTCATCGCGGCAACGGACGACGAAGCCCGGCGTCGGCGCGACGCCTACAAGGCGTGGCGCCGGACCGATGCCGGCGTCGAATACATGCTCTGGTACATGGAGCATGTGAGCGGCATCGATTTCGGCCGGTACGATCTCGATACCGAGGTCAGCGCGCTGATCGCCCAGATCAACGCCGACAAGGAGGTCGTCAGCTCGCTCGCCAAGATGTTCGTCGGCGAGGAGGGCAAGACGTTGCGCGAGGTGGCGCAGACGCGCGAGCACGTCGAGGACCTCGGCCTGATCGGCTCGACCAAGACCGTGGCCGACAAGATGGACGCGCTGATGGAGGAGGTCGGCGGCGACGGGTTCCTGCTCTACATGCCGACCACGCGCCACCAGATCGCGGAAGTGTGCGACGGCCTCGCCCCGATCCTGCAACGACGCGGGTCGATCCGCAGCAGCTATCCCCATGCCACGTTCCGCGACAACCTGAGAAGCTTCTAGCTCCGCGCAGGCGGCCCGGCAGGGCCGCCTTTCCCGGCGGCTCAGGCGACCTTCGACCAGCCCCACTCCGGAAAGCCCCGGTGAAAAAGCCGTTCCAGGGACTGGACGGCCGGCGGAACCGGGATGTCGCCCCGGTAGATGATGGAATAGGTGACCGGGGCCAGCTTCTCGTCGAGCTCGATCTCCGACACGGCGTCGCGGATGTGCGGCAGCCGCAGGAACGGCTCCGCCATGGCGGCAATGCGCTCCCCCTGGCAGACCACCGAAACGCCGATCGACGAACTCAGGCAGAGCGCCGTATCCTGCGGCATCGGCAGGCCATGCTCGGCGAAAATATGGTGCGTGCCGCCGGCCTCCATCTCGTCGTCGGGCGTGATGATCCACTTCGCCGACAGCAATTCGCGCAGGCTCGCGGCGTTTCCGTAGGGATGGTTCCTGCCGGCGACGACGCGCATCCCGGTCCGCAGGATGGGCTTCACCACCATTTCCTTGCCCAGCGCGACGCCTGTCGTCAGCGCGATCATGAAGTCCATCGAGCCATTGCGCATCTTCGACAATGCGCTGTCGATCGTGCCCTCCCCGATGGCCACGCGGACGTCCGGCCACTGTCTGTTGAACTTCTTCAATATGTCCGGCAGGATCGTGGCCGCGATGACGGCACCTACATTGAACGTCAGGGCATGGGTCCCCCGCGTGCGCATGGATGCGACTTCGTCGTCCAGGCGCTTCATCTGCTCGGCGACGATGCTGGCGCGCTCGTAGATGCGCTGGCCGTGCTGCGTCAGCGTCACGCCCCTGGCGCCGCGCGTGACCAGCGCGAGCCCGACTTCGCTCTCGAGCTGCTTCAGGGCGCGCGTGACCGCTGCCTGGCTGATCATGAGCTTGCGAGCGCCCGCACGGATGCCGCCGGCATCCACGACAGCCACTAAGGTCGACAACTGCGTGTAGCGCATATGCGGTCCCGAGATGACAACTGTTGGCTATCATATTTGGCAACCAAACCGGCGCCGGACGCAAGGGGTATCCGGCCCGCGATCGGGAAGTCCGGGCCCTTCGCGCCGCCGGAAATCGGGGAACGCGTGGGAATCCCGTACACAGCCGGGACGCGCGGCCTTGTCCCGCCGGCCCGACAGGATCGATCGAGGTGACAACCTGGGGCTGTCGTGTTGACTGTATTCACATCTCCCCGGGGCCGAGAGCCTTGTGTTACGCAATTGGCCAACAACAAAAACAGCTTGCCTGCCATTTCGTGCGCAACGGCGAATGTCCTCGCCACTTTGCGTCTAAGCCAGCCGCAGTCTAAAAAAATGGGTGGAATATGAGGAACGGTATCTCGCATCCCGCGGGGGTTACCCGTCGGACAGTGCTTGCCGGCGCCACTGCCGTCTTGGCGTCGCCATTCGTGATAAGAAGCCGCGATGCCTGGGCGCAGTTCGCCGGCAAGAAGATCAAGCTGCTGACATTCTCGAACCTCTCCGGCCAGCTGGTCGTCGAGCACATCGCCAAGCCGTTCGAGAAGATGACGGGGGCAGAGGTGGTGGCCGATCTCAGCCCCTCGGCCGCCGACATGGTGTCCAAGGTGAAGGCGTCCGCGTCCAACCAGCAATATGACGTCGTCATCCTGCCCGGCGTCGGCGGGCGCGACCTCATCGACAACGGGCTCGCCGAGGCTCTCGACCCCGGCAAGGTCCCGAACCTGAGCAAGGTCCTCCCCGACCTGAGCGCGCCGGTGGACGGGAAGGCGCTCACCTTCATGCTCAACCCGGACGGATTGATCTACAACTCGCAGACCTTCAAGACGGCGCCCGACAGCTACGAGATGCTGTGGGATCCCAAATATTCCGGCCGCATCGTCCTTCCCCCTCCCGCTTGGATCCAGGCCATGTTCGTCACCATCCTGGCGACGCGCTTCGCCGGAACGGACGTTCAGCATCCGGAGCCCGGCTTCGAAAAGCTGGCCGAACTGAAGGACGACATCCTGATGCTGGGCGAGAGCCCGCCCCAGGTCGCCGAGGCGATACGGGCAAACACCGCAGATCTGGCAGGGTCGTTCCCTGCGCTGTTCTTCGCGGGCTTCCTGTTCAATCCGTCCTACAACCTCAAGGCGACGGTCCGCCTGAAGGAAGGCTATTTCTGCCAGCCGCAATATCTGGTGATGCCGGTCGGGCATCCCGGCGACGCGGACGTGATCCATGCCTTCATGAACTTCGCCCTGGAGAAGGAGCCGCAGGCAGCCGTCTCGGCTGGCCAGTTCGCGGCTTCCGTGAACGTGGACGTGGAGGTTCCCGAGGACAAGCTGGCGCTGGACTTCGTATTGCCGCCCAAGAACATCCGGGAAAACGCCATCACGATCGACGAGAAGTATCTGTCGAGCGTCCGCGCCGACTGGATCAAGCGCTACTCGGAAATCTTCGCCTGATGTTGCAGGCGAAGGTTACCGGCGTCGATCCGGAGCCGGGACGGGGTCCTCGACCGGATGTCGTCCTGGCAGTCGAAAACCTGACCAAGACCTACGCCGGCGCATCAGCGCCGGCGGTGCAGGACGTGTCTTTCGAGGTGCGCACCGGCGAGATCGTGGCGCTGCTGGGGCCTTCTGGCTGCGGCAAGTCGACGACGATGCGCATCATCGCCGGCCTCGAGGATCCCGATTCCGGCACCGTCGGGCTCAAGGGCCGCGAGATCACCGACCTGCCGGCGCATCGCCGCAATGTCGGCCTGGTCTTTCAGGACCTGGCGATCTTTCCGCATCTGACGGTTGCCCAGAACGTCGCCTTCGGCCTGCGGATGAAGCGGCTCGGCGGGGCCGAGATCTCGCGTCGCGTCGACGACATGCTCAAGATCGTGGAACTGCCTCCGGAGACATTTCGCGAGCGCATGCCCGGCACCATGAGCGGCGGCCAGCGGCAGCGGGTCGCGCTGGCGCGGACGCTGGTGGTGGAGCCGGACGTCGTGCTGTTCGACGAACCGATGACGGCGCTGGACCGGCGGCTGCGCGACAGGCTGGTCATCGAGCTGCGCAACATCCACAAGAGACTGGGCATTCCCGCGGTCTACGTGACGCATGACCAGGAATCGGCCGCCGCGCTCGCCGACCGCATCGCGGTCATGCGCGCCGGCGAAATCATCCAGACCGGAACATCGCTCGAAATCTATTCGGCGCCGCGCGACCTGTTCGTGGCGGACTTCTTCGGCGACATCAACTGCCTGCCCGCCCGCGTCGTACGGGGCGCGGGCGGAGCGATGTCGGCGGTCATCGGGGATCGCACCATTCCGGGCATAGTGACCGGAATCAGCGAGGGCGACGCGCTCCTGTGCATCCGGCCGGGCCAGCTTTCCCTGTCGTCCCGGCCTTCGGAGCGGGCTTTGTTCCCGGTCGAGCTGAGGTCGTGGCACTTCGATGCCGGCGTCTTCACCTACGATGTCTCCGGCCAGGGAGGCCTGACCGGCATGACCAAGGACATCGTCGTCACGTCGACCAAACCCGCGCCAGATGTCGGCTCGGGTGAGCTCTGGCTGGAGGCGGACGTGCGCGACCTCCAGATCTTCCCGTCCTGAAGCCCGATCACGCGGCGGTTCCGTACCTGTCATGACGCCCCAAGCACGAAAGAGAAACGCCCCCTATCTGCTGCTGGCCCCCGCGGGCGTGCTGTTCCTGGCCATCGCCGTTTCGGCCCTGATGATGGTCAGGCTGAGCTTCGGCGAGAAGACCCTCGAATGGGAGAGCTGGACGCTCGCCAACTACAGGGCGCTAAGCGAGGGTGTCTTCGTCACGGGCTTCATCCGCACGCTGCGGCTCGCGGTGATCGCGACGGCGCTCGTGCTGCTGCTCAGCCTGCCGGTGTCCCTGCTCTATGCGCGCGTGACGTCGCGGATGGTGAAGCGCCTCATCCTGTTCATCATCCTGCTGCCGCTGTTCATCAACCAGCTCCTGCAATCCTACGGCTGGATCAGCCTGCTGGGGCCGACCGGCATCGTCAACAACCTGCTGGTCGGATCGGGCATCGTCGCCAGGCCGCTGCGCCTGCTCTATACGGAAACCGGCGTCATCATCGCCATGGTGCAGCTCGCCCTGCCGCTGGCGGTGCTCCCCATCTCGTCGGCCCTGCGCAACATTCCCGCCTCCTACGAGGAGGCGGCGGCGATCCTGGGCGCGCCGCGCCTGCGCGTGCTCTGGGAGATCGTGGTCCCGCTCGCCAGGCCGGGTCTCTGGGCCGCCTTCCTGCTGGTCTCCTCGTTCAACATCAGCGCGTTCGTGCTGCCGCTGCTGCTCGGCGGCGGCCGCGTGACGACGGTGCCGATGCTGATCCGCGAGCAGATGGGACCGCTGCTCAACTGGCCGCAGGGCGCTGCGCTGGCCGTGGTGCTGGTGCTCCTGACGCTGCTGGTCCAGCGGATTGCCGGCCTCCAGCGGCGCGGGGGGACCCGCACATGACGGTCAGGGCGAGAAAGCGACGGGAGATCGCCATACTGGCCACGCTCTCCAGTCTGATCTTCATTTTCATCCTGATGCCGATCGCCATCCTGTTCGTGATCTCCTTCACGTCGGGAGACACGATGGCCTTTCCGCCGCCGGGATGGAGCCTGCGCTGGTATCACATGACCTTCGACATGTTCATGGGCCGGCAGCAGACAGGAATGGTCGGCAATTTCTCCGGCTCGGACAGGTTCCTGGAGTCGCTCACCACGAGCATCAGGATCGCGTTCACCACGATGGTGCTGACGATCCTGATCGCGATTCCCGCGGCCTACGCACTGGTGCGCTACGAGTTCCGGGGCAAGGGCGTGGTCGAGCAGGTGATCTCGTTCCCAACCGTCTACCCCCTCGTCGTCCTGGGCATCTCCTTCCTGATCCTGTCCAGCCTGGCGGGCTTCACCGGCGGTTTCTGGCGCATCGTCTTCGCCCACATCGTCATCACGTTTCCCTTCGTCGTCAGGAACTGCGTCGCCTCCCTCAGAGGCGTCAGCCGCAGCTTCGAGGAGGTGGCGGCGACGCTGGGGGCCGGACCCGTACGCGCTTTCGTGGAGATCGTCCTGCCGCTGATCAGGTCCGGCCTGGCGGCGGGAATGCTGCTCGCCTTCATCCTGTCCTTCAACGAGTTCACCGCCAGCTTCTTCCTCTATTCGAGCTCGACCCTGCCGTTCTCGATGTGGATGTACACACAGGCGAGCAACGACCTGAATCCCGTGATCTTCGCGCTTTCGACGGTCTTCATCGTGCTCAACATCCTGCTCATCCTGGTGGTCGAGCGGATTTCGGGACGGGACGGGCCTTCGGTATGACGCCCCCGACCGCAATGCATCCGGGCGCAGGCCGGCCCCCGGCGACGACGACACCGGCGGACGGCATCGTCATCGCCAACGGAACGGTGGTGACCATGAACCGGGAGCGGCAGCTCGTCGCCGACGGCGCCGTGCTGGTCAAGGGTGACCGCATAGCGGCGATCGGCAAGGCGGCGGACCTGCTGGCGGCCAACCCCGGCGCCGAGGTCGTCGACGCCACCGGCTGCCTCGTCACGCCGGGGTTCGTGGACGCCCACAACCATCCGGCGCATTTCCTGAGCAAGGGCCTGCTGGACGATGTCGAGACCGGCCGGCGCTGGGCGACGCGCCTGTATCCCTTCGACACGAAGATCGGCCCGGACGAGTGCTACTGGGGCTCGATGGGCACGTTCGCGGAGATGATCCGCAACGGCACGACCTGCTTCGCCGACCCCGGCGGCTTCTATCCCGAGGAGACGATCAGGGCCGCGGAACGGATCGGCATCCGAGGCGTGGTGACGCGCTCGATCACGGATATCCACGACGCGGGACGGCCGACGCCGGACGCGCTGATGGGAAGCCCCGCCGAGATCGTGGACGGGATGAAGCGCCTGCATGGCGAGCACCACGGCGGCGCGGAAGGCCGCATCAGGGTGTGGATGGGCCTGCGCACCGTCATGGCGACCAGCGACGAGCTGTGCCGGGCGGTGCGCGACGCCGCCGAGCTGCTGGGCGTCGGCATCCACGCCCATCTCGCGATCAATCCGCTGGAGACGCAGCAATGTCTCCGCAAATGGGGCGCGCGGCCGGTCGAGCGCTATCGCAGGCTCGGCCTGCTCGGGCCGAATTTCCTGGCGGTCCACATGGGAGCGGCCGACCTTTCCGAGGTCGAGCTGCTGGCGGGACTCGACGTGAAGATCGGGCATTGCCCGTCGGCCAGCATGCTCGGCGCATTCGGCTGCATATCCCACGGCCATTTCCCGGAAATGATCGCCGCCGGCATGACGGTCGGCCTGGGAAGCGACGCCGCCGCCATCAGCCGCTTCCTCGATCTCATCCGCGTCATGTATCTGGCGGCGTGCGCGCACAAGGACGTGCACTACGACGCCGAGATCATGGGCGCCCACAAGGCGTTCGAGATGGCGACCATCGACGGGGCGAGAGCGCTGCTGTGGGACGACGCCATCGGCTCGCTGGAGACCGGCAAGCTGGCCGACATCACCATCGTCGAGTGCTCGGGGCTCGAATGGCATCCGCGCCCGGCCTTCAACCCGGTCGCCAACCTCGTCTATTCGTCGAGCGGAGCGGCTGTCCGCAGCGTGATGATCAACGGCCGCCTCGTGATGCGCGACCGCAGGCTTCTGACCCTCGAAGAGGATGAGCTGCGCGCCGCCACCAGCCGCGCCGCCGCGGATGCCGTCAGGCTGGCGGGCCTTCCGGAAGAACAGCGCTGGCCGGTGATCTGAGCAAGCCGCAGATGAGGAGAAAAGACATGCCCGGCAAGTCCGAACCGACGTTCCGTGTGGCGACGCCCGCGGAGTTGCGGGTCCAGAAGACGCCGGTGGAGCGGCGGGAGCTCGATGCGCGCCTCGCGCTGGTGCGCGAGGAGATGCGCGCCCGCGGCGTAAGCGTCTCGCTCTTCACCACGCCGGAGAGCATCTGCTACCTGAGCGGCTACAGCACGCGCGCGATCACCGCCATGCAGGTGCTGCTCGTCGACGCGCGATCCGAGGCCGTCCTCGTCATCCGGCGGATGGACGAGGGCAACTACCTGCGCATGCGCGACAGGTCCCCCATCACCCGGCTCGTGATCTTCACCGACGACCGGCTGCAGGACACGATGGAGATCATCGCCGGCCTCGCGCGCGAGATCGGCGGCAGCAGCGGCGCGGTCGGCCTCGAACTCGACGGCATGTTCCTGCCGCCGAAGCAGTACGACGTCCTGAAGGCGGCGCTACCGCATGCCGAGGTGGTCAACATCGGCGCGATGGCAGACCGTCTGCGGCTGGTGAAATCCTCCTTCGAGGTGGCATGTCACCGATATGCGGGCACAATGACGGCGGCCGCGATGAAGCGGGCCGTCGCCAACATGCGGCCGGGCATGACGGACAGCGCGGTGGCGGCCGACGTCGCGGCCGGGCTGATCGAGGCGGGCTCGGAATGGGTGGCCACCTGGCCGATCATCCTGACGGGGCAGGAGACGGGCCGGGTCCACTCCTCCTGGCAGAACGAGGAGATCCGCCCGGGCCAGCCGACGCTGCTGGAGTTTTCCGCCGCGCGCCAACGCTATCATTCGCCACTGCTACGCACGGTGATCTTCTCGCCGGACGAGGAGCAGCGCCGCCTTTCCGAGGCCGTCAGGAAAGCCTGCAAGGCCGGCATAGAAGCCATCAAGCCGGGCGCGACCGCCGAGCAGGTCTATTTCGCCGAGCGGAGCGTGATGGAGGAATACGGCGTGGCCGACCTGATGTCAGGCCGGGTGGGATATACCGTCGGCATAGGCTTCGCGCCGAACTGGGTGCAGCGCGCCGGGGTGGACTTCATGCGCGGAAACGGGACAGTGCTGCAACCGGGCATGGTCTTCCACATGCCGATCCTGCTGATGCAGGCGGACGTGTTCGGAATCGGCCACAGCAACACCGTCGTGGTGACGGAGGACGGCAACGAGATCCTGGCCGACGACGGGTTCGACGGGCCGATTCTGATATAACGCCTTCGGAGCCTTTGCGATTTGATCCGGGCGATGCTTCAATCGAAAGAGCTGCGCATGGACGGCAGGTGGGATTTCTGGATCGACCGCGGCGGCACCTTCACCGACGTGATCGGGCGCGCGCCGGACGGCAGCCTGCACCCGCGCAAGCTTCTGTCGGAGAACCCCGAGGCCTATCGCGACGCCGCCATCCAGGGCATCCGCGACCTGCTCGGCCTGAAACCCGGCGAGCCGGTGCCGGCCGGCCGCGTCGGCGAGGTCAAGATGGGCACCACCGTCGCCACCAACGCGCTGCTGGAGCGCAAGGGCGACCGCACGCTGCTTCTGACCACCCGCGGTTTTCGCGACGCGCTGCGCATCGCCTACCAGGCGCGGCCCGACATCTTCGCCAAGGAGATCGTGCTGCCCGAACAGCTCTACGAGCGCGTCGTCGAGATCGACGAGCGCGTGCTGGTCGACGGCACCGTGGAGGCCGCACCCGACATCGCCGCGCTCGCTCCGCAGCTCCGGCGGGCGAATGCGGACGGCATAGATTCCGTCGCGGTCCTGCTGATGCATGCCTGGCGGCATCCCGCGCACGAGCTGCTGGTCGAGAAGGCCTGCCGCGACGCCGGCTTCGGCCAGATCTCGGTGAGCCACAAGGTCTCGCCGCTGATCAAGCTCGTCGGCCGCGGCGACACCACCGTGGTCGACGCCTACCTCTCGCCGATCCTGGCGCGCTACGTGCAGCGGGTGGCGGGGGAGCTGGGGGCAGCGCCGATCTCCCCCCTTGTGGGGGAGATGTCGCCGCAGGCGACAGAGGGGGGCGCTGTCCCGCCAACGTCTCATTCTACGTTGCCCCCCTCTGCCCTGCCGGGCATCTCCCCCACAAGGGGGGAGATCGGCCTGCCGCAAGGTCCCCGCCTGATGTTCATGATGTCCTCCGGCGGGCTGACCGCCGCCGACCTGTTCCAGGGCAAGGACGCGATCCTGTCGGGGCCGGCGGGCGGCGTTGTCGGCATGGTCGAGACGGCGCGGCTGGCCGGCTTCGACCACGTGATCGGCTTCGACATGGGCGGCACCTCGACCGACGTCGCCCATCATGACGGGCAATACGAGCGCGCCTTCGACACCGAGGTCGCGGGCGTGCGCATCCGCGCGCCGATGATGCGCATCCACACGGTGGCGGCCGGCGGCGGCTCGGTGCTGCACTACGAGGCCGGCCGCTTCCAGGTCGGGCCGGATTCGGCGGGTGCGGCCCCCGGCCCCGCCTGCTACCGGCGCGGCGGGCCGCTCGCCGTCACCGACGCCAACGTCATGCTGGGCAAGCTGCAGCCGGATTTCTTCCCGGCGATCTTCGGGCCGGGACAGGACCAGCCGCTCGACGCCGACGGCGTGCGCGCCCGCTTCGGCGAGATGGCAGCGCAGATCGGCGACGGCCGCGGCCCGGAGGCGGTCGCCGAGGGCTTCGTCACCATCGCCGTCGAGAACATGGCCAACGCCATCAAGAAGATCTCGGTGCAGCGCGGCTACGACGTCACCCGCTATCTGCTCAACTGCTTCGGCGGCGCCGGCGGCCAGCACGCCTGCCTGGTGGCCGACGCGCTCGGCATGGAGACGGTGCTGATCCACCCCTTCTCCGGCCTGCTGTCGGCCTACGGCATCGGGCTCGCCGCGATCTCGGCCTCGCGCCAGCAGGGGTTCGTGCGGCCGCTGGCCGAAGGGAGCCTCGGCGACCTCGCCGCGACGATCGAGGCGCTACGCGATGCGGTCTGCGCCGAGATCGCCGGCCAGGGCGCGCCGGAGGAGCTGATCGCCTGGGCGCCGGTCCTGCACATCCGCTACGACGGCACCGACACGGCTCTGCCGGTGAACTTCGCCACCCACCCGACGGTGGCGAAGGTCCGCGCGGCGTTCGAGGCCGCCCACAAGGCGCAGTTCGGCTTCGTCTACGACGACAAGCCGATGGTGATCGAGACGGTCGAGGTGCAGGGCCAGGACGGCCGCGTCGCCGGCCGCGACGAGACCGACGGGCCCGTGGCGGAAGTGGACGTCGCGCCGCGCGAGACCCGCCGCGCCTTCTTCGAGGGCGCATGGCACGACACGGCGGTGCATCGCCGCGAGGCGCTGTCGCCCGGCAGCCGCATCGCCGGGCCGGCGCTCGTCATCGAGCCGAACCAGACCATCGTCGTCGAGCCCGGCTGGCAGGCCGAGATCACGGCGAAGAACCATGTGCTGCTGCGCCGGATCGAGAAGAAACGCCGGCAGGCCGCGCTGGGGACGGCAGCCGACCCGGTCCTGCTCGAAGTGTTCAACAATCTGTTCATGTCGATCGCCGAGCAGATGGGCGTGACGCTGCAGAACACCGCCTATTCGGTCAACATCAAGGAGCGGCTGGACTTCTCCTGCGCCGTGTTCGACCGCACCGGCGCGCTGGTGGCGAACGCGCCGCACATGCCGGTCCATCTCGGCTCGATGGACCGCTCGGTCGAGACGATCATCCGGCTGAACGCAGGCGACATCCATCCCGGCGACGTCTTCGCCCTCAATGCCCCCTACAATGGCGGCACGCACTTGCCCGACATCACGGTGGTCACGCCGGTGTTCGGGGACGCGGGCAAGGAAATCCTCTTCTGGGTCGCCGCGCGGGGTCACCACGCCGACGTCGGCGGCACGGCGCCAGGCTCCATGACCCCGCTCGCCACCACGGTCGACGAGGAGGGCGTGCTGTTCGACAATTTCCGGCTCGTCGAGCGCGGCCGTTTTCGCGAGAAGGAGCTGCTGGAGCTCCTGACCGACCATCCCTGGCCGGCCCGCAACCCGCAGCAGAACATTGCCGACCTGAAGGCGCAGATCGCCGCCAACGAGAAGGGCGTGGCCGAGCTCAGGCGCATGGTTGCCCAGTTCGGGCTGGATGTGGTCGAGGCCTACATGGGCCACGTGCAGGACAACGCCGCCGAGAGCGTGCGCCGCATCCTCGACCGCCTGCCGGAAGCCTCCGATTACGAATATCCGACTGACACGGGACAGGTGATCCGCGTCAGGATCACGGTGGACCGGGAGACGCGCGAGGCGACGGTCGACTTCTCCGGCACGTCCAAGGTGGAGAAGAACAACTTCAACGCGCCGGAGCCGGTCACCCGCGCGGCCGTGCTCTACTGCTTCCGCGTGATGGTCGAGGGATCGATCCCGATGAACGCCGGCTGCCTGCGGCCGGTTCATATCGTCGTGCCCGAGGGCTCGATGCTGAAGCCCGCCTACCCGGCCGCCGTGGTGGCCGGCAACGTCGAGACCTCGCAGCACGTCACCAACGCGATCTTCGGCGCGATGGGGGCGCTGGCGAACGCGCAGGGCACGATGAACAACCTCACCTTCGGCAACCAGCGCTACCAGTACTACGAGACGATCTGCTCCGGCTCGCCGGCCGGGCGCATGAATGACGGACGCGGCTTCGCCGGTACGTCGGGCGTGCACACCCACATGACCAATTCGCGGCTGACCGACCCGGAGATCCTCGAGCTGCGCTTCCCGGTCGTGCTGGAGGATTTCCACATCCGCGAGGGCTCCGGCGGCCAGGGCCGCTGGAAGGCCGGCGACGGCACGCAGCGGACGATCCGCTTCCGCGAGACAATGGAATGCGCGATCCTGTCGTCCCACCGCAGCCGCCCCCCGCGCGGCCTCGACGGCGGCGGCGACGGCGAGGTCGGGCAGACCGAGGTGCGGCGCAGCGACGGCCGCATCGAGACGCTCAAGGCCTGCGACCAGACGGTGATCGAAGCCGGCGAAGCGGTGATCGTGACGACACCCACGCCGGGCGGCTTCGGCGGGGCGTAGACCTCGATTCAAGCGTCCCGAGAGAGGGTGGCGGAAGACAAAATGCACCTTGACGACACTGAAAAGTATGGAAAAATGACGATCGCAATGTGAGCCGTTGCGCGCCTGTCGAGCCACCAGATCTTGGCGGGCAGAACAATCAAGATCAATCTTCCGCACGGCTCGCAGGGCGTTTCATGCATGTCGACCGTGTCGGGATTCCGATTTGTGCATGAGGCGCGCAATGCTTGACGTTTCGATAGTGATTGGCAATCCGAAGCCGAATTCGAGAACCGGCAGGATCGCCGAGATGGTGATCGACGAGGTCCTGGCCGGCGTCGAGGCCCGCAAGCGGGTCATCGACCTGGCACAGCACGCGGACGAGCTGTTCAGGTGGCCGTCGCAGGAAATGGCCGATCTGAACGAGCGGGTTGCCGACTGCGATCTCGTGGTGTTCGCGTCTCCCACGTACAAGGCCACCTATACCGGCCTGCTTAAGGCGTTCCTGGACCGCTATCCGGCGAACGGGCTGAAGAAGGTCACGGCCGTTCCGATCATGACCGGAGCGGGGCTCGGCCATTCCATGGCCCCCACGACGAACCTGATTCCGCTGCTGATGGAGCTCGGAGCCAGCGTCCCCTGGCCCGGCTTCTATTTCAACATCTCGCAGATGGACCAGATCGACGAGTTCGTCGCGGCGACGGCCGGACAGATCGTCGGCAGGCTGAGGGGCCTGGCGCCGCTCGCCGCCACGATCGGCCAGCAGTCCCGGGTGCGTTCGGAAGGGCAGCAGTGATGGATATGTCGTCGATCGATGCGCGCACCTTCCGCGACGCGCTCGGACACTATGCTTCCGGCATCACCATCATCAGCGGAATGGTCGAAGGAGAGCCCGTGGGGTTCACCTGCCAGTCCTTCTACAGCGTCTCCACCGAGCCGCCGCTGGTGTCTTTCAGCGTGATGAAGAGCTCGACGAGCTGGCCGAAGATCCGGCCGGTGCGCAACTTCGCCGTCAACCTCCTGTCCTGGGACCAGCTGGAGATCTCCAACACATTCGCCAAGGCGGCCGTGGACCGCTGGGCGAAGGTCGGCTGGACGGAGAGCACCCACGGCAATCCGCTGATCGAGGGCGCGCTCTTCTGGCTGGATTGCGAAACCTATGCCGAGCACGAGGCAGGCGATCATACGATCGTCATCGGCCGGGTGAGATACCTTTGCCGGCCTGCGGATCGCAACAACCTGTCACCGCTGATCTTTTATAGGGGCAGCTACCGTCAACTCAGCGAAACCCGAGGTCTCTGAAGTCCTGAAGGCTGTTCCCGAAGCGGGCGTAACCGGCGCGAGCATGCCCGTCACCTCGGGTTTGAGCGCGCATCGACTAGATGCATGGACCTTTAGTCGGACGCACGACCGGCCTGTTTGAGGTGGTTCGGCATTCCGCGCGAGCGACCTGCAGGTCCCTCAGGGCGAGACCACCGTCTGGCGCTGCTCGCCCAATCGGTCGATGCCGAGCCGCATCACGTTTCCCGGCTTCAGGAACACGGGAGGATCCTGCGCCAGCCCGTTTCCCGGCGGGGTGCCGGTCGTGATGACGTCGCCGGGCTGCAGGCTCATGAAGCCGGAGACGTAGGAGACGATCCTGGCCACGCCGAAGATCATCGTGCGCGTCGAGCCGTCCTGGTAGCGCCTGCCGTCGACCTCGAGCCACAGGCGCAGATTCCCGACGTCTCCGACCTCATCCGGCGTGACCAGCCAGGGGCCGAGCGGCCCGAACGTGTCGCAACCCTTGCCCTTGTCCCAGGTGCCGCCGCGCTCGAGCTGGAAATCGCGCGCCGAGACGTCGTTGACGATGCAATAGCCGGCGACATGGTCGAGAGCTTCGCGTTCCTCGATATAGACGCCACCCTTGCCGATCACGATGCCCAGCTCGACCTCCCAGTCGAGCTTGTGGCAGCCGCGCGGGATGACCACGTCGTCGTTCGGACCGCTGATCGAGCTCGTCGCCTTGAGCAGGATCACCGGCTCCTCGGGGATGGGCTGGTCGACCTCCGCCGCGTGGTCGAGATAGTTGAGCGAGATGGCGATGAATTTTCCGACCGAAGCGACGCAAGGGCCAAGCCTCGGCGTGCCCTCGACAAGCGGTAGCGTGGACACGTCGAGCGCGCGCAGGCGCCGCATCGTCGCCGCGTCGAGCGCACCGCCCGCGACATCGTCGATGTGAGCCGAAAGATCGCGGATGCGGCCCCGGTCATCCAGAAGCCCCGGCCTTTCCCGCCCCTTTTCGCCAAACCGCAAAAGCTTCATGACGGGGTTCCATCCGGAAAAAGAGGGCCGCACAACTGCATGAGATCGAGCCCGCGCGGCATCAGGCCGTCACGCTTCAGGGCAGCGTCCCAAGTGACGAACTGCGCGGCGTCCATACGCGCGTCGGCAACCCAAAGCCTTGCCCGCACATAGCGCGCAACCTGGATCGAGAGCTCGCCTTTGCCGCGCTCCGGAAAGAGCCCGGCAAGGAGGGCAGCCGCCTCCGCTGCGGGGCTGGCGTAAAGCCATGCGGCGGCAGCGGCCACGGCGGAACGGAAGGCGGCGATGGCATTCTCCCGCCGGGCCGCGATCGCCGAGGTGGTGCAATAAACGCTCCACGGCACAGGCCCGATAGCGGCGGCCACCGAAGCCGCTTCGACGAGCCCGAGGCGCGGATCGACGGATTCGGGGTCGACCAGCAGGAAATCCCCCACGCCGCGGCTGAATTCGGCAAGGGCCTGCTCGGCCGAATATCCGATGATCAGGCCGATCCCGTCGAGGCAAATGCCCTTGCGGACGAGCGCCTCGCGAAATGCGACCCAGGGTGTCGGCACGGCGTTGGGATAGACCAGCACCGAGCGTCCGCTGAGCGCCGTCCATTCAAAGGGCGCGGCCGATCCGCCGCGCGCCATCAACCAGTGCCGCGTCTGCTGGTTGCTCTGCGCGACCACGCGCGGGGACAGGCCCTCCTCGGCCATCCTCAGGGCAAACAGCACGCTTCCGAGCACCAGATCGGCCTCGCCCCGCTGCAATGTATGGATGATGGCGGTATCGCCGACCGGGCATGCAACCAGGTCGACATCCAGCCCTTCGCGCGAAAAGAAGCCCAGCTCCCGCGCGGCATATTGCGGCGCATAGGCGAGATGCCGGGCGCTTGCGACGGAAAGGCTTTCGCCGGTCATGTCAGCTCGCCCGCAGGTTTGCGACCACTTCCGGTATCAGCCGCTTGTCCCTGCGATCCGCGCCCGAAAGCCGTTCCGCCACCGGCGCGATCATGTGGGTGATATGGCTGTACATCAGCTCTTCCGACTGCGTCGCGTCGCGGGCTGCCAGCGCCTCAGCCAGTTCCAGATGCTCGTTCGCGTAGCTGGCGACCATCGAGGAACTGACGGAGACGTTCTCCATGACGCCGAGCAGCATCGGATTTGCGGGCTCGAACAGCACGAGCGCCACCGAAACCAGCACCGGGTTGTGGGAGGCTTCGGCAATGCAGCGGTGAAAGCGCTGCGAGGTCCCGGCGTCGGGAACGCGATGGGCGCGGACGTCGCGCACGTGCGACTGGGCGAGTTTCACGATCTCCGCCAGCTCGGCGTCGCTCGCCCGCTCCGCCGCGAGGCGCGCGCCCTCCGATTCCACCGCGCGCCGCACCAGGAGCAGCTCATGCAGGTCGGACAGGTCATTGATCGTGGCGGCGTCCATCAGGCGCGAGCTGTTCTGGCGCAAGGTCATCTTGCCGCGCAGCTCCTCCAGCCGCGCAAGCCCCTTCTCGGTGATGACGCGGCCCCGCTTGCCGCCCTCTCCGTCCGTGAGGCCCAGCACGTCCATCTGCCGCAGGAAGCGGCCGGCGGTCGCCTGCGCAAGGTCGTGCCCGGCCTGCTGGAAGGCCTCTGCGAGCCGCATAGAGCCGACCGGTTGGCCGGCCTCGGCCAGCGTGGACAGCGCAATTAGTTGGAGGGCTTCGTTCCTTCCGGCTTCCATGATCACCCCTTGTCGCTGGCGCTGCGCCAATCGCATGATTCGAGCACACCGATCAGCGTGATCATAGTTGAAATCACGGGCGTCTTTACCCTCGCCCGTTTCCCCAGATCCTCGATCGGCAGAAGCCCGAAAGGGATATCCTCCGTGACGAAGCGGCGCGAGAAGGTCCTGCCCATGCGCGGCGGCATCGCCTCGCGCGCGCCGGGTCCGTAGGAGCGCTGCGAAAACTCCGGCCGGGGGATCGCATAGGCGCCGAGACCCAGCGCCCGCATCACCGCGATGCGCTCGGCGTCGGCGGCCGCACGCAGCCGCAGCACGTCCTCGCCGGAATACTCCTCCAGATAGAAGGCGCCGCCGCGGGTGGCCGATGCCTCAACCGGTGCGCTCGCGCGCGCCACGGCTGCGTTCAGCAACCAGCTCGGCACATGCGCGATCGGATTCTGGTTGTTGAGGCTCGAAGCCAGCGCATTGTCGCCGACCTCGATGCCGGGAATCAGCCCCGCGAGCAGCGTGTGATGCTCTTCTGCGAGGCCGCTTTCGGATGCGGTGAGCTCCATCCACGTCTTGCGTGCCGTGACATGCACCCTCCCGGGCCCTGGGCTGCAGACGAGATAGGGCGTGGTGTTCAGCTCAAGGATCGCAGGACGGGCCGTGCATCCTCCCTCGCATAGCGCGGCCGTGAAGCGCGCCGATCCGTTCACATAGCCGTTGGCGAGGAGAACCACATGCTCGTCGCCGAGCACCGGCGCCAGATCGAGCGCGACCTGGCGGTGCGCGTCGACGGTGGTGGCCACCAGAATGACAGGGCTTGCCGCGGCGGCGCGCGCATCCGCCACGACCGGCGGCATGGGCGCGACCGCTTCCCCCAGATGACCGGAAAGGCGGATTTGCCCGGCCCTGCGCAGCGCCTCGGCATGCGGTCCCGCCCGCTCCACGAGCAGGGAGACGGAGAAGCCGCGGCGCGCCAGATCGACCGCAAGCGTCTGCCCGATCGCGCCGGCCCCGATCAGGGCAATGTCGAAGCTTGCCGTCATGACCTG
>Ga0206103_100437_pt1 | contig 23061 bp, 20 predicted proteins | sample 1B5Ametagenome_FD_148638 | JGI IMG/M metagenome (GOLD analysis project Ga0206103, IMG submission 148638) | Enriched microbial communities from leaf-cutter ant dump, University of Wisconsin, Madison, United States - 1B5A | ecosystem: Environmental > Terrestrial > Nest > Insects nest > Nest dump... | reverse complement strand
GAGCTCGCGCAGCAGCGGCGCCCCGACGAGCGCGCCGTCGACGGTCGCGCCGACGGGCAGCGGGATGCTCACGGCGGTGACCGGCGTCGACCCCGCAGCCTGCGCGGGGACGCTCGCGGCCGCCGCACGGTCGACGTACGCGGCCGCGCGGCCGTCGGGCGACAGCACGACGACGTCCTGCACGCCCGCCGCGCTCGCGACCGCGCTCGCGTGCGCGAGCGAGTCGCCGTGGCCCACGGCCACTGCGGGCCGCCCGACGGTCGCGACGGTCATGACCTCGACCTTGCGCCGGACCCGAGAAGCCCGGATCGCGGCCGACGCACCCGACCACAGGAACGCGCCGATGAGGACCGCCCACACCAGCTCGAACGGCGAGCCGGACCCGTCCGCGGGCAGCAGCCAGACCAGCGCCCACACGACGACGCCGACCGCGACCACCCGCCCGACCCAGGCCGCGGCGACGGTCCCCGTGTGCCGGTCCTTGGTCAGCGCCCACACCACGGACTCGAGGACCCGCCCGCCGTCGAGCGGCAGCCCCGGCAGGAGGTTGAAGACGCCCACGAAGCCGTTCGTGATCGCGCCCGACCCCAGAAGCGCCCACAGGACGCTGCGCTGCGGCGCCACCTCGAGCACGAGGCCCACCCAGAACAGCGCGGCGAGCGCGAGGTTGACGACGGGTCCGACGATCGCGACGAGCGCGTTCGTCGCAGGTGTCGGCGCGGCACCGCCGAACGAGGTGTGCCCGCCCCACAGCGTGAGGACGAACTCCTGCGGCTGCTGCCCGCGCGCACGCGCGACGAGCCCGTGCGCGAGCTCGTGCAGGAACACGGAGGCGAACAGCAGCACGACGAACGCGAGCGCGGCGACCCAGACCGCCGTGCCGTCGAGCCCCGTCACGTTGCGGGCGCCCGGGACCGACACGACCGTGAGCACGGCGACGGCGACGAGCCAGCTCGGGGCGAGGATCACGGGCGCACCCGCGACGTGGCCCACGACCCAACCCTTGGTGGTCGGACGAGGAGGCGCAGAGGTGCTCACGCCGACCAGCGTAGGTGCCGTCACGGTGCACTCGGGGTGCAGCGCCGCCGGGTCCGCACCCGGTCCCGCACACAGGGTCGCCCCCGGGCGTCGGTCCGCGGCCGTGTCGGTGGGACGACCTAGCCTGTCGGCGTGACGTCTGCACCGACCCTGACCGACGAGGTCGACCTCCCGAGCGCGCAGCCCGCCGACGGCCCGACGCGCCCGCCGACCCGGCCGGGCCTGTCGCCCTCGCGCGCGGGCGACTTCCTGCAGTGCCCCCTGCTCTTCCGGTTCCGCACGATCGACCGGCTGCCCGAGCCGCAGAGCAGCGCCGCCGCGCGCGGCACGCTCGTGCACGCGGTGCTCGAGCACCTGTTCGGCCTGCCCGCGGTCGAGCGCACGCTCGAGGCCGCGCACGGCCTGCTCCCCGAGCAGTGGGCGCTCCTGCGAGAGCGGACGCCCGAGGTCGACGAGCTGTTCGCGGACGACGGTGCGCTCGCCGACTGGCTCGGCTCGGCGCGCTCGCTGCTCGCGACGTACTTCACGCTCGAGGACCCGCGGCGCCTCGAACCGGCCGAACGTGAGCTCTACGTCGTGACGGACCTCGATGACGGTCCGCAGCTGCGCGGGATCGTCGACCGGCTGGACGTCGCCCCGAACGGCTGGGTCCGCGTCGTCGACTACAAGACGGGCAAGTCGCCGCGTGCGGGGTACGAGAGCTCTGCGCTGTTCCAGATGCGGTTCTATGCGTACGTGCTGTGGCGCACGCGCGGGGTCCTGCCGAAGCGGCTGCAGCTCGAGTACCTCGGCGACGGCACGCTGCTGCAGCACGAGCCGACGGAGCCGGAGATGCTGACGTTCGAGTCCCGCATTCGGTCCATCTGGTCCGGCATCCAGGACGCCGCGCGCGCCGACGACTGGCGCACGCGCCGCTCCCGGCTGTGCGACTGGTGCTCGTTCCAGGCCCACTGCCCGGAGTTCGGCGGCACCCCGCCGACCCTCGACGCGGACGCGGTCGAGCGCGCGACCGGGGTACGCCCCGTCAGCGCGTCGGCGTGACCCGCAGGACCTGACCCGCGCCGAGCGCGCGCAGGACATCGAGGGTCAGGTCACGCAGCGTCGAGATCCGGCTCAGGTCCGGCCGGTCGGCGACGGGCTGCACGCCGTCGACCGCGAGCGTGCGCGCACCCGAGGCGAGCGCGGACGCGACGCCGGAGCGCGAGTCCTCGACGGCGACGCACGCCTCGACCGGTACCCCGAGCAGCCGGGCCGCGGTCAGGTAGGGCTCCGGGTCCGGCTTGGGCCGCTCGACGTCGTCCCCCGCGACCACCACGTCGAACACCCCGGCGGCCGTCGCGAACGGCTCGGCGAGCGTGCGGTAGGAGGAGGTGACGAGCGCGAGCGGGATGCCCGCCGACCGCACGAGCTCGAGCGCCTCGCGCGCGCCCGGCTGCCACGGCACCTCGCGGCGGACCCCTGCCGCGACCGACGCCGTCAGCGCGTCGACGATCTCGGGCACGGACAGCGCCACGCCGCGCGCCTGGAACACACCCGCGGAGTACGTCATCGCAGCCCCGACGAGCTCGGTCGCGTCCTGCGTCGTCCACGGCACGTCGAACCGGGCCGTGAGCTCCATCTCGGCGGCGAACCACAGCGGCTCGGAGTCGATGAGCGTGCCGTCCATGTCCCACAGCACCGCGGCGGGCAGCGACCCTGCGCGGTCACCGAGGGGGGACGTGGTGGGCCGAGCGGACCGGATGGGCAAGGCGGAGCTCCGAGGTTCGAGGGATCGAGCCGTCAGCCTAACCGCCGTCGCACGGCGGGCCTGAGCCCGCGGCGGGACGGTCGCCTCACGCGTCCGACGAGCGCCGCGGCCTACCCTGGGCGGATGAGCGAGTCCACACCCGAGCTGCCGGCCGGCCGCACCGTCCTGCTCGCCGCGTTCGAGGGCTGGAACGACGCGGGTGCCGCCGCGACGCACGCGCTCGAGCACCTGCACGACGTGTGGGGCGCCGAGCACGTCGACGAGCTCGACCCGGAGGAGTACCACGACTTCCAGGTCAACCGCCCGCACGTGGGCGTGCGCGAGGACGGCACGCGCGAGATCACGTGGCCGACGACCGCGATCGCGGTGGCGGTCGCACCGCGGACAGGCCGCAAGGTCGTGCTGGTGCACGGGATCGAACCGTCGATGCGCTGGCGGCGCTACTGCCACGAGGTGCTCGACATCGCCGCGACGCTGCAGGTCGACACCGTCATCACGGTGGGTGCGCTGCTCGCCGACGTGCCGCACACGCGCGCGATCCCGGTCACGGCGTCGTCGGAGGACGGGCAGCTGCAGCAGCTCTTCGACATCGAGCCCAGCACGTACGAGGGGCCGACGGGCATCGTCGGCGTCCTGCAGCACGAGGCGAACGCACGTGGGATGCAGTCGATGTCGCTGTGGGCCGCGGTCCCCCACTACGTCGCCCACCCGCCGTCGCCCAAGGCGACGGTCGCCCTGCTGCACCGCCTCGAGGAGATCCTCGGCGAGCCGGTCGCGCTGGGCGAGCTGCCCGACGAGGCCGCGGCCTGGCAGGCAGGCGTCGACGAGCTCGCGAACGAGGACTCCGAGATCGCGGAGTACGTCCGTCAGCTCGAGGAGGCCAAGGACACCGCCGACCTCCCCGAGGCGTCGGGCGAGGCCATCGCGCTCGAGTTCGAGCGCTACCTGCGACGCCGCGACCGCGGCTCAGGTGCCGTCTAGGGACCGCACCGACGCGCGGACGGGTGATCTCTGTCCGAGCTCGCCGTCGTGAACCGACGAGCGCTACGCGGCTGCCACCGCGGCCGGGCACGCGCCCGCGCCGCCGGTCGTACGTGCCCTGCCGTCTTCACCCGGGGTCGTCACATGCGCACGCCGAGCAGCGCGTCGACGGTGCGGGCGACGACGCCGGGGGCGCCCTCGACGAACCCGTGACCACCGGACTCGGACGCCTCGAGGGTGCCCTGTGCCCACGCGTCGACGACGGCGAGCGCGCTCGGGGTGTCGAGGTCGTCGGCGACCGCGGCGCGCACGGCCGCGAGCACCGGTTCGGGGTCGAGACCGCCGTTGCCGGACATCGCGCGCCGCCAGGTGGCGAACCGCTGCTCCCCCGCGGCGAGCACCTCGTCGGTCCAGTCCCAGTCCTCGCGGTAGCGGTGCGCGAGGATCGCGAGCCGCACGGCCATGGGCGGCACCCCGCGGCGGCGCAGCTCGGAGACGAGCACGAGGTTGCCGCGCGACTTGCTCATCTTCTCGCCGTCGAGCCCGACCATCCCGGCGTGCACGTGCACGCGTGCGGCCCGCTCGCCGCCGAGCAGGCGCAGGTGCGACGAGCTCATCTCGTGGTGCGGGAACAGCAGGTCCGACCCGCCCCCCTCGACGTCGAACGACGGTCCCAGCGCGTCGGCCGCAATGACCGCGCACTCGATGTGCCAGCCGGGCCGGCCCGCACCGAGCGACCCGCCGTCCCACGACGGCTCCCCCGGCCGTGCCGCGCGCCACAGCAGCGGGTCGAGCAGCGCGCGCTTGCCGAGCCGCGCCGGGTCGCCGCCGCGCTCGCCGAACAGCGCGAGCATCGTCTCGTCGTCGAGGCGGGCGACCGTCCCGAAGTCCGCGTCGCACGAGAGGTCCGCGTAGACGTCGTCGCCCTCGCTGTCGGGGGTCGGCACGCGGTAGGCCGCACCCGCCGCGACGAGCTTCTCGACGGCGGCGACGATCGCCGGGACGGTCTCGACGACCCCGGACCACACGTCCGGCGGGACGACGCCCAGCGCGGTCATGTCCTCGCAGTACAGGGCGACCTGGTCGACCGCGAGCTCGCGCCAGTCGACGCCGGTCGCGGTCGCGCGCTCGAGCAGCGGGTCGTCCACGTCCGTGACGTTCGACGCGTAGCGCACGCGCTTGCCCTCGTCGCGCCACGCGCGGCCCAGCACGTCGAACGCGACGTACGTCGCGGCGTGGCCGAGGTGCGTCGCGTCGTACGGCGTGATGCCGCACACGTACATGGTGGCGTCGGGCCCGGGCGCCGCGACGACGAGCTCGCCGCTCGACGAGTCGCGCACGCGGACGGGGCCGCCACGGCCGGGGAGCTCGGGGATCTGCGGGGCCGGCCAGGTGAGCACCAGCGCAGCCTAACCGGGCACACCGACACGTCGTGCAGCGCGCGGGTCGGACGCACGTCACAATCGGCGCGTGGACGACGAGCGGCTGACCGCCTACGCGCACGACGAGACCGGCTGGCACCGGGTGGACCGCGTCGACGGGACAGCGGGCGACTGGGTGTGCGCGGCGTCCGGCGACGGGCTCGTGTCGCTCGCGACGAGCCGCGGGGTGAGCACGCAGGCCCTGCGCCTGCTCGCGGACCACCCGCTCACGCTGCCCGCGCACGACTCGTCGGGACGCCATCTGCGGGCGCGGGTGAGCCGGTCGAACGACGGTGAGCTCCTGCTCTCGTTGCCGACCGTGTCCTTCGTCGACGCGACGAACGACGTGCACACCGGACTGCTGACGTGCGTCGTCACCGACGGGCAGATCCTGACGTGCGAGCTCGGCGACGCGCACGTGCAGGACCGCGCCGCCGAGAAGCTGTGCGACGGCCTGCCGGTGCCCGACGAGGGCGTCCGCCAGGTCCTCGCGGCGCTCCTGCTGACGCTCGTCAACCGGGCGTCCGACGTCGAGGCCGCCCTCGGCGACGCCGTGGCCCAGCTCGAGGAGCTCGTCGTCGCGCCCGCGGCCCGCACCGGGCGGCCGGACGGGGCGCACGACCCGCTCGGTGCCGTGTACGCGCTCAAGCGGGAGATCGCCGAGGCGCGCCGGGCGCTGGGCCCGATGAGCAGCGCGCTGCCCGAGCTCGAGGCGGAGGACGAGGCGGCGCGCGACGCGCACCACTCGCGCGGCCGCCGCGCCGGGTCGGGCAGCGAGTGGCTGCGTCACGTGCGTGAGCGGTCCGACCGCGTCGGTGCCCACCTCGACGCGCACGACGACCTGCTCGACACGATGCTCTCGGTCCACCTCAGCAACGTGTCGGTCCGGCAGAACGAGGACATGCGCAAGATCTCGGCGTGGGCGGCGATGATCACGGTCCCGACGCTCGTCGCGGGGATCTACGGCATGAACTTCCGCCACATGCCGGAGCTCAGCTGGGTCCTCGGCTACCCGCTGTCCCTCGCACTCATGGTCGGCGCGTGCCTCGTGCTCCACCGCGCGTTCCGACGGTCCGGCTGGCTGTGACCCGGACGGTCCCGGAGGCCGTCAGGACGCCGCGGGCGTCGCGTGCACCGCACCGGTGAGCAGCAGGAGCACGACGAGCGCGGCGAGGCCCAGGCGGTACCAGACGAAGGGCCGGTAGCTGAACGTCGAGACGATCTTGAGGAACGCGATGATGACGAGATACCCGACGAAGAACGCGACGATCGTCGCGAGGAGCGTCGGGCCGAAGCCGGGCGTGCCCGCCGTGCCGAAGTCGCCCAGCGAGCCGAACAGCTGGTAGAGGCCCGAGCCGAACACCGCGGGGATCGCGAGCAGGAACGAGTAGCGCGCCGCAGCCTCGCGCGTGTAGCCCATGAGCAGACCACCGGTGATGGTCCCGCCCGACCGGGAGACGCCCGGGATGAGGGCGAGCGCCTGCCAGAGCCCGAACTGGACCGCGTCGCGTGCGGTGAGCTCCTCGAGCGGCCGCGCCCGCCGCCCGACCTTGTCGGCCCAGCCCAGCACGAGCGCGAACCCCGCGAGAGTGAGCACGACGAGCCACAGGTTGCGGAACGCGGTCTCGATCGACGACTGCAGCGCGACGCCGAGCACGACGATCGGCACCGAGCCGAGCGCGATGAACCACGCCATGAGCGCGTCGTGGTCGGCCCGCTCGCCGACGGGTGCGCCGAGCCGGGAGCGCAGGTCCGTGCCGTAGCCGCCGCGCACCGCGTGCCACCAGGCGAGCACGATGCGCTTGATGTCCCGCCGGAAGTAGAGCAGCACCGCGGTCTCGGTGCCGAGCTGCGTGATCGCGGTGAACGCCGCACCGGGGTCGCCCCCGAGCAGGTCGCCCACGATGCGCAGGTGCGCGCTGGACGAGACGGGCAGGAACTCGGTGAGCCCCTGCACCAGTCCGAGGACGATCGCGTCGAGCCCGCTGATGTCTGCCACGGGCGGTCACGATATCCCCCCGACCGGTCCGTCCACCCCGGGGCCCGGCCGACCGCTCGTGTCGCGCGCCGACCCGCGTCCGACGACCGGTCCGCGGGCTAGGGTGACGCCCCATGGAGCATCGTCACGTCGGGGCCTCCGGCCTGCGTGTGTCCCGCATCGGTCTGGGCACCATGACGTGGAGCCGGGACACCGACGAGCACGAGGCGGCCGAGCTGCTGCGCGTGCTCGTCGAGGCCGGCGGATCGCTCGTCGACACCTCGGCCTCCTACGCCGAGGGCGGCGCCGAGGAGCTGCTCGGCTCGCTGCTCGGCACCGTCGTGCCGCGCGACGAGGTCGTGGTGTGCACCAAGGCGGGCGTGCGCCGGACGCCCGACGGCCCGGTCGTGGACGCGTCGCGCGGCGGCCTCGTCGCGTCGCTCGACGCGTCGCTGCGCCGGCTCGGGACCGACCACGTCGACCTGTTCCTGGTCCAGACCCCTGACCCGCGCACCCCGCTCGAGGAGACCGCCGCAGCCCTGCGCTACGTCGTGCTCTCGGGCCGGGCGCGGTACGTCGGCGTCGCGAACCACGCGGGCTGGCAGGTCGCACGGCTCGCGAGCCTGCTCGGCGAGGGCACCGACCACGTCGGCCTGACCGCGCTCGAGATGGAGTACTCCCTGCTCGAGCGCGGCATCGAGCGTGAGGTCCTACCCGCCGCCCGCGCGCTCGGGGCCGGGACGCTGGCCTGGTCGCCGCTCGGCCGCGGCGTCCTCACCGGCAAGTACCGCCGCACGATCCCCGCGGACTCACGTGCGGCGTCCCCGCACCTCGCGGGCTTCGTCCGGCCCTACCTGTCGGCACCCGCAGCGGCGGTCGTCGACGCCCTGGTCACCGCCGCCGCGGGGCTGCAGCGGCAGCCGCTCGAGGTCGCGCTCGCCTGGCTCGCCCGACGGGACGGCATCGCCGCTGCGGTCGTCGGCTCGCGCACGGCCGCTCAGCTGCGCGGAGCCCTCGCCTCGCTCGACCTCGAGCTGCCCGACGAGGTCGCGGACGCGCTCGACGACGTGTCGGCGCCGACGATCGGGTATCCCGAGCGGTTCTGACCTCGCCGGTCCAGGAGCACGCGCACCCGGTCGGTCAGCGCGCGGGCTGGTCCTCGTCGTCGTCCTCGTCGTCGTCGTCGAGGTCGTCGTCCCAGTCCTCGTCGGACTCGTCCGCATCGTCCGACTCGTCGTCCTCGTCGTCCGCCTCGTCGTCGACGTGGTCGTCGTCCTCGAGGTCGTCGTCGTCGACCTCGTCGTCATCGTCGTCGTCGAACTCGTCGTCCTCCTCCGCGAGGTAGAACGGCAGCGCCTCACCGTGGACGGTGCCGAGCGCGTCGTCGTACACCTCGAACGCGTCCGCGAGCACGTCGTACGCGTCGTCGACGGCCGGGTCGTCCTCGCCCTGGCGGGCGGCGACGGCGTTGTAGTGCGCCTCGAGAGCAGCGACGAGGCGGTCGAGTGCGGCACGGGGGTCGACGGTCATGGACGGAACGCTACCGCCCGACCGACGGCCCCGGCACGGCCGAACGCGTGGTCCGGGCGCCGGGTACCGGATCAGCGACGTGCACGGGGCACAATGGCGCGACGCGAGACACCGTGGAGGTGACGGATGACGGTCGGGACGGGTCAGCGACGTCGGGACTGGGTGACGCAGGGTGGGCACTACGAGTACCGCGTGATCTCGATCCCCCGCACGACCAGCGGGAACGACGCCCGTCGGCTGCTGACGGAGCAGGCGGAGCACGGTCGCTGGGAGCTCGCGCGGTCCGTGCTGTACGTCGGCGGCGAGCGGCGCGTCTGGCTGCGGCGCAAGGTCCTGCGCGTGCAGAGCACGCTCGACTGACGTCGCGACCGACGGCTCAGCAGGTCGCGAGCAGCCGGTCCAGCACCCGGGTGCCGAACTTCAGCGCGTCGATCGAGACGCGCTCGTCGACACCGTGGAACATGCCCGCGAAGTCGAGGTCCGCGGGCAGGCGCAGCGGCGCGAACCCGTAGCCGGTGACGCCGAGGCGCGCGAGCGACTTGTTGTCGGTGCCGCCGGACAGCGTGTACGGCAGCACCGCGGCGCCGGGGTCCTCGGCGAGCAGCGCGTCGGTCATCGCGTCGACGAGCGACCCCTCCGTCGGCGCCTCGAGCGCGATGTCGGAGTGGATCGTCTCGATCCGCACGCGCGGGCCCGCGAGCCGAGCGATCGTCGTGCGGAACTCCTCCTCGTGGCCGGGCAGGAACCGGCAGTCGACCGCGGCCTCGGCCCGGCCGGGCACGACGTTCGCCTTGTAGCCCGCGTCGAGCTGCGTCGGGTTCGAGGTGTGCCGCAGCGTGGCTCCGACGAACCGGCTCGCGGGGCCCAGCGCGGCGACGAGCGCCTCGACCGCGGTCTCGTCGTCGGGGTCGAACGGCAGCCCCGTGAGGTCGGCGACCCCCTCGAGCAGCGCCCGCACGGTCGGCGTGAGCTGCAGCGGCCACGCGTGCCGCCCGATGCGCGCGACGGCCTGGGCGAGGTGCGTCACCGCGTTGTCGGGCGACACCTGGCTGCCGTGCCCGGCCCGACCGTCGGCCACGAGCCGCAGCCACGCCAGGCCCTTCTCGGCGGTCTGCACGAGGTACGCGCGCCGCTCGCCGAGCGTCACGGAGAACCCGCCGACCTCGCTGATCGCCTCGGTCGCACCCTCGAACAGCTCGGGTCGGTGGTCGACGGCCCAGCGCGCGCCGTACGTCCCGCCGGCCTCCTCGTCGGCGAACATCGCGACGACGACGTCGCGGGCGGGCCGGCGTTCCTCGCGCGCCAGCTGGCGCACGACGGACAGGATCATCGCGTCCATGTCCTTCATGTCGACCGCACCGCGGCCCCACAGCAGGTCGCCGTCCACGTGCCCGGCGAACGGGTCGACGGCCCAGTCGTCGGCCTGCGCGGGCACGACGTCGAGGTGACCGTGCAGCACGAGCGCGGGCCGCGTACGGTCCGCACCCTCGAGCCGCACGACGAGGTTCGTGCGGCCCGGCGCGCTCTCGAAGACCTCGGGGTCGAGGCCGACGTCGCTCAGCAGTCCGGCCGTGTACTCGGCCGCGGCGCGCTCGCCGGGCCCGGAGCCGTCGCCGTAGTTGGACGTGTCGAACCGGATGAGATCACGGCAGATGTCGACGACCTCGTCGGCGGCGCTCGGGACGGGCGACGTCAGCTCGCTGCTGGGCATCGCCCCACCGTACCCGTGCGCGCGGCCGCGGCCGCGCGGCGAGACGGGTCGACGCGGGCCGGTCAGCGGCCGTCGACGAGCGGTGCGTGCACGAACGACAGCACGCCCTCGGCGCTCCCCCGGGCCAGCGCCGCGTCGATCGCCGACGGTTCGAGGATCGAGTCGATGACGAGCAGCGCCGCACCGAGCACGCCGCCGTGGTGGTCGAGGCGGCTGCGCGCGATCGTCAGCTGCTTCGTCGCGAGCGGGAGCGCGCGCTGGTAGACGACCTCGCGGACGCCTGCGAGCAGGTGGTCGCCCGCGGAGGTCAGCATGCCTCCGACGACGATCACGGCCGGGTTGAGCAGGCTCGTCGCGAACGCGATGGCCTCGCCGAGGGTCCGCCCGGCGTCGCGGACCCGGGCGATCGCCGCGCTGTCCCCGCGCCGGACCATCTGGGCGATGTCCCGCGCGTCGTGCACCTGGCGGTCGCGGTCGGGCGCGAGGTCGCGCGCGACCGCCCAGCCGCCGACGAGCGCCTCGACGCACCCGCGGTTCCCGCAGCGGCACGCGGGGTCGCCGTAGCCCGACAGGCGCGCGTGCCCGATGTCGCCCGCCGCGCCGAGCGCGCCGCGGTTGAGCTGGTGGTCCGCGATGATGCCGCTGCCGATCCCGGTGCCCGCCTTGACGTAGAACAGGTGGGACTCCTGGCGCCAGTACGCGCGGTGCTCGGCGAGCGTGAGGAGGTTGACGTCGTTGTCGACGAGCACCGGCACGCCCAGCGCCTCGACGAGGTGCCCCCGCACGTCGTAGCCCTCCCAGCCCGCCATGACCGACCACCCGACCGTCCGGCCGGTCCCGAAGTCGACGGGTGCGGGCAGACCGACGCCGACCCCCGCGAGCCGCGGCGCCGCGCCCCCGAGCCCCGCGAGCAGGTCGCGCGCCGAGCGCACGATCCGGTCGAGCACGCCCGCAGGTCCCTCACCGAGCGCGAACGGCTGCACGTCCTCGTCGACGAGCTGGCCGCGCAGGTCGGCCAGGGCGATCCGGGTGCGCTCCTCGCCGACGTCGACGCACAGGACCAGCGCGCTGCGCTCGTCGAACACGAGCGCGCGGGCGGGACGGCCACCGGACGGCAGGATCTCGTCGGACTCGCGCAGGAGCCCCGCGGCGAACAGCGTCTCGAGGCGCTGCGTCACGGTGGGCCGGGACAGCCCCGTGAGCTCCGCGAGCGCGGCCCGGGTCTGCGCCTGGCCCGAGGCCACCAGGCCGAGGATGTGCCCGGGCCCGGCCTCCCCGCGGTAGCGGACGTTCTCACTCATCTCGGTCCCCTTCAGGTGGCGTGAGTTGAGCATGGCAGACACGTCACTAATGTCAAGTGCCCTTCCGAACATCGGACACTTTTGCTTGACGCCTTACCGATGAACGGCAAGCATCGTGCCATTCGGGAACCCCGGCAGCTCGATCAGCCCGATCGCTCGCCAGACCCGGACGCCCTTGATCGACTGCGAAGGAGCAGGAGCGTTTCATGGACACAGCCCCACTGGTGCGGCTCACGGACATCCGGAAGAGCTTCGGCGCCGTGCACGCGCTGCGCGGGGTCAGCCTCGACGTCCGACCCGGGGAGACGTTCGCTCTCCTCGGCGACAACGCCGCCGGCAAGTCGACCCTCATGAAGATCCTCACGGGCGTCTACCAGCCCGACGCCGGGACCGTCGAGATCGACGGCGAGCCGGTCCACCTGGCCGGGCCGGCCGACTCCCGGTCGCGCGGCATCGAGATGATCTACCAGGACTTCGCGCTGGCCGACGACCTCGACGTGCGGTCCAACATCTTCCTCGGCCGCGAGCCGCGCAAGAAGGTGCTCGGCCCGCTCCTGCAGGTCGTCGACAACAAGCTCATGGAGCGCGAGACCGCGCGCGTCCTCGGCATCCTCGACCTGCCGATCAACCCGCGCCTCAAGGTGCGTCGTCTGTCCGGCGGGCAGCGCCAGGGGGTCGCGATCGGCCGTGCGCTGGCGTTCGACGCGCGGCTCGTCGTGATGGACGAGCCCACCGCGAACCTGTCGGTGGCCAAGGTCGAGAAGCTCCTCGAGGTCACGGGCCGGCTCAAGGAGCTCGGCATCGCGGTCATCATCATCACCCACCGCCTCGACGAGGCCTTCGCGGTCTCCGACCGCGTCGCGGTCATGCGGCAGGGCGAGGTCGTCGGCCGGTTCGACGCCGCCGACGCGACCGAGGCCCAGGTGAGCCACCTCATCGCGTACGGCACCCCGTTGCCGACCACCGACGCACCCACCACCGTCACGAGCGCCTCGGGAGGCCAGCCGTGAGCACCGCGACCATCCAGACGCTGCTGGCCAAGCCCCAGCTCGACGGCGCGTCCCGCAGCACCAAGGTCAAGCACTTCCTGGGCGACTACGGACTCATCGTCGTGTTCGGGATCGTGCTGGTCTACCTCGCCTTCGCGACGGACAACTTCCTCACGACGACCAACCTCATCAACGTCGTCCGGCAGTCGTCGATCGTCGGCTTCCTGGCCCTCGGCATGACCTTCGTGATGATCACCGCCGGCATCGACCTGTCGGTCGGCTCGATCGCGGGCCTGTCGGGCATCGCCGCCGCGCTCGTCGCACCGAGCGACGGGACGGCGTTCCTCGTCCCGATCGCGGTCGGCATCGGGGTCGGCCTCCTCGTGGGTCTCGCCAACTCCGCGCTCATCGTCGGCGGTGCGATCCTGCCGTTCCTCGCGACGCTCGCCATGATGACCGTCGCCCGCAGCGCGGCGCTCATCATCACGGACGGCAAGCCCGTCACCGGCCTCAGCGACCAGTTCGCCTGGCTCGGTACCGGCAAGGTCGGCTGGGTCCCGGTCCCCGTGATCCTGTTCGTCGTCGCCGCGATCGTCACGCACGTCGTGCTCTCCCGGACCCGCTTCGGGCGCCACGTCTACGCGGTGGGCTCCAACGAGGAGTCGGCCCGCAAGGTCGGCATCTCGACGCGCCGGGTCCTGCTCGGCGTCTACCTCCTCGCCGGCGGGCTCGCCGCTCTCGGCGGCATCATCCTCACCGCGCGCGTCAACGGTGCCGACCCGCTGGCGGGAACCGGGTTCGAGCTGCAGGCCATCTCGGCCGTCGTGATCGGCGGCACGAGCCTGTTCGGCGGCGTCGGGTCGATCAAGGGCACGGTGCTCGGCGTCCTGCTCGTCGGGGTCGTGATGAACGGCCTCAACCTGCTCAATGTCTCGTCGTACTACCAGCAGGCCGCCCAGGGACTGATCCTCGTCCTCGCCGTCCTGCTCAACCGGTGGAAGTCCGACTGAGCGCCCCCGCGCCGGTCCGCTCCTCCACCCGCCGCCGACGGCCCACGCCTGCGCCCGTCGGACCACACGCCCGGCGTCGGCCTGCCCTCGTGCGGCCGCCGGACAGCACCACCACCCGCACCACCCCGTCCCAGCCCCGTCAGCAGCACCGCTCACGCTCAAAGGAGAACACCATGCGCGCGCTCGCCTCTCGTCGCGGTCCCCTCGCCGCCGTGGCCGCACTCGCCGGCCTGACCCTCGCCCTGTCCGCCTGCTCGTCGTCCGACGGAGACGGCGGCGACGGCGCCACGTCCGGGGGCTCGGGCTCGGCCACGGTCGGCGCGACCCTGCTGAGCCTCGAGTACCCGTTCCTCGTCAACCTCGACCAGGCGATGAAGGACGAGGCCACCAAGCAGGACGTCAAGCTCATCTCGCTCGACCCGCGGCAGAAGACCGCGACCGAGTTCACGCAGATCGAGGACCTCATCACGCAGCAGGTCGACGCGATCGTCATGATCCCGGTCGACCAGGAGGCCAGCCAGGCCGCCGCGAAGGCCGTCAACGACGCGGACATCCCGCTCATCCTCGTCAACACACGCTTCACCGACAGCTTCGACGGCGACTACGTGACCTACGTCGGGTCCGACGACACCGAGGCCGGCGAGATCCAGGGCAAGTACCTCCTCGACGCGCTCCCCGACGGCGGCAAGGTCATCTACCTCGTCGGCCAGTACGGCGGCGCCTCGACCGAGCGCCGCAAGGAGGGCTTCTACAAGGCGCTCGAGGGCCACGACGAGATCGAGATCGTCACCGAGCTCGAGGCCCAGGGCTCGCGCGCCGAGGCCAAGTCCGTCATGGAGGACCTGCTCCAGCGCTACGGCAAGGGCGAGGTCCAGGCGGTCATCACGCAGAGCGACGAGATGGCGATCGGCGCGGCGTCCGCGATCCAGGAGGCCGGACGGTCCGACGAGTTCACGGCGATCGCCGGCGTCGACGGTTCCGACGCGGGGCTCGACGCGATCAACGACGGTCTGATCACCGCGACCGTCTTCCAGGACGCCGTCGGCCAGGGCACGACCGCGATGGAGGTTGCCGCGAAGGTCGTCGCGGGCGAGCAGGTCGACAAGCAGATCCTCATCCCGTTCCAGCTCGTCACCGCCGACAACCTCGCGGACTTCCGCAAGTAGCGACCGCCGGTCGGGCGGCGCTCCTCGGCGCCGCCCGACCCTCCCCCGCACGAACCTCCCGCACGTCCTCTCACGAAAGCGAGACCCACCCATGTCCAGCCTCACCGGCCGCGTCGCCCTCGTCACCGGAGCGAGCCGCGGCATCGGCCGCGCCACCGCCGAGCTGCTCGCCGCCCAGGGCGCGCACGTCGTCCTCACCTCCCGGAACCAGGCCGACCTCGACGCGGTCGCCGACGCGATCCGCCAGGCCGGCGGCGCGGCGACCGCGGTCGCCGCCGACGTGGCCGACGTCGACCAGATGGAGCGCGTGTTCGCCGCCGCCGAGGCCGTCGACGGGCGGTTCGACATCCTCGTCAACAACGCCGGGATCGGGATCCTCGGACGCCTCACGACCATGACCGACGAGGACTTCGACGACCAGGTCCGCAGCAACGTGCGCAGCGTCTTCGTCGGCTGCCGTCGCATGGTGCCGGTGCTCGAGCGCCTCGGCGGCGGCAACATCGTCAACGTCGCGTCGATCTCCGGGCTCGTCGGCATGGCCGGTGCGTCGGTCTACTCGATGACCAAGTGGGCGACCGTCGGCCTCAGCCGCGCGCTCGACAAGGAGCTGTCGCCCTCGGGCATCAAGGTCACGGCGATCTGCCCCGCGGGCGTCGAGACGACCTGGGCCTTCGGCACGGGCATCGACCCGGCCGCCGTCGCCGACGCGGACCGGCTCGCCCCCTCGACGATCGCCGAGTCGATCCTCTTCGCGATCAACCAGCCGGCCAACGCGCGAGTCAGCGAGCTCGTCGTCTACCCCATGAGCGAGAACAGCTACCAGTGAGCCGGCGGCGTCCGCGCCGCTCGTCGTCCCCAGCCGAACCCCCACCGAAAGGCGACCCCGATGATCAACGGAGACCTCACCCACCCCGACGTGCTCGCCGCGCTCGCGCGCGCCGGCCACTCGTCCAAGGTCCTCGTGGCCGACGCGCACTTCCCGTCGTCCACACTGCTCGGCCCGCACGTGCCCGTCGTGCGCCTCAACTACGCGCCGGGCCTGCTCTCGGTCGTCGACGTGCTCGGCCCGCTCACGAAGGCCGTGCCGATCGAGGCCGCCGTCGGCGCGACGTTCGAGGACGGCACGCGGCCCGAGATCTGGGCCGACTACGAGCGGCTGCTCCCGGACCTCGAGATCGGCACCGTCCAGGGCTCGCAGCTCACCACGGCGTTCGACGCCGACCGGCTCGGGCTCGCGATCCTCACCGGCGAGCTGCGCCCCGCGTCCTGCATCGTCCTGACGCTCGGCATCCGTCAGGCCTGACCGGAACCCCTCACCACGCCCGCACGAGCAGGAGCACGAACGTGACCACAGCTGCCCGGACCACGCCGGTCGACGAGACGCCGGCCGTCCCCACCGACGGCACCTCCGCCGGTGTCTCCCCCGTCGTCGACGACCTCGACGCCCGCGGCGTCGCGGTGGCTCGCGCCCTCGCGATGGACGCCGTCGAGGCGGCGGGGTCCGGGCACCCCGGCACGGCCATGGCGCTCGCGCCCGTGGCGCACGCGCTGTTCCAGCGGCACCTGCGGCACGACCCGAACGACCCCGCCTGGCCCGGCCGGGACCGGTTCGTCCTCTCGTGCGGGCACGCGAGCATCCTGCTGTACACCCAGCTCGTGCTCACGGGGTACGACCTGCCGCTCGACGAGCTGACGCGGTTCCGTCGGCTCGGCTCGCGCACCCCCGGGCACCCCGAGCTCGGGCACACCCCGGGCGTCGAGATGACGACCGGTCCGCTCGCGCAGGGTGTCGCGACCGCGGTCGGGATGGCGCTCGCGCTGCGCCGGGAGCGTGACCTGTTCGACCCCGACGCTCCCGCCGGCACATCGCCGTTCGACCGGACCGTGTGGGTCCTCGCGTCCGACGGCGACCTGCAGGAGGGCCTGTCCTACGAGGCCGCGGCGATCGCGGGCCACCACCGCCTCGACAACCTCGTCGTCGTGTTCGACGACAACCGCATCCAGATCGACGGCTCGACGGGCCTCGCCTCGAGCGAGGACGTCGTCGGCCGGTTCGAGGCGCAGGGCTGGGACGTCCAGGTCGTCGCGCTCGCACCGTCCGGCGACGTCGACGTCGCCGCGCTCGACCGGGCGCTCGACCGCGCGCACCACCGCACGCGCTGCCCGCAGCTCGTCGTGCTGCGCAGCCAGATCGCGTTCCCCGCGCCGCACGCCGTCAACACCGCGGCGTCGCACGGTGCGCCGCTCGGTGCCGACGAGGTCGCCGCGACCCGCCCGCTGCTCGGTGCGGGAGACCCGTTCACGATCCCCGCGGACGTCCTGGCCCACACGCGGGACGCCGCGCGCCGGGGCGCCGAGCTCCACCACGCCTGGGACGAGCGCCTCGCGGCGTGGCGCGCGCTGGACGAGGAGCGCGCCACGGAGTGGGACCGCATCCGGTCCGCCGCGCTCCCGGACGGCTTCGCCGCGCACCTGCCGCGCTACGCCCCCGGCAGCACGGTCGCGCCGCGCGACGCGTCCGGTGCCACCCTGCAGGCCCTCGCACCGCACGTCCCCGAGCTGTGGGGCGGTTCGGCCGACCTCGGCGAGAGCACGCGCACCGCGCTCGACGCGACCCCGTTCCTCCCGTTCGCCCCCGGCAGCCCCACGGGCCGCACCGTGCACTTCGGGGTCCGCGAGCACGCCATGGCGTCGATCATGAACGGCATCGCGCTCGCCGGCGGCGGGCGGTTCTTCGCCGGGACGTTCCTGGTCTTCAGCGACTACCAGCGCCCCGCGGTCCGGCTCGCGGCGCTCATGGGCCTGCCCGTGACGTACGTGTGGACGCACGACTCCGTCGCGCTCGGCGCCGACGGTCCGACGCACCAGCCGATCGAGCACCTCGCGAGCCTGCGCGCCATGCCGGGGCTCGCCGTCGTGCGGCCCGCGGACGGCAACGAGACCGTCGCCGCGTGGGCGGCGTGCCTCGAACGCGCGCGGCCTACGGGTCTCGTGCTCGCGCGGCAGGCGGTCCCCATCCTGGACGTCGACGTCGACGCCGTGCACGAGGGCGTGCGGCGCGGCGGTTACGTCGTGGCCGACGACGGTGCGGCGCCGGACGCGATCCTCGTCGCGACCGGGTCCGAGGTGAGCCTCGCGCTCGCGGCCCGCGACGAGCTGCGCAGCGAGGGCCTGCGGCTGCGGGTCGTCTCGATGCCGTGCCGCGAGTGGTTCGCGGAGCAGCCGGCCGCCTACCGCGACGCGGTCCTCCCGCCGGACGTCACCGCACGCGTCGTCGTCGAGGCCGCCACGCCGTTCGGCTGGGCCGACGTCGCGGGACCCGGCGGCAGGATCGTCGGGATCGACGGCTTCGGCGTCTCGGCCCCCGCACAGGACGCGCTGGACGCGACCGGCATGACGGTCGCCGCGGTCGTCGCCGCCGTGCGCGAGGTGCGGAGGTGAGCAGCGCCGCGCCGTCCGCCGCCTACCTGCTCGGCATCGACGTCGGCACCGGGTCGGTGAAGACCGAGCTCGTGCGCGACGACGGGACCCGTTGGGCACGTTCGTCGGAGCCGTACCGCCTGCACAGCCCGCACCCCGGCTGGGCCGAGCAGGACCCGCAGGACTGGTGGGACGCGGTCACCACGGCCGTCGGCGACGTGTGGCGACGGGCCGGGACGCCCACGGGCGCGCACGTGACCGTCGGGCTCACGGGCCAGATGCACACGACCGTGCTCCTCGACGCGTCACGCGACCCCGTGCGCCCCGCCGTGCTGTGGTGCGACACGCGCGCCGAGGACCAGGCGCGCGCGATCGCCGAGGCGGTGCCCGACGTCGCCGACCGCACGGGCAACACCCCGCTCGCGGCGTTCACGCTCCCGCACCTGCTGTGGCTGCGCGAGCACGATCCCGAGCGGTTCGCACGCGCCCGCTCGGTCGTCATGCCCAAGGACGTCGTCCGCGAACGCCTCACCGGCACGCTCGAGACCGACTGGACCGACGCGTCGGGCACGGGCGCGCTCGACACGCGCACGCGCACCTGGTCCGACGAGGTCCTGCGTGCGGTCGCGCTCGACCGCGCCCTCCTGCCGCGCGTGCGCGCGCCGCACGAGATCGTCGGTGCCGCACCCGACCTCCTGCCCGGCGCGGCGCGCGTCGACGTGGCCGTGGGCGTCGGCGACCAGTTCGCCGAGGCGCTGTCCGTCGGGCTCGTCGACCCCGGTGCGCTCGCGGTGGTGCTCGGGACCTCGGGCGTCGTGCTCGGCGCGCAGGACGCGCCGTCCGTCGGCGCGTTCTGCCACGCACCCGACGACCGCTGGCTGCGGCTCGAGTCGATGCACGCGGCCGGCATGAGCCTCACGTGGTTCCGCGACTCGCTCGCGCCCGACGCGTCGATCGACCAGCTCCTCGCCGAGGCCGCCGCGGCACCCGCCGGGTCCGCGGGGCTCCTGTACCTGCCCTTCCTGGTCGGCGACCGCTCGTCGCACGGTGCGAGCGCGCGGGCCGCGTTCGTCGGCGCCCGCCCCGACCACACGCGCGGCCACTTCGTGCGCGCCGTGCTCGAGGGGGTCGCGATGGAGCTCAAGCACCTCGCCGACGAGCGTATGCGCGTCGGCGACGTCACCACGCTGTGGCTCAAGGGCGGCGGGGCGCGCAGCCCGCTGTGGGCGCAGATCGTCGCGGACGTGTTCGGCGTCCCGGTGCGGGTCACGTCCCGGTCCGCGGCGTCGGGCGCGGCGGCCGTCGCCGGTGTCGCGGCCGGGTGGTGGGACTACCACGGCATCCCCGACGAGGGCGACGGCCGCGTGCACGAGCCGCACGCCGACGCGCGCCGCCGGTACGACGACGTGCGCGGCGACTACCAGTCGACCGTCGGCGACCTGCACGACGACCCCGCGCGCCGCTGAGCGGACGGGGTCGTCGGACGGCCTCTGCTACGCGCCCGCCGCCGTCAGCCCCCGCCGCACGAGCAGCGGCTCGATCCGCGCGTCGCGGCCCCGCAGGTCCCGGAACGCCGCGAGCGGGTCGATCGACCCGCCGCGCCCGAGCAGCCGCGACCGGAACACGTCACCGTTCTCCCGACGCAGGCCACCGTTCTCGCGGAACCACTCGACGGTGTCCGCGTCGAGCACCTCGGACCAGATGTACGAGTAGTACCCGGCGGAGTACCCCGACGAGAACACGTGGTTGAAGTACGCGCTGCGGTAGCGCGGCGGCACGGGACCGAACGCGACCCCGGCCCGCTCGAGCGCGGCGGCCTCGAACGCCTCGACGGCCTGCGGGTCGGTGGGCACCTCGTCGGGCGACAGGCGGTACCAGGCCTGGTCGAGCAGCGCGGCGGCCAGGTACTCGGTGGTGCGGAACCCCTCGCCGTCCTGCCGGCCGTCGAGCAGCGTCGCGACCCACTCCTCTGGCATCGGCTCACCCGTCTCGTGGTGCACCGCGAACTCCCGCAGGACGCTCGGCTCCCACGCCCAGATCTCGTTGACCTGCGACGGGTACTCCACGAAGTCCCGCGGCACCTCCGTCCCCGACTGCGACGGGTAGCGCACCGCCGACAGCAGCCCGTGCAACGCGTGCCCGAACTCGTGGAACATCGTCGTGACCTGGTCCCACGTCAGGAGCGTGGGACGGCCGTCGGGCGGCTGCGGGATGTTGAGGTTGTTGACGACGACGGGCGGCTCGCCCAGCAGCGTCGACTGGTCGACGAGGTTGTTCATCCACGCGCCGCCGCGCTTGGACTCGCGCGTCCAGTAATCCGCGAGGAACAGCCCGAGCCCCGAGCCGTCGGTGTCGAACACCTCGAACACACGAACGTCCGGGTGGTAGCCGACGAGGTCCGTCCGCTCCTGGAACGTCAGCCCGTACAGCGCTGTCGCCGCGCGGAAGACGCCGTCGTGCAGCACGCGGTCGAGCTCGAGGTACGGCCGCAGCGCGGTCTCGTCGAGCGACCGGGCACGCGAGCGGACCCGCTCGGCGTAGTACGCCCAGTCCCACGCCTCGAGGGTCGCGCCCGGCTCGTCCTCCTGCAGCGCCCGCGTGAGCGCGTCGGCCTCGACGCGCGCGTTCGCGACCGCCGCGGGCGCGAGGCGCGTCAGCATGTCCTCGACCGCGTCCGACGAGCGTGCGGTCGCGTCCGCCGCGACGAACGCCGCGTGGTGCTCGAACCCGAGCAGCTGCGCGCGCTCCGCCCGCAGGCGTGCGAGCTCGAGGAGCGTGGGCCGCGTGTCGTGCTCGCCACCGAGCCCGCGCGCGACCGACGCCCGGTGCAGGCGTTCGCGCAGCCCGCGGTCGCGCAGCGTCACGAGCTGCGGCTGGCTCGTCGGGAGCTGCAGCTCGAGCAGCCACGCGCCCTCGTGCCCGCGCTCGGCCGCGACGCGTGCTGCCGCGTCCCGCGCGTCCTGCGGGAGTCCGTCGAGCTCGGCCTCGTCGGTCACGAGCACCGCCGCCGCATTCGTCGCCGCGAGCACCTCGCGGCCGAACACCGTCGTGAGCGTCGTGATGCGCCCGTTGAGCTCACGCAGGCGGTCCTGCGCCGCGGCGTCGAGCCGGACGCCCGCGCGCACGAACGCCGAGATCGTGCGTTCCAGCAGCCACGCCGTGTCCGGCTCGAGGACGAGCTCACCCGCCTGTGCCTGCGCGTCGAGCGCCTCGAGCCGCGCGAACAGCCGCGCGTCGAGGTGGATCGCGTCGAGGTGCGCCGCGAGCCGCGGCGCGAGCCGCTCCTCGAGCTCGTCGAGCTCGGGCGTGGAGTCCGCGCTCGACTGGTTGAAGAACGCGGTCAGCGCACGGTGCAGCGTGCGGCCCGCCCGCTCGAGCGCGACGAGGACGTTCTCGACCGTCGGCGCGTGCGGGTCCGTCGCGATCGCCTCGACCTGCGCGCGGTGCTCGGCCATGCCGTGCTCGATCGCCGGCTCGTAGTGCTCCGTGCGGATCCGCGCGTAGTCCGGCAGCCCGTACGGCAGGGACGACGGCGCGGTGAAGGGGTTCTCGGCATCGAGTGGCGTCATGGTCGCATCCTCACCCATCGGCCGCCCCGACGCCGACGCACCCACCCGATCAGGCGCCCGCGACCGCCGACGCCGGCGTGATCGACGGGTAGCCGTGCGCCTGCGCGACCGCGGCGTTGACGAGGTGGCCCGCGTGCGTCGTCAGGCCCGAGGCGAGCGCGGGGTCGTCCGCCACGGCGGCCCGCCAGCCGCGTGACGCGAGCGCGTGGACGTAGGGCAGGGTCACGTTCGTCAGCGCGCGCGTCGACGTGACGGGCACCGCACCGGGCATGTTCGCGACGCAGTAGAACAGGCAGCCCTCGACGAGGTACGTCGGGTCGTCGTGCGTCGTGGGGTGCGTCGACTCGAAGCACCCGCCCTGGTCGACCGCGACGTCGACCAGCACGGACCCCGGCCGCATGCGGGCGACGAGCTCGTCGGGCACGAGCCGCGGGGCCCGCGCACCCGGCACCAGGACGGCCCCGATGACGAGGTCCGCCTCGGCGACCTCGCGCTCGAGCGTCCACCGGTTCGACGCGAGCGTGCGGACGTGACCGCCGCTCGCCGCGTCGATGTCCCGCAACCGGGCCATCGACAGGTCGAGCACGGTGACGTCGGCGCGCATGCCGAGCGCGATCTGCGCCGCGTGCCAGCCCACGGTCCCTCCCCCGAGCACGACGACACGCGCCGGGTCCACGCCCGGCACCCCGCCGAGCAGGAGCCCCGCGCCGCCCGCGTTGCGCATGAGGTGGTAGGCGCCGACCTGCGCCGCGAGCCGACCCGCGACCTCGCTCATCGGTGCGAGCAACGGCAGCGATCCGTCCGGCAGCTGCACCGTCTCGTAGGCGATCGCGGTGGTCCCGGCGGCGAGCAGCGCGTCGGTCACGGAGCGGTCCGCGGCGAGGTGCAGGTACGTGAACAGCACGAGGTCGTCGCGCAGGTAGGCGAACTCGGCGGGCGTCGGCTCCTTGACCTTGCACACGAGGTCCGCCTCGCCCCACGCCGTCGCTGCGTCGGCGACGATCTCGGCCCCGGCCGCGCGGTACTCGTCGTCGCCGATCGCCGAGCCCACGCCCGCGCCCGTCTGGACGAGGACGCGATGCCCGTCGACGACGAGGTGGTGCACCCCCGCGGGCGTGAGCGCCACGCGGTACTCGCGGTTCTTGGTCTCCTGCGGGACGGCGACGATCATGCTGGCTCCCTGGTCCGGAGGGCGGGTCT
>Ga0206103_100429_pt1 | contig 23616 bp, 21 predicted proteins | sample 1B5Ametagenome_FD_148638 | JGI IMG/M metagenome (GOLD analysis project Ga0206103, IMG submission 148638) | Enriched microbial communities from leaf-cutter ant dump, University of Wisconsin, Madison, United States - 1B5A | ecosystem: Environmental > Terrestrial > Nest > Insects nest > Nest dump... | reverse complement strand
CCGGCCGGTGTTGACGCCGTAGGTCCACAGCACCGGCATCCGATCCTCCAGCCCGCCCGTGCCGTTGGGGATCTTGGTGAAGTCGCCGACGCCGGTGCGCTTCTGCTTGGTGGTGAAGGCGCAGTGGTCGGTCGCCACCACCTGCAGCGAGCCCGCCTGCAGGCCGGCCCACAGCGAATCCTGGTGCTGCCTGTTGCGGAAGGGCGGGCTCATCACGCGACGCGCCGCATGGTCCCAGCTCTTGTTGAAATACTCCGTCTCGTCGAGCACGAGGTGCTGGATCAGCGGCTCGCCGAAGACGCGCATGCCCTTCTGGCGGGCGCGGCGGATCGCCTCGTGGCTCTGCTCGCAGGAGGTGTGCACGACGTAGAGCGGCACGCCGGCCATGTCGGCGATCATGATGGCGCGGTTGGTCGCCTCGCCCTCGACCTCCGGCGGCCGTGAATAGGCGTGCCCCTCCGGGCCGTTGTTGCCCTCGGAAAGCAGCTTCTGCGACAGCGCCGCCACCACGTCGCCGTTCTCGGCATGCACGAGCGGCAGCGCGCCGAGCTCGGCGCAGCGCTGGAACGACGCGTACATCTCGTCGTCGTTGACCATCAGCGAGCCCTTGTAGGCCATGAAGTGCTTGAACGAGGTGATGCCGCGCTTCACCACCTCGGGCATCTCGTCGAACACCTTCTTGCCCCACCAGGTGATCGCCATGTGGAAGGAGTAGTCGCAGGAGGCCTTCGCCGTCTTGTTGTCCCACATCGTCAGCGCTTCGAGCAGCGACTGGTTGGGAGACGGCAGGCAGAAGTCGACGACCATCGTCGTGCCGCCCGAGAGCGCGGCGCGCGTGCCGCTCTCGAAGTCGTCGGCCGAATAGGTGCCCATGAACGGCATTTCGAGATGGGTGTGCGGGTCGATGCCGCCGGGCATGACGTAGCAGCCGGTGGCGTCGAACACCTCGTCGCCCTTCAGCTTCGGGCCGATCTCGACGATCCGGCCGCCGTCGATCTTCACGTCCGCCTTGTAGGTCAAGTCGGCGGTGACGATGGTTCCGTTCCTGATGACTTTGGTCACTGAGCTATTCCCCTTTGTCTTCTCGCCAGCCGACGCTTCTGCCAGTTGCGCAGATCGCGCACGAGCACGTCAAGCGTGCCGTAGATGGGCACCACGACGGTGAGCGTCGCCGGCCGCAGCGGATTGTATGTCGCGGTGTCGGCGAGCACCTGCTGACGGTGCATCTCGCCCACCCAGATTTCCGAGAATTCGTGGATCTCGTTCACCACCGCCTCGCGCACCTCCTCGATGCGGCTGCGGTTGGCCTTGAAGATCGCCAGCGCCGAGAGGAAGGCCACGACCAGCGAGATCGCCAGGATCACCAGCAGGAAGCGGACGTTGCCGATGTAGTCGGCCGGCGAGGCGGCGAAGAACCAGGCGAGGATGGAGAACACCACGAAGGTCTTGGCGATGCGGAACGTCGCGTGGGCGCCGCTCAGCCTCTGCTCGTATTCGGTGTCGAAATCCCGCTCGATCTGCTTGAGCTTCTTGGTGAATTCGTAGAGCCGCTGGTTCTCGCCCTCGGTGTGCTGGTCGCCGCGCGCGGCGCGCAGCGTCTGGAAGGCCTTGAGCGTCACGTCGCTGATCGCGGTCCACCCCTCCACCGGCACGATCGCCGGCGGCAGGTAGTCGCCGACTTTCTCGAACACGATGTAGATGACGTGAATCGTGGTAACGAAGACGAAGAGGATGAGCACCAGCGCGAACTCCGACACGCCCAGCATGTCGAAGATCGACTGGTAGTTCTCGACCACCTGGTTGACCAGCCCGACGTCCGGCAGGAAGCCGGCCGAGGCGGAGCCGAGGTCCATGAAGCCCGACAGAACGTAGAACACGACGCCGGAGACGAGCAGCCGCGACGTGACGAAGTTCGAGAAGCGGATTACGCCGTCAAGGAATTGTTCGACGTCCATCTGCGCGCCTCAATACGCGTGCCTCACACGACGATCTCCGCCGTCTCCATCACGACGCGGAGAAACACGCGGCATGAAAGGTATTGTCCAGGAAGCAATGCCGTTCCTCATGGCTATCGCCTGATCACCTCAACCATCCGCGAGACCAAGGGTGATCAACAGCGAGCGTCCCAGTTTCTGCATCGTCTGATTGTCCATGCGCCCGATGACGTTCCCCAGTTTGGATTTGTTCGCGGCCTGAAGCTTCTCGACCATGATTTCAGAAGGTAGGCGCAGGCCATTCTCGATAGTCGGCTCGACGGCCACTCGAAAAAAGCTCGGGTCAGAGGAAAAGCTGGTTATCGGACACAAGAGAACGGTTCTCAAATTTTCGTTCAGCACGTCCACCTGCACGACGACCGCAGGCCGCGGCTTGCCAAGATCGCCGGGAAGCGCGACGACCACGACATCGCCGCGCCTCATACATGGTCTTCACCTTCCCACATGTCTCGCTGCACTGCCTCGATCCATTCCATGACATCTTCTTCGTCGTCGGCTGCAGCAATTCTCTTTGCCTCAGCCTCCGCCAAAGCATGAATGGCAGGATCAGAAAGGTCCGGCGCCCAGACCTCGACAGGCCGATAGCCAGCGGCCAGCAGTTCCGCCTTCTCCTCCTCCGTCAATTCCTTCGGGCGGCCCATGTCAGCCTCCTGTCGTCGAAAACGCGCATTATCCGCCGTTCCGGCTCCTCATACAACGATCTCCGCCGTCTCCACGACCGCGTGGAAGAGCACGTCGGCGCCGGCGCTGGCCCATTCCTTGCTGATGTCCTCGGCCTCGTTGTGGGAGAGGCCGCCGACGCAGGGGCACATGACCATCGTCGCCGGCGCGACCTTCGCCGCCCAGCAGGCATCGTGCCCTGCCCCGGAGATGATGTCCATGTGGCTGTAGCCGAGCTTCTCGGCCGCCGCGCGCACGCGCCCCACCAGCGTCGGGTCGAAGGTCACCGGATCGAAATGGCCGACCGCCTCGACCGAGCAGCCGACGCCGAGCTCGGCCGCGATCTTCGCCGCCTGGCTCTCGATGCCGGCGCGCATGCGGTCGAGCTTGCTCTGGTCCGGGGTGCGGATGTCGACGGTGAAGACCACCTTGCCCGGCAGCACGTTGCGCGAATTGGGCGAGAACTTCACCTGGCCGACGCCGCCGACGGCGCCCGGCTGGTTCTCCATCGCCACCCGCTGCACCATCTCGAAGATGCGCGCCATGGCGAGCCCCGCATTGACGCGCATGTTCATCGGCGTCGAGCCGGTATGCGCCTCCTTGCCGGTCAGCGTGAACTCCAGCCACCACAGGCCCTGGCAATGGGTGACGACGCCGATCTGCTTGTCCTGCGCTTCGAGGATCGGCCCCTGCTCGATATGATACTCGAAATAGGCGTGCATCTTGCGGGCGCCGACCTCCTCGTCGCCCTGCCAGCCGATGCGCTTCAGCTCGTCGCCATAGGTCTTGCCTTCGAGGTCCTTGCGCCCGTAGGCGTAGTCGAGTGTGTGCATGCCGGCGAACACGCCGGAGGCCAGCATGGCCGGCGCGAAGCGCGCGCCCTCCTCGTTCGCCCAGTTGACGACGACGATCGGGTGCCTGGTCCTGATGTCGAGGTCGTTGAGCGTACGCACCAGCTCGAGACCGGCCAGCACGCCCAGCACGCCGTCATACTTGCCGCCGGTCGGCTGCGTGTCGAGATGGCTGCCGACATAGACGGGCAACGCGTCCGGGTCGGTTCCCAGACGCGTCATGAACATGGTCCCCATCCTGTCGACGCCCATCGTCAGGCCGGCCTTCTCGCACCATTTGCGGAAGAGGTGCCGGCCCTCGCCGTCGGCGTCGGTCAGCGTCTGGCGGTTGTTGCCGCCGGCGACCCCCGGCCCGATCTTCGCCATCTCCGTGATCGAATCCCAGAGACGGTCGGCGTTGATGCGGAGGTTTTCGCCGGGTGCTGCCATGTTAGCCAATGTCCTGCAGTTCTTCTAGAAAGCCCATCGCGAGCCGCTGCTCGCCGGGCGAGTTGGAGTCGTGCTCTCGCCGCAATTGCTCGAGACGAGCCATGGGACCGAAGATCGGCAATCCCAACCTCTCCCTGACACTCCCGAGCTCCTCGGCAATCGGTTCGAGCCGTTTGGCGGACTCCGGTTTCAGCCGTTCCCGGAGCTGACCGGGAAGGACTGCATCATTCTGCCCGAACAACCCCCACTTTCCGCCGGCACAGTCGCGAAGCGCTTCCTGCAAGGCCGAGAAGTAGGCGGCCTCAAGGGCCGCCCTCTCCTTCTCCAGCTTGCGGGATCGCGCCACGGAGACCATGGCGTCAATCGACCATGCGGATCACCTCGCGGACGTGATCGATCAGCTCGTCGATCTGCCCCTTGGTGATGATGAGCGGCGGCGACAGCGCGATGATGTCGCCGGTGGTGCGGATCAGCGCGCCGCGCTCGAACGCCTTCACGAAGGCCGAGAAGGCGCGCTTGGTCGGCTGGCCGGGGATCGATTCGAGCTCGATCGCGCCGACCAGGCCGATGTTGCGGATGTCGATGACGTGCGGCTCGCCCTTGAGCGAATGCAGCGCGTCCTCCCAGTAGGGGCCGAGCTCCTCGCCGCGGGTCAGCAGCCCCTCTTCCTTGTAGGTGTCGAGGGTGCCGATCGCGGCGGCCGAGGCGATCGGATTGCCCGAATAGGTGTAGCCGTGGAAGAACTCGATCAGGTGCTCCGGCCCGGTCATGAAGGCGTCGTGGATTTCCTTCTTCACGAACACCGCGCCCATCGGGATGACGCCGTTGGTCACGCCCTTGGCGGTGGTCATGATGTCGGGGACGACGCCGAAATAGTCGGCCGCGAACGGCGCGCCGAGGCGGCCGAAGCCGGTGATGACCTCGTCGAAGATCAGCAGGATGCCGTGCTTCGTGCAGATGTCGCGCAGGCGCTGGAGATAGCCCTTCGGCGGGATCAGCACGCCGGTCGAGCCGGCCACCGGCTCCACGATCACGGCCGCGATGGTCGAGGCGTCGTGGAGCGCCACGATCCGCTCCAGCTCGTCGGCCAGCTCCGCGCCATGCTCCGGCACGCCGCGGGTGAAGGCGTTCTTGGCCGGCAGGTGGGTGTGCGGCATGTGGTCCACGCCGGTCAGCAGCGAACCGAACATCTTGCGGTTGGAGACGATGCCGCCGACCGAGATGCCGCCGAAATTGACGCCGTGATAGCCGCGCTCGCGGCCGATCAGCCGGGTGCGGCTGCCCTCGCCCTTCACGCGCTGGTAGGCGATCGCCATCTTGAGCGCGGTCTCGACCGATTCGGAGCCGGAATTGGTGAAGAAGACGTGGTCCATGCCGGCCGGCGCGATGTCGACCAGCCGGTTGGCCAGCTCGAACACCACCGGGTGGCCCATCTGGAAGGCCGGCGCATAGTCGAGCTCGGCTGCCTGGCGCTGGATCGCCTCGGTGATCTTCGGCCGGCAATGGCCGGCGTTCACGCACCACAGGCCGGCCGTGCCGTCGAGGATCTTGCGGCCGTCCGCGGCCGTGTAGTGCATGTCCTTCGCCGCCACCAGCATGCGCGGCGACTGCTTGAACTGGCGGTTCGCCGTGAACGGCATCCAGAAGGCGCGAAGGTCGTTCGGCGCCACGTTTGACCTGCTAGACATTGACCAAGCCTTTCCCGATTTGTGTTCCCCATTATGGCGGCCAACGCTTGGTTCTTCGGGCGTATTCGTGATACGCACTTTTTTGACCGATTGGACAAACGTTAGCACCGCCGCATGGGTGGTCAAGGAAATAGTAGGGGAAATGCCGGCCTTCGGTGGCGCTCCACGGTGCGGGAAGAACTGGTCCAGTCGATTGGGCCAGAGGCGGCAGAAAGCCCGGCCGTGAAAGCCGCCGCATCCGCCGAGCCGCGCCGCACGCGCATCCAGATCGAGAAGCGCGAGCGCATCCTCGAAGCCGCCCTCGAAGTGTTCGCTATGCACGGCTTCCGCGGCGCCACGATCGACCAGATCGCGGAAGCGGCCGGCATGTCGAAGCCGAACCTCCTCTACTACTTCCGCTCCAAGGAAGCCATCCACGAGACGCTGATCCAGCGGCTGCTGGAGACCTGGCTGCAGCCGCTGCGCGAGCTCGACGAGGTCGGCGACCCGATGACCGAGCTGCGGAGCTACATCCGCCGCAAGCTGGAGATGGCGCGCGACTTCCCGCGCGAGAGCCGGCTCTTCGCCAACGAGATGCTGCAGGGCGCGCCGCGCATCATGCCGCTGCTGGAGGGCGAGCTGCGGGCGCTGGTCGACGAGAAGGCAGAGGTCATCAGGGGCTGGATGAAGGCCGGCCGGATCGTGCGCACCGACCCCTACCACCTGATCTTCTCGATCTGGGCGACCACCCAGCACTATGCCGACTTCGACGTGCAGGTGCGCGCCGTGCTCGGGCCCGACCGCGGCAGCGAGGGCCGATTCGAGGACGCCGCCCGCTTCCTCGAGCAGCTCTACCTCGACGGCCTGCGGCCCAAGGCCTGACGGCGCCGGCCCGGCGCCCCTTTCGCCCCGTCTTAGCCATTCGTTTACCATAACGCGGCAGTTTCGCTCCGGGGCGGATTGGGACGCGAAACGATGAATCGGAAAATCTGTGCAGCAGCGGCCTTGCTCGTCATCCAGGGCATCCCGCACGCCATCGCCGACGAGCAGTTCTTCGAGGTCAACGACACGGTCCGCATCGGCGGCGGCGTCGGCTACGCCTTCATCAACTCCGACGAGATCGTCTACGACGCCAATGGCGACCGCATCAGCCATCTCCTGTGGGAATCGCAGGCGCCGATGGTCAGCGGCAAGGTCGAGGCCGACTTCGCCAATGGCTGGACCCTGCGCGCCGGCGGCAGCTTCGCCTTCGCCGGGTCGAGCCACATGCAGGACAACGACTGGTTCGGCCCCTATTTCGTCAGCTACGACTTCAACGACTGGACGCACCGCTCCGAGCATCCCGACACGCGGCTGCAGCACTATTTCTCCGGTGACATCGCCGTGGGCAAGGACCTGCCGCTCGGATCGGCCGCCACGCTCAACCTGCATGCCGGCCTGAAATACACGGACGTGAAGTGGAGCGCCTATGGCGGCACCTATACCTACAGCGTCACCGGCTATCGCGCCGATACCGGCAGCTTCCTCAACGGGTCTCCCGGCATCACCTTCCAGCAGCGCTATCCCGGCGTCTTCCTCGGCGCCTCCTTCGCCGCGCACGAAGGCCCGTGGACGCTGAGCGGGCAGGCGCGCGGCGGCGTGTCCATCAAGGCGACCGACACGGATCACCACTGGATGCGCGACCTGCGCTTTGAGGAGACCTACGGCGCGATCCCCTTCGTCAGCGCCGCGGCGCGCGTCGACTATGCGGTGAACGACCAGGCGAGCCTGTTCCTCGGCGGCGACTACGAGCAGTATTTCCACGCCGTCGGCGACACCACCGTCTACTCAATCGCCTCCGGCGCGCAGGGCCCGACCTACACCAAGGGCGCGGGCATGACGCTCAAGGCGATCAGCGTCTCGGGCGGCTTCCGCATGAAGTTCTGACGCATGTCGCGCCGGCCGGCTATCTGTCAGGCGCCAGCGCCATCACCGCGAGCCCCAGCACCGTCACCAGCGCGCCGGCCACCACGCTGGCGCTCGTCCAGCCGTGGCCGAGCAGCCCCTCGTAGAGGATGACGAAGGTCGGCGTCAGGTAGTTGTAGGCGAGCACCTTGGCGGCCGGCAGCCTGAGCGCGGCGAACTGCAGCAGGAAGAAGGTGCCGGCTGTGGTGAACACCGACAGGTAGGCGACGGCCACCCACACCACGCCCGGCAGCGCGGCCCAATCGGTCGCCGCGATCTCGCGCGCGCCGTAGAGCGCGATGCACAGCCCCGTCGCCAGCAGCGTCCAGAAGGTGAAGGCGATCACCGGCTCGCCGCGGTTGAAGCGCTTGACCAGCGGCGCGTAGGCCGCGTGGCAGGCGACGCCGACGAGGAACAGCAGTTCGCCCGGTCCGACGTCGAAGGACAGCAGCGCGTCGAGGTCGCCGCGGAAGATCACCCATACAGCTCCGCAGCCCGCGAGCGCGAGGCTGGCGATCACCAGCGGCCGCGGCACCTCGCCGAGGAACAGGAAGCCGAACACCGCCGCCAGCACCGGCAGCAGCGTGAACACCGCCCCCGTCGAGACCGGGTCGGTCAGCCTCAGCGCCACGAACATGGTGACGAAGAACACCGCCATCAGCACGCCGAGCACGCCGAAGCGCCACGGCGCGCGCGGCGGCGGCACGCGGCCGGACAGGACCAGCGCGGCGGCCGCTCCCATCAGCGAGGTCGCGAAGACGAAGCGCACGGCGTTGATCGCGGCCGGCCCGATATGGGGTGCCGCGATCGCGCCGACCGTGTAGGAGCCCGACACGAGCGCCGCGAACAGCAGCATCGCCCCGTGCGCGAGCGCCTTGCCGCCGATAACTGCCGGCCGGGCTTGCGGGATCGAGGTCACGGGCGGAGCCGCATTTTCAACTCGAGACTGATGCGGCTCCGCCCGCTCCGGGGAGGAACTATTCCGCCGCGACCCTGGCGGCGGGATTGTTGGGATGCGTGGTCCAGTTGGCATAGACCGGCGAGACCGGCTTGCCCGTGCGCTGGTCGATCACGCCGGCGGCCAGCGGCTCCATCGTGATGCAGTCCTCGACCGGGCAGACGTTGACGCACAGATTGCAGCCGACGCACTCGTCCTCCATCACCTCGAAATGGCGCACCCCGTCGACCATGTTGGTGATCGCCTGGTGCGAGGTGTCCTCGCAGGCGATGTGGCAGCGGCCGCACTTGATGCACAGATCCTGGTCGATATGGGCCTTGGCCACGTAGTTCAGGTTGAGGAACTGCCAGTCCGTCACGTTCGGCGTCGCCCGGCCGATGATGTCGTCGAGCGAGCGGTGGCCCTTCTCGTCCATCCAGTTGGACAGGCCGGAGATCATCTCCTGCACGATCTTGAAGCCGTAGGTCATGGCGGCCGTGCAGACCTGCACGTTGCCGGCCCCGAGCGCCAGGAACTCGGCCGCGTCGCGCCACGTCGTGACGCCGCCGATGCCCGAGATCGGCAGGCCGCGCGTCTGCGGGTCGCGCGCGATCTCGGCCACCATGTTGAGCGCGATCGGCTTCACCGCCGGGCCGCAATAGCCGCCATGGCTGCCCTTGCCGTCGATCGACGGCTCAGGCGAGAAAGTGTCGAGGTTGACCGAGGTGATCGACGAGATCGTGTTGATCAGCGACACCGCGTCCGCCCCGCCCTTGTGCGCCGCGCGCGCCGGATAGCGGATGTCGGTGATGTTGGGCGTCAGCTTCACGATGACGGGCATGCGCGTGTACTGCTTGCACCAGCGCGCCACCATCTCGATATATTCCGGCACCTGGCCGACGGCCGCGCCCATGCCGCGCTCGCTCATGCCGTGCGGGCAGCCGAAATTGAGCTCGATGCCGTCGCATTCGGTCTCCTCGACCGCCGGCAGGATCGCCTTCCAGCTCGCCTCCTCGCATGGCACCATGATCGAGGCGATCAGCGCCCGGTCCGGCCAGTTCTTCTTGACCTGCTTGATCTCCTGCAGGTTCACCTGGAGCTGCCGGTCGGTGATCAGCTCGATGTTGTTCAGGCCGAGCAGCCTGCGGTCCGCGCCCCAGATCGCGCCGTAGCGCGGGCCGTTGACGTTGACGACCGGCGGGCCTTCCTCGCCCAGCGTCTTCCACACCACGCCGCCCCAGCCCGCCTTGAAGGCGCGCTCGACATTGTAGGCCTTGTCCGTCGGCGGCGCCGAGGCCAGCCAGAACGGATTGGGGGATTTGATGCCGATGAAGTCGTTGCGGATGTCAGCCATCTTCATGCCCTCCCGTTCGAGGTCAAAACCCGGTGGATGCTCTCGGCCGCGTCGCGGCCGGCTGCGACGGCGGCGACCGTCAGGTCCTCGCGCGCGTCGGTGACGCAGTCGCCGCCGGCCCAGACCTTGGGCATCGAGGTGCGCCCTTCGGCGTCGACCCTGATGCGGCCCTTCTCAAGCGTGACCGTCGCGGCCGAGCCGTTGAGCGCGGCCGGCACGAAGGTCTGGCCGATCGCCTTGAACACCTGGTCGGCGGCGAGCACGACCGTCTCGCCGGTGCCGGCAAGCCTGCCGTCGCGCTCGGCCGTGTATTCGAGCTCGATTGCCGCGACCCGGCCGTCCTGCGCGACCACCTTCTTCGGCTGCAGCCAGTGGCGGATGCTGACGCCATGGGAGGCCGCCAGATCCTGCTCGAACTCGGAAGCGTTCATCTGCTCCTTGCCGCGGCGGTAGCAGATCGTCACCTCCTCGGCGCCGAGCAGCTTCGACTGCACGGCCGCGTCCACCGCCGTCATGCCGCCGCCGATGACGACGACGCGGCGGCCGATCGGCAGCGAGCCGAGGTCGCTCGCCTGCCGCAGCACGGAGATGAAGTCGACTGCATCCTCGACGCCCTGCGCGTCCTCGCCCTCGGCGCGCAGCGCGTTGACGCCGGCGAGCCCCATGCCGAGGAACACCGCGTCGTAGGAGGCTGCGAGGTCGGAGAGATGCACGTCGCGGCCGAGCGCGCGGCCGTATTCGATGGCGATGCCGCCGATCGCGGTGACGTAGTCGACCTCGGCCTGCGCGAAGTCGCCGGTGCTCTTGTAGGCGGCGATGCCGTATTCGTTGAGGCCGCCCGGCTTCTCCTTCGCCTCGAAGACGGTGACGTCGTGGCCCTTCACGGCCAGCCGGTGCGCGGCGGCGAGCCCGGCCGGGCCGGCGCCGACGACGGCGATCCGGCGCCCGGTCGGCGCGGCGCGCGTGTAGAACTGCTTGCCCGCTTCCATCGCCGCGTCGGTCGCGTAGCGCTGCAGGCGGCCGATCTGCACCGGCTTGCCCTCGGCCGTCTCGCGCACGCAGGCTTCCTCGCACAGCGTCTCGGTCGGGCAGACGCGGGCGCACATGCCGCCGAGGATGTTCTGGTCGAAGATCGTCCTGGCCGAGCCGATCGGATTGCCCGTCGAGATCTCGCGGATGAACATCGGGATGTCGATCGAGGTCGGGCATGCCTGCATGCACGGCGCGTCGTAGCAGAAATAGCAGCGGTCGGCCTCGACCAGCGCCTCGTGCTCGTCGAGCGGCGGATGCAGGTCGGCGAAATTGGCGGCGTATTCGGCGGGCGCGAGCCTGCCGGAGGCTATGCCCTCCTTGAACTGCCCTTCGGCCATCGTCGGTTCCCCATTGGTCTTGTTGAGGGGAAGGCTAGCACGATTTCATTTTTTATCAATCGGTCAAATTTTTTCGGCCGAAGCTAAGCCACCGATTTACTTGACTTTTTCAGTCATGTTTTGCGGAAGCCACGCCGACCGAGGCGATACGTTGACATCAACCTGATCTGCGCCCACCATGCGATCCGATGCGGGCCGGCCTTGCGACGGAGACGAGCGGATGCACGCGAAATCCTTCTTCTGGTACGAGCTGATGACCCCCGACATGAAGGGCGCGGAGGCCTTCTACACCGCCGTTGTCGGCTGGACGCCGCAGGCCTTCGATCCCGGCGGCGGCATGCCCTATACCGTGCTGAATGCCGGCGAGCGCGGCACGGGCGGCATCATGCCGATGCCGCAGGCCGACCTGCCGCCGGCATGGGTCGGCTACGTCTACACGCCCGACATCGACGCCGCCTGCGAGAGCCTGAAGAAGGCCGGCGGCAAGGTGCACCGGCCGCCGACCGAGATCCCCACCGTCGGCCGCTTCGCCGTCGTCGGCGACCCGCAGGGCGCGATGTTCATGTTCCTCGCCCCGCAGGGGCCGGACCAGCCGCCCATCGACCGCGCCGCGCGCGGGCAGGTCGGCTGGCACGAGCTCTACACGAGCGACTGGCGCGCCGCGCTCGACTTCTATTCCGGCCAGTTCGGCTGGACCAAGGAAGACGAGTTCGACATGGGCGAGATGGGCATCTATGCCCTGTTCGGCTTCGAGAAGGGCAGACAGGCAGGCGGCATGATGGACAAGCCCGACCAGATCCCGGTCCCCGTCTGGCAGTTCTACTTCAACGTCGAGGGCATCGACGCGGCCGCCGGCCGCGTGACCGGCAATGGCGGCAAGGTGCTGATGGGGCCGATGGAGGTTCCCGGCGGCTCGTGGGTCGTCCAGTGCCAGGACCCGCAAGGCGCGCATTTCGCGCTGCTGTCGGCGACGCGCTGAATACAGCGCGCCGGCGGCGGCCCGGGTTCAGCGCGCGACGGTGACCGTGCAGGGCGCCAGCCGCACGACCGCCTCGGACACCGACCCGAGCAGTAGCCGGCCGGCGAGCGAGGCCTTGCCGGAGCCGACCACGATGTGATCGGCCCCCTGCCCGGCGGCGCAGTCGATGATTGCGCCGGCCACGTCGCGTGCGTCGGCGGCGACGCGCAGCGGGTTGCGCACGCCCCGCTCGCGCGCCTTGTGCGAGGCATCCGAGAGCAGCTTTTCCACCTCGGCGTCGGACCAGGTGCGGATCGGCGGGAACCCGCTGGCCGACGACCTCTTGTTGACCGCGACGAAGACGAGGTCCCTGCCGAGCCCCGAGGCGAGCTCGATCGCGACGTCGATGGCGCGCGCGGCGTGCGGACTGTCGTCCACGCCGCAGAGGATCCGCCCGCTCATCCGATCTCCCTTCCCGATGCCGTCCGGCGCATCTTGCCAGCAGCGGCGGGACCAAGGCAATGCCGCCGCGCCGGCCGGGGCGCGGCCATTCGCCCGCCCCCTGCACCGCTTGCCGACCGCTCCCGCGCGCGGCAGGCTGGCCCCCGGCAGAACGGGAGGAAACCATGCCCAAGGCCCTTTACGAGAAGCGCGGCCAGATCGCCTATGTCACCTTCAACCGTCCCGAGGCGATGAACGCCATCGACCTCGAGATGCACGAGCTTTTGTGGGACATCTGGCGCGAGTTCCGCGACGACGACGCGGTCGAGGTGGCGATCGTCACCGGCGCCGGCGACGAGGCCTTCTGCGCGGGCGCCGACCTGAAGACCCACCTGCCCCACTGGGTCGCGCATGCCGACGCCATGCTGCCGCGCAGGAAGATCGGCGACGGGCTGGGCGGCATCACCCGTGGCCTGCACCGCATCTACAAGCCGATCGTGGCGGCCGTGAACGGCTGGGCGCTGGCCGGCGGGCTGGAGAACGCACTCGCCTGCGACATCCGCATCGCCTCCGAGCGGGCGCAGTTCGGCTCCTTCGAGGTGCGCCGCGGCTTCCACCACGGCGACGGCGGCATCGTGCGGCTGGTCAACATCTGCGGCGCCGGGCTGGCGCTGGAGATGCTGCTGACCGGCGAGCCGATCGACGCCGAGCGCGCCCGTCAGGCGAACATGGTCGCGAAGGTCGTGCCGCACGAAAAGCTGATGGAGGAGGCCGAGAAGGTCGCCGCCCAGATCCTGCGCAACGACCCGTGGGCGATCCGCTCGGCCAAGGAGACGATCCTCAACGTCATCGGCCGCCCGCTCGACGACCAGCTCGCCTACGAAGCCTTCACCGGCTACTCGGGCGCCGCCAACCCGCCGGTCCGGCAGCTCCTCGGCCGCTTCTACGACAAGACCGACGAAGGCCGGGCGGGAAAGCACGGGCGCGGCGATTGACTGTTCTCAGGCCAGATCCGTCTTGGCGAAGTCTTTGCCCGTATAGAGCAGGGAGACGCCGAGCCGCTTCGCCATTGTGTAGGAAAAACAGTCGCCGAAATTGAGCTTGGCGGGATGGCCGGTGCCTTTGCCATACTTGGCATAGGCTTCGGTGAGACCATCGTACAATTCCGCGTCGACGCCGATCATCTCCACACCGGCGCCTCTTAGAAGTTCGGGTACCGCCCTCGCCGCAAGCTCGCGGTTCTCGATTGCCCTGCCGACGGAGAGGGCTGCTTCGAAAGCGTTCACGACCGTGGTCACCGGCCTCTCCGCGGCATCGAGCCTTTCAGCGAGTTCGACAGCGTCGGGTTCCTCAAGGATGAGGGCGACGATTGCGGAGGTCTCGACGAGCATCAGTCGCTCTCGCCCCACATCTCATCCATGAAGGCCTTGTCTTCTTCCTGCGAGAATTTTCGCCCTTTCCGCGCAGCGCGGATTTCCTGGAGAATCGGCTGGATTCTATCGAGCAGCGCTTCGCCTCCCCTCCTTTGCCCGTCTTCGGCTTCTTTCACCGCAAGCTTGATTGCCGCCGTGATCCCGACGCCTCGCCGCCGCGCAAAATCACGAACCATGCGGTCCGCCTCTTCGTCCTGAACGTGAATGGCCATGACGGGAACTCCTTTGTACAAAGGCGAATGTAGTTTGTACAAATGCCCACCGCAAGACGGGGACTACAGCGCCTCATACAGCGCCCCGATCGTCTCAGCCTCATACCGGATCGGCACCGGGCTTTGCGGCGTCCAGCCTTCCGCCGCCTCGCCCGCCATCAGCCGGCAGGCCGCTTCGGCAGTCACCACGGCGCCGCCATAGAGCCGGTTGGCGAGGTTGAGGATGCCGGTCTGGTGCATGGCGACCGAGCCGCTGGTGCAGGCGTCCTTGACGAGTGCCACGCGAAAATCGAGCTTCAGCGCGTCCTTCACCGTGGCGTCGACGCAGGCCTCGGTCCACACGCCGGCCACGAACAGCCATTCGATCCCCCGCGCCTTCAGCTCCCTGCCGAGACCGGCGCCGAAGGCGCTCGCCTCGGTCTTGACGATCAGCCTCTCGTCGCCCTGCGGCGCGACCTCCGGGCAGATCGCGCTGAGCGGGTCGTCCTTGTCGGAAAAGGCCGAGCGCCCGTCCGGCAAACGCGGATGGAAGGCGCGGGTGGTGTCGGCGGCGGTGTCGACGACATAGGCGTAGTGGTGAACCGGGATGCCTTTCGCCCGCGCCGCCGCCTGCAGGCGCTGCACGTTGGCGATCACCCGGTCGAACCCGACCGCCAGGACCCGCGCGTCCCGGCGGTGCTCCTCCTGCAGGTCGATGCAGATCAGGGCCGAGGCCGCGGGATCGATGCGAAGCGTCTGTCGCATCCCTATCCCCGCAGCCGCTCGAAATTGGCGTCGAACAGCGGCGCGGGCTGGAGCCACGCCTTGTGGCGGCGGCCGAGCAGCTCGATCTCGAACCCGTCCGGCTCGTCCGCGATCTCCTTCGGCACGTAGCCCATGGCGATCGACTTCCCGGCATTGTGCGCATAGCCGCCCGACGTCACCCAGCCGCGCACGGCGCCGCCATGCCAGATCGGCTCGTCGCCGATCACGTCGGCGTCGTCCGCCTCCATCACGAAGGCGCGCAGGCGCAGCCTGCCGCCCGCCTGCCGCTCGGCCTGCGCCGCCTCCCGGCCTATGAAGGCGGCTTCCTTGGAATAGGCGACGAAGCGGTCCATGCCGGCTTCGAGCGGGCCGTAGATCGGCCGGTACTCGCGCGCCCACGAGCCGTAGTTCTTCTCCAGCCTCAGCGCGTTGAGCGCCCTGCTGCCGAACAGGCCGAGGCCAAATTCCGCGCCGGCCTTGGTCAGCGTCTCGAAGACGTGCCGCTGATATTCCGGCGCCATCCAGATCTCGTAGCCGAGGTCGCCCGTATAGCTGATGCGGCCGACGATGCACGGCGCCATGCCGATGTCCATGCGCCGGATAGCCATGAACGGGAACGCCGCGTTCGAGACGTCCCCGGCCGTCACCTTCGCCAGCAGCTCGCGCGAGCGCGGCCCGGCGATGGCGAGGCCCGTCAGCGACAGCCCCAGCGCCTCGACCCTGACCGAACCGTCCGCCGGCAGGTGCGCCTCGAACCAGCGCATGTGGTACTGCTCGGCGACGCCGGAGCCAAAGATCATCCATTCCTGCACCGGATGACCCCCACCCCTTACCCCTCCCCACAAGGGGGAGGGGGGCGTCAACGTCGCGCCTGCCGCTGAGGCACCGGTGCCGGCCGCCAACGCCTCAGAATCCCCCTCCCCCTTGTGGGGAGGGGTAAGGGGTGGGGGTGCTTCCGCCGACAGATTCGCCAGCGTGAAATCTCCGATCAGCCTGCCGTCATCCTTCAGCATCGGCGCCAGCGCCATGCGGCCGGGCTGCGGCAGGCGGCAGGCGAGCAGCCGGTTGAGCCAGCCTTCGGCTCCCTCGCCGGTAATGCGGTATTTCGCGAAGCTGGAGATCTCCATCAGGCCGACCGCATCGCGCACCGTGCTGACCTCGCGCGCGACATGCTCGAAATCGGTCGAGCGCCGCCACGAGAACGCGTCCTTCACGCCCTCGGGCGCATACCAGAGCGGCACCTCCAGCCCATAGGCGACGCCCCACTGCGCCCCGCGCGCCGACAGAAGGTCGTAGACCGGCGTGGTCCTGAGCGGCCGGCCGGCCGGCAGCTCCTCGTTGGGGAAGCGGATCGAGAAGCGCCGCGAATAGTTCTCGCGCACCTTGGCGTTGGTGTAGCGCATGCTCGCCCAGTCGCCGTAGCGCGCCACGTCCATCGCCCAGATGTCGGCGCCGGGGTCGCCGTCGACCATCCAGTTCGACAGCGCCAGCCCGACGCCGCCGCCCTGCGAAAAGCCCGCCATCACGCCGCAGGCCGACCAGAAGCCCGGCAGCCCGCGCACCGGCCCGACCAGCGGGTTGCCGTCCGGCGCGAAGGTGAAGGGGCCGTTGATGATCTTCTTGATGCCCGTCTTCTGGAAGGCCGGGAAGTGGCGGAAGCCGACCTCCAGCGAGGGCGCGATGCGGTCGATGTCGGGCTCCAGCAGCTCATGGCCGAAATTCCACGGCGTGACGCGCTCCGACCACGGCTTGCCGGCCTTCTCGTAGGTGCCCATCAGCATGCCGCCGCGCTCCTGGCGCAGATAGAGCTCGCCGTCGAAGTCGACGGCGTGGATCACCTCCGTGCCGGTCCTCGCGTTCCACTCCGCGACCTCGGGCATGTCCTCGGTGATGAGGTACATGTGCTCCATCGCGAGCACCGGCAGCTCCAGCCCGACCATGCGGCCGACCTCGCGCGCCCACAGGCCGGCGGCGTTGACGACGTGCTCGGCCACCACCTCGCCCTTGTCGGTGATCACGCGCCAGGCGCCGTCCGGCCGCCGCACGATGTCCTCGACCTTGGTGAAGCGGTGCACCTCGGCGCCCAGCTTGCGCGCGGCCTTGGCGTAGGCGTGGGTGACGCCCGACGGGTCGAGATGGCCGTCCTCGGAATTGCGCACCGCGCCGACGAACTGCTTCGGGTCGATCAGCGGCATCAGCCGGTGCGCTTCCTCGGCCGAGATTTCCTCGAGGTCGAGGCCGAGATAGCGGCCCTTGGCGACGACGCCGCGCAGCCAGTCCATGCGCGCCTCGGTGGCGGCGAGCAGCACGCCGCCGGTGACGTGCACGCCGGTCGCCTGCCCCGACAGCTCCTCGATCTCCTTGTAGAGCTCGATCGTGTATTTCTGCAGCTTGGCGACGTTGGGGTCGCCGTTGATCGTGTGCATGCCGCCGGCCGCATGCCAGGTCGAGCCGGAAGTCAGCTCGTCGCGCTCCAGAAGCATGATTTCCGTCCAGCCGCGCCGGGCCAGATGATAGAGCACGGACGCGCCGACCACGCCTCCGCCGATGACCACGACACGCGCATGAGACTTCATGGATTCTTCCGTCGGTTCAGGGAGTTGGGAGGGAAACGGGAATCAGGATGGGAGGCGGTTGAATCATCTTCTTAGCGACGGTAGGGGGCGCGCTTTTCACGGCTCGCCCGCTCCGATCTCTTCCTTGCGCTTCGCGACATAGGCCTCCAGCGCCTCGCGGGTCGCCGGATCCATCGCCGGCTGCTCGTACTCTTCCAGCGCCTTCTTCCACACCTTCGTCGCCCGCGCCGTCGCGTCGAGCCCGCCCGCCTCAAGCCACGCCTCGTGGTTCTGCCAGTTCGACAGCATGGGCTGGTAGAAGGCGGTCGCGTAGCGTTCCAGCGTGTGGGCATCGCCGAAGAAGTGTCCGCCGGTCGGCACGCGGCCGAGCGCGTCGAGCGCCAGCTCGCCCGCGTCCACCGCGATGGGGCTCAGGAACTCGGTCATGTGCTGGATCATCTCGACGTCGATGACGAGCTTCTCGAACGAGGCCGTCAGCCCGCCCTCCTGCCAGCCGGCGGCGTGGTAGACGAGGTTGGCGTGGCCGAGCAGCGCGCCCCACAGCGCCATCATCGTCTCGTAGGCCCCTTGCGCGTCGGCCGCGTTGGAGGCCGAGCCGGGCGTCGTGCGGTAGGGCAGATTGTAGCGCCGCGCGAGCTGGCCCGACGCGATGTTGGCCTTGGTGTTCTCCGGCGTCCCGAAGGCCGGCGCGCCGGAGCGCATGTCGACGTTCGAGGTGAAGGCGCCGTAGATCGCCGGCGTGCCCGGCCGCACCAGTTGCGTCAGCGCGATGCCGAACAGCGCCTCGGCATTCTGCTGCGCCAGCGCGCCGGCGAGCGTCACCGGGCTCATCGCCCCCATCAGCGTGAACGGCGTCACGCAGACCGGCTGGCCGTGCGCGGCCATCGTCATAAGGCCGTCCGCCATCGCCTCGTCGAAGCGGCGCGGCGAGTTGACCGAGATGATCGTCGTCACGCCGGGGTCGCGCGCGAACGCCTCCAGCGACAGCCCGCGCGCGATCGCCATCATCGAGATGCCGTCGAGCGCCCTGCCCGAGCCGATCGCGGAGAGGTGAAAGCTCTTGTCGGTCAGCGTCAGGTTGGCGAGGTAGGTGTCGAGATGGCGCGAGTTGGCCGGCAGCTCGACCGGCGCGCAGACCTGGTTGCCCAGCATGGTGATCGCGTTGAAGTGCTGCGCCAGCCGCACGAGGTCGCGATAGTCGCGGAGGTTGCCGGCGCGGCGGCCGCGCTCCATGTCGTGCACGTTGGGCGGCCCGGCGACCAGCGTGAAGGCGACGTCGTCGCCGCCGAGATGGACGCGGCAGTCCGGGTTGCGCGGCGTCAGCGTGCAGGTCGACGGCACCCTGGCGACCAGCTCCATTACCAGCCCGCGGTCGGCGCGCACCGTGCGGCTCGCGCGGTCGACCGTCGCGCCGGCAGCCGCGAACAGGTCGAGCGCGGCGGCGTTCATCACCTCGATGCCGAGCGTTTCGAGGATCGTCATCGAGGCGTCGTGGATCGCCTCGACATGGTCGTCGGAAAGAAGCCGCATCGGCGGCGTCGAATAGCGGACGCGGCGGCGCGGAAGCTGCGGGATCCGGCTCTCGCTGCGGGCCTGGCCTCGGCCTGCCGAGCGGCGTCGTCTGGGTTCGGCGTTCATGCCCCATCATGGGAATCCGCTGTCGCCCGCGTTGTCGGATTTACGTCACGCAGCGCATGATTTTAGACAGAGCGGCATGTCTGCCGGCAAGATTGTCACTTTTGCGACATGCCCTGTCGCCAGCGTGGCAGGGGTCGGCAGGCGCGGCCGCGCCGCCTCCGCCTTCCACGACGCTCCCGGCGCCATCGAGGCTGGACGCGGGCGGCCGCAGCGGGCAGAAACCCGGAAGGGAGAATCCGCCTTGAACACGATCTTCGCGCTGTCGCCGCCGCTGCTTCTCGTTGCCTTCGCGGCCTTTGCCCTGCTGTCGCTGCTGCTGTCGCTCCTCGCCCTCGGCGCGCTCCACCGGCGCTGGACGGCGGATGCGCGCATCCTGCCCGTCGCGCCCTTCTTCACCGCCGTGACGACGATCTGGGCGCTCTCGCTCGGCTTCGCCGCGGCCGACCTGTGGGGCGTGCGCTCGCAGGCCGAGCAGGCCGCCAGCGCCGAGCGCTCCTCGATCAGCCGCCTCCACGGCATGTCTGAGCGCGACGCGCTGGACGCGCCGCACCTGCGCGAGGCGCTCGCCGCCTATGTCGGCGCCGTCGCGCAGGCCGAATGGGGCGAGACCGCCAACGCCCAGCCGGCCGAGGAGGTCGAGCGCGCGCTGCAATCCATGCGCCTCGCCATCATCGAGCTCGCCCGCGCCGGCACGCCGCCGGCGCTGATGGCCAAGATGGCGCAGGACTTCGACGAACTGCAGGACGCACGCAACACGCGGCTCGCGATCGGCGTCAGCTCCGTCAGCGAATACAAATGGTATCTCGTGCTGGTGCTGACCGTGATGTCGATGATCGCCATCGCGGCCGTCCACGCCGACCGGCCGCCGGCCGGCCGCTGGGCGCTGGCGATCTTCGCCGTGGCCGCGACGGCGAGCCTGTGGATCCTGGCGCTCTACGCCAACCCCTATTCGGGCGGAGCGAGGATCACCTTCCACCCGCCGGCGGTGACGGCGGGCTGAGGCGGCCTCCTACGGCCGGCGCGGCTTCCCGTCCGGCCGGCTGATGCCCAGCCTGCGGCGCGCCTCGGCCGGCGACGAGGCGGTCTTGACCGGACGCGGCTGCTGCCCGGTCTTGCCCTTCGCCTGAGCCTTCTCCTTGCGGGTGGGCGCGGTGGCGGGCTTTACCTCCGCGCTCGCCGCCTGGCGCCCCTCGCCGACCTCGGTCAGCGACTTCTCCGGCGCCGATTCGCCCGGCCGCGCGCTGACCGCCTTGGAGGCCGAGGCCTTCGGCCGGGCCGCCCCGCGCTGGGCGCGCGCGGGCGAGGCTTCCGCGCCCGCCGCCGGCCGCTCCGGCAGCGCCTGCGCCGGCGCGGCCTTGCGCCGTCCTCCCGCGCGGAACGCGGCGTCGGCTTGCGCCGCGCTCCTTCCCTTGAAGCTGATCACCGGCTCCATGCGCGCGAGCTGCTCGTCGTCGAGCCAGCACAGGCTGCGATGCCCGTTGCCGAGGTTCCTCAGCGGCGGCAGCTCGGTCTCGCACTTGTTGTCCGGCACGAACTGCTTCCAGCGGCAGCGCGTCTGGAACGGGCAGCCGGGCGGCGGGTTCATGGCCGACGGGATGTCGCCTTCGAGCACGATGTGCTTCTTGACCACGCTCGTGTCGGCGATCGGGATCGCCGACAGCAGCGCCTCCGTGTAGGGGTGGTACGGCGGCGAGAAGATCTGGTCCGTCGTGCCCTGCTCCACGATGTGGCCGAGATACATGACGATGACGCGGTCGGCGATGTAGCGCACGACCGACAGGTCGTGGCTGATGAACAGCATCGTCGTCTTGTTCTCGCGCTGGATGTCCATCAGGAGCTCGGTGACGGCCGCCTGCACCGACACGTCGAGCGCCGACACCGGCTCGTCGGCCACCACCACCTTGGCCTTGCCGGCGAAGGCGCGCGCCACGCCGATGCGCTGCTTCTGCCCGCCCGAGAGCTGGCGCGGCATGCGCTCGGCGAAAGCCCGCGGCAGCTTGACGAGGTCGAGCAGCTCGAACATGCGCTGGCGCCGCTCGGCCATCGAATTGCCGACCTTGAACTTCTCCAGCGTGCGGATGATCTGCGAGCCGACCGAATGGCTCGGGTTGAGCGTGTCGAACGGGTTCTGGAACACCATCTGGATGGAGCTGACGGAGTCCGTGCTGCGCGCCTCGACCGGGGTCGCGTGGATGTCGGAGCCGGCGAGCTTGACGCTGCCGGAGGTCGCGGTCTCCAGCCCGAGCAGGACCTTGGCGAGGGTCGACTTGCCGCAGCCGCTCTCGCCGACGATCGCCACCGTCTCGGATTCGCGCGCCTCGAAGCTGATCTCCTCGTTGGCCTTCACCGTGCGCGTCTCGCCGCCGCCGAAGATCGCGTTGGCGGAGACCTGGTAGTATTTCCTGAGATGGTCGATGGTCAGCACCGGCTTGCCGGGCTTGACCGGCTCCTTCGCGGTCTGCGCGCCGGCCGGCAGCGCCGACCAGTCGATCTCGTCGAAGCGCACGCAGCGCGAGAAGTGCCGGTCCTGCCCGCCCACCTCGATCATCGGGATCTCGGCGACGTCGCAGACGCCGGCCTTGAAGTGGTGGCAGCGCGGCCCGAAATTGCAGCCCTTCGGCCGGTCCTGCGGCAGCGGGAGCTGGCCGGGGATGGCGACCAGCGGGCGGCTGTTCTTGTCGGCGCCCGGCAACGGGATCGAGCGGAACAGCCCCTGCGTGTAGGGGTGCCGCATCGTGTCGAACACGTCCTTGATCGAGCCGGTCTCGACCGCCTCGCCGGAATACATGACCGTGATGCGGTCGCAGGTCTCCAGGATCAGGCCGAGATTGTGCGAAACGAAGATCATCGACGTGCCGAAGCGCTTGCCCAGTCCCTTGACCAGCTCGACGATGCCGGCCTCCACCGTCACGTCGAGCGCCGTGGTCGGCTCGTCGAGCAGCAGCAGCGCCGGCTGCGACAGCAGCGCCATGGCGATGACGATGCGCTGCTGCTGGCCGCCCGAGAGCTGGTGCGGGAAGCTGCGCATCATCCGCTCCGGGTCGGGCAGCTTGACGGCGCGCACCATCTCCAGCGCGCGGTTGTAGGCCTCCTCCTTCGATACATGATCGTGGATCAGCGGCACTTCCATGAGCTGCTGGCCGACCTTCATGGCCGGGTTCAGGCTCGCCATCGGCTCCTGGTAGATCATGGCGATCTCGTTGCCGCGGATGGCGCGCAGCTCGGCGTCGCTCATCTCGCCCATGTCGCGGCCCTTGAAGCGGATGCGGCCGCCGACGATGCGGCCGACATTCGACAGGTCGCGCATGATGCCGAGCGAGACGGTCGACTTGCCGCAGCCGCTCTCGCCGACGATGCCCATCGCCTCGCCCGGCAGCACGGTGCAGGAGAAGTCCATCACCGCCGGGATCTCGCCCTTGCGGGTGAAGAAGGAGATCGACAGGTTCTCGATCTCCAGGATCGGCTCGGCGGATTTTTCGATGTGCGTTGCTTTGACGGCTTCGTTCATCGGTCGGCCTCAGTCTTTCAGCGATTGTTCGCGCAGCGCGTCGGCGAGCAGGTTGAGCCCGAGCACGAAGCTCATCAGCGCGAAGACGGGCGGCAGCGCCGGGTGCACGGTCGCCCTGAGCAGCCGGCTGGCGTCCTTGATCGCCGTGCCCCAGTCGGGGCTCTCCGGCGCCAGCCCCAGGCCGAAATAGCCGAGCGTGCCGAGCAGGATGGTGGTGTAGCCGATGCGCAGGCAGGTATCGACGATCAGCGGCCCGCGCGCATTGGGCAGGATCTCCCACAGCATGATGTACCACGGCCCCTCGCCGCGGGTCTGCGCCGCCGCCACGTAGTCGCGCGTCTTGATGTCCATGGCCAGCCCGCGCACGATGCGGAACACGCCCGGCGCGGAGGCGAACACCACCGCCACGAAGATGTTGAGCTCGTTCGGCCGGATCGACACGATGCCGAGCGGGTCCTTGTCGAACACCAGCCCGGCATAGATCCAGCCGCCGATCAGGATGGTGGCGGCGAGCAGCGGGTAGAGCCGTTCCGGCCGGCTCCTGAACCGCGTCCAGAACAGCACGCAGAAGAAGATGACCGGGAAGATGAAGAACACGCCCGCCATCGCGTAGGGCAGCGGCGTGTCCATGATGCCCGGCGTCACCAGCAGGTAGAACAGCAGGATCACCGGGAAGGCCAGCACGAGGTTGGCCAGGAACGACAGGATCGTGTCGATCCGGCCGCCGTAATAGCCGGCCGGCAGGCCGAGCGTCGTGCCCACCATCAGCGCGAACAGCGTCGCCGACGGCGCGATGATCAGCACGATGCGGCTGCCGTAGACCATGCGGCTGAACACGTCGCGCGCCAGCTTGTCGCCGCCGAGCAGATAGACACCGCCGGTGTCGGGCACCACGGAGCC
>Ga0206103_100428_pt1 | contig 23714 bp, 16 predicted proteins | sample 1B5Ametagenome_FD_148638 | JGI IMG/M metagenome (GOLD analysis project Ga0206103, IMG submission 148638) | Enriched microbial communities from leaf-cutter ant dump, University of Wisconsin, Madison, United States - 1B5A | ecosystem: Environmental > Terrestrial > Nest > Insects nest > Nest dump... | reverse complement strand
AGCCCGTCGACCAGCGACGCCTGCTGGCCCGAGACGATCACGACCTCGGTGCCGCTCGGGTACGCCTGCCGGGCGATCGCCACGGCCGTGTCGAACCGCGTGTCGCCCGCGAGCCGCTGCACCGCCGAGACGGACCCGACGTGCACGTACGCGGACCTGAACCCCCAGGAGTTGCGCACGCCGTCGGTCGTCGGCTTCGCGAGCAGGTACTGCACCGCGCCGGTCGACGACGTCGCCTTCATCTGCATGGCGGCGCCCGAGCTCGCGCGCTGCGACACGACGAGCCGCGCGACGTCGGTCAGCCCGGGGAACTTCGCCGTGACCTGCGCCTGGGTGAGCGTCGTCGTCCACGACGCGTACGGGTTGCGGACCCGGGGGTCGACCGACCAGTGGTCGTCCCGGCTGTTCAGGTAGTCGAGCTCGGCGCTCCCCCAGACCTCCATCGACGTCGACGTCTGTCCGCCTGTCGACGACGAGTAGTACGTCTCGGCGAGCTTGCCGTCGGGGGCCTTGACCACCTGTGCGCCCGCCGAGCTGCGCGTGGCGTCGACCGCAGCCACCCAGCGCTTGCCGTAGGTCGCTTCGTTCTCCTTGTTCCAGCCCGTGAACTTCTGGCTCGTCGGCTCGTCGGTGAGGTCCCACAGTGCGGAGGCCGACGCTGCGTCGAGCTTGCGGTAGGCGTAGGTGCGTGCGGCGACGACCTGGGCCTGCAGCGCCGCGGACGGCCACGACGCCGGCATCTCGGCGATGCCGTACAGGTACTCGGTGTTGAGCTTGAGCGCGTTCACGACCGCGATGCCCGCGCCGTTCGGGCCGAGCGCGAGCGACCCGTGGGCGTATCTGACGGTTCCCGAGCCGGCGTTCGCCCGCGGGACCGTGACGGTCCCGCCGCTCCAGGTGAGACGCAGGTCGCGCCACGACGACGGGTTCGTCCGGTACTCCTTCCCGTCGACGACCGTCGACACGCGTGCCGTGCCCGACGAGGTGGAGTAGGTGAACGTCAGCGATGCGGCCGCGATCTTGACGGACGTGCCGGGCGCGGTCTCGAGCGTCCACGTCGTCGCGGCGTCCCGCGTGAGCGTCACCGACGTCACCGTGCCGTCGTAGCTCTTCTCTCCGAGCACGAGGACGCGGATCGTCGGCTCGCCGGTCCTCCGGACGACCTTCGCGGGGCTGTAGTAGTGCTGCAGGATCTCGGTGCCGCTGTAGCCGTCCAGCGCCATGCCGTAGGCGCCGTACTGCGACATGCCGAGGCCGTGCCCCCAGCCGCTGCCCGTGAAGGTGAACGACGGCGGGACGGGCGCGGCGGCGGTCGCCACCGGTGGCGCTGCCGTCGCGGGCGTGATGGTCGCGACCGTCCCGGCGAGCACGGCGGCGACGGCGAACGCCGTCGCGCGCACCGCGTGTCGCGCGAGCCCGTGTCGACGGGGGCGGAGAGCCGGTCGCCCCGGGACGACGGACGAGCGCATCAGAGAGCCTCCATGAGGGTGTGCAACGTGCTGGGCGTGACCGTACCGGTCCCCCCGGCGATGTCGAGCCGTTCGGTCCCCGCGTCGCGGAGCCAGTCCTGGACGGCGGGGTCGCCCTTGGTCCCGCGCACGACGACGACGAGCTGCGCGAGCGCACCTGCCGCGACGGCGTCGACGAGGTGCGAGTCCTCACCTGCGGCGACGACGACGCGTGCAGCGCCCACGGTCGGGGCGAACGCCTGCGCGGTCGCGAGCGCCGTCGCGTAGCGATCGGCGCCTCCGTAGCGGACGACCTTGCCGCCGGTCGCGGTGCGCACGGCGGTCGCGACGCTCGTCGTGACGACGCCCGTGCCGCCGATGACGCTCGTCATGCGCACACCGCGGTCCCGCAGGGCCTTCGCAGTCACGGGCGGGAGCGTCGACGTCCGCGTGAGCAGCACCGGCTGCTGCGCTCCGGCCGCGGCGCCGCCTGCCGCCGCGGCGTCGACGAGGCTGCGCTGCTCGCCGGACGCGAGCAGGGCCGCCGACGACGCCGGCATGGCGGCCGCGACGGCCGCCGCGGTGTCGTAGCGCGTGTCGCCGCCGAGCCGACGGACGTCCTTCACCCCGAGCTTGCCGAGCGCCGTGACGACGCCCTTGCCGAGCACACCGTCGCCCCCGACGAGCCAGGCGCGCTCGGGCGACCGGCGCCGGATCTCGGCGGCCGTCACGTCCGGGACACCGCTCGCCGTGGCGAGCAGCACGGGCGCGTCGACCGATGCCGCGAACGGGCCCGCGACGAGCCCGTCGACGATCGACGCCTGCGTCCCGGCGATGATGACGACGTCGTCGCTCGTCGTGCCGCGTGCGGCGGACAGCGCGACCGCCGTCTCGTACCGGTCGGCCCCGCCCCAGCGTCCGACGCCGCACGCCTCCGCGCCGTACCCGCCGCGCGGGAGCGCCTCGACGTACACGGTGTCGCGCACGCCGTGCCGGGTCGTCGTCAGGGCGTAGACCCCGGGCTCGGCCGCGGACCCGTCGGACGTCCTGAGGTTCCACGGCACGGTGACCCAGCCCCGCCCGGAGCCGGACAGCGAGCGGACGTCCTTGCCCGTGCACACGGAGCGCACGGTCGCCGTCCACGACACGTCAGAGCTGTTGTAGACGCGCGCCGAGACCGTCCCGCCGGGCGTCGCCGACTCCGTGCCGAGCGTCGACAGCACACGGTTGACCTGCGCCGCCGCGGCCGACCTGATCGTCGAGAGCCGGTCGTACACCTTCTGGCCGGGGCACGCGGTCGACGCGACGTCCCGGTGGCCCATGATGACGGGCAACGAGCCCTTCCAGCCGGGCTTGCGCAGGGGGTGCGTGCTGCCGGTGCGGGCCGTGAGGACGGTCGTGCCGAGCGGGTCCCGGCCGAACGTCGCGAGCTTCCACGCGGCGACCTGGGCGACCGACGTGAGCGCCTTGCTCGACGGCACGGTGCCCGTGAACTCGCCGATGATCGCGATGCCGATCGTGTTCGTGTTGAAGCCACCCGAGTGCACGCCGAGCGGGACGGCGTCGAGCGAGCCCTTGCGCCCCTCGTACACCGTGCCGAACCGGTCGACGAGGAAGTGGTAGCCGACGTCGCTCCACCCGCGGCCCTTCACGTGGTACTCGTAGATGCCGCGCACGAGCGCGGGGGCCTGCGCCTGCGTGTAGGTGTTCGAGTTGACGGTGTGGTGCACGACGACCGCCTGGATCGTCGAGCTCCAGTCGATGGGTCCGCGGATCGACTCGTCCGCGTGCCACTGCGCGCGCGTGACGATCGCGGGTCGCAGTCGCGCCGGGCTGACGCCGGACACGACCGTGGCGGCGGACCGGGCCACCGCCGACGTGCCGACCGCTGCTGCGGCGGCGCGGCCGCTCGTCGGCGCCCCGACCTCGGGGTCGACGTGCTCCTCGACGTCGGCGTCGGCGAGCTGCTCGGCGCGCGTGTCGACGAGCGTCGCGGCGAGGCCGGCGGGCGCGGCACCCGTCGCCGTCTCGACCCGCACCTGGAGACCGTCGGACCCGGTCCGCACGAGCGGCGCGGTCCCGGTGCGGCGGGTGGCCGCCTCGCGGCTGCCCGCGTCCGGGACGCTCGGGTCGATCTCGAGCTCGGTCCAGCCGGTCCAGGCGTCGTCGTGCCGCGTGCGCACGAGCACCCGCTCCACGTCGGGTCCCGCGGCGGCCGCCGACCACGTGACGCCGACGACGTCGAACCGCGCGGTGGTCCGGGCCGGCGTGAGGACCGCGAGCGCGGGTGCCGCCGCGCCGGGCGTGGCGACCGTGTCGGGGTCCGCCTCGACGGGCAGGCTCAACGTGCTGCGGCTCGCGGTGTCGACCGTGGCGGGCAGGTCGAGCGTGGTCGTCGTGACCGGCGCGTCGGGCGCGACCGGGACCGTGTCGGTCGCGGGTCCGACCGCGGTCTCCCCGGGGGTGTCGAGGGCAGCCGGGGCCGGTGCTGCGGCCGATGCCCCGGGTGCGGCCGCGACGACGAGCGCTCCGACGACCGTCGCGACGACGAGGCCACGTCTCGTGCCCCCCGGTCGCGGGCGGCGGGCTGCCGGGGCCGCGAGCAGGCCTGGTCCGTCGGGTCGCGAGGCGCCTCGCGCGGGTGCGGTCGCTCGGTGACGTCGCATCGAGGGAACCCTTCACAGCAGGGGGCGGGTGGCCGCAGCCGACCCAGATCGTCCGTCACAGTAATTCACTCCTGTCACACACGACAGCGCGCGGGAGCACCGTCGGCGCGTCGCCGACGGGCAGGCGGGGACAATCCGGGACAAGCCCGGCAGCCACCGTCCGGCTCAGTCGCCCCGGACCTGCGCGAGCCGCGTCGCGACCGTCTCGACGTCGGCGTGCCGCAGCACCAGCGCGTCGGGGTTCGCCCGCGCGACGCGCTCCGCGAGCGCCCTGCCCCGCTCGTCGCCCCACGTCACGAGGACCGCACCGGCGAACAGGTTCGGCTCCCGGCGCGGTACCGCCCGCGCGAGCGCGGCGGGGTCGGTGCGCGCGCGGACGCGCGAGCCGACCCCGCGCTCCCACCGCGCGCTCCACGCCTGCTGACGCCGCAGGGCACCATCCACCGCCCCGGGTCGACCGAGCGCCCGCGCGACCGGCGCACCGAGCCGCACGGCGGCGCGCGGTGCCGTGTCGACGACCCAGCGCTCGACGCGGTGCGACGGCAGGCCCGCGCGCACCGCACGCAGGTCGAGCACGACGACCCGCGTGTCGAGCTCGGGGTCGGGCGGACCGTCGGCGACCAGCACCGCGCGCGCCCCTCGCCGCACGGCGTCGCGCACGACGCGCTGTGCGTCGGGCCGCGCGGCGGCGTCGACGGCGATCGCGACCACGAGCGGGTCGTCCGGACCCGGCTCGTCGACCCTCTCGCCGCGCAGCGCGCACCCCAGCACGTGCGCGACCTCGGACGCGCCGAACCGGGCCTCGAGGTCGCGGCGCACGACGTCGGGCCGCGCGGTGCCGAGGCGTTCCTCGAGCCGTCGCACCGCGGCCACGACGTCCTCGCTCGCGTCGACGTCCGGGGCGGGCACGGGGACGAGGACCGCCATGCCCTCGTCCTGCGCGACGTCGAGCGTGCGCGTCCCGCCGCGCGTCGCGGTCGCGACGACCGGGAGGTGCGAGCACAGCGCCTCGACCGCGGTGAGGCCGAACGTCTCCGAGGCGGACAGGTGGACGAGCACGTCGGCGTCCCGGTAGAGGGCCGGCACGTCCTGCGGCACGACACGGCCGAGGAACCGCACGGCGTCGCGCACGCCCAGCTCGTCGGCGAGCTCGCGGGCCCGCGGGCCGTCGACCCCGCCGCCCGCGACCGTGAGCGTCGACGTCGGCCGCTGCGCGTGCCACGCCGCGAACGCGCGCACGAGCCGCAGCACCCCCTTGGCCTCGAGCAGGTTCCCGACGTACAGCCAGCGGTGCAGGCTCGTCGGCGACGGGTCCCGCGGGACGAACCGGTCGACATCGACGGGGTTGGGCACCGTGTGGACGCGCTCGGCGCAGTCCGGGTAGCGCTGGCGCAGCGCGCGGCTCGTGTCGACCCCGACCGCGGTCACCTGCGCCGCGCCGCGGACCGTGCTCGCGTACATCTGCGCGGACTCCGGCAGCGCCCACAGCTTCTTCAGGTAGGACGCGTGCTCGCTCAGTACGACGCGCGTGCGGTCACCGACGAGGTCGACGACCGCCCAGCCGGTGGGCATGCCGACGTGCACGTGCACCACCGCGGCCGCCGCCAGCGCGTCGGCGTACGGCACGAGAGCCTCGCGGGTCGTGCGGGCGACGTCGGCACGCGGCGTGAGCGGGTCGAGCACGACCGGCAGGTGGAGCACGTCGAGCCCGTCGACGACACCGCGCGCCGGGTGCGGTGCAGCGCCCTCCTGGGGGCGCAGCACCTCGACGTGCACGACGAGCGGGTCGGGGAACTGCGGCAGCAGCGCACGCGTCGTGTCCCGGACGAAGGCCCCGCCGTACGGGACCGCCTCCGTGGGGTACCACGGGGTGACGACGACGAGCCGTCCCGCCGTCTCCTGCGGCGTGACCAGCGCGCGTGAGCGCATCGAGGGCCTCCGTCCATCTCGCGTCCTGGCGGGACCTCGATCCCCTGACCGGCTCGGAGCCGCCGTTAGTATAGGGAGCCGCCCGTCCGGTCTCCTACGTGCTGGGCGGTTCCCGCCCGTTCGTCCGCTCTGCGGGCCGGCCGCGGGACGTGCCGTCGTCCGCCACACCAGACCCCCTGAGGATGCTGTGAAGATCGCTGTCGTCGCCCTGGGCAAGATCGGCCTCCCGCTGGCCGTGCAGTTCGCGTCGAAGGGGCACGACGTCGTCGGGGTCGACGTCGACCAGCGGGTCGTGGACCTCGTCAACGCCGGGACGGAGCCGTTCCCGGGCGAGGCGTTCCTGCAGGACCGGCTCACGGAGCTCGTGCCCGCGGGTCGCCTGCGCGCGACCACGGACTACGCCGACGCGATCCCGGGGGCGGACGCCGTGGTGCTCGTCGTCCCGCTGTTCGTCGACGACGCGACGTGGCAGCCCGACTTCGGCTGGATGGACGCCGCGACGCGCTCGCTCGGCGCGCACCTGACGCCCGGCACGCTCGTCTCGTACGAGACGACGCTGCCGGTCGGCACCACGCGCACGCGCTGGAAGCCGCTGCTCGAGGAGGTCTCGGGCCTGACCGAGGGCGTCGACTTCGACCTCGTGTTCTCCCCCGAGCGCGTCCTGACCGGCCGCGTGTTCCAGGACCTGCGGCGCTACCCCAAGCTCGTCGGCGGCCTGTCGGAGCGCGGCGCGCAGCGCGCGACGGAGTTCTACGAGGCCGTGCTCGACTTCGACGAGCGCCCCGACCTCGCGCGCGCGAACGGCGTGTGGGACCTCGGCTCGGCGGAGGCCGCGGAGCTCGCGAAGCTCGCGGAGACCACGTACCGCGACGTCAACATCGGCCTCGCGAACCAGTTCGGCCGGTTCGCGGAGAAGCACGGCATCGACGTGCAGGCCGTGATCGACGCGTCCAACTCGCAGCCGTTCAGCCACATCCACCGCCCGGGCATCGCGGTCGGCGGCCACTGCATCCCCGTGTACCCGCGGCTGTACCTGTTCAACGACCCCGACGCGACGGTGGTGCGCGCCGCACGCGAGGCGAACGCCGCGATGCCGGCGCACGCGGTCGACCTGCTCGCGGCGGCCGCCGGTCCGCTCGCCGGGCTGCGGGTCGTCGTGCTCGGCGCGGCGTACCGCGGCGGCGTCAAGGAGACGGCGTTCTCGGGCGTGTTCCCCACGGTCGAGGCGCTGCGCGCCGCGGGAGCGACCCCCCTGGTCCACGACCCGCTGTACTCCGACGACGAGCTCGCACGGCTCGGTCTCGACGCGTACCACGTGGGCGAGCCGGTGGACGCGGCCGTCGTGCAGGCCGACCACGCGGAGTACCGCACGCTCGGCGAGGCCGACCTGCCCGGTGTGCGCGCGCTCGTCGACGGCCGCGGCGTGACCGACGCCGCGCTGTGGCCGTCGGTCACGCGTACGGTGATCGGGCGCGCCTGACGCGCCGCGCCGTCCGCCGGGCCCACGACCCGCAGCCCGCCTGCCCCGTGACGACAGGACCGCAGTGAGCACCACGAACGACCACGGCACCCGCCGTCCGCACGTCGCGATCGTCGCGATGTTCTTCCCGCCCTCGCGTGCGAGCGGCGTGTACCGCCCGCTGGCGACGGCGAACCTGCTCGTCGGGCTCGGCTGGGACGTGACGGTCGTGACGGCCCAGCCGGAGTTCTTCGACGACATCACCGGCTCGCGCGACGACAGCCTGCTCGACGCGATCGACCCGCGCGTGCGCGTCGAGCGCGTCGCCGTCCCGTCGCAGCACCTGCAGCGCGACGTGCGCAAGATGACCCGGATGCGGGTCGACCTGCCGCTGCTCGCGACGGCACCCGCACGCATCGGGCAGAAGCTGTTCCCGGACCGGTACGTGACGTGGCTGCCGGGCGTCGTGCGGCGCCTGCTCGCGGTGCACCGCCGCTCGCGCATCGACGTCGTGTATGCCACGGGCAACCCGTGGACCGCGTTCCAGGCGGGCTACGAGCTGCGACGGCTCGCACGGGTCCCGTACGTCATGGACTACCGCGACTCGTGGACCCTCGACCAGTTCCGCGAGCGCCCGGCGTTCCCCGACGACTCGCCGCAGGTCACCGCCGAGCGGCGGCTCATGCGCGCCGCCGCCCGGGTGGTGCACGTCAACGAGCCGATGCGCGCGTGGCACGCCGAGCGGTACCCCGAGGCGGCGGACCGCATGCTCGTCGTCGAGAACGGCTTCGACCCCGAGCTGCTCGGCCAGGTGCGTCAGGACCGCCCGCCGGCCGACCGCCCCCTGCGCTTCGGCTACGTCGGCACGATCACGAGCCACCTCCCCCACGCAGCGACGTGGCAGGGCTGGAACCTCGCGCTGGGCACGCATCCCGAGCTCGCGGGCGCGACCGCCCACCTGTACGGCCACCTCGGCTTCTTCCCGCGGGACGCGCAGGCGCTGCGGGCGCTGATCCCCGGCCCCGAGGCGGGGGTCGTGCTCGAGGGCCCGGTCGCCAAGGCGGACGTCCGCGCCGCGTACGAGTCGCTCGACGTGCTGCTCATGATGATCCCGTCGTCACGGTTCGTGACGGCGGGCAAGACGTACGAGTGCCTCGCGACGGGCAAGCCGGTCGTCGCGGTCCACACCCCCGAGACGGCCGCGACCGAGCCGATGCGCGGCTACCCCCTGTGGTTCCCCGTGCGGTCCGTCGACGGACCGGCCGTGGCGGACGCGCTCGTCGAGGCGGCACGGGCGGCCCGGTCCGTGACGCCCGAGATCAACGCGGCGGCCCGCGCGCACGCGGACCGCTACCGGCGCGAGAACCAGGTGCGCGTGCTCGACGCCGCGCTGCGAGAGGTCGTCTCAGGTGCTTGAAGACAGCAGGCTCGTCGTCACGACGCCGTGGTACCCCGTCGAGGGGCGCCCGTACGACGGCATCTTCGTCCAGGAGTCCGTCGCGGCGCTCGGTCACCCAGCCGAGCTCACGACGATCGTGCACGTGCGCAACGTGCCCCCGGACGCGGCCGCCGGGGTCACCCGCACGACGACCGCGCTCGGCGAGCTCGTGCGCATCGACCTGCCGGTCGACCCCATGACGCCGCGCGTGGACGTCGCCCGTGCGCACCGCGAGGCGCTGCGCCGCGCCGACCTGCCCGAGCTGCGCGAGGCCGACGTGGTCCACGCGCACGTCGGCATGCCGACCGGCTGGGCCGTGAGCGGGCTGCTCAGCAGCGACCAGCGGCTCGTCACGACCGAGCACGCGACGTACCTGCGGACCGTGCTGCGCCTCCCCGAGGGCGCCGCGATGTACGGCGAGATGCTGCGCCGCGCGCACTGGCACCTCGCGGTCTCGGAGCTCGAGGCGCGACGGCTGCGCGGGCAGTACCCGCAGTACGCGGCGCGCATCCGGGTCATCGCGAACCCGGTCGACGACACGCGCTTCACGCTGCGCGAGGCCACGCCGACGAGCCTCGACCGCTGGGTGTTCGTCGGGAACCTCATCGAGCGCAAGGGCGTGCACACGCTCGTGCGCGCCTTCGCGCTGTGGGCCGCGCAGCGTCCCGCCGCACGGCTCGTGCTCGTCGGCGACGGCCCCGACCGCGACGACCTCGTCGCGCTCGTCGCGGAGCTCGGCCTGACCGAGCGGGTGACGTTCCACGGCCGGGCCCACCCCGACGAGCTGCCCGGCGTCTTCGCCGCCGCCGACGTGCTCGTCCACCTGTCCGCGTTCGAGACGTTCGGGCTCACGGTCGTCGAGGCCGCGATGTCGGGCCTCCCCGTGGTCGTCACGGCGAGCAGCGGACCGCAGGAGACGCTGTCCGACGCGGCCGCGTCGGGCCTCGTCGAGTACGTCGGGAACCCACCGACGCCGCAGGACACCGTCACCGCGGTGCAGCGCCTCGAGGACGGGCTCGCGTCGGTCGACGCGGCCGCCGTGCGCGAGGTGCTCGTCGACCGGTACGGGTCCGCGCGGTACGCCGAGCGGCTGCGCCGCGCGCTCGCGGGCCGCCGCCCGGAGCCCGCACCCGAGCCGGACGCCCCACTCGTGCTGTGCCTCGCGTCGACCCAGCTCGCCGCCCGCCGCCTCGTGCGCATCCAGAGCGAGGCGCTGCGCGCCGGCGCGCGCGTCGCGCTCATCACCGCGGCCGAGGGCAACGGTCCGCAGACCGAGCCCGACGTCGAGGTGCTCGACCTCGGGCCGCACGTGCACCGGACCGTCGCGCACGTGGTCCCGCACGTGCTCGTCGACGTCGTGCCGTCGACCGTCGTGCGGGCGGCACGCCGCGGGTGCTCGCTCGTCGCCGCCACGCCGAGCCCGCTCGCGGCACCCGCGCAGCGCGGCGTGAACCTCACGAGCAAGGTCCTGTCGCGGCACGCCCGGCTCTCGCAGAAGGTGCACGGTGTGCTCGACCGCAAGGTCTACTCGCACATCGGCCCGGCTCGCGTCGCGCGGCACGCGCTCGACGAGCACGCGCGGTGGTTCGAGGCGCACGAGCCCGCCGTGATCGTCATGGGCGACGAGGCGTCCCTGCCCCTCGCCTGGCGGCTCGCGCAGCGCTACCCGGACGCCGAGATCGTGGGGGCCGTCTCGGACGCGGTCGTGCGCGACCTCGTCGCGTCAGCGCGCGGCCGGGTCGGCGGATAGCACCTCACGGCTGCTCGGGACCGGCCCGCGTCCCGAGCACGTCGATCAGGACGCGCGCGCTCGTCGTGCCGTCGTGCAGCGTGCAGGCGAGCGCGGGGCCGTGGGCCGCGAGCGCACGCGCGGCGGTCCGGTCCGCGAGCACGTCGCGGAGCGTCGCGCTGACGTCCGACGCCGCCGCCTCGCGCACGGGCAGCGCGGTCCCCGTCGCCGCGAGCACCGCGTCGCGCACCTGCATGTCGACGTGGCTCACGACGAGCCGGCCCGCGGCCATCGCCTCGACCGCGGCCACGCCGTAGATCCCGAGCGCGAACTGGTCGAGCACGACGTCCGCGGCCCGGTACAGCGCGCGCACCTCGTCGGCGGGCACACCCGCGACCGCGCGGTACTCGACCGCGCGCTCGTCGGACAGGCGCACGAGACCCGGCTCGACGAGGTCCGTGCCCTTGAGCGTGCGGTTGCTGGGGGCGTGCACGACGAGAGGGACGTCGCGCTCGAGCAGCGGCGCGTCGCTCGCCCACGCGTCGACGTCGACGACGACCGGGCACCACCGCGCGCCGGGCCAGCCGGGCAGCAGGTCGGGCGTCGAGACGAGCACGGGGCCGTCGAACGCGGCGGTGCGGCGGCGGTTGCGCAGGGCCACGGCCTCGAGCGCACGCGTGCGCGCGTCGGGCACCGCGAACGGCGACTCGGGGTGCGTCGCGGCGTGCTCGCTCGGCACGCGGACGTCCGTGCCGTGCCACAGCAGCGCGACACGCACGCCACGGGCCTGCAGCGCGGCCGCCTCGGCGACGGGGTCGAAGCCGTGCAGGCGCCCGAACAGCGGCCGCCCCGCCTCGATGACCACCGCCTCGACGGTCGCGACGACACGCTCGAACACGCGGCGCTGGTGCGCGCGCGACGCGCGGTGCACGGCACCCAGCGGGGCGCGGTGGTCGGCCGCGAACCGGAACCGCGGGTCGGCGACGAACGCCCAGCTCACGGCGGGCACCCCGGCGCGGTCGAGCGCGGCGGCCCACGCGAGGCCCTGGCCCGCGAAGTTCGCGGGCCCGATCAGGACGCGCGCCGGGCGACCGGAGCGCGGCGAGGTGAGCGTGGGCTCGTCGGGGTCCGGGGTCCGGGGTGTGCGTACCCACTTGGCGGCGTCGAGCGCGCGGTCGAGCGCGGGCGGCAGCGTGTGCCGTCGGGCGGTGACCAGCGATGCCGCCGACGACGCCGCGCCGACGAGCCCCGCGCGTGCCCGTGCCGCCGCACCCATGCGTCCTCCTGTCGTCGCCCCGCGCACATCCTCCCCGATCGACGACCCGCCGCAGCACGTCGACCACGACCCGGCACGTCGGCGGCGCCGCTCGCGTACCCTCGTGCGCGGCCCACCGCACGCACCCGAGGGACGATGACGACAGCTCCGCACCTGCTCTACCTCGCGTGGGGCTTCCCGCCGTCGCGCGCGGGCGGCGTGTACCGCGCGCTCGCGACCGTCAACGCGTTCGCGGCCGCGGGCTGGGACGTCACGGTCGTCACGGCGACGCGCGAGACGTTCGAGCGGTACACGGGCGCGGACGCGTCGCTCGAGGACCAGGTCGACGACAGGGTCGTCGTGCGCCGCATCCCGTTCGACTGGCCCGCGCAGGACACCGACGTGCGCCGCTACGGCGCGCTGCGCGTCGCGCTGCCGCCCGTGTGGGCGCGCCTGCGCCGCCTGGCCGACGAGCTCCCGTTCCCCGAGGCGTCGTACGGTCCGTGGCGGCGCCCGCTGGCGGCGGCGGCGCGCGCGGTGCACGACGAGCGTCGCGTCGACCTCACGCTCGCGACGGCCAACCCGCACGTGACGTTCGCGGCGGCGCACGACCTGTTCCGCTCCGCGGGTGTCCCGTACGTCATGGACTACCGCGACGCGTGGACGCTCGACGTGTTCTCGGGCCGGACGACGACGCGCACGCGGTCCCGCGTCTCGCGCTGGCAGTCACGGCTCCTGGCCGACGCGCGCGAGGTGTGGTTCGTCAACCGCCCGCTGCGGGACTGGCTCGCGACCCGGTTCCCGGCGGTCGCGGACCGCATGCAGGTCGTCGAGAACGGCTGGGACCCGGCGCTCCTTCCGCCCGTCGGACCGCCCTCGCCGCACGACGGTGGTCCGCGGTTCGCGTACCTCGGGACGGTCACGCCCAAGGTGCCGCTCGCGGAGCTGCTCGCGGGGTGGCGGCTCGCGCGCGCCGACGGCCGCCTGCCCGCGGGGGCGACGCTGACGCTCGGCGGGCACCTCGGCTACTTCACGGTGCCGCAGGGTCCGCTCGCGGAGGCGCTCGCCGACGCCGCCGACGACGGCGTGCGCTACGTCGGGCCCGTCGCCAAGGCGCAGGTCGCGGACTTCTACGCCGACGCCGACGTCCTGGTCCTCGCGCTCGGCTCGGGCAGGTACGTCACGAGCGGCAAGGTCTACGAGTACGTCGCGACGCGTCGGCCCGTCGTCGCGGTGCACGACCCCGCGAACGCGACGACGGACGTCCTGGCGGACCACCCGCTCGTCGCTCGCGTCGCCGCAGTCACGCCCGACGAGGTCGCGCGTGCGCTCGCGGAGGGTGCGGCGCTCGCCGCGCGTGCGACGCTGGACGACGAGGCCCGCCTCGACGCGCTCGCCGACCGGTTGCGCCGCGACCGGCAGCTCGCGCCCCGCGTCGCCGCGCTGCGCCCCCGGGAGGACGCATGATCACCCGCACCGCGCTCGTCGTCGCGGGCCGCCACGTGTCCGACGACGCCGTGGCCGCGCACGTCACCGACCTCACCGCGGCGGGCGCGACGGTGGACGTCGTCGACGTCCGGCCCGCGGTGCGCGGCGAGCGCGGCGCGCGGTCGCTCGCGCGGGTGGTCCGGGACGTCACGGGCTCGTGGACCGCCGCCCGGCGGCTCACGGGAGAGCACCGCGACGTGCTGCGCGCGGCGGGGCTCGTGGTCGCAGCGGACGGGGCCGCGGTCGCCGCGGTGTGGCGCGCACGCCGCTGGAACGCGCACGCACCGCTGGTCAACGGCGTCCCCGCGGCGCTCACCGTCCTGACGACGCGCCCGACGGACCGGGCACCCGACGGCGCCTGAACCACCCGTCCGCGGCGGCGGACGTCAGCGCTGCGCGGCCGACGCGCTCGTGGGCACGAGCCCCTGGATCGCGTCCGCGAACGAGACGAGGTCCTCGCCCGCGACGTAGGAGTCCGCGGCGGCCAGCGCCGCGGAGCGCAGCGCCTCGTGCGCGGCCGGGTCCGCGACCCACGCACGCAGCGCGGCTGCGGCCTCGTCGGCGCCGGCGACGACCACCCCGGCGCCCGTCTCGCGGACGACCGCGGCGCTGCGCGGCAGGTCGGTCGTGACGACCGGGAGCCCGCACGCGAGGTACTCGAACAGCTTCGACGGGATCGCGTCCCGGAACGCGGGCGTCGAGTCGAGCAGCAGGAAGCCCGCCCACGCGCCGCTCGCGAACGTCCACGCCTCGCGCGGGGGCTGACGACCGTGCCAGCGCACGAGGTCGGCGAGCGCGGGCGACGCGAGCCGGGCGAGGAACTCGTCGCGGTCGGCGGGCGCGATCGGCCCGACGAGGTCGAGCTCCCACCCGCCCGCGGCCTCGACCGCGTCGAGCATCGCGAACAGCCCGCGGCTGCGCCGCAGGTCGCCGATGTAGACGGCCCGCGGGCGCGCGGCGGGCGCGGCCGGGGACGGCAGCATCGAGGTGTCCGCGAGGTTGCGCACGACGAGCCGGTGCTCGGCGTCGGGCAGCAGGTGCTCGTCGGCGACGACGAGCAGGTCCGAACGACGCGCGGCACGCGATCCCAGGCGCGCGGATACCGCAGCGAACGCTCCGCGGGCACCCGACGCCCACGCGCGGTCCTGCAGCAGCAGCTCGTAGTCCTCGTGCACGTCGGTCACGAGCGCGGTCCGCCGACCGACGACCCGGCGCAGGAACCGCGCGAGCCGCGCACCGGCCGCCGAGTCCGGGTCGAGCGCGACGACGACGTCACCGCGCGTCCGCAGCGGGAGCGCGACCGCGTACCAGGCGCGCCGCACGGCACCGCGCCGCGGCCACGTCCGCACGCTCGCCCCGGGCGGACCGGACGTCACCGCGCCGAGCCCGAGCACCTCGACCGCCAGCCCCGCACGCTGCAGCGCCGCGACCTCGCGGTGCAGGCGCGCGTCGGCGACATCGTGACCCGAGGTCACGATGCTCACCTGCGGCCGTACCGCGAGGTCGCCCATTCAGAGGTCTTCGAGGGTGAAGGCGGTCTCGCCGACCTCGAGGAAGCGCATGTAGGCGTCACCGCACTCCTGCGGGGTGCCGCGCAGCATGAGGCGGCCCTCGTGGATCCAGATGGCCTCGTTGCACAGCTCCCGGATCGAGGCGAGCGAGTGGCTCACGATGAACATCGCGCGCGCCGAGGACATGAGCTCGTCCATCTTCGCGGCGGCCTTGTTCTTGAACTTGGCGTCGCCCGCGGAGAGAGCCTCGTCGATCAGCAGGATGTCCGGCTCCATGTGCACGGACACCGCGAAGGCGAGACGTCCCGCCATGCCGGCGGAGTAGGTGCGCAGGGGAAGGTCCATGAAGTCACCGAGCTCGGCGAACTCCGCGATCTCGTCGGCGCGCTCCGCGACCTGCGCGCGCGTCAGGCCCTGCGCGAGGCCACCGAGCATGACGTTCTCGCGGCCCGAGAGCGCACCGTTGAACCCGACGCCGAGCGAGAGCAGCGAGCTGATCTCGCCGCGCACCTCGATCCGGCCGCTCGTGGGCGGGAGGACACCGGCGAGCGCACGCATCAGGGTGGACTTCCCGGCGCCGTTCGCTCCGATGATGCCGAGCGACGTGCCCTCGGCCACGTCGAACGAGATCCCCTGCAGCGCGTGGACCTCGCGCACCGCACGCTCGCCGCGGCCGAACCGCACGATCGCGCTCTTGATCGTCGGGACCTTCTCGAACGTCGTGCGGTACGTGATCGCGAGGTCCTGCACGCTCACCACGGGAGGCGTGTCGGGGTCGACGGTCGGCGTGCGCGCGGCATCCGGCTCGGCCGGGGCCTCGGCGACGGGCGCCTCGGGCGCTGAGTCGGTGACGGGTGCGACGTCGGTCACGGGGACCTCCGTGGGCTCGGTCTCAGAGGCGGACAGCGAAATCACGCTCCCTCGACATGAAGACCAGCGAACCTGCGACGGCCGCGACGACCGTCCACGCGGTCGCAGCCAGCCAGACCTTCGGCTCGGGGACCTCGGAGAGCAGCGCGAGCTCCGTCCAGCCGCCGATGAGCGAGAACAGGGGGTTGCCGACGAGCATGAGGTGCGCGAACCGCTGTCCGTGACCGCCCAGGTCGTCGATGGTCCACAGCACCGGCGACAGGTAGAGCCAGATGCGCGTGAAGAAGGGCAGGAAGCTCGACGTGTCGCGGAAGTAGACCTGCAGCGTCGCCATGATCGCGGCGAGCCCGTACGAGAAGACCGTGATCAAGAGCACGAACACGGCGCCGAGGAGCATCTCGAGGCCCCACGGCTCGTCGGTGAACAGCTTGATGACGAGGAAGACGGGGACCGTCGGCAGGAACCGGAAGAACGCGGTGCGGATCGCCGCGAGCGGCATGAGCAGGCGCGGGAAGGCCATGTTCATGATGAGCCGTCCACCACCGGTGACCGAGGTCGAGCCCTGCTGCAACCCCCCCGAGACCAGCTGGAAGACGAACAGCCCGCACACGATGTGCGCCAGCCGCTCGATGCCGCCCCCGCTGGGGTTGATGATCGAGACGAGCAGGTAGTAGACGAGCGCCATGAGCAGCGGGTTGAGGACGAGCCAGAGCTGTCCGAACACCGTCTGCGTGTGCGCCGCGCGGATCCCCGAGCGCGAGAACTCCGCGGCGAAGGGCAGCCGGTGCCGCAGGTCGCGGAAGTACGGACCGAACTTGGGCAGGCCGGCGCGGTGCGGCTCGTACACCCGCAGCTCCGGGTCGCGACGGCGCGCGACGTCCTGGGTGGGCATGTCTGGTTCAGTCCTCCGCCGGGAGACGATGGTGACGTCCCTCGCCCGGGGCGGGGCGGGCGTCAGGGGACGGTGTGGCCGGATCAGGATAGAGGACCGCCGCGTGCCCCTGGCGCGGCTCCTCCCGCACGCTGCGGCCGACCTTCCGGCCGACCCCGCGCAGGAACCCCGAGCCCCACGCGACGTGCATCGTCGCGACGACGACGGGCAGCCGCAGCCGGGCCGCGGGCCGCAGGTCCCGCCCGACGACGGCGGACGCCGCGACGACGCCGACGACGTACGCGGCGGGCACCGCGGCCGCCGCGACGAGCCACGTGGGGCCGGCGGTCGCACCGACGACCGCGAGCGCCGCTCCCCCGACGATCCCGACGACCGCGGCGGGCGGCGTGAGGTAGCGCAGGCCCGCGGTCTCGGGGTGGTGGCGCATCACCTGGCGCCGCCACTGGCCGCTGCGGAAGAACTGCCGCGCGAGCGCGCGCACGTCGCCGCGCGGCCGGTAGGTCACCGCGAGCCGCGGGTCGAACCACACGACCTCGCCGGCCTCGCGCAGCCGGTGGTTGAGCTCCCAGTCCTGCGCGCGCACGAAGTGCTCGTCGTACCCGTCGACCCGCTCGAGCGCGTCGCGGCGGAACACCCCGAGGTAGACGGTCGGCGCGGGCCCGGCGGCGCCCCCGGTGTGGAACGTGGCCGCGCCGATGCCGACCCGGCTGCTCATCGCGCGCGCGACGGCCTCCTCGAACGGCGTCGTGCCGACCGGCAGCATGAGGCCGCCGACGTTCGCGGCGCCGGTCGCGAGCAGCGCCTCGACCGCGGTGCTGACGTAGGACTCGTCGATCTCGCTGTGCCCGTCGACGCGCACGAGCACGTCGTGCCGGGCGGCGCGGATCGCGATGTTGAGGCCCGCGGGCGTGCGTCCGGTCGGGTTGTCGACGACCTGCACGCGCGCGTCGCGCGCCGCGAGCCCGTCGGCGATCTCGCGCGTGCGGTCCCGGCTGGGGCCGACGGCGACGACGACCTCGAGCTCGCCCGCGTAGTCCTGCGCGAGCACCTGCTCGACGGCTGCGGCGAGGTGCCGCTCCTCGTCGCGCACGGTGAGGAACACCGTGACCGGCGGGAGGGCGGGCAGGCTGCGGGAGCCGTCGGCGTCCGACGGTCGGGGCGAGGGGGACATCGCGGACAAGGCTAGCCCAGGGCGAGTCCTTCACGAGCCCTCCACGGCACCCCCGCACGAGTGCCTGCGCGGGGTCGTCGGACGCTCGTAGCGTCGGCCCGTGCCCGCCGACGTGCCTGCTCAGCCGAGCCCCCCGGACCCCCGGTCCGTCCCCCGCCACGCCCGCACGCCCCGCCGTGAGCACCGCGTGCTGCGCGGGGTCGCGCTCACCGCGCTCGCCGCGCTGGCGTTCGGCGCGGCGGCGGCTGCGGCGGTCGCGCACCGCCTCGACGCGAACGTCCACCACGTCGAGGTCGCCGGCCTGCTCGGTCCGCGCCCGACACCCGCGGCGCCCGACGACCCTGCGGCGGGGCGTGCGGTCAACCTCCTGCTGCTCGGCTCGGACTGGCGGGAGGGCGCGAACGGCGCGATCGGCGGTCGCGTCACCGACGGCATGCGATCGGACACGACGATCGTGGCGCACGTGTCCGCGGACCGGTCGCGGGTCGAGCTCGTGTCGATCCCGCGCGACTCGATGGTGGCCCGGCCGTCGTGCGTCACGACCGACGGCACGACGATCCCCGGCTCCGACTACTCGATCTTCAACGAGGCGTTCGCGCTGGGCTGGGACCACGGTGGCGACCTCGAGTCGGCCGCGGCGTGCACGTGGCGGACGGTCGAGGCGACGACGGGCGTGCGCATCGACGACTTCGTCCTCGTCGACTTCGTGGGGTTCCAGGGCATCGTCGACGCGATCGACGGCGTGTGGATCTGCGTGCCGCACCCGCTCGACGACCGCAAGGCGAAGCTCCACGTCGCGGCCGGGTACCAACGGTTCGACGGCAGCACGGCGCTCGCGTTCGCGCGCTCGCGCCACAACCAGGACAACGACGGCTCGGACACCGGCCGCATCGGCAACCAGCAGCGGCTGCTCGCGGCGATCGCCGACAAGACGCTCTCGAGCGAGGTCCTCACGGACGTCCCGGCGGTGCTGCGGCTGCTCGACTCCGCGACGCGCTCGCTCACGACGTCGATGCGGACCACCGACCTCGCGGGGCTCGCGACGAGCCTGCGCGGCGTGCGGACCGGTGACGTCACGTTCCTGACGGTGCCGTTCGGTGCGGACCCGCGAGACAAGTACCGCGTCGTGTGGACCGACGAGGCCGCGACCGTCTGGGACAACGTCGCCCACGACCGCCCGGTGCTCACGGGCACGAAGGACGGCCCTGCGCCGTCGGCGACCGCACGCTCGTCGGACCCGACGACGCCCGCCGCACCGCCGACCTCGACACCGACGACGAAGCCGACGACGAAGCCGACCTCGAAGCCGAGCCCGAAGCCGACCGCGAAGCCCAAGAAGGCCGGCCGCGACGCGTTCACGCTCGACGACCGGACGGCGTCGTGCTGACCGCCCCGCTGACCCGTCCGGGTGACCGTGCGGCCCGTCGGCACCCGGACCGGCCCTGACCTGCGGGGATCTGCACAACTTCTCCACCGGGCCGGTGCGACGGCTCCGTCGATCGTGCGAGCCCGAAATCTAGGATCGTGGCCGTGCAAGCCCGCCATCAGTCTGCCGAGCGTCCGGTCAACGCCCGCCACGCCCGCCACCACCGCCGCGGCCGGATCCTGCAGTCCGTCGCCCTGGTGACCGTCGCGATCCTCGCGTTCGGCGGCACCGCGGCGTACTCGGTGTACGCGCGGCTCAACGGCAACATGGACTACGTCGACGTCTCGGCGCTCATCGGCCCGCGGCCGGAGAAGACGGTCCAGCCGGGCGAGGACCCGAGCGCCGGGCACGCGGTGAACATCCTGCTGCTGGGCTCGGACTCGCGCGACGGCGCGAACGGGGCGATCGGCGGTCGCGTCGCGGCGGGCATGCGCTCGGACACGACGATCGTCATGCACATCTCCGCGGACCGCTCGCGCGTCGAGATGGTGTCGATCCCGCGCGACTCGATGGTCCGGATCCCGACGTGCCAGACGACGAACGGCACGACGCCCGCGAGCAGCTACGCGATGTTCAACGAGGCGTTCGCACGCGGCTGGGACAAGGGCCTCGACCTCGCGTCCGCCGCGGCGTGCACGTGGCGCACGGTCGAGGAGAACACGGGCGTGACGATCGACGACTTCGTGCTCGTCGACTTCTCCGGGTTCCAGTCGATGGTCGACGCGATCGGCGGGGTCGACATCTGCATCCCGGTCGCCATGAAGGACAAGAAGGCGAAGCTCGACATCCAGGCCGGCAACCAGCACCTCGACGGCAAGACGGCCCTCGCGTTCGCGCGCTCGCGGCACAGCTCCGCGAGCGACGGCTCGGACATCGCGCGCATCGGCAACCAGCAGCGCCTGCTGGCCGCGATGGCGTCGCAGATCGTGTCGAAGAACGTGCTGACGGACTGGACCGACCTGCTCGGGCTGCTCAACGCCGCGACCAAGTCGCTCACGACGTCCTTCCGCACCGCCGACATCGCCGGCCTCGCCTACAGCGCGCGGTCCATCCGTTCGGGCAACATCTCCTTCATGACCATCCCGTGGGGGGCGGCGCCCGACAACCCGAACCGCGTCGTGTGGACCAGCGAGGCCGAGACGATCTGGGCGAACATGTCGTCGGACGTCCCGGTGCTGACCGGCACGCGCGACGAGCGCGAGCCGAGCACGCCCACGCAGAAGCCGTCGTCGACGCCGTCCGGCGACGCGACCGGCACGCCGTCGAGCACGTCGACGACCACGGCGCCGTCGGGCGGCAGCACCGCGAAGGCCGACCCGTCGAAGGCCCCCACCCCGAAGGCCACCCGCAAGCCCGGGCGTGAGTCGTTCACGCTCGACGACGACACCGGCCGGTGCTGAGCATGGCCGGAGACGAGCACGGCACACCGCCGAGCTTCGCCCCCGGTGGAGGCGGGTCCCGGCCCCCGGCGTCGGACGCGGTCCCCGTCGGGCACGACGAGCCGTCGGCCCAGCCTCGTCGCGCGACGCCGTCGCGTCCCGCGGCACCGCGGCGGTCGAGCTCGTCGGCCGGCGGGTCGGCCATCTCCGGCTCGGCGGCACCGCCCTCGATCGCGCCGCGCTCCACGACGGGGCGCGCGACGTCGTCGTCGGGACGCCCGACGACCGCCCGGCCCGAGGCCGCGCGTCGTCCCGCACCGCGTACCCCGGCCGCGGGCGGCGCCACGACGGGGACCCCGGACGCGACGGGCGCCCCGCGGCGCCGGCACCGCGTGCGGACCACGTTCATCGTCCTCGCGCTCCTGCTCGTGCTCGTCCTCGCGTGGCCGATCGGGCTCGTCGTGTGGGCCAACGGCAAGCTGCAGCGCACCGACGCGCTGTCGGGCGCCGCCGGCACCCCGGGCACGACGTACCTCATCACGGGCTCGGACTCGCGCGCGGACGGCGGCGTGAAGGACGACGGGACGGCGGGTCAGCGCAGCGACACGATCCTGCTGCTGCACGTCCCGGAGAGCGGCCCGACGGCCCTGATCTCGCTGCCGCGCGACACCTACGTGGAGATCCCCGGGCACGACGCGAACAAGATCAACGCGGCGTTCGCCTTCGGCGGCGCTCCCCTGCTGGTCGAGACCGTGGAGGGGCTCACCGGCCTCACGGTCGACCACTACGCCGAGATCGGCATGGCGGGCGTCAAGGACGTGGTCGACGCGGTCGGCGGCGTCGAGCTCTGCTACGAGCACGACGTCGACGACCGCGACTCGAAGCTGAGGTGGACCGCGGGCTGCCACGTGGCCGACGGCACGACGGCGCTGCAGTTCTCCCGCATGCGCAAGGCCGACCCGCTGGGCGACATCGGCCGCGCCGAGCGCCAGCGCCAGCTCGTCAAGGCCGTGCTCGGCAAGGTGGACCCGAAGGAGCTCGCGCTGCACCCGGGCCGGCAAGTCGACCTCGTCGACGCCGCGACGGCCGCGCTGACGGTCGACGAGTCCGCGTCGATCGTCGACCTCGGGCGCCTCGCGCTCGCGTTCCGCGCGGCGAACGGCCCGTCGGGCGTGACCGGCACCCCGCCGATCGCGAGCCTGGACTACCGCCCGGGCGGCGTCGGCTCGACCGTGCAGCTCGACCCCGAGAAGGCACCGAAGTTCTTCCAGCAGCTCCGCGAGGGCACGCTCACGCCGGGAAGCACGGTCGGCGGGATCGACTGACGACCCACGGCCCGGCCCCGTCGACCCGCAGCAGCGGGCCGGGACGTCACATGCCGAGCTGACCGACGAGGCGCAGCTCGTCGGGCGCGATCCCCGCCCGCACGGACGCGATCGACAGCGGCACGACGGACCTCGCACCGTACGCGGTGACGATCGAGCTCGTCCGCTCCGCGAGGTAGTCGCCGTACGAGTCCTGCGGGTTGACCCGCGCGTACATCGCGCGCGGCATCACCGTCTCGACCGCGTACGACCGCGAGCGGAACGGACCGAGCTGCCCGGAGTCCACGAGGAACAGCGGCTTGAACTGCCCCGACGTGAGCTGCGCGCGCTCGACGGCGTCCGCGACGAGCTCAGTGTCCCCCGGCTCCAGGTCCAGCGCCACGAACACCACGATGGGCCAGTACTGTCCCTGGTGCTCGAGCAGCATGTGCCCCCCGCGGATGTCGATGGCCGGACGCTTGAAGCGCCGCTTCTTCGACGACGTCCCCGCCTGGGTGCCGACGACCGAGCGTCCGAGCTCCTTGAGGCCGGGCGCGCGGCGTCCGACGCCCACGGCGACCCGGCGGATCGAGGGATACGCGAGCAGGCGGCGCGCCGTCTTCTGGACCTGACCCTTGACGGTCATCGCGTGACTCCGATCAGTCGCTCGACCTGCTCCATCGCGGCGCGGGCTCCGTTCTCCGGGTAGGCGGCCAGGGCGCGGCGGGACGCCTCCTGCGCCCACTGCGGATCCGTCACGCGCGCGAGCGCGTCCTTCGCGGACTGCGCGGTGACGTCGGCGAGCGCGACGGCCCAGCCCTGCTCGTCGGCGTAGGTGGCACGCGCGGCCTGGTCGTCGGTGGTCGTCGCGAGGTTCGGCACGACGACCGACGGGACGCCCGCCATGAGCACCTCGTGGTAGCTGTTGTAGCCCGCCGCGACGACCGCGGCGTCGAACGCCCGCAGGTAGCGCGACAGCGGGTAGACGGACAGCGGCCGCACGTGGTCGCGCAGCGGTCCGCCGCGCCGCTGGATCGGCGGCTTCGTCGCGTAGGCCGTCCACTCGCCCGGCAGGGACAGCACGGCGTCCGCGAAGTGGTCGAGGTCGGACGCGATGTCGTTGATGTTGCCGGCACCCAGGCTCAGCAGGACCGCGGGTGCGTCGGGGTCCATGCCCAGCTCGGCGCGCGCGGTGGCCCGATCGAGCAGGTCCGCGGAGTCGAGCAGCGTGATGGGCCCGACGGTGACCTTGTCGTCGCGTCCGACGAGCGGTCCGCGGTCGGCTGCGCTCGCGACCTCACCGGGCTCGACGACGAGGTCGAAGATCTTCCCGCGCTCGAGGAACTTGGTCGTCGTGCCCTCGCGCCACATGCCGCGGCGCGACCACACGAACGAGATGTCGGGGAACGCCGGCCGCGTCGAGACCATGCCGACGTACGGCATGGTGCCGTCGAACACCACGGCGCGCGGCCGGTAGCGGCGCAGCACCTCGGCGAACCGTCCCGGGAAGAACCTGTTCCACTGCTCGACCGTGCAGCCGAGGTCGCCCTTCGACGGGCAGTACTCCCACGCGTGCCCGTACTGCTCGACGACCCCGACGGCCTGCGAGAGGGAGAAGAACATCGGCTCGATGCGCTCGTCGGCCCGGTTCGCCATGGCGAGCAGCCGCGTGAGGTGGCCCATGCCCGCGCCGTTCGAGCTCACGAACAGCACGCGCTCACGCTCGGCGGGCCGCCGCCCCGGCGGGGC
>Ga0206103_100423_pt1 | contig 23965 bp, 21 predicted proteins | sample 1B5Ametagenome_FD_148638 | JGI IMG/M metagenome (GOLD analysis project Ga0206103, IMG submission 148638) | Enriched microbial communities from leaf-cutter ant dump, University of Wisconsin, Madison, United States - 1B5A | ecosystem: Environmental > Terrestrial > Nest > Insects nest > Nest dump... | reverse complement strand
GTCGTCGCGCGGCATCGTCATCTACGTGCGCGACATGCTCGCGCGCTACCAGCCGGACGCGCTGCGCTACTTCATCTCGGTCGCGGGCCCGGAGAACCAGGACGCCGACTTCACGTGGGCGGACTTCCTGCGCCGGACCAACGACGAGCTCGTGGCCGGCTGGGGCAACCTCGTCAACCGGACGGCGAACCTCATCCACAAGAACTTCGGCGAGATCCCCGCCGCGGGCGAGCTGCTCGAGGTCGACCGCGCGATCCTCGCGCAGTCGTCGGCCGCGTTCGGCAAGGTCGGCGAGCTGGTGGGCACGCACCGGCACAAGGCCGCGATCGCGGAGGCGATGCGCGTCGTGCAGGAGGCCAACCGCTACGTCTCCGACACCGAGCCGTGGAAGCTCAAGGCGGACCGCGACCGGCTCGGCACGGTGCTCAACACGGCCGCGCAGGTCGTCGCGGACGCCAACACGCTCCTCGCGCCGTTCCTGCCGCACTCGGCGCAGCGCGTCCACGAGACGCTCGGTGGCACCGGCGTGTTCGCGCCCCAGCCGCGCATCGAGGAGGTCACCGACCTCGACGACGCGTCGCGCGAGTACCCGATCATCACGGGTGACTACCGCGACGTGCCGGCGTGGGGCTCGACCCGCCTGGTCCCGGGCACGCCCGTCGGCCAGCCGACGCCCGTGTTCACCAAGCTCGACGACTCGATCGTCGAGGAGGAGCTCGAGCGCTACCGGGCCCGATGAGCACGACGCACGAGGACGGGGTGCGCCTGCACGGCGACCGGAGCCCGGCCGCGTCGACGCGCGCGACCCGGGACGGTCGCCGCTGATGGCGCGCACGCGCGAACGGGGCTGGCCCGCGGCGCCCGAGCCGCTGCCCGTCGCGGTGGTCGACAACCACACGCACCTCGAGACGGTCGCGGGCTGGCGTGCGACGGGCTGGCCGGACCGGGACACCGACGTGCCGCCGACGCTCGACGAGCACCTCGCTCGGGCCGCGTCCGTCGGGGTGCCGCGCATGGTCCAGGTCGGCTGCGACGTCGAGTCGGTGCGGTGGACCGACGCCGCGGTCCGGGAGCACGACGCGCTGCTCGGCGCGGTCGCCATCCACCCCAACGAGGCGGTGCTGCACGCCGGGGTCCGCGAGGTGGCGCCCGACGGTCTCGAACCGGAGCCGCAGCCGTGGCACGAGCTCGCGCTCGACGAGGCGCTCGACCTCGTGGCGACCACGGCGCGCGGCAACCCGCGCATCCGCGCGATCGGCGAGACGGGGCTCGACCACTTCCGCGCCGGGCCGCGCGGGCGGCAGGTCCAGCGCGAGGCGTTCCGCGCGCACGTCGCGCTCGCCAAGGAGCTCGGGCTCGCGCTTCAGATCCACGACCGGGACGCGCACGACGAGGTCGTGGACGTCCTGCTGCGCGACGGCGCGCCCGAGCGCACGGTCTTCCACTGCTTCTCGGGCGGTCCGCAGCTCGCGACCCTCGCCGCGGAGCACGGCTGGTTCTGCTCGTTCGCAGGCCCGGTCTCGTTCCCCGCGAACGAGCACCTCCGCGCGGCGGCACGCGTGCTCCCGGTCGAGCTGCTGCTCGTCGAGACCGACGCGCCGTACCTCACGGTCCACCCGCACCGGGGGCGGCCCAACGCCCCGTACCTGCTCCCGGGCACGGTCCGGGCGCTCGCGGACGCGCGCGGGGAGGACCTGGGCGGGCTGTGCTCGGCGCTCGCCCGCTCGTCGCAGGACGTGTACGGGCCGTGGTGACGAACGTCCCGGACCCGACGCGACACGCCGGACGACACGCCGAGCACGCCCGTGCGGTCGGGTGATCGGGTCGGTGGCGGGTGCAGTCCCCGCCTACCGGGGTCGATCACAGATCAGTTACGGTCGGACGCGGCGCACCGCGCCCGGCGGCCCGCTCGGCCGCCCGGTCCGGGCGACCGACCACCCGTCGACGGAAGGACACGCCGCGTGAGGACCTCGCGCCACGCCGGGCGTCGCCGTCTCGGGACGGTCGTCGCGCAGGGTGCCGTCGTCGCGCTCGTCGTCGGTGCGACGAGCGCGTTCGCCGTCCTCCACAAGGAGGTCACGGTCGACGTCGACGGCGCGACGGTGCAGGTCGAGGGTTTCGGCCGGACGGTGGGCCAGGTGCTCGCGGCGGGCGGCATCCACGTCGGTGAGCGCGACCTGGTCGCCCCGGCGGCGGGCGACCCGGTCAGCAAGGGCGAGCAGATCGTCGTGCGCCACGCGCGTCAGCTCGACGTCGAGGTCGACGGCTCCGAGAAGACGGTGTGGACCACGGCGCTCACGGTCGGCGAGGCCGTCGAGGCGCTCGGGCTGCGGGACGGCGAGGTGCGCCTGTCGGCGTCGCGTGGCTCGTCGCTCGGCCGCGGCACGCTGCGGGTCTCGACGCAGAAGACGATCCACCTCGTCGTGGACGGCCAGGTCATCGACGGCATCTCGACGGCGTCGACCGTGCGGGACGCGCTCAAGGACATCGGTCTGGTGCTCGAGGAGGGCGACCAGGTCTCGGTGCCGCTCGACGCGGCCGCCGTCGACGGGCTCGCGGTGCTCGTGACGCGCGGTGCCAGCACGGGCGAGGTGGTCACGGAGGCGGTGCCGTTCCCGACCGAGGAGGTCGAGGACGACAAGCTGCTCAAGGGCACGCGCGTCGTGACGCAGGCGGGCCGCGCGGGCGTGCGCACCACGACGTACGAGCTCGACGTGGTCGGCGGCGTCGTCGTCGGCCGGACGGTCGTGACCTCGGTCGTGACGCGCGAGCCCGTGACGCAGAAGGTCAAGATCGGCACGTCGGACCTGCCGACGAGCACGGCGGTCTCGCCGGGCACGGCGCAGGCGCTCGGCAAGGAGATGGCGGCCGCGCGCGGGTGGGGCGACGACCAGTTCGCGTGCCTCCTGACGCTCTGGAACCACGAGAGCGGCTGGCGCGTCAACGCGGCCAACCGGTCCTCGGGTGCGTACGGCATCGCGCAGGCGCTGCCGGGATCGAAGATGGCATCGGTCGCGAGCGACTGGCGCACGAACCCTGCGACCCAGATCACATGGGGCCTGAACTACATCGCGGGCCGTTACAAGACCCCGTGCGGCGCTTGGCAGCACTTCACCGTCAAGCACTGGTACTGACCATCTCTTGACCCTGTCGAGGGTCGCCATGGTCGGCGCCTGACCTGTGCCGGACCGGCCGTTGGCCGCGGCCTCGGGCAACGATGGTTGGTGGGTTGATCACGAACAGGTTACGGTCGCCTGTCGCTGCGCTCGGCCACCCCCTTGCGGTCGCTCGCGGCGGTGTCGTCGAGGAGCTCAGGCCCGCGGCGACCGCACAGCCGGATCGGGGATCCGGGACCGACGACGGTGGCTGACCCCAGCCACCGGCCAGCACCGGCATCAGCCGGTCGCCGCGTCGGGCGTCCGCACCGGACGCGCTCCGCACCCCGTGCCCGGGAACCACGACGGCTGGAGCCACGTGCCCTTCTCGACCCGACTCGTCCGCACCTTCGCGCGCCACCGCGCCACCTCGTCGGACCTCCCGCCCGCGGCAGCCGCGGGCGCCACGACGACTCCCACCGACCAGGGCGGACGGACGGGCCGACGCCTGCTCGTGCCGGCCGCGGTCGCGGTCGGAGCGCTCGTCGCCGTCGCCGGCACCGCGACCTACGCCCACGCGCACAAGACCGTGACGATCGACGTCGACGGCCGGACCCGCGAGGTCAGCACGTTCGCGGGGTCGGTCGAGGGCCTGCTGTCCGACGAGGGCGTGACCGTCGCCGAGCGCGACGCGGTCACCCCGACGGGCTCGCTGTCCGACGGGGACGTCGTCACCGTCCGCCACGCGCACCAGGTCACGATCGACGAGTCCGGGCAGCAGCGCACGGTCTGGACCACGGCGCTGACCGCCGACGAGGCGCTCGACCTGCTCGCGATGCGCGACCCGGACGTGCAGCTCGTCGCGTCGCGCTCGGGCGGCGGCCGACCGCAGCTCGCGCTCGACCTCGCGCTGCGCGGCCCCGCGACGATCGCGGTCGACGGCACCGAGGTCCAGGTCGGCGACGTGCGCACGAGCGTCGCGGAGGCGCTCGAGTCCGCGGGCGTCACGCTGGGTGAGCTCGACACGGTCGCGCTCGACAACGACGACGCGGGCGACCTGCGCGTCGTCGTGCACCGCGTGGTGCAGGAGGACGTCACGCGGACCGAGGAGGTCCCCTTCGCGTCGAGCGAGCGCAAGGACGCGAAGCGCTACGTCGGCACCAAGGTCGTCACGACCGCGGGCGTCGCGGGCGTGCGCACGATCGTCGAGCGCGTCACGACGATCGACGGCGCGGAGTCCGAGCGGGTCACGATCTCGGACACGCAGACCACGGACCCGGTCGACGAGGTCGTGTCGGTCGGCACCAAGAAGCGCCCGGTCGTGTCGTCCGGTTCCTCGTCCTCGAAGCCCGTGGGTGACGTGAGCGACGCGGACTCGCTCAACTGGTCGGCGCTCGCGAAGTGCGAGTCCGGCGGCAACCCGCGCATCGTCTCCGCGAACGGCCTGTACCACGGCCTGTACCAGTTCTCGGTGGGCACGTGGCGCGGCGTCGGTGGTGCGGGTCTGCCGTCGCAGGCGTCCGCGGCGGAGCAGACGGCCCGCGCGAAGGCGCTGTACCTGCGGTCGGGTGCCGGTCAGTGGCCCGTGTGCGGCAAGCGCCTGTTCGGCTGACCGCACGCCCCGAGGGCGCCCGTCCGACGACCCGCCGCCGCGCTGTGCGGCCCCGGGCTCGGGCGGGCGCCCTCGTCGTGCGCCCCCGTCGGCTCTCGTAGGCTTGCCGGTCATGACCGTGACGCTGCTCGGCCCCGCGCAGATCCGCGACCTCGCCGAGCGTGCGGGCGTCCGGCCGACGAAGACGCTCGGGCAGAACTTCGTGCTCGACGCGGGCACGGTCCGCAAGATCGTGCGGCAGGCGGGTGTCGAGCCGGGCATGCGGGTCGTCGAGATCGGCCCCGGCCTGGGGTCGCTCACGCTCGGGCTGCTCGAGGCCGGCGCGGACGTCGTCGCGGTCGAGATCGACCCGGTGCTCGCGCGGCTGCTGCCGAGCGCGGTCGCGGAGCACACGGGCCTCGTGCGGGACGCGGCGCCTGACGCGCACGACGAGCCCGTGGTCCTGCGCGACGCGGACGGTCGCGCGCGCCTGACCGTGGTGCTGCGCGACGCGCTCGAGGTCACGCAGCTGCCGGGCGAGCCGCCGCGCGCGCTCGTCGCGAACCTCCCCTACAACGTGTCCGTCCCGGTGCTGCTGACGTTCCTGGAGCGGTTCGCCTCGCTCGAGCACGCGCTCGTCATGGTGCAGGCGGAGGTCGCGGACCGGCTCGCCGCGCCGCCGGGCTCGCGCACGTACGGCGTGCCGTCGGCGAAGGCGGCGTGGTACGCCGACGTGCGGCGCACGGCGACGGTCGGGCGGTCGGTGTTCTGGCCCGTGCCCAACGTGGACTCGGCGCTCGTGCGGCTGGACCGGCGCGAGCCGCCGACGACGTCGGCGACGCGCGAGGAGGTGTTCACGGTCGTCGACGCGGCGTTCGCCCAGCGCCGCAAGATGCTGCGGGCGGCGCTCGCGCCGCTGTTCGGCTCGGGCGAGGCGGCGGTCGCGGCGCTCGCGGCGGCGGGGGTGGACGCGCAGGCACGTGGCGAGACGGTCGACGTCGCGGGCTTCGCACGCATCGCCGAGCAGCTCGTCGTGCGGACCGACCAGCGGGCCGACCGGCGGGCCGAGCCGCACGGGCGCGCGGGCCACGAGGATGCGCCGGGCGCGAGTGCTGGAACAGTGGTCCCGTGACGCTGAGCCCGGTGGAGTCGACCACCCCGCGCGAGGTGCGCGTGCGCGCGCCCGGCAAGGTCAACCTGTCGTTGCACGTGGGTCCGGTCGCGCCGGACGGGTACCACCCCCTCATGACGGTGTTCCAGGCGGTGTCGGTCTTCGAGGAGGTCACCGCACGCCCGTCCGACGAGCGTGTGGTCACGGTCGCGGGTCCGCAGGCCGAGCTCGTGCCGACGGACGCGTCGAACCTCGTCCTGCAGGCGGCGGAGCTGGTCGCGCAGGCGGCGGGGATCGACGAGGGCGTGCACCTGCACCTCGACAAGGGCGTCCCGGTCGCGGGCGGCATGGCGGGCGGCTCGGCGGACGCGGCCGCGGCGCTGCTCGCGTGCGACGCGCTGTGGCGCGCGGGCCTGTCGCGGCACGAGCTGCTGGAGCTCGCGGCCCGGCTGGGCTCGGACGTGCCGTTCCTGCTGCAGGGGCACACGGCGGTGGGGCAGGGGCGCGGCGACCTGCTGACGCCGGTGCTGGGCCGGGGCGAGTTCCACTGGGCGTTCGCGGTGCAGGACCGCGGCCTGTCGGCGGGCGCGGTCTACGGCGCGCTCGACGTGCTGCGCGCGGACGCTCCCGTGCGCGACCTGCCCGACCTCGGCGACGACGTCCCGCTCCTGCAGGCGCTGCGGGCGGGCGACCCGCGCGCGCTGGGTGCTGCGCTGCACAACGACCTGCAGGCCGCGGCGCTCGAGCTGGACCCGGCGCTCGCGGACCCGCTCGCGGTCGCGACCGACGCGGGTGCGTTGGGGGTGCTCGTCTCGGGGTCGGGTCCGACGGTCGCGGCGCTCGCGCGCAGCCGCCAGCACGCGCTCGTGCTGGCGGCGGCGTTCACGGCGTCGGGTGCGGCGGACCGTGTGCTGACGGCGACGGGTCCGGTCGCGGGCGCGCGCATCGTCGCGGACGCCTGACCGCTCGCCTCCCTTGACGTGCTCTCCGTGCGCGCGCATAGTTAAGGAGATGCTTAACCATGACGACGGTGACCCGGACCGGCTCGACGCCGTGTTCCGCGCCCTGTCGGACGCGAGCCGCCGCGCGATCGTCGAACGCCTCGCCCGCGGACCCGCCTCGGTCGGCACGCTCGCCGAGCCGCTCGCGATGTCCCTCCCGGCCGTCCTGCAGCACCTCGCGGTGCTCGAGCTGGCCGGGATCGTGACGTCGCAGAAGCTCGGTCGCGTCCGCACCTGCACGCTCGTCCCCGGCGCGCTCGTCGGCCCCACGTCCTGGCTCCAGCACCAGCGACTGCCCGCCGAACGCCGCCTCGACCGCCTCGCCGCGCACCTCGGCACGAGCCGCGACCGCGAGGCGTCCCCGACCCAGGAGTCACCATGACCGAGCTCACGCACGCCACGTTCGTCATCGAGCGCACCTTCCCCGTCCCCGTCGAGCGCGTGTGGGCCGCGCACGCGAACGCCGACGAGCGGGCGCACTGGTTCGGCAACGAGCCGACGTTCACGGTCGACGAGGCCGCGCACGACTTCCGCCCCGGCGGGACGACCGTCGAGGACGGCGTGTGGCACGGCGGCCCGCGCAGCCGGTTCGTCGCGCGCTACAGCGACATCGTCGAGCACGAGCGCATCGTGCACACCTACGACATGTGGGTCGACGGTGCGTACCTGTCGACGTCGCTCGTCACGACGACCTTCGAGGCCGTCGAGGGCGGCACGCGCCTGACGTACACCGAGCACGGCGTCTACGCCGACGGCCCGCAGGGCGCCCAGGGCCGCGAGCAGGGCAGCATCGGCATCCTGGACGCGCTCGGCACGTACCTCGCGCAGCAGGACGCGGTCCGCCCGTAGGCGGGTGCGCCTCGCCGCGACTGTGGCACGCGCTGTCCCGGGTCCGGGAGAACCGATCAGTCGCGCGAGCCCGCGAGCGGCAGGGCGCGGACGCTGCGGAAGCGCCGCGGGGTGCCGTCGACCGGGTCGGTGAAGGCGACCTGCGCGGCCAGCAGCTGCAGCGGCGTACGGAAGTCGTCGACCGCGACGTCGCGCTCGACCGGGTAGAGCGGGTCGCCGACGATCGGGATGCCGAGCCCGGACAGGTGGAGCCGCAGCTGGTGGGTCCGGCCCGTGCGCGGCGTGAGGCGGTAGACGCCCAGCCGCGTGCCGTCCGGCCCGTCCACCTCGTGGTCCAGCTCGACCAGGGTCTCGGCGTTTACGGGCGCACCGGGCACCACCTGCGCCTGCGCGGTCCCACGCTCCTTGCGGATGTGGTCGCGCACCACGAGCGGGAGCTCGAGGTCCGTGCGCAGGGGCGCGAGCGCGAGGTACGTCTTGTCGACCCGGCGGTGCTCGAACGCGCTCTGGTACGGCCCGCGCCAGCGCTGCTCGGTCGCCAGCAGCAGCAGACCCGAGGTCACGCGGTCGAGCCGGTGCAGCGGCGACAGCTCGGGCAGGTCGAGCGCGGCGCGCATCCGTACCACGACGCTCTGCATCACGTGCCGCCCGCGCGGGATCGTCGACAGGAACGGCGGCTTGTCGACGACGACGAGGCGCTCGTCGTGGTGCACCACGTGCACCACGCCCGGGACCTCGGGCTCGTCGCGCAGGTCGCGGTGGAACCACACGTACCGCGCGGGGGTGAAAGGGTCGTCGTCGTGCAGCGCGCGGCCGTCCTCGTCGACGAACCGGCCGCCGTCGAGCATGCCCGCGACGTCGACGTGCTCCGGTAGCCGGTGGCGCAGCCACGCGCCCATCGTCGGCCACGGCGCGGGTGCGGGACCGACGCGGTCGGGGGTGCGCACACGGGCCGCATCCAGCCCGTGACGTGCCGGGAGCGGGGAGCGGGGTGGCACGCCGCGAGTCTACGAGCGGCAGGTGCGCGCCCCGTGCCGTCGGGGGCCGACGAACGAGCGACGGTTCAGGAGATCGGCGCCTGTGAGAACAGCACGCCCGCGACGACGACGAGCGCGAGAGCCAGCCCGAGCTGCTGGCTCGGGTAGGTGAGCAGGGCGACCGTCACACCCAGCACCAGCAGACCCATGACGAGCGCGGTCGTGGTGCGGACGAGCCGGACCTGCCCGTCGGAGAGGAGCTTGTCGGGCACGCGTGCACTGTACCGATGAGGTCGTGCCCGCCGGGGCGACGACGATCTACGTTGGTGGCCAGAGCGGTGTCGACGACCAGGGGTGCTCGTCTCCGACGACCACGGCGCTCGAGCCCGGCTACGACGACCGCTACCTCGCCGTCCCGGCCCGCGAGCAGTACGCGCGACTCGAGGGGACGGCGCACCTCGTCCGCGCGGACGGCACGTCGGTCGCGGCGGAACCGCCCGGCGTGAACGGCGACGCGACGACCATGACCGAGCCGCCCCGCGGCGAACCACGAGGAGCACCCGATGAGCGACGACGGCACGGCGCGGGTCCCGATCCCCGCCGAGATCCTGGCGCTCGCGTCGAGCACGCTCGACGACGTCGACCGCCCGGCCTGGCCGCCGGCGCCCGACGATGCGCCGAGCACCGTGCGCCGCGTGCACGCGCTGCGCCGCGTCCCGCTGGGTGAGCTCACCGTCGAGGACCTGCGCCTGCTCGTCGGGCAGCACGTGGCGCTCGGCACGAGTGTCCCGCTCGCGCTCGGCATGCTGCGCCACCGCCCGCTGCTCGAGGGCGACCACTACCCGGGCGACCTCCTCATGGCGGTGCTGCACGTGCCCGACGAGTACTGGGAGCAGCGGCCGCAGGAGCTCGCGGTGCTGCGGGAGGCGTTGTCGCGCCTGGATCCCGACGACCCGGACCACCCGGCGCTGGAGGACGACGAGCTCACCCGCGCCGCGTCCCGCTTCCGCACCTGAGCCTGCGCGCCGCGACGGGCGGGACGGATCGGTCGGCGACCCGGCTGCCGGGGATCGTCGGGTTCTCGCACGGCGGTAGATTCGGGGACCTCATGGCTCACCTCCTCGGCGCGGACCGCGTCACCCTCGCGCTCGGGACCCGCGTCCTGCTGGACGCCGTCTCGCTCGGCCTCGACGACGCCCAGCGGATCGGCGTCGTCGGCCCCAACGGTGCCGGCAAGTCCACGCTCCTGCGCGTCCTGGCGGGCGTGCAGGAGCCCGACGACGGCCGCGTCACGCGGGCGAGCGGCGTGCGGCTCGCGATCCTCGACCAGCGCGACGACCTGCCCGCCGGGACGGTGCTCGACGCGATCCACGGCACGGCGGACGCGCACGAGTGGGCGTCCGACCCGCGCGTGCGCGCCGTGCACGCGGGGCTGCTGCCCGACGTGGACCTCGCGGCCGACGTCGCGACCCTGTCCGGCGGGCAGCGTCGTCGCGTCGCGCTCGCGGCGCTGCTCGTCGGGGACGACGAGGTGCTCGTGCTCGACGAGCCCACGAACCACCTCGACGTCGAGGGCGTCGCGTGGCTCGCGGAGCACCTGAACCAGCGCTTCGCGCGCGGGTCCGGCGCGCTCGTCGTCGTGACGCACGACCGGTGGTTCCTCGACGCGGTCTGCACGCGCACGTGGGAGGTGCACGACGGTGCGGTCGACCAGTACGACGGCGGTTACGCCGCCTACGTCCTCGCGCGTGCCGAGCGGGCCCGCACCGCGGCGGTCACCGAGGAGAAGCGGCAGAACCTCCTGCGCAAGGAGCTCGCGTGGCTGCGGCGCGGTGCACCCGCGCGCACGTCGAAGCCGAAGTTCCGCCTCGACGCCGCGTCCGCGCTGATCGCCGACGAGCCGCCGCCGCGCGACAACCTCGAGCTGACCCGCATGGCGACGGCGCGGCTCGGCAAGGACGTGCTGGACGTCGAGGGCGTCACGCTCGAGCTCGGCGGCCGTACGCTGCTCGACGACGTGACGTGGCGCATCGGCCCCGGCGACCGGTTCGGCCTCGTGGGTGTCAACGGCGCCGGCAAGACGAGCCTGCTGCGCCTGCTCTCGGGTCGGCTCGCACCCGGTGCGGGCCGGGTCAAGCGCGGCAAGACCATCCGGGTCGCCGAGCTGCGGCAGGACGTCGAGGACCTCGACGAGGTCGCGGACCTGCGGGTCGTCGAGGTCGTCGAGGCGGAGAAGCGCTCGGTCGTCGTCGGCGGCAAGGAGCTCACGGCCGCGCAGCTCGTCGAGCGGCTCGGCTTCACGCGCGACCGCGCGCGCACGCCCGTGCGGGACCTGTCCGGCGGCGAGCGGCGTCGACTGTCGCTGCTGCGCCTGCTCGTCGGCGAGCCCAACGTGCTGCTGCTCGACGAGCCGACGAACGACCTCGACACCGACACGCTCGCGGCGCTCGAGGACCTGCTCGACGGCTGGCCGGGCACGCTGATCGTCGTGTCGCACGACCGCTACCTGCTCGAGCGCGTGTGCGACCGGCAGGTCGCGCTCCTGGGTGACGGCCGCCTGCGTGACCTGCCGGGCGGTGTCGAGGAGTACCTCGCGCTGCGTCGTGCGGCGCTGGTCGCGGGCGTCGCGCGGTCGTCCGACGAGCCTGCGGGCGGGACGACGAGCAGCGCACCGTCCGGCGGGACGCCTGGCGGCCGACCTGGTTCGGGGCCGGAGCCCGCCGGTCCGGCGCCGTCGGCGGCTGACGTGCGTGCGGCCCGCAAGGAGGTCGCGCGCATCGAGCGGCGGCTCGCGAAGATCACCGACCTCGAGCAGGGCCTGCACGCGCAGCTCGCGCAGCACGCGACGGACCACGAGACCGTGCAGCGCCTCGACGCGGAGCTGCGTGCTCTCGCGGCCGAGCGCGACGACCTGGAGGACGCCTGGCTCACGGCCGCCGAGCTCGCGGGCTGATGCCGCCGGGCGACCGCGGCGCCGCTGACCGCTGCGAAGCGGGTGCCGCCGCGGGTGCTCAGTGCGGGTGGGGGGCGTCGAACGGGACGAGCGCCGCGCGCAGCAGGCCGGCGAGCTGGGTGCGCTCGCGGTCCGAGAGGTCGCCCAGCAGGTCCCGCTCGGTGTCGAGCAGGTCCGCGAACGCGGCGTCGACGCGCGCCCGGCCCGCGGGGGTGAGCTGGACGAGGACGCCGCGGCGGTCGTCGGGCGACGGCTGCCGCACGACGAGGCCCTTCTCCTCGAGCCGGTCGATGCGGTTCGTCATCGTCCCGGACGTCACGAGCGTGAGCGTCAGCAGCGCACCGGGCGACAGCCGGTACGGCTCACCCGCGCGCCGCAGCGCCGACAGGACGTCGAACTCCCACGTCTCGAGGTCGTGCCGCTCGAACGCGCCGCGCCGCGCGAGGTCCAGGTGGCGCGCGAGCCGGCTCACGCGGGACAGCACCTCGATGGGCCGGACGTCCAGGTCAGGACGTTCGCGGTTCCACGCGGCGACGATCCGGTCCACCTCGTCGTGGGTCTCGTGCGCGCTGGCCGCCATGCGCCCGAGATTACTTGACATCGAGACATCGGGGAGGCTCGTCGTGCGTGGCCGACGGTCTCGCCTGGAACGACGCCTAGCTCGTCGGCTCGTCGGGTGCGGGTGCGGGTGTCGCCTCCGCCGCGCTCGTCCCGGCGCGCGCGGCGCGTGCCGCGTCCTTCGCGATCCCGCGGTCGCCGATGCGCTCCGGGCGCTTCTCGTGCGTGCCGAGCTTGGTGAGCGTCGGACGCCGCTCGAGCCCGAGCAGCCCGTTCCACGCCAGGTTGACGAGGTGCGCGGCGACGTCGGCCTTGCCCGGCCGCCGCGCGTCGAGCCACCACTGCCCGGTCAGCGCGACCATCCCGACCAGCATCTGCGCGTACAGGGGAGCGGTCTTGGGGTCGAGACCCTGCTTCTTGAACTGGTCCGCGAGCAGGTGCTCGACCTGTGTCGCGACGTCGCCGATGAGGCTCGAGAACGTGCCCGTCGCCTGCGCGACGGGCGAGTCCCGCACGAGGATCCGGAACCCGTCCTCGTTCGACTCGATGTAGGACAGCAGCGCGAGCGCGGTCCGCTCCACCAGCACCTTCGGGTGCCCGCCGCCCTCGAGGGCTCCCGTGAGCGCACCGGTGAGCGCCTGGATCTCGCGGTCGACGACGACCGCGTAGACCCCTTCCTTGCCGCCGAAGTGCTCGTACACGACCGGCTTGGACACCTCGGCGCGGGCCGCGATCTCCTCGACGCTCGTGCCGTCGAAGCCCTTCTCGGCGAACAGGCGACGCGAGACGTCGAGCAGCTGGGCACGCCGCTGCACCCCCGTCATCCGGGACCTGGGTGCCCTCTTGCTCTCCGCCACGGCCCCATCATGCCGTGCCGCCCGCTCCCGTGAGCGCGGCCCGACCTGCGACGCGGCGGTCGTCGGACCTGCTGCCTGGCACACTGGTCGCGCGCAGCCCGTCGACGTGCGGTCCGCGGTCCGCCCTGGTGTAACGGCAGCACGCAGGCCTTTGGAGCCTCGCGGTCCAGGTTCGAATCCTGGGGGCGGAGCCACACCCCGTGCAGTGACGGTGGCTGAGCCTGGTCGTGCGGGCGGCCCGGAGGGGTGACAGCGGCGCGGGCGCATAACACCGGTCAGGTATACGATTCTCGACAATACTATTGTCGCCTGGTAGGGGTCGGGATGTCCTTCGTCGGTCGGTCCAGAGAGCTGCAGGAGCTCGACCGGCAGCTCGCCGCGGTCCGCGCCGGACGACGGGCCGGCCGCGGTGTCGCGGTCCTCGTGCGTGGTCGGCGGCGCGTCGGCAAGTCACGGCTCGTCGAGGAGTTCGCGCGGCGCTCGGGGCTCGACGTCGTCCACTTCCAGGCCGCGCGGTACGCGCCCGCCGCGCAGGAGTACGACGAGATCGTGCGTGCGGTCGTCGACTCCGGACTCCCGGACGCTGCGCTCGCGGCCGACAGCAGGCCCGCGACGCTCACGGCGGCGCTCACGCTGCTGAGCGCAGCGCTGCCCGACGACCGCCCGACGATCGTCGTGCTCGACGAGCTGCCGTGGCTGCTCGAGGGGGTGCCCGGGGCGGCCGGCGAGCTGCAGCGCGTGTGGGACACGCGGCTCTCGCGCAAGCCCGTGCTCCTCCTGCTCGTCGGCTCGGACCTCGCGACCATGGAGACGCTCACCGCCGCCGACCAGCCGTTCCACGGTCGGGCGACCGAGCTCCTGGTCGACCCGCTCACACCGGCGGACGTCGCGCAGATGTCGGGGCTGACCGGAGCCGACGCGTTCGACGCCTACCTGGTCACCGGAGGGCTGCCGCTCGTCGTGCAGGAGTGGGAGCGCGGCTGGTCGCTCCCGGAGTTCCTCGAGAGCTCGTTCGCGGCGTCGACGAGCGCGCTCGTCGTCGCGGGCGCCCGCGCGCTCGACGGCGAGGTGCCCGAGTCGAGCCACCCGCGTCAGGTGCTCACCGCGATCGGCGCGCGCGGCGAGCGGACCTACACCGGGATCCGCAACGCGGGCGCGCAGCCGATGAACGCGACGACCCTCACCGCGTCGCTCGAGGCGCTGGTCGCCAGGCGGCTCGTCGCGGCCGACGAACCGCTGTCGACCCGGTACGCGCACCGCGACCGCCGCTACCGCATCGCCGACCCGGGTCTGCGGTTCTGGCTCGCGTTCGTCGAGCCGGCGCTGTCCGAGGTCGACCGGGGGCGCCCCGACCTCGCGACGGCGCGGGTGCGGGCCGGCTTCGCGGCGTGGCGCGGCCGCGCGGTCGAACCCGTCGTGCGGGACGCGCTCGCGCGCCTGCTGCCCGACGAGCGGTGGCCGCGCGTCGCGCGGGTCGGCGGCTGGTGGCCGCGCACCAACGTGCCGGAGATCGACCTCACGGCTGTGGACCGTGCGCGCTCGACCCTCGAGCTCGTCGGGACCGTGAAGTGGCGTCGCGACGCGCCCCTGACGGCCGACGAGGTCGCTGCCCTGGCGTCGTCGGCGACCGCCGTCCCGGGTGCGGGGCTCACGACGCCGCTCGTCGCGGTGTGCCCCGCGGGCGTCGCGGACGGGGTCGCGGGCCTCGCGCAGAGCTGGACGGCCGACGACCTGCTGGACGCCTGGGATGTGACCGGGGACTCGGTCGCGACGGGTCGGGGGGTCCCGGCGCGGCGGTAGAGTGGCGGCGCGCACGGATCCCGAGCCCGGTCGTCGGGCTGACCTCGCGAGGAGCACCCACAGGTGACCGTCCCCCGCCCAGCTGCTGTCATCGTCCTCGCCGCAGGTGAGGGAACCCGGATGCGCTCGGCGACCCCCAAGGTGCTCCACACCCTGGCCGGTCGCAGCATGCTCGGCCACGCCCTGGCGAGCGCGCAGGCGCTCGAGCCGGAGCGCGTGGTCGTCGTCGTGCGGCACGAGCGCGAGAAGGTCGCGGCGCACGTCCGCGAGATCGCGCCGGGTGCGCTGATCGCCGACCAGGACGCGATCCCCGGCACGGGTCGCGCCGTGCAGGTCGCGATGAGCGCGCTCGACGCGTCCGCGCAGGCCGGTGCGGTCGCCGCGCTCGACGGTCCGGGCGAGGCCGGGTCCGCGTCGGGCGTGCTGCTGCAGGGCGCGGTCGTCGTGGTCGCGGGCGACGTCCCGCTGCTCGACGCGGGCACGCTCGGCGAGCTGTTGGCCGCGCACCACGCGGACGGCAACGCGGTCACGGTCCTGACCACCGAGCTCGCGGACGCGACGGGCTACGGCCGCATCGTGCGCGAGCCCGGCACGGGGGACGTGCTGCGGATCGTCGAGCACAAGGACGCCTCGGACGACGAGCGCGCGATCGGCGAGATCAACTCCTCCATCTACGTGTTCGACGCCGCGGTGCTTCGCGGTGCGCTCGGGCGCCTCGGCCGTGACAACGCGCAGGGCGAGGTGTACCTGACGGACGTGCTCGCGATCGCGCGCGGCGACGGCGGGCACGTGCGCGCGCTGCGGACCGACGACCCGTTCGTCGTCGAGGGCGTCAACGACCGCGTGCAGCTCGCGACGCTCGGTGCCGAGCTCAACCGGCGCCTGCTCGAGGACTGGATGCGTGAGGGTGTGACGGTCGTCGACCCGGCGACCACGTGGGTCGACGTCGACGTCGAGCTCGAGCGCGACGTGACGCTCCTGCCGGGCACGCAGCTGCACGGCGCGACGGTCGTGCGCACGGGTGCGACGATCGGGCCGGACACGACGCTGACGGACGTCGAGGTCGGCGCGGGCGCGACCGTGTCCCGCACGCACGGCAGCCTCGCCGTGATCGGCGAGAAGGCGAGCGTCGGCCCGTTCGCGTACCTGCGGCCGGGCACGGTCCTGGGCCGCAAGGGCAAGATCGGCACGTTCGTCGAGACGAAGAACGCGCAGATCGGCGAGGGCTCGAAGGTCCCGCACCTGTCGTACATCGGGGACGCGACGATCGGCGAGCACTCCAACGTGGGCGCCGCGTCCGTCACGGTCAACTACGACGGCGTGCACAAGCACCGCACGACGATCGGCTCGCACGCCCGCACGGGCGCCGACAACATGTTCGTCGCACCCGTCACCGTCGGGGACGGTGCGTACACCGGCGCGGGGTCCGTGATCCGGCGCGACGTGCCCGCAGGTGCGCTCGCGGTGAGCGCGGGCGCGCAGCGCAACATCGAGGGGTGGGTCCAGCGCTCGCGCGCCGGCACGCCCGCCGCGCAGGCCGCGGCCCGCGCGGGCGCCCCCGCGCACGAGGACGAGGTGCTCTCGCCGCAGGCGCGCGCCGAGCGCGAGCGCGCCGTGACCGCCGCGCGCGGGACCCCCGTGACGCCGCCGCCCACGCTGCCCGACCAGCCGGCGCCCCTGCCGGACCCGACGACGCCGCGCGGCGGCACCGAGGAGACGGACGCTCGATGACGGGGATCATCTCCCACGACGGAGAGAAGCGGCTCGTCGTCGTCTCCGGCCGGGCCCACCCGGAGCTCGCGGAGTCGGTCGCGCAGCACCTCGGCAGCGAGCTCGTCCCGACGACGGCGTACGACTTCGCCAACGGCGAGATCTACACGCGGTTCGGCGAGTCCGTGCGCGGTGCCGACGCGTTCGTGCTGCAGTCGCACGCGTCGCCCGTGATCAACCGCTGGATCATGGAGCAGCTGCTCATGGTCGACGCGCTCAAGCGCGCCTCGGCCAAGACGATCACGGTCGTCGCGCCGTTCTACGGCTACGCGCGCCAGGACAAGAAGTCGCGCGGTCGCGAGCCCATCTCGGCCCGCCTGCTCGCCGACATGTTCAAGACCGCGGGCGCCGACCGGATCATGTCGGTCGACCTGCACACCGCGCAGATCCAGGGCTTCTTCGACGGGCCCGTGGACCACCTGTGGGCCATGCCGATCCTCGTCGACTACGTGCGCACGCGCGTCGACCTCACGAACGTCACGGTCGTCTCGCCCGACGCGGGGCGCATCCGCGTCGCCGAGCAGTGGGCCGCGAAGCTCGGCGGCGGCCCGCTCGCGTTCGTGCACAAGACGCGCGACGTGCGGACCGCGAACAAGGCCGTGGCGAACCGGGTCGTCGGTGACGTCGAGGGCCGCTCGTGCGTGCTCGTCGACGACCTCATCGACACGGGCGGCACGATCGCCGAGGCGGTGCGCGTGCTCAAGGAGGCGGGCGCCAAGGACGTCATCGTCGCCGCGACGCACGGCATCCTGTCCGAGCCGGCGGTCGGGCGGCTGTCGTCGTGCGGCGTGCGCGAGGTCGTCGTGACGGACACGCTGCCGATCGAGGAGGACAAGCGGTTCGAGCAGCTCACCGTGCTGTCGATCGCCCCGCTCATCGCGCGCGCGATCCGCGAGGTGTTCGACGACGGCTCGGTCACGAGCCTGTTCGACGGCAACGCCTGACCCCTGCCCGTCGTTCGTCGGACCGGCGGTTTCCCGGTCGCCGGGTCAGCGGGTAGGATCCTCAGGTTGCCTCGGCGAGGGACGTCGGACGGTCCAGCAAGCACTACCGGCCGTGCGATCAGATCCGTGATCGACTGGGTGAGCGCCTCCGTGTGCGAGCGTGCGCCCGTCCCGCGCCCCGCGTCGAGGCACCACCCCCGTGCTTCATGTCCCGGCGCCGCGTGCGCCGCCGGGACCACGGCCCACCGGCCACCCTCATCAGTTCGCCACCGCACCGTCGTCGTGCGCCTGCACCACAGGAGTCACCGTGTCCGAGGTCAAGCTCGTCGCCACCGCCCGCACCGAGTTCGGCAAGGGCGCCGCGCGCCGTCTGCGCCGCGCCGGCCAGATCCCCGCCGTCCTGTACGGGCACGGCTCGGAGCCGGTGCACGTCGCGCTCCCGGGCCACGAGACGTTCCTCGCGGTCAAGCACGCGAACGCGCTGTTCGAGATCGAGCTCGACGGCAAGGCGACGCTCGCGATCGCCAAGGACGTCCAGCGCGAGCCGGTCCGCAACGTCATCGAGCACGTCGACCTCCTCATCGTGAAGAAGGGCGAGAAGGTCGCCGTCGAGGTCCCCGTCACGGTCGTCGGCGAGTCGTTCTCCGGCACGATCCACGTGGTCGAGACGCAGTCGCTCGCGCTCGAGGCCGAGGCGACGCACCTGCCCGAGGCCGTCGAGGTCGACATCGAGGGCCTGCAGGACGGCGCGATCGTCAAGGCCGGCGACATCACGCTGCCGAAGGGCGCGACGCTCGTGACGGACGCCGAGACGATCGTCCTGACGGTCTCGGTCCCGCGCGCCTCGGCCGAGGAGCTGGCCGAGGACGCCGCGGCCGCCGAGGCTGCCGCCGACGAGGCCTGAGCCCGTACGCAGCACCGCTGCGCCCCGCGCGCCGCGTCCGACGCCCGGTACCGTCTCGTGCGGTGCCGGGCGTCGGCGCGTGCGAGCGCGCGTGACGTGACGACAGCACGACGAGCCTGCCGGTGCAGCCGGGCGGGCGGCGAGGAGGACCAGTGAGCGACGGACCGTGGCTCGTCGTCGGCCTGGGCAACCCCGGGCCGCAGTACGCGGGCAACCGGCACAACGTCGGCCAGATGGTGCTCGACGAGCTCGCGCGGCGCACCGGCACGCCCTTCGGTGCGCGCGCGAGCGGTCTGCTGGGACGCCGGCCCCAGGCCGCGGTCGCCGAGGCGCGGCTCGGCGTGCTGCCGGGCGGCGTCCCGGGGCCGCGCGTCGTGCTCGCGAAGCCCACGACGTTCATGAACACGTCCGGTGGGCCCGTCGCGGCGCTCGTGAAGTACTACGACGTGCCGCTCGAGCACGTGGTCCTCGTGCACGACGAGCTCGACATCCCGTTCGCGGACGTGCGCCTCAAGCGCGGCGGCGGCGAGGGCGGGCACAACGGGCTGCGCGACACGTCCAAGGCGCTCGGCACCAAGGACTACGTGCGCGTCCGGGTCGGCATCGGGCGACCGCCCGGGCGGCAGGACCCGGCCGACTTCGTGCTCAAGAACTTCTCCGGCACCGAGGCCAAGGACCTGCCGTGGCTCGTGGACCGGGCCGCGGACGCGGTCGAGGCGGTCGTCGTCGACGGGCTCGAGGCGGCGCAGCTCCGATTCCACACGCGCGGGTGAGCAACCTCACAGCGCAGATCACCCGATCGTGGGGCAACCGTTTCGAACAGGGTGAAATCGGACAAAGACGGCTGACTCGTATCCGATCGGGCGCATAGCCTCCCTTCGTCACTGGAACGTCGTGCGGGACGTCCCAGGAGTCGACAGGGGAGTGCGATGACCCTCACGGTAGGGAGTGCGACGGCAGCGGCGTCGGACCTCCAGGACCGCCGCGGACGAGCGGTGGAGCCTCGGAGGTCGTGGGCGTCGACCGAGCCGTTCGTCCCACGGGACACGATCTTCAACTCGTCCTCCGCGCAGCGGGTGCTGTGGCGGCGGATGGGGCTGCAGTACGCGACGCTCGCGATCACCAGCGACCTGCTCGCGGCGATGCTGGTCGGGTCGGCGGTCGCGGTGAACGCGCAGCCCGGCACACGGTCGCTGCTCCTGGCGCTCGCGGGGGCACCGCTGTTCGTGGCCGTCGTCGGCGCGTTCCGCGGCTACCGGCGGACCGTGCTCGGCGACGGGCCGACGGAGTTCCAGTCGATCGGTCAGGCCTCGGTCGCGCTGGGCGTCACGATCATGGCGATCGCGTACTTCACGCGCATCGACATCCCGCGGTCGGTCGTCCTCGTCGGCGTGCCCGCGGTGTGCGTGCTCGCCGGCCTGCAGCGCTACGCGATGCGGCTGCGGCTGCACCGCCAGCGGGCGGTCGGTGAGGCGATGATGGGCACGATCGTCGTGGGCGACGAGCAGTCCGCGGGTCGCGTCGTGCGCGACCTGTCGAGCGCCGCGTACCACGGCTACCGCATCGACGGCGTGTGCCTGCCGTCGGTCGACGACGCGGACCTCGTCGCAGGCGTCCCCGTCGTGGGGGCGATCGCCGACGTCGTGCAGGTCGTCGCCGACCGCGCGGCGGAGGTCGTCGTCGTGACCGGTGCGTCCGTGCACGGCGAGGCGCTGCGCCGCCTGTCGTGGGCCCTCGGCCGCGCGGGTGCGCACCTCGTCGTCGCGCCGGACCTCGTCGAGGTCGCGGGCCCGCGGCTGTCGGTGCGGCCGACCGCCGGGCTCTCGCTGCTCGAGGTGCAGGTCGACCAGCCGCGTCGTCGGCTCGTGGGCAAGCAGGTCCTGGACTTCGCGGTGTCGGTCGCCGCGAGCGTCGTCGCGCTGCCGATCGTGCTGGCGAGCGCGCTCGCGATCAAGCTCGACTCGCCCGGTCCGGTGTTCTACCGGCAGACGCGCGTCGGCGTCGACGGGCGGACGTTCACGATCTTCAAGCTGCGCACGATGTACGTCGACGCGGACCGCCGGCTGGCCGAGCTCGAGGATCAGAGCGAGGGCAACGGCGTGCTCTTCAAGATGCGCCACGACCCGCGCGTGACGCGTGTCGGGCGGGTGCTGCGCCGGTACTCGGTCGACGAGCTGCCGCAGATCTGGAACGTCGTGCGCGGTGACATGTCGATCGTGGGGCCGCGTCCGCCGCTCGAGTCCGAGGTCGCGGCGTACCACGACAGCGTGTACCGCCGGCTGCACGTCAAGCCCGGCCTGACGGGGCTGTGGCAGGTCAGCGGCCGGTCGGACCTGGACTGGGACGAGTCCGTGCGGCTCGACCTGCGGTACGTCGACAACTGGTCGGTCGCGATGGACCTCATGATCCTGTGGAAGACGGGCCGGGCCGTGCTCGCCGGCGACGGTGCCTATTGACCGGTACCCCGAGCGCCACGCTCGACGTCGGTCCGGACCGGGTGCAGGACCCCGGCCCGGACCGACGCCTGTCCCGGCGCGCTCGCGTCATGCTGCGCGTCGCGGTCGTCGTCGTGCTGCTCGTCGTCGGCGCCGCGGGATGGCTCGTCTGGCGCACGCTCCAGGTGCGGGACGCGCTGCGCGAGGCGAGCGACCTGGTGGACGTCGCCGCCACGTCGGCGCGTGGGGGAGACGTGTCCGGGCTCGCTCCGCTCGCCGACGACCTCGCCGACGCGGCGGGGCGCGCCGTCGCAGCGACCTCGGACCCGGTGTGGAGCGCGGCGTCGCACCTGCCGTGGCTCGGGACCCAGCTCGCGGCCGTCGCGGTGTCCTCGCGCGCGCTCGACGACATCGCGACCCGCGCCCTGCCCCCGCTCGTGACGGCGGGCGCTGCGCTCGACCTCGAGTCGCTCGGCCCGCACGACGGCACGGTCGACCTCGCGACCCTCGTGACCGCGGCACCCGCGTTCGACGAGGCCGCACGCGCGGTCGACGCCGCGGTCGCCCGCCTCGACGCGATCGACGCCGGCCGGCTGCTGCCCGCGGTCGCGGAGCGGTACGCCCCGGCGCGCGACCGGCTGCTCGAGCTGCAGAGCCTCGTGCGCGCGGCGGACACCGCGGCCGCGACGATCCCGCCCCTGCTCGGCGCGGACGGGCCGCGCAGCTACCTCGTGCTCGTGCTCAACCCGGCCGAGCTGCGGTCCGCGGGCGGCATCGTCGGCTCGGTGCTCGAGCTGCGGGCCGACGACGGTGCGATCGAGCTGGTCGGGCAGAGCTCGGCGCGGACGGTCGCCCGGTCGGCGAAGCCGCTCGTCCCGCTCACGCCGGCCGAGCTGACGCTGCTCGGCCCGTCCCCGGCCGGGTGGATGCAGTCCGTCACGGCGAGCCCCGAGCTGTCGCGCACTGCCGAGTGGGCGCGTGCGCTGTGGCGTTCGAGCACCGGGCGTCAGGTCGACGGGGTGCTCACGGTCGACCCCGTCGCGCTGTCCTACCTGCTCGAGGTCACGGGCGGTGTCGCGGGCCCCGACGGCGTCGTGCTCGACGCGTCGAACGTGCTCGACGAGCTGCTCGGCGACGCGTACGCGCGGTACCCGGACATGGCGTCGTCGGACGCATACTTCGCGGGGGTCGCCCAGACCGTGTGGGACGCCACGCTCGCCGGCGGCTACTCGATGCCCGCGCTGACGGACGCGCTCGGCAGGGCGCTGTCCGAGGGACGGCTGGGGCTGTGGACGTCGGACGCCACGGTGCGCGACCGGCTCTCGGGCCTCGGGTTCGCGCACGACTTCCTGTCGGACCCGCGTGAGGCGGGGTCGGCGGGTGTGTTCGTCAACGACTCGTCGGCCTCGAAGCTCGACTACTACCTGCGGACCGACATCGGTGCGGACGCGCTGACGTGCACCGCGGACGGCGCGACGACGACGCTGCACGCCACCTTCACGTCCGACGTCCCGGCCGACGCCGCGACGAGCCTGCCGTGGTACGTCCTCGGCGAGGGGGCGGCGCCCACGGGCGAGCTCGACACGCAGGTCCTGCTGTACTCGCCGGTCGGTGGCGCGATCGGCGAGATCGAGGTCACCGCAGGTGACCGGACCTTCGCGGCCGGCGGCACGCTCGTCGAGCAGGCCGGACGGCAGGCCGTCGCGCTGGAGCTGCCGATCCAGCCGGGCGAGCAGGTGCGGCTCGACGTGCGCGTCACGGTCCCCGGGGGCCAGCGCGAGCTGGCGCTCACGACGACCCCGACCCTGACGTCCGGACGCGCCGCGGGGGTCGTCGGCTGCACCTAGGTGACGCGGGCGACAGGCCGTGTCACGCGTCCGGGTGAGGTGTCGGGTGAAAGCCCTCGCCGCAGCCCGATCCGGGGTGGTTTGACCCGTAATGTCGCGGTTCAGACGGCTGCGCGTGCGGGTGCAGCCAGGTCGTGAGCGAGGTAGGTCTGATGGACGTACGGGCGAGGGCGCGGGCGACCCGCGCGGCGGCGGTGCTCGGGGTGCTGGGCCTGGTGACCGTGGGCATGGTGGCGTCGCCCGCAGCCGCCGACGACCCGTGCGGACCGACCGGCAACGCGATCGTCTGCGAGAACTCCAAGCCGGGTGCCGACCCGTCCGAGTGGGACATCGTGGGCGCCGGTGACGACGGCATCCAGGGCTTCTCGACCGACATCTCGGTCGACGTCGGCGACACCATCGGGTTCAAGATCGACACCGACGCGAGCGCCTACACGATCGACATCTACCGGACCGGCTGGTACGGCGGTCTGGGCGCCCGCAAGATCGCGTCCGTGACGCCCTCGGCGACGCTCCCGCAGCACCAGCCCGAGTGCGTGAGCGACGTGACGACCGAGCTGTACGACTGCGGCGGCTGGGCCCTGTCGGCGAGCTGGACCGTCCCGACGACCGCCGTGTCGGGCGTGTACGTCGCGCACCTCAAGGTCCCCGCCACGGGCGAGGAGTCGCACATCACGTTCGTCGTGCGCGACGACGCGAGCACGTCCGACGTCATCTTCCAGACCTCCGACCCGACGTGGCAGGCCTACAACACGTACGGCGGCTCGGACTTCTACCAGGGCGCTGCGAACGGGCGTGCGTACAAGATCAGCTACAACCGGCCGGTCGTGACGCGCGGGCTCGTCCAGGGGCGCGACTTCTACTTCTCGTCCGAGTACGCCATGGTGCGCTTCCTCGAGCGCAACGGGTACGACGTGAGCTACCAGTCGGGCGTCGACACCGACCGGTACGGTGCCCACCTGCTCAACCACAAGGTGTTCCTGTCCGTCGGCCACGACGAGTACTGGTCCGGCGCGCAGCGCGCCAACGTCGAGGCGGCGCGCGACGCGGGCGTGAACCTCGCGTTCTTCTCCGGCAACGAGGTCTACTGGCGCACGCGCTACGAGCCGTCCGCCGCCGGCACCGCGACGCCGTACCGGACCCTCGTCTCCTACAAGGAGACCTGGAGCGACGACAAGATCGACCCCGCCGCGGAGTGGACCGGGACCTGGCGCGACCCGCGCTTCGCCTCCACCGCCAACGGCGGCGGCCTGCCCGAGAACGGCCTGACCGG
>Ga0206103_100415_pt1 | contig 24294 bp, 19 predicted proteins | sample 1B5Ametagenome_FD_148638 | JGI IMG/M metagenome (GOLD analysis project Ga0206103, IMG submission 148638) | Enriched microbial communities from leaf-cutter ant dump, University of Wisconsin, Madison, United States - 1B5A | ecosystem: Environmental > Terrestrial > Nest > Insects nest > Nest dump... | reverse complement strand
TGCCCGCGCCGGACCGTCGGACGACGACCGCACGAGCAGCGTCGATTGTCGCACGTCCAGGGTCCGCGGCGCGGGAGCGACCGGTCCCCGGACCGCCGACGAGCGTGCGCGCGTCACGCGGGACGGCGGCGGACGAGCACGAGGTCGTCGCGATGCACGAGCTCGCGGTCATAGCCCTCGCCCAGCTCGCGGCGCAGGTCGTGCGTCGAACGCCCGAGCAGGGCCGGGATCTCGTCGGCGCCGAACGCGACGAGGCCGCGCGCGACGACGCGCCCGTCGGGTGTGACGAGCTCGACAGGGTCGCCCGCCTCGAACTCGCCCTCGACGCCCGTCACGCCCGCCGGGAGCAACGACGTGCGCCGCTCGACGACCGCGTGCACCGCACCGTCGTCGAGCACGAGCCGCCCGCGCACGCGCGCGGCGTGCGCGAGCCACAGCAGCCTGATCGACTTGCGGCGGCCCGTGGCGGCGAACCACGTCCCCACGTCCTCGCCCGCGAGCGCCGCCTCGGCCTGCGCGGTCGACGTCAGCACCACGGGCGTGCCCGACGCGGTCGCGATCGCGACCGACTCGAGCTTGGTCACCATGCCGCCCGTCCCGACCGCCGAACCGCGCCGCGACACGTCGATCCCCTCGAGGTCGCGCGGCGACTCGACGCGCGCGATGCGCCGCGCACCGGGCGACGACGGTGCGGCCGTGTAGAGCGCGTCGACGTCCGTGAGCAGGACGAGCGCGTCGGCGTGCACGAGGTGGGACACGAGCGCCGCCAGCCGGTCGTTGTCGCCGAACCGGATCTCGTCGGTCGCGACCGCGTCGTTCTCGTTGATGACCGGCACCACGCCGAGGTCGAGCAGGCGGTTCAGCGCGCGGTGCGCGTTGCGGTAGTGCCCGCGGCGGACCGTGTCGTCGGCCGTGAGGAGCACCTGCCCGACCCGCAGCCCGTGGTCGGCGAACGCCTTCGTGTAGTGCGCGACGAGCAGGCCCTGGCCGACCGACGCGGCGGCCTGCTGCGTCGCGAGGTCGCGCGGCCGCGCGGCGAGCCCGAGCGGCCCGATCGCAGCGGCGATGGCTCCCGACGACACGAGCACGACCTGTCCGCCCGCGCTGCGCCGTGCCGCGAGCACGTCGACCAGCGCGCGCAGCCGCGCGGGGTCGAGCCGACCGTCCGCGCTCGTGAGCGACGACGAACCGACCTTGACGACGATCCGCGCGGCCGATCCGAGCTCGGCGCGCTCACGCAGGGGGGCGGCAGTCACGTGCGCATTCTCCCCCGCGCGCGCACCTCGTCGTCCCGCCGCCCACGCACCGGACCGGACGGCGGCACCCGGCTGCCGTCAGTCGCGGTCCGGGTCCGTCCAGACGCCGTGCTCGCGCTCGGTCCACAGCTCCGCGCGCGCAGCCGCCTTCGCGTCCATGCGCTCCTTGTACTCGACGCGCTTCTCGCCGCGCGTCGGACGCGAGTGGTCGTCGAGGCGCGCGTCCGTGCCGCGCGCACCGAGCAGCTCGGCACCCGTGAGCAGCGTCGGCTCCCAGTCGAACACCACGGAGTTCGTCTCGGGCCCGATGCGCACCTCGTCGCCCGCGACCGCACCCGCGGCGTAGAGCTTCTCCTCGACGCCGAGCCGCGCGAGCCGGTCGGCGAGGTACCCGACGGCCTCGTCGTTGCTGAAGTCCGTCTGCCGCACCCACCGCTCGGGCTTCTCACCGCGCACCTGGAACCACACCTGACCCGCCGCCTCGCGGCGCGTCACCGTGAACCCCGCCTCGTCGACGGCCCGCGGCCGCAGCACGACGCGCGTCGGCTCGGGCGCCGGGGCGTCCCGACGAGCCTGCTCGACGATCTGGGCGAGCGCGAACGTGAGCGGCCGCAGCCCCTCGTGGCTCGCGGTCGACACCTCGAACACCCGCAGCCCGCGCGCCTCGAGGTCGGGCCGCACCAGGTCGGCGAGGTCGCGCGCCTCGGGCACGTCGATCTTGTTGAGCACGACGACACGCGGCCGCTGCGTGAGCGGCACACGGCCGCCCTCGATCTCGAGGTCCCCCGCGTACGCCGCGAGCTCCGCCTCGATGACGTCCAGGTCGCTCAGCGGGTCCCGGTCCGGCTCGAGCGTCGCGCAGTCGAGCACGTGCACGAGCACCGCGCACCGCTCGACGTGCCGCAGGAACTCGAGCCCCAGCCCGCGGCCCTCCGACGCCCCCGGGATGAGGCCCGGCACGTCCGCGACCGTGTAGCGCGCGTCACCCGCCTGCACCACACCGAGGTTCGGCACGAGCGTCGTGAACGGGTAGTCCGCGATCTTGGGTCGCGCCGCGGAGATCGCCGCGACGAGGCTCGACTTGCCCGCCGACGGGTACCCGACGAGCGCGACGTCGGCGATCGTCTTGAGCTCGAGCACCACGTCCGCGGCCTCGCCGGGCTCCCCCAGCAGCGCGAAGCCCGGGGCCTTGCGCCGCGGCGACGCGAGGGCCGCGTTGCCGAGCCCACCGCGTCCGCCCGCGGCCACGACGTACTCCGCACCCGTCCCGACGAGGTCGGCGAGCACATCGCCGTCGGGCGACTTCACGACAGTGCCGTCGGGGACGCCCAGCACGAGGTCCTCCCCCGTGCCGCCCGCGCGGTGGTCCCCCATGCCCTGCGTGCCCGACGCGGCGCGCCGGTGGGGCAGGTGGTGGAACTCCAGCAGCGTCGTCACCTGCGGGTCGACACGCAGCAGCACCGAGCCGCCGTTGCCCCCGTTGCCGCCGTCGGGGCCGGCGAGCGGCTTGAACTTCTCCCGGTGGATCGACGCGCAGCCGTGCCCGCCGTCACCCCCGGTGGCGTGCAGCACCACGCGGTCGACGAACGTCGCCACAGCGGACCTCCTGGGGTCGGGGTGTCTCTCGATGATCGCAGCGGATCGGTCCGGCCACCTCGTGGGGCCGACACATGACGAAGGGGCGCACCGAGCCGGTGCGCCCCTTCGCGACAGCTGATGACGTCAGCGGGAAGGCTCAGGCCTCCGCGACGACGATGTCGATGACCTTGCGGCCACGACGCGTACCGAACTGCACCGCACCGCCGGTCAGGGCGAACAGCGTGTCGTCGCCACCGCGGCCGACGTTGTTGCCGGGGTGGAAGTGCGTGCCGCGCTGGCGGACGAGGATCTCGCCGGCCTTGACGACCTGGCCACCGAAGCGCTTGACGCCCAGGCGCTGCGCGTTCGAGTCGCGACCGTTGCGCGAGGAGCTCGCGCCCTTCTTGTGTGCCATGACAAACCTGCTCTCGGGTTGCTCAGAATTGTCGCTGCAGCCGCGGCGTGCCGCGGCGCGAGATCACTTGATGCCGGTGACCTTGAGGCGGGTCAGCGCCTGGCGGTGACCCTGGCGCTTGCGGTAGCCGGTCTTGTTCTTGTACTTGAGGATGTCGATCTTCGGGCCCTTCTCGTCCCGGACGACCTCCGCCGTGACCTTGACCTTCGCGAGCGCACCCGCGTCGGTGGTCACCTTCTCGCCGTCGACCAGCAGCAGCGCCGGCAGCTCGACCGTCGAACCCGCCTGGGCGGCGAGACGGTCGACGACGACGACGTCGCCGACGGCGACCTTCTCCTGACGGCCGCCGGCCTTCACGATCGCGTACACCACGTTGCTGCTCATCTCTGCTCGTCGAACTGCTCGGTCCAGGGTTGTCAGGTGCCTGCCTGCGCCCGCGCGCGTCCCGCAGCGCCCGGGAGGCCCGGTCCGATGGGGAGTCGCGTCCGCGCCGACCTCGTCGGTCGATCGGCGGCACACATGACCAGCGCGCACACGGCGCACCGTCGATCTAGGTTACGGACCGCGCGCCGCAGGGTCAAACCACACGACCGACGTCACACGTGCAACGGTGGGACCCGCCCGCTCCAGCGGGCCCCACCGTTCGCGCGTCAGCGTCCCACGGCCGCCAGCCCCACCAGCCGGACGCCGGAACCCGTGTCGAGGACCCGCGCCGCCGCGTCCTCCACCGTCCCGACCCGCGGGTCCCACACCTGCACTCGGATGCTCGGCGCCACACCCGCGACCACCGTGACGCGCTGCAGGTACCCGGGTCGTCCGTTGACGACCGCGCCCGTCTCGAGCACCGCAGTCCGCCCGTCGACCACGAGCCACCGCCCGTCGATGCCGATGGTGGTGAGGCGCGCGCTGGGCCAGTTCAAGACCGTCGCGGCCACGGGCGAGCTCACCCCGCGCACCCAGTCGCCCGCGACGACGATGCTCGCCGGACCACGTGCCGTGGGAACACCTGACGACGCCCCCGCCACGGGCGTGAATGCGCCCAGCGCGGCGACACCGCCCGCGTCGCGGTCGACCACGACGACGACCGCAGGTGCCGATGTCACCTCACCGGCCGGACCGGTGAGCGTCACCGTCACGGCGTAGAGCCCTGCCCGCTGGAACGAGTGCGATCCCGACACCACGGGCGACTGCGCCGTCTCCTCGACCACGCCGGCACTCGTCGCACCGTCGCCCCACGACCAGCTCGCCGTGATCTGGCTCGTCGGGCCGCCGCTCACCGCGAAGCCCAGCGCGGCGCTCACCTCGGTCCCGACGGCAACCGGACCGGTCCCCACCTCCGGAGCCGCCTCCACCACCGGGAGCGCCGCATCGACCTCCAGGAGCTCAGCAGCCTCGCGCGTGAGCTCTGGCTCGACCGGCACGGTCTCGTCGGGCAGCTCGGCCATGCCGCCAGGCATTCCGATCGCACCGCCGGTGTACACCAGCTCGCCCCAGTCCCTGGCCCCGCGCAGCACACCGCGCTGGCCGTCGCCGTTGACGTCCTCGGCAAGGATGTCGTCGACGTCGCCATCGCAGTTCCAGTCGATCGCGTCCCCCGCCGAGCCGCGGACCGAGCCGCAACCCATGTGGTGCGTCCAGATCCACGATCCGGAGCCGATCCCGTCAGCCTCGACCAGGGCGTCCTCGTCCAGGTCGGCCCGCGCGAAGGGCGAGTAGTCGAACGTCGCGCTGCCGTCGGGAAGTCCGTCCTGGAACAGGTAGTTCATGACGCTCAGGTAGTTCGGCTTGTGGTTCACGTGGTCGTCCCCGCCGTGCCCCAGCCCCAGGTTGTGGCCGAGCTCGTGCATGAACGTGCCTGCCTGCTGATCGCGCGTCCCGACGTCGCCCGACCAACCACCGAGGGAGACGACGAAGTCGCTCGCCCCCCCGAGGCTCCCGCGGGACATCCCGCTTGTCGTGCCGAGCTGCTCCGAGAGGTGGTGTGCCCACACGTTGTAGTGGAAGACCGGTTGCCGGACTGCGGCGAAGCTCTCGTCCTTGACGTCGTCGAAGGCGGCCCACTGGTAGCCGAACCAGCCGAACAGCCCGTTGTCCCCGAGGTGCTCCCGGTGGTCGAGCGCGCCCCCACCGCTGAGCGAGCCCCACGTCGCAGCCTTCCCGTACGTCAGAGGTGCCTGCGGACCGTAGTCGACGTGCAGGTGCACCCCGTGCCGCCCGAACGCATCGACCACCGCGGCGATGGCCGCTGGGTCCGGCGCATGCGTGTGGTCATCGGCGACCATGTGGTCGATCTCGACGAAGACGTCCGGCACGTTCGGGTCGGCACCCATCGCGGGCAGGTCGACAACCTCCTGACCCTCGCCCGTGAGCATCGTGAGACCGTCGGTCTCCCACTCGTCCAGCAGACCGTCCCCGTCGCTGTCCTGCGTCGACCCGAACCGGCAGTTGCGATCCGTCGACCAGAAGAAGTTGTCGATGAAGGCCGCGGAGTCGAAGGACGAGTCCCCGACGTCCTGGATCGTGAGGTAGACGTCGACGATCCCGAGGATCACCGGTGCACCCGCCCGCAGTCGCGCCGTACCACCGTCGTACGTCGTCCCCGTGTTCTCGGTCATGCCGAACACCGTGTTGATCGACAGCGCGTTGCCCAGCTCGTCCTGTGCGAAGTTGGCGTCCGCCTCCACGGAACCGTCGACGATCTGCGTCTCGCCCGTGCCGAGCTGTGCGGTGAACGCATCGTCGTACGACGAGCCGACGTACTCCGGGTACTCCTCGGACAGGAACGCCACGTCGAACGCGAAGCAGCGCGCGCCCGCCGGTGCTTGAAGCTGCAGGTGCAACTGTGCGAGATCGTTCCCCTCGGCGTTGTCCGTCCCGTCGAGCAGCGTGCTGAGGCTCGACTCCGAGTTCGGACGCATGGCATGCGACGCGTCGCCCGAGGACATCACGAGGAAGTCGCTCCCGCGACTAGGGAAGGAGATGCCACCCACGGCAACCTCGGGCTCGTCCTGCGCGGGCACGGTCGGGTCGCCGCCCTCACCCGGGTCCGGAGTCTCGGGCACGAGCGGGACTCCGTCGGAGATCGCGAACGCACGTGGGTCGCTCGTACCGTAGTCGGCGACGAGGATCGACTCCGCGGGGACATCCATCGCCTCGGCAAGTGCGTGGGCGGAGGGTACGGCCGCACGTGCCAGACCGCGCGCACTGGGCGGCGACGTCCCCTGGCGGCCGGGTTCCGCGTCGGCGGCGGCGGGTACAGCGGTGCCGACGAGTACGACGGCAACGGCGCCGGCGAGCAGGGACCGGGAAGGTCGGTGCATCAGGTCTCCTCGTGGCGGGACATGGGTGGGACATGGTGCGGGGGGTGAGAGCGCTCGAGAGTGCCACCCGTCGGGCATCCCTCCCGCTCGTCGCGGGTCACGGCTCTCGCGCAGGAGTCGCCGTCGGACACGCGCGACCCGCGGCGCAGATCTCCGCAGGGTCATCGACGCAGCCGTCGTCGAGGGCGACCGTGTACACGGCGTCCGGCAGGGGCGCCTCGTCGACGAACTGTCGCGGGTCGTCTGGCGCGAGGGTGACGTCGGCCACGACGTGCCATACGGGGTCCGCAGCAGCCTGGCGCGCGATCCGGTACGACGTCTCCTGAGTGCGCTCCCGGTCGTCCTGCCACGTCACGACGACGTCGTCCGTCATGATCTGCGCGGAGACGGACCGCACCGCGATCTGGAGCATGCAGGCTTCGTCGAGGGTCAGCCCACTCGGATCGTCGTCGGGGCTCCCGGCACACGCTCCGAGAGCGGCGACCAGCAGGAGCGGACCAACCCCCCACGCGGCAGCGCGATGCACGCCCGCGTACACCCCGGTCCGACGCATGGTGCCCCCTTCGACGCGCGTCACCCTAGCGCGCGGTGAGCGGGCGACATGGCGACATGGCGGTCATGTCCCCCAAACGGGGCATCTACGCACGAACCCTCCGAGCTCGACGAGTCGCGAGGACCGCGCAAGAGTCAGCTCGTGGCGTCGTCCTCCGACGGCTCGTCGACGTCGAACGTGACGAAGACCGACGGGTCGACCGGGGTCAGCTCGAGGCTCTCGGCGGCCCCGTGCTCCTTGCGCAGCGTGGACAGCTCGGCGAGCACGTCGAGCTGCGGTCCCCCGGCCTCGGCCGGCTCGGTCGGGCCGTCCTCGACCGCCGGGGTGGCCACGAGGCTCGCGACGTCCACCGCCTCGGCGTCCACCGTCTCGACGCCCACGGTCTGCTCAGCGACCGCCTCGACGGCGGCGACGTGGACCGCGACGGTCTCGGCGTCGACCGACGCGGCCGCGCCGGGCTCGACGCTCACGTGCTCGTCGCCGACGGCCGCGGGCGCGGGCGACTCGTCGTGGTGCTCGTGCTCGTGCTCGTGCGCGTGCGCGGCCGCTGCCGCGATCGTCGCGAGCGTCGCGGTCACGGCGGACCGCTCGGGCGGCAGGACGGGCACCCCGGCGTGCGGTGCGGCCGGGGCCGCCTCCTTGGCGCCGCCGCGCTTGCGCCGCGAGCGCTTCGGCTCGTCGGACGCGGGCTGCTGCTGCGCGCCGGAGTCCGGGCGCGGGTTCTTCTCGACCGGGTCGCTGTGCACGATGAAGCCGCGGCCGTGGCAGTGCTCGCACGTCTCCGAGAACGCCTCGACGAGCCCCTGGCCCACACGCTTGCGGGTCATCTGCACGAGCCCCAGCGACGTCACCTCGGCGACCTGGTGCTTGGTGCGGTCGCGGCCGAGGCACTCGACGAGGCGCCGCAGCACGAGGTCGCGGTTGGACTCGAGGACCATGTCGATGAAGTCGATGACGATGATGCCGCCGATGTCGCGCAGCCGGAGCTGGCGCACGATCTCCTCGGCCGCCTCGAGGTTGTTGCGCGTCACGGTCTCCTCGAGCGTGCCGCCCGAGCCCGTGAACTTGCCCGTGTTGACGTCGACGACCGTCATGGCCTCGGTCCGGTCGATCACGAGCGAGCCGCCCGAGGGCAGCCAGACCTTGCGGTCCATGCCCTTGACGAGCTGCTCGTCGATCCGGTGCGCCGCGAACACGTCACCCGTGCCGGTGTACTTCGAGACCTTCTGCGCGAGGTCGGGCGCGAGCTCGTCGATGTACGACGAGATCGTCGACCAGGCCTCGTCGCCCTGGACCACGAGCGACGAGAAGTCGTCGTTGAAGATGTCGCGCACCACGCGGATCGCCATGTCCGGCTCGCCCTGCAGCAGCGCGGGCGCGGACGCGGTCTTCGACTTCTTCTCGATCGCCTCCCACTGCGCCTGCAGCCGGGCGATGTCGGCCCGCAGCTCGTCCTCGCTCGCCCCCTCGGCCGCCGTGCGCACGATCACGCCCGCGGAGTCCGGCACGACCTCGCGCAGGATCTTCTTGAGCCGGTTGCGCTCGGTGTCGGGGAGCTTGCGGCTGATGCCCGTCATGCCGCCGCCCGGGACGTAGACCAGGTACCGGCCCGCGAGCGTGACCTGCGAGGTCAGGCGCGCACCCTTGTGGCCGATCGGGTCCTTCGTCACCTGGACCAGCACGGAGTCGCCCGACTTGAGCGCCTGCTCGATGCGGCGCGGCTGCCCCTCGAGGCCCGCCGCGTCCCAGTTGACCTCGCCCGCGTACAGCACGGCGTTGCGGCCCTTGCCGACGTCGACGAACGCGGCCTCCATGCTCGGCAGGACGTTCTGCACACGGCCGAGGTAGACGTTGCCGACCATCGAGGCCTGCTGCTGGTTCGACACGTAGTGCTCGACGAGCACGCCGTCCTCGAGCACCGCGATCTGCGTGCGGCCGTGCAGCTCGCGCACGATCATCGAGCGCTCGACGGCCTCGCGGCGCGCGAGGAACTCGGCCTCGGTGATGATCTGCCGACGACGGCCCGCGTCCCGGCCCTCCCGGCGCCGCTGGCGCTTGGCCTCGAGACGCGTGGACCCGCGCAGCGCGGTGACCTCGTCGCCGCCGCGACGGCGCGGCTCGCTGTCGCCCTCGCCGGAGCGCGACCCGCGGCGCCGACGGCGACGACGACGGCTCGAGCCGCTCTCGCCGGACTCGTCGTCGGTGTCGTCACCGTCCTCGCCCGCGGTCGCGTCGGCGTCCGCCTCGGCGTCGGCGTCCTCGTCGGCAGGCGGCGCGTCGGCACGACGACGACCGCGACCGCCCCGACGGCGGCGACGACGCTGCGTCGGAGCGTCCTCGTCCTCGTCCGACGACGTCGCGTCGGCGTCCTCGTCCGCGGTGTCCTCAGCGGCGGCGCCGTCGGCCAGGTCGGCCGCGTCAGCGGTGTCCGCGGGCTTGCGGCCGCGGCGCGACCTGCCCGAGCGCGCACCGGTGTCGGTCGTCGCGGCGTCGGTCGTCGGGGCGCCCGCCGCCTCCGCGTCGTCACCCGCGGCGTCAGCGCCCGGACCGCCCTCGGCGTCGTCGGCCGTGGGCTCGTCGCGCTCGTCCGTCGTCGTCGCGTCCTGACGACCGCCCCGCCCACGACGACCGCGGCGGCGGTTCGAGCGCTGCCCGGACGCCTGCTCGTCGGTGGTCTCGGCGGGCTGGTCGCCGGGCTGGTCGGCGACGAGGGCCGCCGTCGGCTCGGCCGCCTCGTCCTGCGGCGCGCTCTCCGACTGCGCGAGGCGCGCGGCGGTCGAGATCGCCTCGGGCGACCCGGCGCTCGAGGTGGCACGCCGACGGCGCGGCCGGGCCTGGGCCGGGTCCGGCGCCTGGAACAGCAGCGCGGTGGTCGCGAGCCGCGGCGTGAGCGGCTGCGCGGGCTCGGTGGACGCGGGGCTCGCGGCGGGCGCGCCCGTCTCGTCGACCTGCTCGGCGACCTCGTCCTCGTCCGCCTCCGCGTCCTCGTCGGACGACGGGGCGACCGGCTCGGCCGCGCGCTCCGCCACGACGGCGTCGTCGTCCGTCTTCGGGGTGCTCCTGCGGCGCGCGGGCTTGCGGGCGGGCTTCTGCTCGTCCTGCGCCGTCGCGTCCTGCGCCACCGGCTCGGCGACAGGCTCGGCCGCGACCTGCTCGGCGTCACCGGTCGCGCCCTCGGTGGGCGCGGCCACCGGGCGCGTCGCGGCCCGACGACGGCGCGCGGGTGCGGCCGCCACGGGCTCCTGCACGGCGACGACGGGCTCCGTCGGGGCCGCGGGCTCGACGTCGGCACCGGCCGACGCCGCCGCATCCGGCTCGCTCGCCGCGGTCGACGTCGCGCGAGTCGCGCGCTTGCGGCGCGCGGGCTTGGCAGCCTCGGTGGGCTCAGCAGCGGTCGGCTCGGCAGCGGTGGGCTCAGCAGCGGTCGGCTCGGGCGACGCGGCCGGGGCGTCGGTGGCCTGCTCGAGCGTCTGCTCGGGCGCCGCAGCGGGCCGGGACGCGCGACGACGACGCGGTCGGGCGGTCGCACCCCCCGCCTCGCTCGACGCTGCTGCTTCCAGCTCGGGGGTGTTCTGATCGGTCACGCGGAGCGCTCCTGGGTACCGCGAACCACCGTCCACACGTGTGGCGGTCCTCGGTCGGTCGGTCGTCACCCGCAGGCGACGGAAGTCGTCGGTCGCGGCCGCACACCGAGCCGGCGGGCGCCGTCGCCTGCCTCGTCCGCCCGGGCCTGGAGTGGCCCGTCGACGGTCCGGCGGCGGCTGGCGCGCGCAGCGCACTGGGTGCAAGCTCACGGGTCCTCGGAACGGTGTGGACGTTCGTCGAACCGCGGTCAGTATCGCACAGAGCACCCGAACCGGCGCGCTCCCGGCGGCCGCGCCGCGCCGACGGGTTCACGACGAGGCGTCAGCACCCGGGACCTTCGTCCCGAGCCGCGATCGGGCCCCGGCCTAGCGTTCCACCAGGTCGCCTCACCCGGCAGCCGCACCGCCCGCACCGTTCGGAGAACCCCCCGTGGACGCCCTCGACCTGGCCCGGTGGCAGTTCGGTGTCACCACCGTCTACCACTTCATCTTCGTCCCGCTGACGATCGGCCTGGCCCCGCTCGTCGCGATCATGCAGACGTGCTGGTACCGCACGCGCAACGAGCGCTGGCTGCGGCTCACCAAGTTCTTCGGCAAGCTCCTGCTCATCAACTTCGCGATCGGCGTCGCCACCGGCATCGTGCAGGAGTTCCAGTTCGGCATGGCGTGGAGCGAGTACTCGCGCTTCGTCGGCGACGTGTTCGGCGCACCGCTCGCGATGGAGGCGCTCGCCGCGTTCTTCGTCGAGTCGACGTTCCTCGGGCTGTGGATCTTCGGGTGGGACCGCCTGCCCAAGAAGATCCACCTCGCGTGCATCTGGGCGGTCGCGGTCGCGACGAACCTGTCGGCCTTCTTCATCCTCGCGGCCAACTCGTGGATGCAGCACCCCGTCGGGACGACGTACAGCTTCGAGACCGGGCGCGCCGAGATGCACGACATCGTCGCCGTGCTCACGAACCCGACCGTGCTCGCGGCCTTCCCGCACACGATCATGGCCGCCTTCCTGACGGCGGGCACGTTCGTCGCGGGCATCGCGGCGTGGTGGATGGTCAGGAAGGTCCGCTCGGGCGACAGCGAGACCGCGCGCGACGTCTACCGGCCCGCGGTGATCCTCGGCCTGGTCGCCGTGCTCGTCGGCGGAGCGGGCGTCGCGATCTCCGGGGACGCGCAGGCGAAGCTCATGTTCGAGCAGCAGCCCGCCAAGATGGCCGCCGCCGAAGGGCTGTGCGAGTCGGTCGACGGCGCGTCGTTCTCGATCCTCGCGATCGGCGACCTCACCAACGACTGCGACGGCGTGCGCCACCTGATCGAGATCCCCGGCCTCACGTCGTTCCTCGCGACCGGAAGCTTCGACTCGCGGATCCGCGGCGTCGACGAGCTGCAGGACTACTACGCGCAGTGGGTCGGCGAGTGGGAGCAGGAGCACGGGACGACGCTCGACCCGGACACCGTGTTCCACCCGAACCTCGCGATCACGTACTGGTCGTTCCGGCTCATGATCGGCTTCGGTGCCGGGTCCGCCGCGCTCGCGCTCGCCGCGCTGTGGCTGCTGCGCAAGAAGGGCTCCGTCACGGGGGCGACCTGGTTCGGGCGGCTCGGGATCGCGGCGCTCGCGACACCGTTCCTCGCGTCGTCGTTCGGCTGGATCTTCACCGAGATGGGCCGTCAGCCGTGGGTGGTCGCGCCGAACCCCGACGTCTCGGGCGTCGACGGCGTGTGGCTCCTGACCGCGCGCGGGGTCTCGACCGTCGCGGGCCCCGCGACGATCCTCACGTCGCTCGTCGGCTTCACTCTCCTGTACGGCGTGCTCGCCGTCGTGTGGTCGCGCCTCATGCACCGCTACGCGGTCGAGGGCGTCGCCGCGAGCGAGAAGGACCCCAGCCCCGAGGCCCGCGGGTCCGACGACGACACGACGACCCTGTCCTTCGCGTACTGAACCCTGACGGAGACCTCACCATGGAGCTCACGACGCTCTGGTTCGTCCTCATCGCGGTCCTGTGGACCGGCTATCTCGTCCTCGAGGGCTTCGACTTCGGGGTCGGCATGCTGCTCGGGCTCCTGCCCCGCAGGGCCGACCAGGAGCGCGAGCGGCGGGTCATGATCAACACGATCGGCCCGGTCTGGGACGGCAACGAGGTCTGGCTGCTCACCGCGGGCGGCGCGACCTTCGCGGCGTTCCCCGAGTGGTACGCGACGCTCTTCAGCGGCTTCTACCTGCCGCTGTTCCTCATCCTGGTGGCGCTCATCGTGCGCGTCGTCGCGTTCGAGTGGCGCGGCAAGATCGACGACGACCGCTGGCGGGCGTGGGCGGACCGCGCGCTGATCTTCGGGTCGTGGGTCCCGTCGGTGCTGTGGGGCGTGGCGTTCGCGAACATCGTGCGCGGCGTCGAGCTGGACGCCGACCACCAGTACGTCGGCGGGCTCTTCGCGCTGCTCAACCCGTTCGCGCTGCTCGGCGGAGCCGTGACCACGCTCGTCTTCCTCACGCACGGCGCGGTCTTCCTCGCGCTCAAGTCCGACGGCGACCTGCGGCACCGCGCCGGCACGCTCGCCGCGCGCCTGTCCGTCGCCACGCTCGTCGTCGCGGGCGCCTGGGCCGTGTGGCTGCAGGTCGCGTACGCCGACGAGGCGTGGACGTGGGCCGCCGTCACGGTCGCCGCCGTCGCGCTCGTGCTCGTCGTGCTCGCGACGCGTGCCCGGCGCGAGGGCCGCGCGTTCGTCGCGTCCGCGGTCGCGATCGTCGCGACCGTCGTGCTGATCTTCGGCTCGCTGTTCCCCGACGTCATGCCCGCGGTCGACCCGGCGCACTCGCTGACCGTGCTCAACGCGTCCTCCACGCACTACACGCTCACCGTCATGACGTGGGTCGCGCTCGTCCTCACGCCGCTCGTGCTGCTCTACCAGGGCTGGACGTACTGGGTGTTCCGCAAGCGCCTGTCGACCGCGCACCTGCCCGCTCCCGCGGGCCTCACGTTCCGGCGCACCGAGACGTCGGGCGCGGCCCCGGAGTGAGGCCGCTCGACCCGCGGCTGCTGCGGCACGCGCGCGCAGCCCGGTGGTACGTCGCCCTGACCGTCGCGCTCGGCATGCTCACCGCCGCGCTCGTCGTCGTCCAGGCCGTGCTGCTCGCGCACGCCCTCGGCCGGGCCGTGCACGACGGTCCCGCGCTCGGCGCCGCCGCGTGGGACGAGGTCGCACCGCTCGTCGGCTGGTTGGCGCTCGTCATGCTCGCACGCACGCTCGTCGTGACCGTGCAGGAGCGGTACGCGCACCGTGCGGCCGCCCGCGCGATCGCCGAGCTGCGCGAGCAGGTCGTCGCCCGGTCCGCCGCGCGCGGACCCCGCGGGCTCGCCGACGGCCGCGGGCCGCAGCTCGTCACGCTCGCGACGCGCGGGCTCGACGACCTCGAGCCGTACTTCGTGCGGTACCTGCCCCAGCTCGTGCTCGCGGCGACCGTCACGCCCGCGACGCTGCTCGTGATCCTCGACCTCGAGTGGGTGTCCGCCGCGATCCTCGTCGCGGTCCTCCCGCTCGTCCCGCTGTTCATGTGGCTCGTCGGCGTGCTGACGCAGGGTCGCTCGCAGCGCGGGCTCGCGACCATGCAGCGGCTGTCCGCGCAGGTGCTCGACCTGCTCGCGGGCCTGCCGACGCTGCGCGCGCTCGGCCGTCAGCGCGGCCCCGGCGCGCGCGTGCAGTCGCTCGGCGACGCGCACCGGCGGGCGACCCTGGGCACGCTGCGCATCGCGTTCCTGTCCGGCATGGTGCTCGAGCTGCTGGCGACCCTGTCCGTCGCGCTCGTCGCCGTCGGCATCGGGCTGCGGCTCGTGCGCGGCGACCTCGACCTCGTCACGGGGCTCGCCGTCCTCGTCCTCGCGCCCGAGGTGCTCGCGCCGCTGCGCGCCGTCGGGGCCCAGTTCCACGCGTCGACCGACGGCGTCGCCGCGGCCGAGGCGGCGTTCGCCGTGCTCGACGCACCCGTACCCGCACGCGGCGGGTCCGCGCCCGCGCCGGACCTGCGCGCCGCGCGCGTCGTCGTCGACCGCGTCACCGTCCGCACCGCGCGCGGCGCGACGCCCGACGCCCTGCCCTGCACGCTCGTCCCCGGCCGCGTGACGGCGCTCGCCGGACCGCCCGGCGCGGGCAAGTCCACCGCGGTCGAGGTCCTCCTGGGGCTCCTCGAGCCCGACGACGGGTGCGTCACGCTCGAGCACGGGACGACGACCGTGTCCGTCGCGGGTGCGTCCGAGCACGCGCCCGTCGACCTCGCCGACTACTGGCGGCAGGTCACCTGGCTCCCGCAGCGACCCGTCCTCGAGCCCGGGACGCTCGCCGACGTCGTGGGCGGCGACGACGAGCAGCGCACGCGTGCTGCCGCCGTGACCGGGCTCGACGCGGTCGTCGCGGACCTCCCCGACGGCTGGTCGACCCGCGTGGGCCGCGGCGGGCACGGGCTGTCGGTCGGTCAGGCCCAGCGCGTCGCGCTCACGCGTGCGCTCGTCGTGCCCGCGCCGCTCGTCGTGCTCGACGAGCCCACGGCGCACCTCGACGACGCCGCCGAACGCGTCGTGCTGCGCACGCTCGACGCGCTGCGTGCGGCGGGCCGCACGGTCCTGCTCGTCGCGCACCGGCCCGCGCTCCTCGCGTGCGCCGACGAGGTCGTCGTGCTCGCCACCGCGCCGACGGGCGTGCGATGAGCACGACGACCGCGCGTCCGACGAGGCCGCCCCGCACGCCCGCGCCCGTCGACCCGGCGCCCGTCGGGCCGCCGCGCGGCACGCTGCGTCGCGCGGTCGCGCTGCTCGAGGTCGACCGTCGCCGGTTCGCGCTCGCCGTGCTCCTCGGGACGCTCGCGCTCGGGTGCGCCGTCGCGCTCGGTGGCGTGTCGGCGTGGCTCGTCGCGCGCGCGTCGCAGCTGCCGCCCGTGCTCATGCTGTCCACGGCGACCGTCGGCGTGCGCGCGTTCGGCATCGGGCGCGGCGTGCTGCGGTACGTCGAGCGGCTCGTCTCGCACGACCTCGCGCTCGCGGGCATGGCCCGCCTGCGCACCACGCTCTACGAGCGCCTCGCCGACGGCCGGCCCGACGCCGTGCTGACCGTGCGGCGCGGGGACCTGCTCGCACGCGTCGGCGCCGACGTCGACGACGTGGGCGACCTCGTCGTGCGCGGGCTGCTGCCCGCGGCCGTCGCCGCGACGCTCGGCATCGCGACGAGCGCCGCGACGGCCCTGATCTGGCCGCCGGCCGGGCTCGCGCTCGCCGCGTGCCTGCTGCTCGCGGGCGTCGTGGCCCCCTGGCTCGCGGGCCGCGGGGCGCGCACCGCCGAGCGGCGGGGCGCGCAGGCGCGGGCCGACGTGGGCGCCGAGGCTCTGGGGCTGCTCGACGACGCGGGTCCGCTCACCGTCGCGGGACGCGTCCCCGCGCGGCTCGCGGCGCTGCGCCGGGCCGACACGCGCGCGCAGGCCGCGGTCGACGCGGGTGCGGGCGCCGCCGCGCTCGCCGCCGGGCTCGGGCAGCTCGCGACCGGTGTCGCGGTGCTCGTCGCGCTCGTCACCGGCGTGCCCGCGGTCGGCGACGGGCGGCTCGCGCCCGTGCTGCTCGCGGTCGTCGTGCTCACGCCGCTCGCGTCGTTCGAGGCGACGAGCGTGCTCCCGCAGGCAGCCGTGCAGGTGCAGCGCAGCCGCGCCGCAGCCGCACGCGTGCTCGCCCTGCTCGACGCGGCGGGTCCCGGCCCGGGCGCCGCGGGGCCGCACGTCGAGCCGCCCGCTCCCGGCACGCTCGAGCCGTACCGGCACGCTGCGCCCGCCGGACCCGGTGCCCCTGGTGCGCCCGGCGCCGGTCCGCGGCTCGCCGCACGCGGGCTCGTCGTCGGCTGGCCCGCGGGGCCGCCGCTCGTCGCGGACCTCGACCTCGACCTGCGCCCCGGGCGGCTCGTCGCGGTCGTCGGACCCAGCGGCACGGGCAAGACGACGCTGCTGCTGACGCTCGCGGGGCTGCTCGCGCCCCGCGCGGGGACGCTCACGCTCGACGGCGTGCCCGCCGAGCCCGGCGCGCACGAGCCCGGGCGCACCGTCGCCCTCACCCCCGAGGACGCGCACGTGTTCGGCACGTCGGTGCTCGAGAACCTGCGCGTCGCGCGCGGCGACGTCACGTCCGACGAGGCGCGCGCGGTGCTGCACGACGTCGGCCTCGGACCGTGGCTCGCCGCGCTGCCCGACGGCCTGGCGACGGTCCTCGGTCCCGACGGACGCACGCTGTCCGGGGGTGAGCGCCGTCGGCTCCTGCTCGCGCGCGCGCTCGTCGGACCCGCACCGCTGCTGCTGCTCGACGAGCCGACCGAGCACCTCGACACCGCGGGCGCGGACGCCGTGCTGCGTCTGCTGCGGGCGCGCGCCGACCGCGGCGTGCTCGTCGTGACGCACCGCCTCGGCCTCGGGCTCGCCGACGAGGTCGTGCGGATCGCCGACGGCCGGGTCGCGGCGCGCGGGACGCACGCCGACCTCCTCGCGACGGATGCGGGCTACCGTGAGGCCGTGCGACACGAGGGCTTCGAGGACGAGCGATGAGCACCCCCGCGGACACCGTGCGCGGTGGCGGCCCCGGACCCGACGACGGCCTCGTCCCGGTCGCGGGCACGCCGTTCACCGGCGGCGTCATGTCGGACGCGCAGTCGACCCCCGTCCCGCTCACGGGCGACGCCCTCACCGACCTGCTCGACGCGATCCTCTCGGTCGCGAGCGAGCTCGACCTGCCCGCGGTGCTCAACCGGTTCGTCCAGGTCAGCGCCGAGCTGACGGGGGCGCGCTACGGCGCGATCAACGTGCTCGACGGCAACGGCACGTCCACGACGTTCGTCTACACGGGCGTCCCCACGGCGGTCGCGCGCATGATGGGCCACGCACCGCACGCGCGCGGCGTGCTCGGCCAGATCCCCGCGATCGGCGCGCTCCGGCTCGCCGACCTCACCGACCACCCCGCGTTCCAGGGCTGGCCGTCGCACCACCCGCCGATGGGCTCGTTCCTGGGCGCGTCCGTCCGCGTCGGGGACCACGTGTTCGGTCAGCTCTACCTGTCCGAGAAGGACGGCGGGTTCACCGACTCCGACGAGCAGACCGTCGTCGCGCTGGCGGCCGCGACCGGCGTCGCGGTCGCGAACGCACAGCTCTACGCCGAGTCCGCCCGCCGCGAGCACTGGCTGCGCGCCGGTCAGGAGATCACGACGATGCTCCTCGAGGGCGCCGACGAGGAGGAGGCCCTCGAGCACATCGCCGCGACCGCGCGCGAGGTCGCGGGCGCCGACACCGCCGCGCTCGCGCTCCCCGGCGTCGGCGGTCGGCTCTTCATCGAGCTCGCCGACGGCTTCCACGCCGACGAGCTCACGGGCGTCCAGATGCCGGAGCACGGGCGCGCGTGGACCGTGATGACCGAGGGCAGGGGCCTGCAGACGCCGTCGCTGTCCGCGTCGCGCAACGTCAAGGTCGAGCAGATGCGCGCCTTCGGGCCCGCGATGTTCGCGCCGCTGCAGACCTCCGGCCGCGGGGTCGGCGTGCTCATCCTGCTGCGTCGGGTCGGCTCGCTGCCGTTCGAGGAGAGCGACCTCGCGACCGCCGAGTCGTTCGCGTCCCAGGCCGCGCTCGCGTTCGTCCTCGCCGAGGCCCGCCACGCGCAGGACGTCGCGGCGCTGCTCGACGAGCGCGAGCGCATCGCGCGCGACCTGCACGACATGGCGATCCAGCAGCTCTTCGCGACCGGGATGCAGCTCGAGACCGTCCGCCGCCGTGCCGCGCGGGGCGTCGACGCGACCGAGCTCACGTCGATCGTCGAGGAGGCGCTCGACAACGTCGACTCGTCGGTGCGCGAGATCCGCAAGATCGTCCACGCGCTGCGCGACCCGGACGCCGCGACCGGGCTCGTCGAGCGGCTGCGCCGGGAGGCGTCGCTCGCGCGCACGGGCCTCGGCTTCGCGCCGTCGCTCGTCGTGCTGCTCGAGCACGCGCCCCTGTCCGACGACGGGCTCGACGAGGACCGGCTCGACGAGCGCGTCGGCGTCTCGCTGACCGACGACGTCGTCGCCGTGGTGCGCGAGGGGCTCGCGAACGCCGCGCGGCACGCGCACGCGCAGTCCGTCACGGTGCGCGTCGCCGTCACCGGTCAGGGACCGACCGGGACCGTGCGGGTCGAGGTCGAGGACGACGGCGTCGGCCTGCCCACGACGCGCGACCGGCGCTCCGGGACGGGCAACCTCGCGTCCCGGGCCCGCCAGCACGGCGGCACGTTCACGCTCGGGACGCCGCCCGACGGCCGCGGCACGCTGCTGTCCTGGCAGGCCCCGCTCGCCTGACCCGGGACGTGGTCCGCCCCGGTGCGTCGCCCCGGCTCAGCGACCGGGCTCGGCGCGCCAGCTCGAGTGCTTGCGGGACGCGACCCACGCCGCGACCTGCGTCCGCCGCTGCAGACCCATCTTCGCCAGGAGCGACGTGATGTGGTTCTTCACGGTCTTCTCCGCGACCCCGAGCCGCTCGGCGATCTCCCGGTTCGACAGTCCCTCGCCGATGAGGTCGAGCACGCGCAGCTCGCTCGGGGTGAGGTTCTCCGTCGGGTCGTCCTGACCCGCCCGGCGCCGCGTGACCGTGCGCTCGTCGAGGAGCGTGCGCCCCGCCGCGACCGAGCGGATGACGTCGGTGATCTCGGCGCCGCGCACCGACTTGAGCAGGTAGGCCGCGGCCCCCGCCTCGAGCGCGGCCGCGACCGCGTCGTCGTCGTCGAACGAGGTCAGCACGATCGCGCGCGCCTCGGGCTGCTTCTCGCGCACCTGGCGCATGAGGTCGATCCCGGTGCCGTCGGGCATCTGCAGGTCGACGAGCATGACCTGCGGGTGCACCAGGGATGCGCGGCGCACGCCGTCGGCGACCGATCCCGCCTCGGCGACGACCGTCATCCCCTCCGTGCGCTCGACGACCTCGGCGATCCCGCGACGGACCACCTCGTGGTCGTCGACGATCATCACCGTGATGGGACCCTGCTTCGCGGCATCGAGGTTCGGCACAGTGGCATCGTAGCCAGGCATGAGGACGATCCTGCTGCCCACCACGCTCGAAGACCCCGTCGAGCTTCCCGCCGGCTGGCGGGCGCGCGACTACGACCCCGCCGAGGTCCTGCCCGCCGACGCGCTCGACGCCGAGGTGCTGGTCGTGTGGGGCAACCGGCGTCCCGCGCTCGTCGACGCCGCGCGGCGCCTCCCGCACCTGCGCTGGGTGGCGTGCCTGGCGTCCGGCACCGACGCCGTCCTCGACGCCGGCTTCGACCCGTCGGTCGCCGTGACCTCGGGGCGCGGGCTGCACGACGGCCCGGTCGCGGAGCACACGCTCGCCCTGCTCCTCGCCGCCGTCCGCCGCATCCCGACGCTCGTGCGCGCGCAGGACCAGCACCGCTGGGCCGACGACGTCGGCGGGCTGCAGCGCGTGCACGACCCCGAGCTGCGCACGCTCGCGGGTGCACACGTCGTCGTGTGGGGGTTCGGGTCGATCGCGCTGCGGCTCGCACCGCTGCTCGTCGCGCTCGGTGCGAGCGTGACCGGCGTCGCCACCACGCCCGGCGAGCGCGGCGGCTTCCCCGTCGTCGGGCCCGACGAGCTCGGCCGTCTGCTCCCGACCGCCGACGTGCTCGTCGGGATCCTGCCCGCGACCCCCGCGACGCGCCACGCCATCGGCGCGGACGTGCTCGCCGCGCTCCCGCCGCGCGCGCTCGTCGTGAACGTGGGCCGCGGCGCCACGCTCGACGAGACCGCGCTCGTCGACGCCGTGCGCGCCGGGAGCGTCGCGGGTGCCGCGCTCGACGTGTTCGACCGCGAGCCCCTGCCCACGACGAGCCCCGTGTGGGACGAGCCGCGCATCATCGTCTCGCCGCACGCGGCGGGCGGGCGACCGCAGGACGCGGGTGCGTTCCTCGGCGCCGCGCTGCGGGCCCACGACGCGGGCGCACCCCTGCCCAACCTCGTCGCCCGGTGACCGTCAGCGGGCGCGCGGCGCCCGGGGCGCGGGCTGGCAGCGCGGGCAGAACGCCGAGCTGCGGTTCATGAACTCGACGCGGCGCACCGGCGTGCCGCACCGCGGGCACGGTCGGCCCTCCTGCCCGTAGACCGCGAGGCTCCGGTCGAAGTACCCCGACGCGCCGTTGACGTCGACGTACAGCGCGTCGAAGCTCGTGCCGCCCTGGTCGAGCGCCTCGGTCATGACGTCGGTCGCGGCGTCGAGCACGCGACCGACGTCCACCGCGCGCAGCGCCGCCGTCGGTCGCGCGAAGTGGAGCCGGGCGCGCCACAGCGCCTCGTCGGCGTAGATGTTGCCGATCCCGGAGACGAGCGTCTGGTCGAGGAGCGCGCGCTTGAGTCCCGTGCGTCGCGCGCGGACGCGGCGCACGAGCAGGCCGCGGTCCAGCGCGGGGTCGAGCAGGTCACGCGCGATGTGCGCGACCGGCTCGGGCACCGTGGCCGACGAGGTCCCGCGTCCGCCCGGTGCGCCGTCGTCCGTCGGCGCGAGGTCCTGCACCGACAGGTGACCGAACGTGCGCTGGTCGACGAAGTCGAGCGCTCCCCCGTCCTCGAGGTGCAGCCGGACCCGCAGGTGCGGGTGCGCGCTCACCTCCGCCGCGAGGTCCGCCGCCGACCGCACCAGCAGCTGTCCGCTCATGCCGAGGTGCGCGAGGAGCGCGTCGTCGGGCTCGTCCTGCGGGCCCAGCGGCAGCCACAGGAACTTGCCGCGCCGCGCCGCCGCCACGATCGTGCGCCCGCGCAGGCGTCCGACGAGGTCCGCGGGGCCCGCCGGGTGCCGACGCACGCTGTAGTCGCGGCGCACGTCCACGTCGACGACCCGGCGTCCGACGACGTGGCGCTCGAGCCCGTCCCGGACGGTCTCGACCTCGGGCAGCTCGGGCACGCGGTCAGCCCGCGGACGAGGCCGTGGCGCCGGTCTCCTGCGCCGCCGCGTCCGCCTGGGCGCGCAGCGCGAGGTAGGTCGCCTCGGCCGCCTGCTGCTCCGCGACCTTCTTCGCCGGTCCGACCCCGGTGCCGCGCGGCTCGCCGCCGACGACCGCGACCGCCGTGAAGGTGCGCGCGTGGTCCGGGCCCTCGCCGACGACGTCGTAGTGCGGCGCACCCAGCCCGAGCTCGGCCGCGAGCTCCTGGAGCGACGTCTTCCAGTCGAGGCCCGCGCCGAGGTCGCCCGCCTGCGCGAGCGTGGGCCCGACGAGCCGCTCGACGACCTCCCGCGCGACCTCGAGCCCGTGCGTGAGGTACACCGCCCCGAACACGGCCTCGAGCGTGTCCGACAGGATCGAGTCCTTGTCCCGACCGCCCGTGGCAATCTCGCCCTTGCCCAGGAGCACGTAGCGCCCGAGGTCGAGCTCGCGCGCGACGCCCGCGAGCCCGCGCTGCGACACCGTCGCCGCACGCATCTTCGCGAGCGAGCCCTCGCTCTCGTCGGGTCGGGTCCGGTACAGCGACTCCGTCACGACGAGGCCGAGCACGGTGTCGCCCAGGAACTCGAGCCGCTCGTTCGTCGGGATGCCGCCCGCCTCGTGCGCGAACGACCGGTGGGTCAGCGCGAGCACGAGAAGCTCGGGGTCCAGGTGGACCCCGAGCTTCTCGAGGAGTTCGGTGGCCGAACCGCTCATGGCCGCGGTCATGCCGCGCCTGCGGTGGTCACGACGGCACGCACCCGCGTCAGCGGGCGTCGTGCTCGCTGCGCAGCGCCTCGGCGTACTGCCGGCCGTTGTAGGCACCGCACGACGGGCACGCCGTGTGGGGCTTCTTGTCGGCCTTGCAGTTGGGGCACGCGGTGATCGTCGTGGCAGTGGTCTTCCACTGCGAGCGACGCGCACGGGTGTTGCTGCGCGACATCTTGCGCTTCGGAACCGCCACGGCTAGCTCTCTTTCGTCTCGTCGTCCTGGCTCACCAGACCGCTCAGGGCGGACCAGCGAGGGTCAAGCGTCTCATGCGAATGGTCAGGGTCGTCCGCCAGGGGCGCTCCGCACTCGGAGCACAGTCCCGGGCAGTCGGGCTGGCACAACGGCTGGAACGGCAGAGCCGGCACCACCGCGTCGCGCAGCGAGGGCTCGAGGTCGACCAGGTCGTCCTCCAGCTCACGCACGTCCTCGTCCTCGTCGCCCTCCGCCGCCGCGACAGCCGCGCGCTCGGGGTACACGAACAGCTCCGTGAGCGAGACGTCGACGTCCTCGACGACCTCGCCCAGACAGCGCACGCACTCCCCGACCGCCCGGCCACGGACGGATCCGGTGACCAGGACCCCCTCCATGACAGCCTCGAGCCGGAGGTCCAGCTCGAGGTCCGCCCCTTCGGGGATGCCGATCACGTCGGTGCCGAGATCCGCGGGAGCGGCGACCGTGCGCTGCACGGTTCGCGTCGATCCCGGACGTCGGCCGAGCTCGACGGTGTCGAGCACGAGCGGCGAGCGGGGATCGAGGTGAACAGGGCGCTGCACAGCCGTCCCCTCGTCAGTCTCACGGATTCTCGGTACCGCCAGACCGGCAGGACCAACCGCCGACTCTACAGGTCCGCGGGAACGGCCCCCAAATCGCACGCGCGTGACCGCGGCCACGTCGTCGAGCACCTCACCGCGGCGCAGGAGCGCCCGCGCCGCCGTCCGCCCGGCGCAGATCGCGGTCCGCGCGGTCTCACACCTCCGGCGAGAGCCGCCCGGCGAGCTTCGCGCGGCCCGCCTGCACCTGCGCGAGGACCTTGCCGAGGTCGATCTCGAAGTCGGCGAGGCGGCGGTCGCAGTAGTCGTCGGCGTCGCGCCGCAGGTCGTCAGCCGTGCGCTGCGCGTCCGCGACGATGTCCGCCGCGCGCTCCCGCGCCGCCGTCACCACGGCCTCGCGCGCGACGAGCTCACCCGCCTGCGTGCGCGCGCGCTCGAGGATCCGCTCCGCGTCCTCCTGCGCGACCGCGCGCGCCGCGTCCGCGTCCGCGAGCACCTGGTCCGCGCGGGTGAGCTGGTCCGGCAGCACCTCGCGAGCCTGCAGCACGAGGTCGAGCAGCTCCGCGCGGCTCACGAGCACCGACGACGACATCGGCATGCTGCGCGCCGCGACCACCGCCTGCTCGATCGCGTCGAGCACGCCCGTGAGGCCCTCGGTCCGACCGTCCGACCGTCCGTCGAGCCGTCCCTCGTCCTCGCTCACGTGCGCCTCCTCTCGTCGGGACCGGTGGTGATCCGTCGTGCCCGGCTCGTCCGCGCGCGGGCTCGCGTCCGCTCGCGGTCCGGCAGACCGGGCCACGAGCTCGTCGGACCGGCTCGTGCCCCAGCCTCGCACCACGGGGGTCGCGTCGCGCGATCTGACGCGCGGCGGGACGCCCGGCCCCTGCCGTGACGCCCTGACCGGCTCGACCGGCCCCGGCCCGGCCCGAGCGGGCCCGCGACGTAGCCGGGGCTGCGCGGCTCAGGCGCGCGCCGCGAGCGCCGCGTGCACGGCCGCGCCGACCCCGGCAGGGACGAGGTCGGTGACGTCGCCGCCGAACCGCGCGACATCCTTGACGAGCGACGAGGCGATGTGCGCGAGCGCCGGGTCCCCGACG
>Ga0206103_100412_pt1 | contig 24442 bp, 23 predicted proteins | sample 1B5Ametagenome_FD_148638 | JGI IMG/M metagenome (GOLD analysis project Ga0206103, IMG submission 148638) | Enriched microbial communities from leaf-cutter ant dump, University of Wisconsin, Madison, United States - 1B5A | ecosystem: Environmental > Terrestrial > Nest > Insects nest > Nest dump... | reverse complement strand
ACCCACCCACCTGCCCCCACCGCTGTCGGCCCCTCCGGGTGCGTGAGTTCGCGGGTGGGGTGGCGGCTTCGCGGGCGACGGCCCGCGAAGTCGTGCCGGGAGCCGCGAACTCGTAGGGGAGTCGCGAGCTCATGCCGGGACCCGCGAACTCGTAGGGGAGTCGGGAGCTTGTGGCCGGGCACCGCGCACTCGTGATGGGAGTTGCGGGCCGGTGGTGGGGCTGTCGCGCGGTGGGTGCGGCGTGGCGATGGGTGCACTGGCGTTGGGCGGAGTGATGCGCGGCGGGTGGCTGGTTGGGTGCGTGAGTTCGCGGGTGGGGTGGCGACCTCGCGGGCGACGGCCCGCGAAGTCATGCCGGGAGCCGCGAACTCGCCAGGGGGTCGCGACCTGGCGACGGGGGGGCTCGCGAACGGGGGCTGGGGCCGCTGGCTGGTGGAGGCGGGTGGCTGGTTGGGTGCGTGAGTTCGCGGGTGGGGTGGCGGCCTCGCGGGCAACGGCCCGCGAAGTCGTGCCGAGAGCCGCGAACTCGCAAGGGAGTCGCGAAGTCATGCCGGGAGTCGCGAACTCGTGGGGCGTTGAGAACTCGTGGGGGGTGCGAGCTCGTGGGGGAGTTGCGATCTCGTGGGGGAGCCGCCCAGGGGTGATGGAGGGGCTCGCTCGTGGTGGGGCTGCGGACCGGCGGTGGGGTGGTGCGGACCGGGGGCGGCAGGCGCCGACGGGTGGGGTGGGTCAGGCAGGCAGGACGCAGGTGGGGGACGGCAGTGGGAGGCGGGCCACCGTCGGTGCGGTCGGGGTCGTGTCGGACGACAGGGCCTCGCGGTCCAGGACGACGAGCTCGTGGGCACGCTCGAGCGCGACGACGACCCAGCGTCCGACGACCGCGAAGTGCCGCGGCCACGAGCCGCCGAGCGGGAACGAGCGCCCGTCGGTGAGCCGTCCGTCGGCGGAAGTGCGCCACCGCGTGAGCACGTCCGCGCCGCGGACGGCCACGAGCACCTCGTCGCCGTCGACGACCACGTGCGACGGCAGGTCGCCGACCGCGCCCTCGGTGACGGTGAGCGCCCCGGTGGCGGAGGACCCGGTCCGGGCCGGGCGGGGGGCGACCACGGCCGGGACGGACTGCACGAGCTCGCCGGTCGCGGTGGCCTCGTCCCACGCGAGCACGTGGAGCGCGACGTCGAGCTCACCGACGAGGTAGGCGGTCCGGCCGTCGGCGGAGAACGCGACGTGGCGCGGTCCGGTGCCGGGGGGCAGGGTGACGGCGACGCCGTCGGGCGTGGCGGTGCGGCCGTCCCACGCGTAGCGCCGCACCTGGTCGGTGCCGAGGTCGACGACGAGCACGTGCCGCCCCCCGGGTGCGAGCACGACGAAGTGCGCGTGCGGACCCTCCTGGCGGTCGGCCCGCGGCCCGTGCCCGGTGTGGCCGTGCACGTCGGGGTCGCCGGTCAGGGCGCCGTCGGCGTCGAGCGGCAGCACGCCGAGCGTGCCGGAGCCGTAGTTCGCGACGAGCAGCGCGTGCTCGGTCGGCAGCACGTGGCACGGGTAGGCGCCCCCGGAGGGGACGAGCGTCCGGGCCTGGGCGTCGCCGGCCGCGGACGTGACGAGCCCCGCGACGCGACCGGCCTCGTCCTCGAGCGCCGCGTACAGACGCGCGGGCCCGCCGTCGGTGCGGACGGGCCGCGCGGCGAGGAACGACGGCGAGGGCAGCGCGGTCACGAGCCGGGCGTCGGTCAGCGCGCCCGTCTCGTCGTCCAGCTCGACGCTCCACACGCCCTCGCCCTGCCCGACGGGTGTCCCGGCGCCGGCCTCCGGATAGGTCCCGATCCACAGCGAAGTCACCCGCGGGAGTCTAGGCACCCTCGCCGACGTCCCCGCTCGGCGCGGGCCGTCGACACCTCGGCCGGTCGACCTGAGCGATTTGTCGCCGATCGTGGCGCGATCGTGACCGGGATCTCGCCCGACGACCGTCGGGGGAGCGCCGTCGCGGCTGGCGGACCGGCCGCGAAGGGCGAGAATGGCCGACGGACCAGCGACCGGACGCGCGCCGCACGAGCGGGCGCGGGGAGGAGACGACGTGGAGCACGCACCGCGCATCGCGATGCTGTCGGTCCACACGTCTCCGCTCGACCAGCCGGGCACGGGTGACGCGGGCGGCATGAACGTCTACGTGCTCGAGCTGTCGCGCGCGCTCGCGGCCCGCGGCGCGCGCGTCGAGATCTTCACGCGCGCGACGTCGTCGGACCTGCCGGAGACGGTCGTCGTGCCCGGTGCGGAGGCCGACGGGACGCCGCTCACGGACGACGACCGCGCGCGCGTGCGCGAGGTGCTCACGGCGGACGACGTGCCCGCGGGCGTGGTGCCGCCGATCCTCGTCCACCACGTGCCGGCGGGCCCGTTCGAGCGGCTCGACAAGAACGACCTGCCGGGCGTGCTGTGCGGCATGGCCGCGGGCGTGCTCCGCTCGGAGGCGGCCCGACGACCGGGCTGGTACGACGTCGTCCACTCGCACTACTGGCTCTCGGGGCAGGTCGGCCGGATCGCCGCGGACCGCTGGGAGGTGCCGCTCGTCCACACGGCGCACACGCTCGCGAAGGTCAAGAACGCGGCGCTCGCGCCGGGCGACGCTCCCGAGCCCGCGGCGCGGATCCTCGGGGAGGAGCAGGTCGTCGCGGAGGCGGACGCGCTCGTCGCGTCGACGCCCGCGGAGGCCGCCGAGCTCGTCGACCTCTACGGTGCGGACCCCGCCCGCGTGCACGTGGTCGAGCCGGGCGTCGACCTCGCGCGCTTCGTCCCGGTCGCCGACGACGAGCGTGCGGCGGCCCGCAGCGCGCTGGGGCTGCCCACGGACCGCGACATCGTGCTGTTCGCGGGGCGCGTGCAGCCGCTCAAGGCGCCGGACGTGCTGGTCCGGGCGCTCGGGGAGCTGCGCGCGACCGGTCGGCCCGTGCCGCTGCTCGTCGTGCTCGGTGGCCCGTCGGGGCGCTCGACCGCGGTCCGCGAGCTCGAGGCGCTCGCGGAGATCACGGGCGTGGGCGACTCGCTCGTCGTGCGCCCGCCGGCCGCGCGCGACGAGCTCGTGACCTGGTACCACGCGGCGGACCTCGTCGCGATGCCCTCGCGCTCGGAGTCGTTCGGGCTGGTCGCGGCGGAGGCGCAGGCCGCGGGCGTGCCGGTCGTGGCGGCCGCGGTCGGGGGGCTGCGCAGCATCGTCGACGACGGCGTCTCGGGCGTGCTCGTGCGCGGCCACGACCCGCGCCGCTGGGCGGGCGTGCTCGCCGACGTGCTCGCGGACCGCGACCGGCTGGCCGCGTTCGGTGCGGCCGCGCGGAGCTCGGCGGAGCGGTTCGGCTGGGACTCCGCCGCGGACCAGCTCCTCAAGGTCTACGCGGTCGCGCGCGAGCCCCGCTGACCGGCGCCCGGCCCGGTCGTCGGACCTGTCCGGGGGACGTGCAGGGGACGTGACCGGGGGACGGACGTCCCTGCGCCCGTCCCGCTGGGCTGAGGCAGGATGAGCCCATGACGTACACCCTTGTCCTGCTCCGCCACGGCGAGAGCGAGTGGAACGCGAAGAACCTCTTCACCGGCTGGGTCGACGTGGCCCTCTCGGAGAAGGGCGTCGAGGAGGCCAAGCGCGGTGGCGCGCTCCTCAAGGAGGCCGGCATCCTCCCCGACGTCGTGCACACCTCGCTGCTGCGCCGCGCGATCACGACGGCGAACCTCGCGCTCGACGCGGCCGACCGCCACTGGATCCCGGTCAAGCGGTCCTGGCGCCTCAACGAGCGGCACTACGGCGCGCTCCAGGGCAAGGACAAGAAGCAGACGCTCGAGGAGTTCGGCGAGGAGCAGTTCATGCTCTGGCGTCGCTCGTACGACGTCCCGCCGCCCGCGATCGAGGTCGGCTCCGAGTTCTCGCAGGACGCGGACCCGCGCTACGCGGGTGAGCCGACGGTCCTCACGGAGTGCCTCAAGGACGTGCTCGAGCGCGAGCTGCCGTACTGGGAGTCGGGCCTGGTCCCGGACCTCAAGGACGGCAAGACGGTCCTCGTCGCGGCGCACGGCAACTCGATCCGCGCGCTCGTGAAGTACCTGGACGACATCGACGACGACACCATCTCGGGGCTCAACATCCCGACGGGCATCCCGCTGGTGTACGAGCTCGACGAGAACCTCACGCCCACGGTCAAGGGCGGCCGGTACCTGGACGCCGCCGCCGCCGAGGCCGCGATCGCCGCGGTCGCGAACCAGGGTCGCTGAGCACCTGACGCACGACGAAGGGGCCGTCCTCGCGGGCGGCCCCTTCGTCGTGCCTGCGCCGGGTCAGGCGGAGGTCGTGACGTCCTCGGGCGAGGTCGCGCCCGTGACGAGGTAGGTCACGCGCTGCGCGATCGAGACCGCGTGGTCGCCGAACCGCTCGTAGTAGCGGCTCAGCAGGGTGATGTCGACGGTCTGCTGCGGCGAGCCGTCCCACGCGCCGCCGAGCAGCTTGGTGAACGTCTCCTCGTGCAGGTCGTCGAGCAGGTCGTCGTCCTGCTCGAGGCTCGACGCGAGCGCGATGTCGCGGTTCTCGAGCAGCGTCGCGGTCCGGCGCGCGACGCGCACCGCGGCGTCGTGCATCTGCGTGACGGTGGGTGCGAGCAGCTCGGGCACGGCGACGCCCGGGTAGCGACCGCGGGCGATCTGCGCGACGTGCCGGGCGAGGTCGCCCATGCGCTCGAGCGACGCGCTCATGCGCAGCGCGGACACGACGGTGCGCAGGTCGGTCGCGACGGGCTGCTGCTGCGCGAGCAGGAGCACGCAGCGCTCGTCGAGGTCGCGCTCCATCTCGTCGATCCCGAGGTCGTCGGCGATGACGGACTCGGCGAGCGCGAGGTCCGCCGTCAGCAGCGCGACCCCGGCGTTCGTGACGGCCCGCTCGACCCGACGACTCATGGCCACCAGGTCCTCGCCGAGCTGCGTCAGCTCGGCGTCGAAGATGTCCCGCATGTCATTCCTTCCACGTCGCGCAGGCGCTCGGAGGCCTGGCCGTCGACACGCTGCCACGCGAAGGTGAACGCGCGGCGCCGGCGGCCGTGCGCCCGGTGAACGCGCGATGAACCTTGCGTGAGCGTCGGGCCTGCGGGACGCACGCGGTGCGCGGTCGCGCCCGGAGCGAGCCCTAGGGTGGCGCTGTGGACGGGATCGGGCCCATCGTGGGCGTGCTGCTCGGCGTGCTCGTCGGGGTCGGCGCCGTGCTCGCGTTCCGGTGGAGCGAGCGCGCGCAGCGCACGGTCCCGCCCCAGCCCGAGCCGGAGCTCGACGAGGGGCTGGTCCGGACGCTCGCCGTCCTGCGGTCGGCCGCGGTGGTGCTCGACGCCGACGACGAGGTCGTCCGCGCGAGCGCACCCGCCTACGCGATGGGCCTGGTGCGCGGCGGCCGGGTCGCCCCGCCCGCGATCCGGGACCTGGTCGCGCAGGTGCGCCGCGACGGCGTGATCCGCGACGAGGAGCTCGAGGTCGACCGCGGCCCGGCGGGGCGCGGCACGCTGCTGGTCCAGGTGCGCGTCGCGCAGGTGAGCGACCGGCACCTCGTCGTGCTGGCGGAGGACCTCACGCAGGCCCGGCGGCTCGAGGCCGTGCGCCGCGACTTCGTCGTGAACGTGTCGCACGAGCTCAAGACCCCGGTCGGTGCGCTGTCCCTGCTCGCCGAGACCGTGCAGGACGCCGCCGACGACCCCGAGGCGGTGCGTCGGTTCGCCGGGCGCATGCAGTCCGAGGCGCAGCGCCTGTCGGCGCTCGTGCACGAGATCATCGAGCTGTCCCGGCTCCAGGTCGCGGGGGCGCTCGGCCCGCTCGCGATCGTCGACGTCGACGCGGTCGTCGCGGAGGCCGTGGACCGCGCGCGCACGACCGCGGCGGCGAAGCGCGTGCGGCTCGAGGTCGGCGGCGACCACGGCGTGCAGCTGTTCGGCAACCACGACCTGCTGGTCACGGCGGTGCGCAACCTCGTCGACAACGCGGTCGCGTACTCGGGCGAGGCCACGCGCGTCGGCGTCGGGGTGCGCGAGAGCGGCGACCTCGTCGAGATCGCGGTCGTCGACGAGGGCATCGGGATCGCCGCGACCGACCAGGAGCGCGTCTTCGAGCGGTTCTACCGCGTCGACGCGGCGCGCTCGCGCGAGACGGGCGGCACCGGCCTGGGTCTGTCGATCGTCAAGCACGTCGCGGCCGACCACGGCGGGGACGTCACCGTGTGGTCGCGACCCGGGCGCGGTTCGACGTTCACGATGCGCCTGCCGCGCGTCCCGCACCAGCCCGACGAGCACCCGGCCGGCGAGCCGCCGACCGCCGCACCGACCACCAGGACCGGACCCGACCAGGGAGAGCACGTGCACCGGAGTGCGTCATGAACCGCATCCTCGTCGTCGAGGACGAGGAGTCCTACCGCGACCCGTTGACGTACACGCTGCGGCGCGAGGGCTTCGACGTCGTCGAGGCCGCGACCGGTCCCGACGCGCTCGCGCGGTTCGACGAGGGCGGTGCCGACCTGGTGCTGCTCGACCTCATGCTCCCGGGCCTGTCCGGGACCGAGGTGTGCAAGCGGCTGCGCGCCGTGAGCGACGTCCCGGTCATCATGCTGACCGCGAAGGACGACGAGATCGACAAGGTCCTGGGCCTCGAGCTCGGGGCCGACGACTACGTGACGAAGCCGTACTCGTCGCGCGAGCTCGTCGCCCGCGTGCGCGCGGTCCTGCGGCGACGCTCGTCGGGCGCGGCCGGGACGCCGGGTGAGGTCGCCGAGGTCGAGGACGACGACCGCCTCGCCGCGGGGACGGTGCGCATGGACGTCGAGCGGCACACCGTCCACGTGCGCGGCGAGCTCGTCGCGTTCCCGCTCAAGGAGTTCGAGCTGCTCGAGCTGCTGCTGCGCAACGCGGGGCGCGTGCTGACGCGCGGCCAGCTCATCGACCGCATCTGGGGCTCCGACTACGTGGGCGACACCAAGACGCTCGACGTCCACGTCAAGCGCGTGCGCGCGAAGATCGAGGACGACCCCGCGAACCCGTCGTTGCTCGTCACGGTGCGCGGGCTGGGCTACAAGCTCGAGGACGTCGCGCCGGCCGACTGACGCCCGGGCGTTCGTCGGCGAGCGTTCACCCGCGGTTCACCCGCTGCCCGAAGAACGGTCACGTCCGCGGTCCAGCCTGTCGGTGCGCGCACACCCCGTGCGCACCGATCGAACAGGACGGACCCACAGTGAAGCTCTCCCTCCACGGCCGCGTCGGCGCGGTCGCCCTCGTCGGCGCCCTCGCCCTCTCGCTCGCGGCCTGCGGATCGGACGACCCCATCGGCGACTCGACCGGCTCGAGCACCACGGACGCCGCGACCCCCGGGACCGAGGCACCCGCCTCGACGCTCTCGGGTGAGCTCAGCGGCGCCGGCTCGTCGGCGCAGGAGAAGGCGATGGACGCGTGGCGCGCCGGCTTCCAGTCGGCCAACCCGGACGTCACCGTCAACTACGACCCGGTGGGCTCGTCGGGCGGTCGTCAGCAGTTCATCGACGGCGGCGTCGACTGGGCGGGCTCCGACTCGGCGCTCAAGCCCGAGGAGCTCGAGTCGGCGGCGGCCCGCTGCGACGCGGTCGACCTGCCCGTCTACGTCTCGCCGATCGCGATCGCGTTCAACCTCGACGGCGTGACGTCGCTCAACCTCACGGCCGAGACGGTCGCGAAGATCTTCCGCGGCGAGATCACGTCGTGGGACGACGCGGCCATCAAGGCCGACAACCCCGACGCGGCGCTCCCGGCGCTCGCGATCACGCCCGTGCACCGCGCGGACGGCTCGGGCACGACGAAGAACTTCACCGACTACCTCAAGCAGGCGTCGAACGGCGTGTGGACCGACGACGCGGCCGACGACTGGCCGCTGCAGGGCGGCGAGAACGGCACGGGCACGTCGGGTCTCGTGCAGGCCGTGCAGGCCGCGCAGGGCACGATCGGCTACGCCGACGAGTCCGGCGTCCCGGCCGAGCTCGGCAAGGTCGCGATCAAGGTCGGCGACGAGTTCGTCGCGCCGGGTGCCGAGTCGGCCGCCGCGGCCCTCGCCGCGTCGCCGATCGACGACACGCGCGGCGAGCACGACATCGCCGTGAAGGTCGACCGGACCACGACCGCCGCGGGCGCCTACCCGGTGATCCTCGTGTCCTACGCGATCGCGTGCCTCACCTACGACGACCAGGCGACCGCCGACCTCGTCAAGGGGCTGCTCGGCTACGTCGTGAGCGACGAGGGCCAGGCCGCGGCGCAGTCCGCGGCGGGCTCGGCGCCGCTGCCCGCGGAGCTCGCGACCGCCGCCCGGGCGACGGTCGACGCGATCACCGTCGGCTGACCCGACTGTCGGTGGCCGGCCCGTCCCGGGGGGGACGCGGGCCGGCCACCGACGACGTGCACCGCGGGGCGACCGGCCGGTCGCCCCGGTTCCCCCCGAGTCCCCCCGAGCTCAGGAGTCTCACGTGACTGCCACCACCAGCCCCGCCCCGGCGGGGACCGACCCGGGCGGCCTCCCGGACGCGCGCCGGTCGGCCCGGCCGCGGCGGCACAAGGTCGTGGAGCGCGGCGCGAGCCGCGTCTTCCGCTGGGTGTCGACCGGTTCGGGCGCGCTGATCCTCGTCGTCCTCGCCGCGGTCGCGGTGTTCCTCGTCGTCAAGGCCGTGCCGGCGCTGACGTCGTCGTCCGACGAGCTCGTCTCGGGTGTCGCGTTCATGCGCCACTCGTCGTCCCTCGCGGGGTACGTCGGCCCGCTCGTGTTCGGCACGGTGCTCGCGGCGGCGCTCGCGCTGCTGCTCGCGGTGCCCGTGGCGATCGCGATCGCGCTGTTCATCTCGCACTACGCGCCGCGCCGCCTCGCGCAGGGCCTCGGCTATGCGGTCGACCTGCTCGCCGCGGTGCCGTCGGTCGTCTACGGGCTGTGGGGCGCGATGGTGCTCGCACCGTTCGTCCAGCCCGTGTGGGGCTGGCTCAACGAGCTCCTGGGGTGGGTCCCGCTGTTCGGCGGCACCGTGTCGCCCACGGGCCGCGTCCTCGCGACCGTCGCCGTGGTGCTCGCGGTCATGATCCTGCCGATCATCACGGCCGTGAGCCGCGAGGTGTTCCTCCAGACGCCGCGGCTGCACGAGGAGGCGGCGCTCGCGCTCGGGGCGACCCGCTGGGAGATGATCCGGCTCACGGTGCTGCCGTTCGGCCGCTCGGGGGTCGTGTCGGCCGCGATGCTCGGGCTGGGCCGTGCGCTCGGGGAGACCATGGCGGTCCTCATGATCCTGTCGCAGGGGTTCCTCTACAGCTTCCTGCTGCTCGTCGCCGGACAGCAGCAGACGATCGCGGCGAACATCGCCGCGCAGTTCCCCGAGGCGAGCGACCTGGGCATGTCGGTGCTCATCGCGACCGGCCTCGCGCTGTTCGTCATCACGCTCGTCGTCAACATGGCGGCCCGTGCGATCGTCGCACGGCGCAAGGACTTCTCAGGAGCCAGCTGATGGCCACGACCACGGTCTCGTCGGCCGGGCCCGCCGCCCCCGACCTCGCGACGCTCCTGCGGCAGGTGGACCCGCGCCGCCGCCGCAAGGACGTCCTCATGCGCGTGCTCATCACGGCCGCGTTCGCCCTCGCGATGATCCCGCTCGTGTCGGTCGCGTGGACGGTCGTCGCGCACGGCATCGAACGGTTCGACGCGTACTTCCTGACGCACTCGATGCGCGGCGTGTTCGGCGGCATGGACGCGGGTGGGATCTACCACGCGATCGTCGGCACGGTCGAGATCACGCTGTTCGCGACGCTCATCTCGGTGCCCGTCGGCCTGCTCACCGCGATCTACCTCGTCGAGTACGGGCGGGGGCACCTCGCGCGCGCCGTGACGTTCTTCGTCGACGTCATGACCGGCATCCCGTCGATCGTCGCGGGCCTGTTCGCGTACGCGCTGTTCGCGGTGCTGCTCGGTCCGGGCATCCGGATGGGGGCGGTCGGCTCGGTCGCGCTGTCCGTGCTCATGATCCCCGTGGTCGTGCGCTCGTGCGAGGAGATGCTGCGGCTCGTCCCGGACGAGCTGCGGGAGGCCGCGCTCGCGCTCGGCGTGCCGCGCTGGCTCGTCGTCGTCAAGGTCGTGCTGCGCACCGCCGTGGCGGGCATCGTCACGGGCGTGATGATCGCGATCGCGCGCATCATCGGTGAGACGGCGCCGCTGCTCATCACGGTCGGCGTGGCCGACTCGATCAACTTCAACCTCTTCGAGGGTCGCATGATGACGCTGCCGGTGTACGTGTACCGGCAGTTCCAGCAGGGGCTCGTCCCGTGCTCGCCCGACGACGCGTCGTGCATCGCGACCATCACCTACGACCGCGCCTGGTCCGCGGCGCTGACGCTGATCCTCATCGTCATGCTGCTCAACCTCGTCGCGCGGCTCGTGACCCGCTTCTTCGCCCCCAAGACCATCGGCTGAGGACCCCCCATGGCACAGCGCATCGACGTCAAGGACCTGAACATCTACTACGGCGACTTCCGCGCCGTCTCCGACGTGGAGCTGAGCGTCGAACCGCGCTCGGTCACCGCGTTCATCGGCCCGTCGGGCTGCGGCAAGTCGACCTTCCTGCGCACCCTCAACCGCATGCACGAGGTCATCCCGGGCGCGCGCGTCGAGGGCCGCGTCGAGATCGACGGTCAGGACCTGTACGCCGCCGACGTCGACCCGGTCGCCGTGCGGCGCCAGGTCGGGATGGTCTTCCAGCGCCCGAACCCGTTCCCGACGATGTCGATCGCGGAGAACGTGCTCGCGGGCGTGCGGCTCAACAACCGTCGCCTGTCGAAGGGCGATGCGCAGGACATGGTCGAGGAGTCGTTGCGCGGCGCCAACCTGTGGAACGAGGTCAAGGACCGGCTCGACCGGCCGGGCTCGGGCCTGTCGGGCGGTCAGCAGCAGCGCCTGTGCATCGCGCGCGCGATCGCGGTGCGCCCCCAGGTGCTCCTCATGGACGAGCCGTGCTCGGCGCTCGACCCGATCTCGACGCTCGCGATCGAGGACCTGATCGCCGAGCTCAAGGCCGACTACACGATCGTCATCGTCACGCACAACATGCAGCAGGCCGCGCGCGTCTCGGACCGCACCGCGTTCTTCAACCTCAAGGCTCAGGGTCAGCCCGGCCGGCTCGTCGAGGTCGACGACACGTCGGTGATCTTCTCGGCACCGCGCGAGAAGGCGACCGAGGACTACATCTCGGGCCGCTTCGGGTGATCCCGGCCTGAGCCCCGACGACCCTCGTCGCACCCGGTGCGGCGAGGGTCGTGCGTCGTGCGGGGCGCGCTCAGGACGCGGGCAGCAGCGCCTCGTACTGCGGGAGCGTGCCGTCGAGGACCGGCACCTGGAGCTGCTCGGAGCCCGCGAGGTCGGACGTGAGCCCGATCGTCGTGACGTCGCCCGGGGCGGCCGGCGTGCTCGTGATGTCGACCGCGACCGTGCGGTCGCCGTCCTGCGCGCCGTCGGCGCCCGACAGCAGCACGGTCGCCCCCGCGGGGACGGCGACGGTCGTCGGGTCCGCGGTGGGCGCGGCGGTCGCGTCGTCACCGCTCGTCTGGAACGTGACGGTGACCGACGCGTCGTCGTCGCCCTGGTTGGTGAGCGCTCCGTGCAGCACCCCGGGCTCACCCTCGCCCGCGGTGACGACGAGGAGGTTGAGCGCGCGCACGTCGCCGAGCGTGATGCTCACGCCGTCCGACGGGTCGTACTGGTCCTCGGTCTGGATCGGGTTCGTCGCGGAGCAGCCGGCGACGACGAGGCTCGTGGCGAGACCGGCCGCGACGACGGCCGCCCGCACGGGCAGACGGAGGGGGAGCCGGCGAGGGCGGTGCGTGGTCACGGTGACTCCTGTGACGTGGGACGTGACGGACGGGGGCCCGGGGCGACGGACGTGCCCGGCCGGGCCGGGGCCAGCCTATCGGTCGGGGCGCCGTCGGTCGGCTCGCGGGACCGCGGGGCGGGACCTTCGGCCCTCGTCGGGGACGTGAGCCCGGCCACAGGATCAAGCGGGTGCGCTGTGCCGGCAGCGTGCGGGCTTCTCGCGCGCGCTCGCGGGCGCGCCCAGCCGCAGGCCCCTGACCTGCGCAGACGCTCGTCGAAGCGCCTCGCCGGGCCTCCGGGGGCGGCAGATCCGCGTGCTAGGATGGGCCCCTGCGAAAGGGGACACCTGCAGATGACTTTCACGGTTGGGGAGACTGTTGTCTACCCGCACCACGGTGCAGCGTTGATCGAAGAGATCAAGACCCGGACCATCCGTGGCGAGGACAAGATCTACCTCAAGCTCAAGGTCGCCCAGGGCGACCTGACCATCGAGGTCCCTGCGGAGAACGTCGATCTCGTGGGTGTCCGCGACGTCGTCGGCCAGGAAGGGCTGGACCGCGTGTTCGAGGTGCTGCGGGCACCGTACACGGAGGAGCCGACCAACTGGTCGCGCCGCTACAAGGCGAACCTCGAGAAGCTGGCGTCGGGTGACGTGATCCGCGTCGCGGAGGTCGTCCGCGACCTGTCGCGCCGGGACGCCGACCGCGGCCTGTCCGCGGGCGAGAAGCGCATGCTCGCCAAGGCGCGCCAGATCCTCGTCTCGGAGCTCGCGCTCGCGGAGCACACCGAGGAGGAGAAGGCCGAGGCCATCCTCGACGAGGTGCTCGCCTCCTGACCTGCCGACCGGCCTGATCCGCCGGTCGACGTGCGCGCGCTCGGGCCGTGAGTTCTTCGGCCCGAGCGCTGCCGCATAGGCTCACGGCGTGAACGTCGTCGCCGTCCTGACCGCTGCCGGCAGCGGGAGCCGGCTCGGTCACGCCCTGCCCAAGGCTCTCGTCCCCGTGCGCGGGGAGCCGCTCGTCGTGCACGCCGCGCGGCGGCTGCTCGCCGCGACGGATGCCGACGGGCCCCTCGTCGGGCTCCTCGTCGTCACGGCGCCCGCCGAGCACGTCGCCGCGTTCGCCGCCGCGCTCGACGTCCTGCCGTGCCGCGTGCGGACCGCACCCGTCGACGGCGGTGCCCCCGACCCGGCGGACGGGCCCACGGTCGTCGTCGTCCCGGGCGGCGCGACGCGACAGGCGTCCGTGGCCGCCGGGCTCGCAGCGGCGCCGGACGGGCCCGTCTCGGACGTCGTCCTCGTGCACGACGCTGCGCGGCCGTTCGTCCCGCCCGAGCTCGTCGCTCGCGTGGTCGCCGCCGTGCGCCGCGGGCACGCGGCCGTCGTCCCCGGCCTCGCCGTGACGGACACGATCAAGCGCGTGGGCACCGGTGACGGTGCCGCTGATCCCGTCGTCGGGACGGTCGACCGGACGGAGCTGCGCGCCGTGCAGACGCCGCAGGGCTTCACGGCCGCGCTCCTGCGCCGGGCGCACGACGAGGCCGCCCGCCACGCCGACGACGAGACGCTGGCCGCGACCGACGACGCGGGGCTCGTGGAGCGGCTCGGCCTGCCGGTGTGGGTGGTGCCGGGCGACGAGCGCGCCGCCAAGATCACGACCGCACGCGACCTGCGGGTCGCCGAGCTCCTGGGAGACGCATGACCGGCGACCACGGCCCGCAGCCGACGGCGTACCCGCTCCCGCGCACGGGCGTCGGCGTCGACGTCCACGCGTACGACCCGGACCCCGCGCCGGGCGCCGTGCTGCACCTCGCCGGGCTCGCCTGGCCGGGGGAGCGACCGCTCGCGGGGCACTCGGACGCCGACGTCGCCGCGCACGCCGCGGCCGACGCGCTCCTCGCGGCGGCCGGTCAGGGCGACCTCGGGTCGAACTTCGGCACGTCGGAGCCGCGGTGGGCCGGTGCGTCGGGCGCCGTGCTGCTCGCGGAGGCGGCGCGCATCGTGCGGGCGGCGGGGTTCGTCGTGGGCAACGTGTCCGTGCAGGTCATCGGCAACCGGCCGCGCCTGGGTCCGCGGCGCGACGAGGCGCAGGCCGCGCTGTCCGCTGCGGCCGGGGCGCCCGTCACGGTCTCCGCGACGACGACCGACGGTCTCGGCCTGACCGGCCGCGGCGAGGGCGTCGCCGCGATCGCCACGGCCCTGGTCGTCCCGGCCCCCTGACGGCCCCCTCGCTCCACCCCCGCGAGCTCGCGGTCGACGCCGCGAGGTCGCGGGTCGCGTCGCGACGTCGCGTGCGGTGGGACGCGAACCGGTGCCGGGAGCCGCGAGCTCGCGGGCCGCGCCGTGCGGGTCAGGGGTGCAGGACGAGCTTGCCCTGGGGGTGGGCGGTGCGGCCGTCGGCGTGCGCGCGGGACGCCTCCTCGAGCGGGTAGGTGCGCGCGACGTGCACCTCGAGCGTGCCGTCGGTCGCGAGCTCGACGAGCTGCGCGCGTGCACCCTCGCGCACCGCGGTGCCGGGGTCCGCACCCGGGCCGCCGCCGAGCATGAGGATGCCGAGCCCGGGGGCGCGTGCGAAGCCGGCGATCGTCGCGATGCGCGCCCGGTCCGCGACGAGCGCGACCGACGCGTCGAGCGCCTCGTCGGACCCGACCGTGTCGATCGCGACCGTCACCGGCGCACCCAGGTGGGCGCTCGCCGCCCGCACCCGTCCGACGAGCGCGTCGGCGTCCGGGCCGTAGGCGACGGGGACGGCGCCCAGCGCGTGCAGCGACTCGTGCGACGACGGCGAGCCCGTCGCGACGACCCGCGCGCCGCGCAGCGCGGCGAGCTGGACGACCATGCGGCCCACCGCGCCGGAGCCGCCGTGCACGAGCACGACGTCACCGGGGCCGACGCGCGTCGCGGTCAGCGTGTGCACTGCGGTGGTCCCCGCGAGCAGCAGCCCGGCCGCGGCGTCCCACGCGAGGTCGGCCGGCTTGCGGACGGTCGCGAGCTCGGGCACGACGAGCCGGCGCGCGTAGCCGCCGGTCACGGGCCACGCGATGACCTCGTCGCCGACCGAGAGCCAGCGCGGGCCGGGACCGACCGCGGTCACGACCCCCGCGACCTCGTGACCGAGGCGCATCGGCAGCCGGGCCGGGTCGGAGCCGAACGCGCCCGAGTACGACTTCCAGTCGATGGGGTTGACGGCGGCGGCGCGGACGTCGAGCACGACCTCGCCGGGGCCCGGCTCGCCGAGCTCGACCTCGACCACGCGGAGCGACTCCGGCCCGCCGTAGCTCACGGCGACGACAGCGGTGGTGTGCGGCACGCGAACACTGTGCACCCCCGGCGCGCGCAGGGCCAGGGGTTCGGGCGATCCGGCCGGAACCGGACAGCGACGCCACCCGATCGAGCGGCGGCCGGGTCCGACGGCGACTCGACGACGGGTCGGCGGCGCAGCGTCGGCGGGAGCGTCAGCCGCGCGGGCCGAACACCCGGGTCAGGTACTCGTTGTCGAACACGCCGTCGGGGTCGGCCTGGGCGCGCACACGCTGCGCGTCGCCGAACCGCGGGTACAGCTCCGTGAGACGGTCCGCGCCGAGCCAGTGCAGCTTGCCCCAGTGCGGCCGGCCGTCGTGGTCGGCCATGATCCGCTCCACGGCGCTGAAGTACCGCTGGTACGGCAGCCGCCAGTACTGGTGGACGGCGACGTACGCGGACTCGCGCCCATGCGCGGTGGACAGCCACAGGTCGTCGGGCGCGGCGAACCGGATCTCGGCGGGGAACGGGACGCGTTCGCCCGAGCCCTCGATCCAGCGGTCGATCTCGTCGAGCACCGCGGGGAGCTGGGCACGCGGGACGGCGTACTCCATCTCGCGGAACCGCACGCGGCGCGGCGAGGCGAACACGTCGAACGACGACGAGACGTACCGGCGGGCCGACAGCGTGCGGGACGCGATCGCGTTGATGCGCCGGGTCGTGCCGGGCAGCGCGGTCGCGAGGCGGTTGGTCGCCTCGAACGCCGTGTTGGACAGCAGCTCGTCGTCGATCCAGCGCCGGACGGGGTTGAGCCCCGGCCCCTCGGTGACGCGGTTGTTCCGCTTGGTGAGCGTCCGGCGCGTGTGCGGGAACCAGTAGAACTCGAAGTGGTCGTTGCCGTCGACGAGCTCGTCGAGCCCCGACAGCACGTCGTCGAGCGCCCAGGGCTCCTCGACGGCCTCGAGCAGGAAGGCCGGGACGACCTCGAGCGTCACGGCGGCGAGCACGCCGACGCTGCCGAGCCCCAGGCGCGCGAGCTCGAACAGCTCGGGCTCGCGCGTCGCGGACGTCTCCACGACCTCGCCCGCGGCGGTCACGAGCCGGACGCCGACGACCTGCGTGGCGAGCCCGCCGAGCCGGGCGCCGGTGCCGTGCGTGCCGGTGCTGATCGCCCCCGCGATCGACTGCTGGTCGATGTCGCCGAGGTTGCGCATCGCGAGGCCGAGCGCGGCGAGCACGCGGTTGAGCGCGGCGAGCCGGACGCCCGCGCCGACCGTGACGAGCGCGGTGCCGTCGGGCCGGCGCTCGACGTGCTCGAGCGTGTCGAGCGCGTCGAGGCAGAGCTGGACGCCGTCGGTGACGGCCGCGGGCGTGAACGAGTGGCCGGCGCCGACGGCCCGCACGTGCAGGCCGCGCTCGGCGGCCGAGCGGACGGTCGCGACGAGGTCGGCCTCGTCGTCGGGCCGCGCCACCTCGACGGGGGAGGACGACGCCGTGCGCGCCCAGTTCACCCAGCGCGTCCCGCTCGTCGTCTGCGTCATGAACGCGACTGTGGACTGAACGCTTGTCCAAGTCAAGCGCTGTCGGCATGCTTGGATATCGTTGTCGCCGGCGACGCCGCTCGCCGGGGTCGGGGGGCCTGCGCCCTGGCCGGAGCCAGTGGAGGGAGCCGCATGAACCGCATGCCGGTGGCCGAGCGTCGCGAGCAGCTGATCGCTGCCGCCATCGCGGTCGCGAGCCGGGACGGCATCGAGGCCGCCACGGTGCGCGCCGTCGCGGCCGAGGCCGGGGTCTCGCTCGGGGTCGTCCACTACTGCTTCCAGGACAAGTCCGAGCTCATGCGGGCCATGGCGCACGCGATCACGACGCAGAACACCCCCGCGGACCTCTCGGAGCTGCCCGTGGGCGCCCCCACGGAGTCGGTGGTCGAGACGGTCGTCGGGGCGCTGTGGAGCTCCATCAGCGGTGCGCGCGGCCCGCAGCTCCTGTCGTACGAGCTGACGACGTCGTCGCTGCGCAACGAGGACCTGCGCGAGGTCGCGCTCGAGCAGTACCGCGGGCAGTGGGCCGCCGCCGAGACCGTGCTCGACGAGATCGGCCGGGTCGCGCACGTCGAGTGGGTCGTCCCCGTGCCCGACCTCGCGCGCGCGGTCGTCGCGTTCGTCGACGGCGTGTCGCTGTCGTGGCTCGTGGACGGCGACGACGCCGCGGCGCAGACCGCGATGCGCGGCTTCGCCCAGTTCCTCGCGACCCGGACCACGCCGCAGGCGATCGGCGCGGCCGAGTGACGGGCGCCCTCGCGCGGGCCCGGCGCGCCGGGTCGCTCGCGTTCGCCGCGCAGGGCTTCGTCCTCGTGACGATCCTCGCGAGCCTGCCGGACGTCGAGGAGCGGTACGGCGTCGGCGACGACAAGATCACGGTCGCCGTGCTCGGGGTCCTGGTCTTCGCCGCGCTCGGCACGGGCGTCTCCGACCAGCTCAGCCGGCGCCCCGGCGGCAGCCGCGTCGCGCTCGGGGCGGGGCTCGTCGGCATCGCGGTCACGGTCGCGCTCGTCTCGCTCGCGCCCACGTACCTCACGGGCGTCGCCGCGTTCGCGCTCTACGGGCTCGCGCTCGGCATGGTCGACGCCGGCACCAACATGCAGGCCGTGGCCGTCCAGCGCGCGTACGGACGCCCGCTCATGGCGAGCTTCTACGCGTGGTGGTCGGGTGGCGCGATCGTCGCGACGGTCGTGTGCTCGGCGACCGTGGGGCGCTGGCCGCTCGACCCGGTCATGGCAGTGTTCCTGCTGGCGCTGCCCGTCGGGCTGCCCGCCGCGTGGCTCGTGCTGCGCGACGGCCTGCGCGCGCACGACGTCGTCGAGCCGACGAGCGAGCACGCGCACGCGCCGCTGCTGACGAACGTCGCCGTGCCGTGGCGCCTCATCTCGCTCCTGGGCGCGGCGCTCGTCGCGTTCTACGTCGCGGACAACGCGGCGCAGACGTGGGGCAGCCTGTACGTCCGCAACACGCTCGGGGCAGCGGACTGGCTGGGGCCCGTCGCGCTCGGCGCGTACCTCGCGACGACGCTGGCCTCGCGCCTGCTCGGTGACGCGCTCGTCGTGCGGGCGGGTCGCGTGCGCGTCGTGCGCGTCGCGTCGCTCGTCGCGGCCGTCGGGCTCGTCGTGGTCGTCGTCGCGCCCGGTGCGCTCGTCGCGATCGTCGGCTTCGCGGTGGCCGGTGCGGGGCTCGGTCTGGTCGCGCCGCTCGCGTTCGCCGCGGCGGGCGAGCTCGCGCCCGACCACGCCGACGCGGTCGTCGCGCGGCTCAACGTCTTCAACTACCTCGGGACGCTGCTCGGCGCGGTGCTCGTCGGGGCGATCGGCTCGACGTCGACGTTCCGGTACGCGTTCCTCGTGCCCGTCGTGGTCGTCCTCGCCATCACGGCGCTGTCCGGCCGGTTCGACGGGCCCGGCTACCACCACGTCCGACGAGCGGGCGCGCCCGACGGGGTCGTCGCCGCACCCGAGGACGCCCCGGACCCCCGACGAGACCCCGACGAACCGGAGGTGTGGTCGCATGACGCTCGGTGAGCGGCTCGACGCCGCGACAGGACACCTGCCCGCACCGCTGGCCGTGGTGGACCTCGACGCGCTCGAGGCGAACGCCGCGGACCTGGTCGCCCGCGCGGCCGGGACGCCCGTGCGCGTCGCGAGCAAGTCGGTGCGCGTGCGCGCGGTGCTCGAGCGCGTGCTCGCCACGCCGGGCTTCGCGGGCGTCATGGCGTACTCGGTGCGCGAGGCGGTGTGGCTCGCGCGCCAGGGCGTCGCGGACGTGCTCGTCGGGTACCCGTCGGTCGACACGGGTGCGCTCGACGAGCTCGCGGCCGACCCCGCCGCCGCGGCCGCGGTCACGCTCATGGTCGACGACGTCGCGCAGGTCGACCTCGCGGCCAAGGCGGCCGCCGCGCACGGCGCCACGCTGCAGCTGTGCCTCGACGTCGACGCCTCGCTGCGCCTCACGCTCGGACCGCTGCGCGCGCACCTCGGCGTGCGCCGCTCGCCCGTCCACTCGCCGGCCGACGCGGAGGCGCTCGCGGAGGCGATCCGCACGCGCGACGGGCTGACGGTCCGGGGCGTGATGTTCTACGAGGCGCAGGTCGCGGGTCTGCCCGACACGAGCCCGGCGGTCCGTGCGGTCAAGCGGCTCTCGGTGCGCGACCTCGCGCGGCGGCGCGCGCTCGTCGTCGACGCGGTCTCGCAGGCCGTCGGTCACCGGCTCACGCTCGTGAACTCGGGCGGCTCCGGCTCGGTGCAGACCTCGGTCTCGGACCCGACGGTCACGGAGGTGACCGCGGGCTCGGGGCTGTTCGTGCCCACGCTGTTCGACGACTACCGGTCGTTCGAGCCGCGCCCCGCCGCGTTCTTCGGGCTCGACGTCGTGCGCCTGCCCGCGCCCGGCTTCGCCACGGCCTTCGGCGGCGGCTACATCGCGTCCGGCCCGCCCACGGCGTCGCGGCAGCCGCGGCCCGTCTCGCCCGCGGGGCTCACGCTCACGCCGCGCGAGGGCGCGGGCGAGGTGCAGACCCCGATGCGGGTGCCCGCACGCGCCGACGTGCGCATCGGGGACCGCGTGTGGTTCCGGCACGCCAAGTCGGGCGAGGTCATGGAGCGGTTCGCGGACGTGCACCTCGTGCGCGGGCACGCGGTCGAGGAGACCGTGCCGACGTACCGCGGCGAGGGACGCACGTTCGGCTGATGCGCCCGTCGGACGGGTCCCGCCGGTTCTCGCCGGTAGCCTTGCGCGCGTGAGCCTTCGCCTGTTCGACACCGCCACCCGCACGGTGCGCGACTTCGTCCCCCGGGTCGCGGGAGAGGTCGGCATCTACCTGTGCGGCGCGACGGTCCAGGCGCCGCCCCACGTGGGCCACGTCCGGTCCGGCGTCGCGTTCGACGTCCTCGTGCGCTGGCTGCGCCGCCAGGGGCTGCGCGTCACGCTCGTGCGCAACGTGACGGACATCGACGACAAGATCCTCGCGAAGTCCGCCGACGCGGGCGTCGAGTGGTGGGCGTGGGCCATGACCAACGAGCGCGCGTTCACGCGCGCCTACGACGCGCTGGGCGTCCTGCCGCCGACGTACGAGCCGCGCGCGACGGGCCACGTGCCCGCGATGGTCGAGCTCATGAGCACGCTCGTCGCACGCGGTCACGCGTACCAGGCCGGGCCGGGCGACGTGTACTTCGACGTGCGGTCGTTCGCGGACTACGGCGCGCTCACGAACCAGCGCGTCGACGACATGGTGCCCGCACCCGACGACGCCCCCGCGGGCGGTGCCAAGCGCGACACGCACGACTTCGCGCTGTGGAAGGCCCCCAAGCCGGGGGAGCCGACGAACGCCTCGTGGGACACGCCGTTCGGTCGCGGCCGCCCGGGCTGGCACCTCGAGTGCTCCGCGATGGCGGCCCGCTACCTCGGCGAGGAGTTCGACATCCACGGCGGCGGGCTCGACCTGCGCTTCCCGCACCACGAGAACGAGCTCGCGCAGTCGCGCGCCGCGGGGCAGGGCTTCGCGCGGTTCTGGCTGCACAACGGCTGGGTCACGCAGGGCGGCGCGAAGATGAGCAAGTCGCTCGGCAACGGGCTGCTCGTGGACGCGGTGCTCGCGCAGGAGCGCGCGGTCGTCGTGCGGTACGCGCTCACGGCCGTGCAGTACCGCTCGATGCTCGAGTGGACGCAGGACACGCTGCGCGAGGCCGAGGCCACGTGGGACCGGCTCGCGGGGTTCGTCGAGCGCGCCGCCGAGCGCACGGGGGAGGCCTCGCCCGACGAGGTCGCGGCCGCGGTCCTGCCCGACGAGTTCGTGGCCGCGATGGACGACGACCTCAACGTGCCCGCCGCGCTCGCGGTCGTGCACGAGACGCTGCGGGCGGGCAACTCCGCGCTCGCGGCCGGGGACGTGCTCGCGACGCGCGACGCCATGGTGACGCTGCGGTCGATGCTCGACGTGCTCGGCCTCGACCCGGGCTCGCCCCAGTGGCGGTCGCACGGCGGGGACGACCGGTACGCGCACGCGCTCGACGAGCTCGTCGAGGCCCAGCTCGAGGCGCGCGCCGCGGCCCGCGCCGCACGTGACTTCGCGACCGCGGACGCGATCCGCGACCGGCTGACGGCCGCAGGCGTCGTCGTCGAGGACTCGCCCACCGGCGCGCGCTGGACGCTCGCCCCCCGATCGGAGGACTGATGGCCGGCAACTCCTCGCGTCGCGGCGCGACGCGCAAGGCAGGCTCGAAGAAGGGTGCGTCGACCGGGACGGGCGGGCACGGGCGCAAGGCGCTCGAGGGCAAGGGCCCCACGCCCAAGGCCGAGGACCGCGTCTACCACGTCGCGCACAAGAAGAAGGTCGCGGCCGGACGGGGTGTCTCCGGGCGCCCGGCGGCGTCGGCGTCGCGGTCCGCCGCGGGCAGCAAGGGCGGCCGGAAGTCGTCGACGCACGAGATCGTCTCGGGCCGCAACTCCGTCGTCGAGGCGATGCGCACGGGCGTGCCCGTGACGACGGTGTACCTCGCGGCCCGGCTCGAGGCCGACGACCGCACGCGCGAGATCGTCTCGACCGCGGCCGACGCGGGGCTGCCGATCCTCGAGGTGTCGCGCACCGAGCTCGACCGGCTCACCGACGGCTCCGTGCACCAGGGTGTCGCGATCCAGGTGCCGCCGTACCCGTACGCCGAGGACGAGGACCTGCTCGACGCCGCCGCGCGCGCGGGCGTCCCGGTGCTCGCGGTCGCGCTCGACGGCGTGACGGACCCGCGCAACCTCGGTGCGGTGCTCCGCTCCGCGGGCGCGTTCGGTGCGCACGGCGTGCTCGTCCCCGAGCGGCGCGCGGCCGGCGTGACGGCGTCGGCGTGGAAGGTCTCGGCCGGTGCGGCGGCGCGCGTCCCGGTCGCGCGCGTGACCAACCTGGCGCGCACGCTCGGCGAGTGGAAGCGGGCCGGCGTGTTCGTCGTCGGGCTCGACGGCGGGGGCGACGTGTCCGTGGCCGACCTGCCGTACGCGGGCGACCCGCTCGTGCTGGTCGTCGGCTCGGAGGGCAAGGGCCTGTCGCGGCTCGTGCGCGAGCAGTGCGACGCGATCGCGTCGATCCCGATCGGCTCGGACGTCGAGTCGCTCAACGCGGGCGTCGCGGCCGGCATCGCGCTCTACGAGGTCGCCCGCCACCGTGGCTGACCTCGTGCGCGAGCTCGTGCTCGAGATCGCCGTGCAGGACGTCGCGGGTGCGCGGGCCGCCGTCGACGCGGGGGCGCAGCGGCTCGAGCTGTGCACCGCGCTCGCGGCGACCGGTGGGCTCACCCCCGGCGTCGGGCTGCTCGAGGCCGTGCTCGACGCGGTCCGACCCGCGGGCATCGGGGTGCACGTCCTCGTGCGGTCGCGTCCGGGCGGGTTCGTGCACGCGTCCGACGAGGTCGACGTGCTGGTCCGCGAGGTCCGGGCCGCCGTGCGCTGCGGCGCCGACGGCGTGGTCGTCGGGATGCTCACGCGCGACGGTCGGGTCGACGCCGACGCGCTCGAGGCGTGCGTTGCGGCCGCGTCCGGCGCGCAGGTCACGTTCCACCGCGCGTTCGACGTGCTCGGTCCCGACGAGCGTGCGCTCGCCGAGGCCGTCGACACGCTCGTCGGGCACGGCGTGACGCGCGTGCTCACGTCGGGCGGTGCGGCGCGCGCGGGCGACGGGCTCGAGCGGCTCGCCCGGACCGTCGCGCTCGCCGACGGTCGGCTCGAGGTCATGGCCGGCGGCGGGGTGCTCGTCGGGCACGTGCCCGCGATCGTCGCGACGGGCGCCGACGCGGTGCACCTGTCGGCGTCGCGGCTCGTGGTCGACGACGGCGGACCCGGTGCGGGTCCAGGTGGGGGAGCGGACGCGGGCTGGACGACGACGGACCCCGACGTGGTCGCCGCGGCGCGCACCGCGCTCGAGGCGGCGCGGCGCTGACGGTGGTCAGCCGATGAGCTGGTCCCCGTCGACGGTCGGGATCGTGTCGGTCTGGTCGCGCAGGTCCTCGGCCTGCACGCCGAGGATCGACTGCTCGTCGGGCCGGCTCGGCAGGATGTTCTTCACGTAGCTCTTCGCGACCTCGGCGAGCGGCACGTCGCGGTGCTGCTGCTGCGACAGGTACCAGCGGTGGTCGAGCAGCTCGTGGAAGACCTGGGCCGGCTCGAGCTTGCCGCGCAGCTCACGCGGTACCCGGCGCACGGCCGGCTCGAACACCTCGGTGAGCCAGTCGTGCGCGACGAACGACTCGTCCTCGGCCTGGCGGTCCGTCGCGGCGCGGTACTCGTCGAGGTCGTTGAGCAGGCGACGCGCCTGGTTCTCGCCCACGTCGAGCCCGGTGAGCCGCATGAGCCGGCGCGAGTGGTGCCCGGACTCGACGACCTTCGGCTGGATGCGCACGGTGGTGCCGTCGAGGTCGCTCGTGATGTCGAGCTCGCCGACGTCGAAGCCCAGGTCGTTGAGCCGGTCGATGCGGGCCTGCACGCGCCACCGCTCGCCGTAGCCGAACGACTCGACCTCGGTCAGCGCGCGCCACAGCTCGTCGTACCGCACCGCGAGCGCGTCGCCGATGGCGACCGCGTCGACGTCCTCCTCGAGGAACTCGCCGGCCTGCAGGTCCATGACCTCGCCGATGATGTTGACCCGGGCGACCTCGAGGTCGTACGCGCGCTGCCCGTCGGTCAGCCGCTCGTGCAGGTCGCCCGTCTCGGCGTCCACGAGGTACGCGGCGAACGTCTCCGCGTCTCGTCGGAACAGCGTGTTCGACAGCGAGACGTCGCCCCAGTAGAAGCCCGCGAGGTGCAGGCGGACCATGAGGACCGCGAGCGCGTCGATGAGGCGCGTCGCGGTGTCCGGGCGCAGCGACTGGCTGAACAGCGAGCGGTACGGCAGCGAGAACTGCAGGTGCTGCGTGATGAGCACGGCCTCGAGCGGCTCGCCCTCGGGCGACCGGCGCCCGGTGATGACGCCGACGGGCTCGACGGACGGCACCGCGAGGCGGCGCAGCTGGCGCAGCAGCTCGTACTCGCGGTACGCGACGGTCTCGCCGATCTCCTTGATCGCGATGACCCGGCCCGACAGGCGCGCGAAGCGCACGATGTGGCGGGAGATGCCGCGCGGCAGCGCCGCGAGCGTCTCGGCGGGCCAGCTCTCGAGCGGGACGTGCCAGGGCAGGTCGAGCAGCGCCGGGTCGGGGGACGCCGCCGTGATCTGGAGGCGCTGCGGTGCGGTGCTCATGGGTCACATCCTGCCAGCGTGGGTCTCGGGGGCGCCGAGCCGCGTCGAGGCCTGGGACGACGAAGGGGCGGGGCGGCCCGCAGG